>ERZ1023324.58-NODE-58-length-51115-cov-4.648179_pt1 | contig 51115 bp, 49 predicted proteins | sample MGYA00520886_ERZ1023324 | MGnify/ENA primary metagenome ERZ1023324 (study PRJEB32759, sample SAMN07749864) | skin metagenome | biome: transportation; feature: city; material: polyester macromolecule | host: Homo sapiens | place: Hong Kong:KT line | collected...
GTGGCCGTCTTTCATGACGATCAGCGGGTTCACTTCCAGCAGCGCCATGTCTTTTTCGACAAACGCCTTGTGCAGGATCGGGAAGAGCTTGAAGCCGTCTTCGCGTGCTGCGCCGGTCAATTCCAGAGCATCGCACAGCTTGGCAGCATCGGCTTCGGTTACGCCGGTGTCCGGATCAATTGGAAGCGTGATGATCTTTTCCGGGGTCTCTTCGGCGACAGCTTCAATGTCCATGCCACCTTCGGTGGACACAACGAATGCCGGACGGCCGACGGTGCGGTCAACGAGGATGGAGAGGTAAAGCTCACGCTCAATGTCCGCGCCATCTTCGATATAGAGACGGTTGACAACCTTGCCAGCTTCCCCGGTCTGGGCTGTCACCAGCGTGTTGCCAAGCATTTCTGCTGCATGCGCTTTAACTTCATCCAAAGAGAAGGCGAGGCGGACACCGCCCTTGGCATCTGCATCCAATTCCTTGAACTTGCCCTTGCCGCGGCCACCAGCGTGGATCTGGGATTTGACGACCCAAAGCGGGCCCGGCAGGCTTTTGGCAGCGGCTTCTGCTTCATCAGCAGAAAAGATCGCAACGCCCTCGGCCACCGGAGCACCGAATTCCTTCAGCACGGCCTTGGCCTGGTATTCATGAATGTTCATGTGTTTCCCCCGTTGTCGGAGGACCGCCCCAACACGGGGCGGCCGCTAAAACTCGTCGGCAGGCGCTTTCTTATGCGAGCGCCGGCTGGATCTTTTTGCAGGCCTCAACCAGGCCATCGACAGACGCGACCGACTTTTCAAAGCCGGCTTTTTCGTCGCCCTGCAGGTCGATTTCGATGACGCGCTCAACACCCTCTGCGCCGATCACCACCGGAACGCCGACATAGGTATCTTTCAGGCCATACTGACCGTCGAGCGCAGCTGCACATGGCAGAACCCGTTTCTTGTCCTTCAGGTAGCTCTCGGCCATCTGGATCGCGGATGCTGCCGGTGCGTAGAAAGCGGAACCGGTTTTCAGGAGACCAACGATCTCTGCGCCGCCATCACGGGTGCGCTGAACGATTTCTTCCAGACGCTCAGCTGTGCACCAGCCCATTTTCACCAGATCGGTGAGCGGGATGCCTGCAACGGTGGAATAACGGGTCAGCGGCACCATTGTATCGCCGTGGCCGCCAAGGACGAATGCGGTGACGTCTTCAACGGAAACATTGAACTCGTCAGCAAGGAAGTAACGGAAGCGGGCGCTGTCCAGAACGCCAGCCATGCCGACGACTTTGTTTTTCGGCAGGCCGGAGAACTTCTGCAGAGCCCAGACCATCGCGTCGAGCGGGTTGGTGATGCAGATGACGAACGCGTTTGGAGCATATTTGGCAATACCTGCGCCGACCTGCTCCATAACCTTCAGGTTGATTTCCAGGAGATCGTCGCGGCTCATACCCGGCTTGCGCGGCACGCCTGCGGTAACGATGACAACGTCGGAGCCTTCGATGGCTTCGTAGGTGTTGGTTCCTGCCAACTTTGCATCAAACCCGTCGACCGGAGAGGACTCTGCGAGATCGAGAGCCTTGCCTTGTGGCATGCCTTCCGCGATGTCGAAGAGAACGATGTCCCCCAGTTCCTTCAAGCCTGCCAGGTGAGCGAGCGTGCCGCCAATCTGACCCGAGCCGATCAAGGCAATCTTGTTCCGCGCCATATCGAAAGTTTCCCTTTACGTAAGATGGAACTCCATGCCATCCGCCGATGACTGACGATGGCACTACTCCCTTTGTTCCGCCCGCGCAACCTCGCCAGAAGTATATTGCGCCAGCAAAACCAAATTTTTTTATTTATTCCCGCACACATTCCTCCCCTATAGGGAATGCGTACCTATGCGTGTCTTTCCCGCCGCTCACCCGCCAGATAGGGTTCTGAACGCATCTCGATCAGCCGCGAGGCCGTCCGGTCGAATTCAAAGGCCTCCGTTCCGTCTGTCGACACGTAAAGGTCGGCCGGTTCAGCCGCAGCGGAGATGATCAGTTTGATGCCGTTATCGTAAAGCGTATCAATAAGTGCGATAAATCGCTTGGCTTCATTGCGCCGGGCTTTCGACAGGACCGGCACACCGTCCAGAAACAGTGTGCTGTAGGCATGCGCAATACGCAGGTAATCACTTGCTCCAAGCGGCTGCATACACAAATCGTCAAACGTGAACCGCGCCGCGCCGGCTGCCGTGCAGGGAACCGGGATCTTCCGGCCCTTGTTTTCGAGCTCTTCCTTGTGCGACGGCATACCGTGAGTCAGACGCTGCCAAAGATCGTCCATCTGAACGCGCGCCTCCTCCCCAAGCGGCGTCAAATAGACGGGAGATCCTGCAAGTTTTTCAAGCCGGTAATCGGTCGGCGAATCCAAATGCAAGACACTGACCTTGGACTTTAAGAGCGAGATAAATGGCGTGAAAAGCTGCCGGTTCAAACCATCCTTGTAGAGGAGGTCCGGGTTCACATTCGAAGTGGCAACAACGATGACCCCCAACTCGAACAGCTGCGTGAACAGTCGTCCCAGGATCATCGCATCGGCGATGTCGGTGACGGAAAACTCGTCGAAGAGGAGCAGCCGGGTCTCTTCGGCGATTTGCGCCGCCACTGGCGGGATCGGATCGTCGCCCTTGACTTCGCCCCGCTTGTGCGCCTGCCTGTGCGCATGGATCCGTTCATGCACCTCGGCCATGAATTCATGAAAATGCACACGCCGTTTGCGGCGGATCACGGTGACCTCGTAGAAGAGGTCCATCAGCATGGTTTTGCCCCGACCGACTCCGCCCCACATATATAGCCCCTGAACCGAGGCCCAGAGCTGGTTCTTTTTCTTGGCAAACAGCCAGCCAAGCGAGCTCTTCTTAGAGGCTAGCCGTGTCTCACCAAGGCGGGTGTTGAGAAGATCAAGATGCCGGACTGCCTCGCGCTGAACGGGGTCTTCACAAATATCACCGGATGCGACAAGGGCATCGTAGCGGGCGCCCAAGGCGCGGTTGACCGGCAATTCCAGCTTCAAGTGCGGCGCTCCATCCTGCAAGTTCATGGAGGGTAAGGCGGGACCTTTTGGGGGCGGGGATACTGTCAAAACGTCGCAGATGCAAGCTATCAAAAAGCGTTACGGCTCTTCTGACATGACACGTTTGCGGGACTGCCAGTTGGAACCGCGCGAAACTAGTTTTGCGTTTAAATCAATTAAAACTCCCGATCTCTGGCATTCGTCAGCCAACGACTTGAGATCGAAACAAAAAATCCTCTCCAGCCGGCGCTGGAGAGGACCACCCTGAGAAATTTTGGAGGACATGGTCAGGGTGCGGCGGCCCCGTCAAACCTGCAAAAGCTTGCTCGTCCGGCCGGATTGAAGCTCTTGCACGTAAAGGAGTTGCGCCACGAGATGACATTCTGTCTTGTCATCCATTTTGGCTTTGCGGCCACGCCCATCGGTGAGCAGCCAAGCATTTCCAGATTTCACAACATCGCACTCAATTGGCTGCTTGGGGTCAAAACCGGATTTGCTAATGAGTTTGAGTGCCGGCAAATCTTCATCAGACCCGGACATGCCCTTCATCTCCAAACGAAGAGCGCGGTACAGTTTGTGGATCGATTGCGTTGCAATGATCACTGTCCTGACCTCTTCCCCATCCATGGCGGCGAAACGGACGACGCCCGCATCCCTCGGGATCGTTGAATTTGAACAGGGTGTCTTTTGAACGTCACCAAGGGTCGTCCATTCGGTCCGCAGGGTCACGGTCGCCGGCTGCCGCAAGGAAGCCATTTCCCGGGTCAAGCGCTTTTCAGCAGCGCGCTGAGGGTTTCGAACATCCTTTTGCGCGTGTTGGCTCTGGGCTGCGATGCTGGTTCCCCCGATCCGGAGGCGCCGGAAAATGATGACGTCCCGGTTCAGGTCCGTCCGCTCGACACGCCATCCAGCATCCAGCCAAGCATTTTGATGCACCAGACTACCGCCGGAATTGGCCCACCAGGTGCGATGCTCTCTGGCACTGCGCGGCAGGTTTGATCCGATGATCTCCTCGACCTCGTCCAGCTTCGCGGCCCACACCACGTCGTCCATTCTGGCCAAGTGTTCCCGCAACGGTTCATATTTTGACATTTGCACAGTCCTTAGTTGACCATGCAAAAATACACGCATTGCGCGTATTGTCCAGAAAAAATACTGAGGGCTGTTAACGGTAAAGAGAGACCGGCACTCCAGTAGCCGTCTGGCCGTCAAACCGCCCGGATTGGCTGGAGTAGAGCTGCGCAACAGTTTGCCCACTCCCGTCCTTCAAGACCACCTGATTGCCATTCAGATCCCATGCGGAAATTCCGGTCAGCACAGGCGTGGCACAACCTCTGGTATTTGCACGGTAGCCACCAGACCAAGTCGTCAAGGTCATGAATGCCATGCAATTGTCGGCGCCAGAGGCCAATTTCCAGCCGCCGAGGAGGTCGGTACGGCCTACTTGTTGAGCGTTCGCAGGAGGTGTCACGGCTGCCACGGCACCGTCGGTTGTGGGTGCGGTTCCATCAAGCCCGGCTGTCGCGGTTTCAGTTCCCGGGACTGCAGGGTCAAGCGGCTGCAAAGCACCGGAGTTGACCGGCGTCGTCGGCGTGGCGGGCAACGGAGCAGCATAATTCGGTCCGCCGGAAAGCCTCTGGCATCCCGCAGCGAGAATCACCAACCCCACAACCAAACCCAAGTTTGCCGCACGCTTCATAACGAATCAGTCCCTGAATGACGTCCCAATATGCCGCCACTCTTAGCCTACAATTTGGCGAAAATCCAAAGGCTCCCGCGGAAACTCTACAAATTTCCGTCAGGCAACCTTGTTGCCGGTGGAAAGCTCCGATGGGACGGACGGATCAATCAGGCCGTCAATCGCTTGCCAGATACGCTTGAGGTAAGCAGAACAGGCCGCAAAATCATCGCTCAAAACGCCGCCATCCGTCACGCTCCACCAATGGCTTGATGTTGTCCCCTTCCAGGACGACGGCTGAAGGATCGCCTTTACGTCGCTCAGATAGATGATCCGATCCGGCACGATCGCATACGGCATCAAAAACACATCAATGGATTTCGGCGAAAGGCCTTGCGCGCTCACGCCATGTGCCGACAAAAGACGACCGACATTCTTGCTGATCTGCGCTGCAGGCTGAAGGCCAGCAGAAAAAGCCCTCATCAAGCCGCCACCTCTGGCGTTGAGGCAGGCTTCGGCCATCGGTCCGAGCAAACTGTTGTCAGGGCACACGAACAACACGGTGGTTTTTGGCACAGGGAATCCTCTTGCGACGTTGGGGCATGTTTCCCAATTTCGCGGATGCCATAGCCAAAGGTTCAGACCCTATTATGACAGTTTAATGCTGTGCCCAACATTCTCAGCGGATAAACAGCCAATCCTCTGAAAACTACCTAGGGACTTGGGCCTCGGACACGCCGTGTCCGGAAAACGCATCGAATGCCGCCAGCGCTTCGGCTCCATAGATCATCGACGGGCCGCCGCCCATATAAACCGCGACACCGATCGTTTCCATGATCTCTTCCCGGCTCGCACCATATTTTGCGGCCGCCTTGGAGTGGTAGGCAAGACCTCCATCGCAGCGCGCAGCAATTCCAATCGCAAGAGCGATCAATTCTTTGGTCTTCGAATCCAAAGCACCCGGACTGATGGCCGAGCGAGCAACGTCGTGAAACCCTTTGGTGACACCGGGGATGCCACTCCGAAGATCGGCCATTCTCTTGTCGGTCTGTGAGATAAAGGACTGCCAATCGCTAACCGACATGTTCGTTCCTCCGCTGTTTTGCTGACTGATGGATACTTAAAGACGCACTTGCGCGATTGGCGTTGATATCACTCAATTTGCATGCGAATGAAGGCGCACCCCAATCTCGACGTCATGGAGATAACTGTGCCGCTTGCCATCTGGTGCATCCTTGCCGCCGCCATTCTTCCGATCCTTTCGGCATTTCCGGCAAAGCTGAACAAGGACTTTGATAACGCCAATCCGCGCGATCCAGACTATTGGCGCGAGGGGTTCCGGGCACGGGCACAAGCTGCTCAGGCCAACGGCTTTGAAGCTTTTCCTCTTTTTGCCATTTCTGTCATTGTCGGGCTCGGCCAAGGCGGGTCCGACTACTGGATCAATCAGCTGGCTGTCCTATTTGTAATGCTGCGGGTGATTTATGTGTTCTGCTACTGGACGGATCGATCCAACCCACGCTCACTGGCCTGGACCGCAGGCTTCCTGACCTGCGTCGCAATATTCACAAGCCCCGTGTGGAGCTAAAACGCAACAGCCTGACATTTAAAAACCCAATTCTATTTTGAACATTTGCATGGCCGGACTGCTTTCGCTAACCATGGCAGTGTGGATCGAGCATCGAAACCGGCAGGGGTTAAAGAGTGCGGACGACAGACCAGACGACCACCACGCTTCCCACCCGTCATGAAAATGAAGCGGTGGCAACGCGCCTTCCCGCCGATCCTCATATAGTGGATGTGTTGATCGCAGAACGCGGCAAACAGGTGATGGCGAGCCCATGGTGGCCCCTCATTCGTCCCTTTGCCTTCAAAATCCTGCGCTACCGGTCAGCCGTCGAAATGGCCAACACCATCGATCACATGAGCGCGGTGGACGTTTTCCGGCACCTCAGCGATTTGTTGCAATTGAACGTCACGACCCTCGGCCTGGACCGCGTTCCAACTGACGGTCCAGTCGTCCTGGTCTCAAATAACCCCACGGGTATTGCCGATGGTGTTGTGTTGTTCGATGCCATCAAGGAGCGGCGTGAAGACCTGGCAATCTTCGCCAATCGGGACGCAATCCGCATCAATCCGCAGCTTGCGGACATGATCATTCCGGTTGAGTGGCGGGCAGACTTCAAAAGCCGTGAAAAGTCGAAGGAAACGCTTAAAATTGCGTCATCCGCCTTCTCCAAGGAGCGCGTCGTTGTCCTGTTCCCGTCCGGACGTCTTGCCTATTGGCATGAGGGCAAGCTCACCGAGCGCCCATGGATGACGTCTGCGCTGGCTCTTGCGCGCAAGAACAAGGCGCCGATCATTCCTATGCATATGGGTGGGCGGAATTCCGGGCTGTTTTATTTCCTAGCCCGGGTCTCGACAGAACTGCGAGACATGACCGTTTTCAACGAGCTGTTGAATAAGAAAAACGCCGAGTTCCGTGTGCACTTCGGCAAGCCGATCCGCCCGGAACGGCTGGACGGCGACCTGACAGAGCTGACCGAGCAAATGCGCATCCATTGCGCAGAAACCCTGGCGAGCGACCCGGACGCGGAATTTTAGGTTTTCCGCAGTCAACGCCCGGTCATCCACAGGCGGGGCAATTGCCCTGAAGCGGCGAATAGGACATGGTGCGATGAGTTCAGGAGAATCATTCGAACATGTCCGCTTCACCTGCGCCCGCCGCAGAGGAACCCAATACGATTCAGGCCACGCTTGCACCGCCAGTGACCGGCGAGGCGCGCCCTTTGGCTGTGCTGCAGAAAATCTTCGGCTTCAGTGATTTCCGGGGAAAGCAACAGGCGGTCATCCAGTCGCTTGTCGATGGCCGGGATGCAGTCGTGCTTTTTCCAACAGGTGCCGGCAAGTCGCTTTGTTACCAAATCCCGGCGCTTTGTCGCCGCGGTGTCGGGATCGTTGTTTCTCCTCTGATCGCGCTGATGAAGGACCAGGTCGGTGCGTTGACAGCCGCCGGTGTCAACGCGGCAGCCTTGAATTCCACGCTCACGCCTGGCGAACAAGCTGATTTGCGTCTGGAATTGCAACGCGGACAAATCGATCTCCTGTACGTCACGCCGGAACGGCTCAGCAATGAGAGCTTTCGCAAGCTCCTCGATACGCTCGACATTGCGCTCTTTGCCATTGACGAGGCGCATTGCGTGAGCCAATGGGGCCACGATTTCCGCCCGGAATATTTAAGCCTCTCCACCCTGGCGGAACGCTATCCGGGCGTCCCCCGTGTGGCGCTGACCGCGACAGCCGATCCGCACACCCAGAAAGACATTCAGGCACGGCTGAAGCTGGATGAGGCGGAAGTTTTTTCGACCAGTTTCGACCGGCCCAACATCCGGTATGAAATCGTCGAACGGACCAACCAGCGCCAGCAGCTTCTGGATTTCCTAAAAAAACACAAGGGCGAGTGCGGCATCGTCTATTGCCTCTCCCGGGCGAAGGTCGAGGACATCGCCGAGTGGCTAAATGCCAAGGGGATTCGTGCACTGCCCTATCATGCGGGTTTGCCCGCAGAACAGCGGGCCGCCAATCAGGATGCGTTTTTGCTGGAGGAGGATCTTTGCCTGGTGGCCACGGTGGCCTTCGGCATGGGGATCGACAAGCCGGATGTGCGCTACGTGGCCCACTTGGACCTGCCTTCATCTGTCGAGGCCTATTATCAGGAGACAGGCCGCGCCGGGCGGGATGGTGCGCCGTCCGAAGCCTTCATGGCGTATGGTATGGCGGATCTCGTGCAACGTCGGCGAATGATTGCGGAGGGCGATGCCCCGGACGAGGTCAAACGCGCAGAAAATGCAAAGCTCAACGCACTCCTCGGAATTTGCGAAACGGCGGGCTGCAGGCGCCAGGCCTTGCTCGCGCATTTTGGCGAGACCTACCCGGAACTTTGCGGAAACTGCGACACCTGTCTGTCACCCGTGGAAACATGGGATGGCACGGAACCTGCGCAGAAGCTCATGTCGGCGATCTACCGGACCGGCCAGCGCTTCGGCACTGGACATGTGATCGATGTTCTACTGGGCAAGACCAGCGAGAAGTCCGCCCGCTTCGGCCACGACAGTCTCTCCGTGTTCGGTATCGGACAGGAGCACTCTCTCAAAACATGGCAGTCGATCACACGGCAGATCGTTGCTGCCGGATATGTCGACGTTGACCACGCGCAATATGGCGCATTGGTCTTGACCGAAAAGGCGCGGCCAGTTCTGCGGGGCGAAGAGAGGATTCGTCTGCGCAAGGACCGCAGCGCCTCTGGCCTCAAGAACACCCGGACATCGCGAGCTGCCTCTCTGGCGGATGAGCTGGACCAGGAAGACCGGTTGCTGTTTGATCGGCTCCGCCGGTTGCGCACCCAAATTGCCCGGGATCAGAGCGTGCCGCCTTATGTGGTGTTTCCCGACGCCACTCTTGCCGGGATCGCTGCGGCGCGCCCGGTCACGCCCGACAGCCTTCTATCGGTCTCCGGCATTGGCCAATCAAAACTGGACAAGTACGGCGAAGCTGTTCTGGATCTGGTGGAAGCCTTCGAGGCCGGCGTTTAAGCCAGCCTCAAAGTTTGAGCAGATCGTGGTTTGATCAGGATCCGGCTTGCGGGAGTCCCTTGAAGGCTTCAGAACCCCAGACTTGCTTCACACGCGCATCCCGCCCACAGGCCTTTCGGTAACCTTTGTAAGCATCGGCACGGGTTACATAGCCGAACCGGGTCAAGGTGCGTTGATTGCTCTTGTAATAGCCCTGGTGATAGTCCTCAGCCGGCCAGAAGACTGCAGCGTCTTCAATCGGGGTCACCACTTTACGGCCCAGCGCCTTTTCCGCCTTCGCCACTTCCTGCTTCGCCGCTTTTTCCTGCGCTGCGTTCAAAGGATGGATCGCAGTGGAGTATCCAAAACCCCGGTCACAGAATTGCCCGCCGCTGTCGGTAACATCGACTGTTCTCAGGAAAATCGCCAAGAGCTCGCCATAGCTGATCTTGGTCTCATCAAAATCGACCTGAACGACTTCGCGGTGACCACCACGTTCGTAGTTCTTGTAGGTCGGGTTTTGCGTGGTTCCGCCAGCATAACCGGACACCACATCGCGAACGCCCGAAAGCTGTTCCAGATCTGATTCAACACACCAGAAACAGCCACCGGCAAACACCGCCGTCTCGGCGTTCGCCGGAACCGTATAGGCGGCACCGGTCATCAGAGTTGCAAGGGCGAGCGGGGCAAGACGCTTCATGAGAAATCCTCCGTATGTTGGTATCAGAGCTAACGCATCTGCAGCTGGAGGCAACTCAACTCCATTGTCATTCCCGCACAAGCCCGTGAGGGATGTGTGACTCACGTTGCTTCTGACCAATGCAATGCCCCGACAGGTGGATCGCCACCCCGCCTGACAGGCACCGCTGTTTTTCTTGCTAGACAGCCTGACGGTGAGATGGTGAGCGCGGTGCGTCCAGCCCCGACCAGTCGATTCTCTGCGTTACGAACATGGTCACGGCAAGAGCTACAAATGCGATCACAGATCCGATCAGCAAGGCATAGTCCTGTTCCCGCATCAAAGCGTAAAGGGTCGCAAAGATGCCGGTCAGGACAGCTGCGATCACCAATCCTGCAATTCGGCTTTTCAGCGAGGTCCCAACGTAGATGGCGTTCAACAGCGTCGCCGAACCTGCAGCGACCAGATAGGCCGGCCCGTAACCAATATGCTCAGAGAAGGCCAACAACATCACGTAGAAGATGATTAGCGCACAACCAACCAACCCATATTGTATCCAGTGAAATTGCCAGCCCGATCGCATCTCCAAAACGAAAACTGCCAGAAAGGTCAGGCTGATGAAACCGATGGCATATTTCAATGACCTCGAAATCGTCTGATAGAAGTTCACCGGCTCGACAAACTTCACACCCATCAGTTTGCCGGACAGCGGCAAACTGTCGATTTCCATCGTCTTGGGAATGCCCCGGGCCAGATAAGGGATGGTCCAGTTTGCGGTAAACCCACTGTCCGTGATTGAACGCTGTTCAGGCAGGAAAGCTCCTGTAAACCCTGGATGCGGCCAATCGGACTGGAGCGTGACCAGCGTCGTCTGCCCGGCCGGTGCTGCAAAAAGGGCTGATGAGCCGTTCAGGTGCATGGCCAGATCAAAGGAAAAGCCTCTTTGCCAGATATCAGCTGCGACTGGTGCGTTGATACCGGAACCGCCGTGCTTGGCCAGGACACCGAGGCCAGGCTCAAACTGCACGGTTTTTGCCATATCGAGGCGGATCGCAACTTCGCTGCGCAGCGCGCGGACATCCGATATGCCAACGACAACCATGGCTTTGTCCGTTGCGATCTTGATCGTGCCGCCGTCTTTCGGTTCGAAGATGCCGGAGGGCGGCGCAGCAAACCGGCCCTCCATCGACATCTGACCACTATAGACCGGCAATGAGTAGATTGATTTTTGGCGTTCTTCGACGCCTATGTCCCCTTTCAATTCCAGACGCTCGGGAAACAACACCACCGTTCTATGATGGACGATCCGCTGCCGCTTCTCGCCTTCTCCGGAAATGACAGTCTCCGTGAATGGAATGGCAAGATAAGGACCATTGATCGACTGCGTCCCACCCCAGGACCGTGCGATATCCGCCGCCACGCCCTTGGCGCGGTCGGCACGCTCTTCCACGAGCAACCAAACAAACGTCGTTGGTATGAGAAGAAGAACGGTCAGGAAGCCGATCAGGAAAACCTTGACCGCGGGCGATTTCAGAACTGCTGGTAGTTTCGGTGACTGTCGGTTCTGGGGAGATCCGTTTTCGTCGTCTGCGGTTGGTGCCGATGTTGCGTTCGCCATTTTCTGCAATCCTCTGCCAAAGGGTTGCCCACAAGCACTATCAAATCGGAACAATCAGCACATTGTTCGAACACCCGATGATTTTTCGGCGGAGGAAATGTGGCTTGAATATGCCGGTGGCTCGTGAATTTAGGCAGTTTGGGCCAAGGCAAGTCTGCCGCGCGGCATAGTTTGCTGGCTAAACAGACTTTTGCAATCCTCAGCGTGCCGCATATTTGCCCTTGTAAATATTACATAAAACTTGAATACTTTTGACCTGTTTCGGAATTCACCCCCCGGATTGGCAATCAATCCTCACAAGATCTGTTGTGAACAAGCTGTGGACCAATTGTTGGCAACGGAACGAACTCAACTGAGAATCCGAATGGGTTTTCAGTGTACTAGCCAAGGTATCAACTCAGAGTAATCGAGTTACCAAAAAAGCGGGTTAACCATGAATCCGGTTTATACCAAGATTTTTGGCAACCCCTGCTTGTCTTCTGCTGCATGGCCAGTTCTTAATAATTCGTTAACAAAGGACACTTTGTGAATGACACCGTTAAACAACATGGCTCTTGGCGCCAGCGCTGATTATGTGCGCCGGGCGAATTATCTTCCGGCGCTGGTCGAACGCCTCGACCTGTGCCAGGCAGAAACGCATCGCTTCATGCTGGTCGCGCATCTGTTCGACGACACCATGCGGATGATTGATGCCTTGGCTGGGATCATGGATTTCGATGCCATCATCGGTATTCCATATTCTTCCGGCAGCGATGCGACACGCACGAAATGGCAATCGCGTTATGGCTCTATCGTGCATTGCCCGAAGACCGAGGATGATTTCAAAGAAGCGCTTGCAGCTGCCATTCAGAAAAGTTTTCTGCAGTGCCGCTCATCTGGTCAGAAACTGGTGATCCAGGAAGTTGGCGGCTATGTCGTTGAACTGCTTCATGAACGTTTTGCCGATCAGTTGGACCTTGTTGAGGGTGTCGTCGAGATCACCAAACAAGGTGTGTGGCGGGCCGAACAGCTCAACTTGAAAGTGCCGGTGCTGCATTGCGCCGACAGCGAACTGAAGCGGCTGGAAGCCAAACGGTGTGGTGAAACCATCGTGCGCTGCCTGGACGGCCTGTCCAGGGATCTCGGCAACTCCCTTGCGGGACGCCATGCCGCTGTTTTCGGAGCGGGATGGATCGGCTCCGGTGTTGCCCATGCGTTCCGCCGCCTTGATGTCATTCCGATGGTCATCGACACCGACCCGCTCAAGGTGGCAGAAGCGCGCCTCTCCGGTCTTCAGGCACACATGTCACCAAGGGAGTTGGACAAGTGCGATCTGATCGTCGGCGCCGCTGGCAGATTGTCGATCACGGAACAGGTGCTGCGCCAATTGCGCAGCGGCTGTATGGTCGCAAGTGCCAGCTCCCGGCGCATTGAGGTTGATGTCGACTATCTAGAAACCGCGCCAAGCGCCGATATTCATCCATCAATCCGGGCCTTCCATTTCCACAACGACAATGGCTACGACGAGCGTCAGATTTGCCTCGTCAACGACGGCTATCCAGCGAACTTCATTCCGGGATCTGGCAGCGTCGCCGATGAGATCGTCGAACTCATTCTGGGCGAACTGATCGTCCTGATGTCGGACATCACCTTTTATCCGTACGAGCCGGGAATTCATCGCATCACGCCAGCCAGCGAGGCGTTGTGTACACAGCTGTGGATTGAGCAGAGGGACCAGCTATGACCGATACAACCAACGAGTTGACAGTACACTCACAGTATCTTGTGAAGAAGCTGTCGAACTCAAAGCAGAATCTATACGGGACCGTGAAATTCGATACGGTTTCGCGGAAAATCAAATCCTGGGCCAAAGGCCGCACCGACACACCAAAGATCCTGGATATCGGCTGCTCGACTTCGATTTCCAAGGAATATCTAGCCGCAACCGGGCTGGAGTTTGAGTATTGCGGCGCCGACTACGAAGCCGCTTTCCAGCCGGACATCGTGCTCGATGCCACGAAGCTGTCCGAGCACAAGGAAGACCTGCCCTGGCGCCCAGATGTCATTACCCTGCTGGATGTGCTGGAGCATCTTCCGGGCAAGGCCGAGGCGATTGAATCCACCATGCGCCAATGCTGCGAAGTGGTCGCACCGGGCGGTCTGGTGCTTGCGGTCGTACCGCAGCTCTACCGGCTCGACCGGCTGAAATTCGGTCACCTGCACTATCCGGAACACCATGTCCGCTTCACACTCAAGGAATGGATGAATATCGTCGAAAAGGCCGCCGATATCGAAGAAGTCCATGGCATCGGTTACCTCAGCGTCCTGCCTTACACGCCCATGTTCAGCCCCTGGTACAAGGAACATAACCGGCATGGAAAACTCTTCCATCACCTGCGTTCCAAGACATTCGAGTGGGGTCCACTGAAACCGGCGGAAATCGGATTGACCCGGACCCTTGGCCGCTTGCCGGGCCTGCGCGGCTGGTGCAACAGCACCCTCTTGGTCTGCAAGGCCAAAGGCTGACCCAGGCCCCCCGCAAACTGAGAATTTCCTCCGCTCAATCAAGCGCCCCGGGAAGCTGCCCGGGGCGTTTTCTTTTTTTGCATCAATAGAATCTTTAGTGGCCACCACCGAATGGCACACTTGTGACGCGGGTCACAGGACAGCATGCACTGCCTAGGGTAGGCATTGCACATGATCTGAATTCTATGGTCGTATGGGGCATCCATCACACGCCTGTATTCACAGGGAGGTTTCCAGTGGCATTGCATCAATCCCAACCAGGTCGGCGGGACGACGTTTTTGACCTTTATGCCCGCGACTTGTCCGAACAGCCGTTGCCAAAGTTCCGGATGCCGGAGAACTCTTCGCTCCCCGATACGGTTTACAATCTGATCCACGACGAATTGCTTCTTGATGGCAACTCTCGCCAAAACCTGGCGACCTTCTGCACAACCTATGTGCCCCCACAGGCCCAGCAGCTCATGCAGGACTGCGTCGACAAAAATATGATCGACCAGGACGAGTACCCGCAGACGGCCGAAATCGAGCACCGCTGCGTCCACATTCTTGCCGATCTGTGGAACGCCCCGGACGCAAAAACCACGCTTGGATGTTCAACGACCGGGTCCTCTGAAGCGGCGATGCTAGGCGGCCTTGCTCTCAAGTGGAAATGGCGCAAGCGCCAGGAAGCCGCCGGCAAACCGGCCGACAAACCCAACTTGATCTGTGGCCCGGTACAAATTTGCTGGCACAAGTTTGCGCGTTACTTCGATGTCGAATTACGGGAACTCCCAATCCTTGACGGCGAGCTCTGCATGACCGCTGCACAAGTGGCTGAGGCAGTTGATGAAAACACCATTGGCGTTGTGCCAACCTTGGGTGTGACCTTTACCGGCGTTTATGAGCCCGTCGAAGAAATCTCGAAAGAACTCGATCGGATCGAAGCTGAACGCGGCCTTGATATCCCGATCCATGTAGATGCAGCCTCTGGCGGGTTCATTGCACCGTTTCTGCACGAGGATGTTGTGTGGGATTTTCGTTTGCCTCGTGTGAAATCAATCAATGCATCCGGCCACAAATATGGCTTGTCCCCGCTCGGCGTCGGCTGGGCCATCTGGCGGGAACCGGAGGACTTGCCGGAAGAATTGATTTTCAACGTAGACTATCTGGGCGGCCAGGTGCCAACATTTGCGCTCAACTTTTCGCGGCCCGCTGGCGAGATCGTGGCGCAATACTACCAGTTCCTGCGCCTTGGCCGGAAAGGGTATACCGAAGTACAAGGCGCCTGTGCCGACACAGCTCAGTATCTAGCCGCTGAGCTGAAAAAGACCGGGCATTTCGACATGCTCTACAATGGCGATGGTGGTCTGCCGGCTGTCTGTTATTCCCTGAAGAACAGCGCCGACCGCGGCTACACGCTCTACGACGTGTCGGAGCGGTTGCGCATGCGCGGTTGGCAAATTGCCTCGTATCCGCTTCCGGCAAACCGGCATGATCTCATTGTTCAGCGGGTTATGGTCCGCCATGGGATCGGCCGCGATCTTATGGAACTGTTGATTGAGGATATGAGCCGGACGATCGAATTTCTCGATCGGAATCCGATGAGCAACCGGGAAGCCAAAGCCTCCTTCCACCACGGACGATAGACCTATGTCAGATCCCGCTCAGGCTGGCACGGAGCGTCCGGCCAAGGACAGCTCAGCGACCGGAAAAATCACCGTTCTCGGCCTTGCCATGATGACAGTCGCTGCCGTGGTCAGCCTGCGCGGCCTGCCATTGATGGCCGTTGAAGGTACGACGCTGCTGTTCTACATCGGCTTCGCCGCCTTCATTTTCCTGATACCAGCCGCTTTGGTCGCTGCCGAACTGGGCGGCATGTTCGCCCATTCAACCGGCGGGATCTACGATTGGGTGAAAGCCCCGTTTGGCGCCCGGGCGGGTTTTGTCGCCATCTGGCTGCAATGGATCCAGAACGTGGTCTGGTACCCGACCGTGCTTGCTTTCGCAGCTGCGTCCCTTGCCTATGTCATCGGACGGCCAGAACTTGCCGATGATGGCATCTATACCGGGTCGGTCATCATCGCGGCCTATTGGTTCGCAACCTTTATTGCCCTGACCGGCACCAGCGCGGCGGCGCGGTTCACCTCGGCCGGGTTTCTACTCGGGACGGTGATCCCTGGACTTCTGATCATCGCTCTCGGTGCGGCCTGGATTACGGATGGGCAAACGATGGCCTTTTTGGACAGCACATCAGTGACCGGCAGCGATGCGCATCTGCGGTTCTTTCCTCATATCACCGGCCTGTCATCCCTGGCTTTTCTCGGAGGCATTGTGCTCCTGTTTGCCGGTGTGGAGGTTCATGCCGTTCACGCCAACGAACTCAAGAACCCGGCGCGGGACTTCCCGAAAGCCATACTCCTGTCTGTCGTGATCATCGTTGCACTTTTCCTCCTGGGCTCGTTGGCGCTTGCATCCATCGTTCCCGCAAATGAGATTGCCCTCGACCAAGGTCCGATGCAGGCCTTGCAGATCGCGCTTAAAGAATTCGGCCTCGGCTGGCTCGTGCCTATCCTTGCCCTGTTGATCGCTCTTGGCGCGCTTGCAGGAGTGATGTCTTGGATCACTGGCCCAAGCCGCGGTCTTCTCCGAACTGCCCGTGACGGCGAGTTACCGCCTTTTCTTGCACAGACCAACAAGAACGGAGTGCAGGTAACGATTCTGCTCATTCAAGGCGGCATCGTCACCGTTTTGGCACTGCTCTACTTTGTCTTGAAAAATGTCTCCGTCGCCTTCTTCCTGCTGTCGGCAATGACGATCACGCTATACTTGGTGATGTATATGATGATGTACGCGGCCGCGGTTCGCTTGCGGCTAACCAGGCCGGACGCAGAGCGAAGTTACAAAGTGCCCGGCGGCCCCGGCGGATTGATCGCTGTGGCTGGGATCGGCTTTGCCGGAGTGGCCTTTGCGTTTGTCACCTCGTTCTTTCCGCCAAGCCAGCTCCCCGTGGGCAACCCTACAACCTATGTCGGTGTGGTAACGGCAGGGTTTGTTGTTTTCATTGGCCTGCCGATCCTGATCCACGCTTTGAAGCGTCCGTCCTGGGTCCAAGATCAGGCCAAAACGGACGAAATAACCTGACGATTATGGGCCGGTAGCGTCATTTGAAGGCCTAATCGGCTTCACGGCTGCTCACGCCCCTGTCATGGCAGGTGATGCACACCTTGGAAATCCGGGCTGCCTTGAAGCAGCTTCACATAAAACACTTTGATATTTTGAGGGAAATCAGGTCACGGAAGCGTGGCACACCTTGATTCCAATGCCAGTGATCTCGCTCCCACATGTGGTCTATCACAATCGGATTTGGGAGCGCAGAAATCATGACGACACTAACAGCAGATAGACACCTGACCGCAGCCGCACCGGCTGTTTCGGTCAGCACTGTAGGCCTGATGTTCATTTCAGGCTTTTTCGCCACCATTGCTTTTGATCTTTGGGGGCAAGTCATCAGCCCGGGTTTGGGTTTTGCAAATCTTTCACCTCACGGCTTGGCACAAAGCCTTCTGGCAAGCCTCGGCCTGCCCAGCAACGCCTTTGCAGGGTACTTTGTTCACTTCTATCTGGTGGGCCTTGTCGGCTATCCGATCGGCTGGATGTACGTTTTCGCACCGATCTGGCAACGTGTTGTCGGCGACACGCATTGGCTCTTGCCAGCCGCGATCTACGGTGTTGGTCTGTGGGTCTTTGCCATCGGCGGTATCACGGCAATCGCCGGTTTGCCGTTCTTCCTGAACTTTACCGGCATCACCTGGGTCGCCTTGGTTGGCCACGTGCTTTATGCAGTCGTGATGGTCGGTGTTCTTGATGTCATTGAGCGTCAAAAACAAGCCTAGGCTTTCTGATACGCATTAAAAAAGAAAACCGCTGCGACACCTTCGGAGCGGTTTCTTTTTATTCGAATCAGACCAACAAAATGTCAGATCAACTGAACTAGTCAGCGAAGATGCCGTATTCCGGGATGGGGTCCAGTTCGATCTGGGCCAGCAGAGACCCTTCGACGATCGCCTGTATGCTGACGTTCTTTCCCATGATCGGATAAAAGCGGCTTTCAACCGCCCGGCCTTGAGTGTCACCAAATTCTGTATGTGACGCATTTCCAAGTGTTTCAAACTGTGACGCTGTTTGAGACATGACCACTCTTTCCCCTGCAGTACCATCGCCAACTGTGTGGCGTTAAAGGCACCCTAGGGACAATTCCCAAAATTGGCGCTAAGGGCTTTAGGCAAATTGTTTCTGCTCTGGGCGCAAATTATTAACTACGCCATATTGCGAGCTCTTTTCCCATGTGAAGATCTGACAAAGACTGGATTGAACAATCACGCGATCCATATTGACGCTCAACGCGAGTGGCTTGCCTGTGGGCATTTTGTGATACTCGCACAATAGGTGCCGCTGATGTCCAAACACTCGACAGACATTGCTATCATCGGGGCAGGTCTCTGCGGACTGGCCACGGCAGCTCTGCTTTCGAAATTGGGCGTCGACGCAAGGGTGTTTGAAGCAAGCAAGTCGGCTGGTGGACGCATCCGGTCTCTACCCGGACCCTCGTCTCCTGATCTGCGCTATGATCTTGGCCCCGCATGGATCTGGCCGCATAATCAAAGAATGCTTCAGTTGGCGGAACAACTTGATTTGCCCCTGATCCGTCAGCACTCAGCCGGAAACCTCATATTTCAGGATCAGACAGGCAGCATCCGCCGCGATCTCGCCTTTGCAACGATGGGAGATGCATTGCGGATACCTGGCGGTCTGGCACGCATTACAGACGGCTTGGCTGCCCGGCTTCCTGACGGCACAATTGCCTATCAGCACGCCGTCACCGCAATTGAACAGGACACCTCTGGCCTGACAGTGTCGGGAAAGACACCTGAAGGTCCCTTCCGCGTATCCTGCCGGCAAGTCATCCTTGCCTTACCTCCGCGATTGGCCGCTGCACGTATCGCCTTTTTGCCGGATCTTGTCGCTGAAACGAAACAGGATATGTCTGCAGTTCCAACGTGGATGGCCGGACATGCGAAACTTGTCGCTGTCTATGATCGACCCTTTTGGCGCGCTCAGGGCTTTTCAGGCGATGCTATCAGCCATGTCGGTCCTTTGGTCGAAATCCACGACGCTTCAGCGGAAGAAAACCCTCAGGGCGAGGCAGCATTGTTTGGTTTTGTCTCCCCTCACGACATCCAAAACACAGCAGATCGTGAGGCCTTTGTTTCACGGGCGATCACGCAGTTGAAGGAGCTCTTTGGGCCGGAAGCTGGACGCCCGGCAAAGGTCTTCTTGAAGGTCTGGGCAACGGACCCGTTGGTGGCAACTCAGCGTGACCAAGAAACTCTGACGAGCCACCCGCAATACGGACCGTTGCCAATTGTTGAATCCTGGCATGACCGGCTGTTCCTGTCAGGCACCGAAACCGCCCCGGAGAACGGTGGTTTCCTGGAAGGCGCCTTGGAGGCTGCGGAGCGGTCCGTTGCTTGGGTGCGGCGTCACTTGGCCAAGTCAAACAAAGCTGTGCCGGGCTTGTAAGCCGGCCAGCAACTCAGGATCAGTGAATGTGAAATGGCGGCCGACATTTGCGCGCCGCCAATTCAAAGGATACAGGAGGCGGTCTAAGCAGCGTCGGTCGTCGCGTTGGCTTTGACACCTTTCAGGAATGCGCCAACGTTTTCGCGAAGTTCCCGAGCTTCTTTTTCTAGGCTGTTGGCAGCCGTGAAGACAACATCTGCTGCCTGGTTGGTCACCGTTGCAGCCTGCGACACTCCGCCGATGTTGTCAGAAACCTGCTGCGTTCCGGCAGCAGCCTGCTGAATGTTGGACGCAATATCGTTGGTCGCGGCACCTTGCTGCTCCACAGCCACTGAAATGCTCGTGGTGATCTCATTAATCTTGCCGATTGTGCTGGTGATCGCCCCGATTGCCTCAACAGCGTGATGGGTTTCACCTTGAATGCTCGAAATCTGGGTAGAGATTTCTTCCGTCGCTTTGGAAGTTTGCGTTGCCAGCTCCTTCACTTCAGCAGCGACCACGGCGAACCCCTTGCCTGCTTCGCCGGCTCTTGCCGCTTCAATGGTCGCGTTCAACGCCAACAGGTTGGTCTGTTCGGCAATCGCTTGAATGAGCGTGACGACCTCACCGATTTTCGCAGCGGCCTCAGAAAGGCCCTGAATGCGCTGGTTGGTCTGGGCTGCCTGGCTCGCAGCCTCAGAGGCGATTTCGCTGGATGACGACACCTGACGGCTGATCTCCGAAACAGACACCGCAAGTTCCTCCGCCGCGGCAGCCACTGTTTCAGTGTTTGCCGATGCGATGGCTGCTGCCGATGCAACCGCTTCACTTTGGCTTGTGGTCTGTTGAGCTCCGGAGTTCAGATTGGTGGACGCGTGCTGCAGGCTCTCAACGGACCCGCCAATCGTCTCAAGCAGACCGGAGACCTGCACATCAAAATCGGACGAGAGGTTCTGGATTGCGCGCGACCGCTGGAGATCTAGCTCCTGACGATTGGTCTGCTGGTCTTCCAGGTCGCGCCGCATGTTTTCATTGGCCACAAAGGTCTCCATGGCCTCGGCCATATCGCCGATTTCATCGCGCCGGTCAGTGCCCACAATGGGGAAATCAGTCTTGCCGTCTGCGAGCTGCTTCATGCCCAAAGTCAGACCCTTGAGCGGTACCGAAATATTGCGGATTGCGGCAACGGCGATCGCTGCAGCAATCAGACCACCAACAATGAGCACACCAATCAGGGCGCTGGCCTTGGACCAGAAAGCGGCGGACACATCATCCACATACACACCAGTCGCCGTGACCCAGCCCCAAGGCTGAAAGACCTCCGACCAGGTCGCCTTCTGAAGAAGTTCTTCTTCCCCCTTGCGGTTCCACATATAGCTGCTGACACCGCCACCAGACTTGGCAACCTCAATCATTTCCCGGACGTGATACTTGCCGGTCTTGTCTTGTGAGTTCCACGCACTCTTGCCCTCGGACGACTGCTTCGCACTCACAATGCGGGTGCCGTCCAGATCAAAAACAAAAGCGTAGTTGTTGCCATCGTAGTGGATGGCACGAACAACGTTACGCGCCCACTTCTGGGCTTCGTCCTTCGAAAGTTCGCCGGAGGCTTCCAGCTCATGAAAGTATTTCAGAACCGAATTGGTGACTTGAACGACGGTCTGGGTCTTGTGGGTACGTTCGCCATACAAGATCGAGCGCAGAGATATGAGGTCATAGGTCACCAAGGCCAGCGTGAAGACAGCCAAGCTGATAACCGGGATCCAGATCTTGAAGCCGATTTTGAAATTGTCGAGAAACATAATGACTGACCTGAGAAAATTACGGATGGCCCCTCTTTGCATGATTTGATTAAACAAACTTAAAGCTGAAAAATACGAATTAGTGTTTTTTTTGAGTAGTTTATCTGGCAAATAAACTCCCAACTTCCTCCATCATTCACTACCCTTCTCTTTCATCGTATTGCTTATCATCCGGCATTTGGCCTGTCGCAAAAAGACTGTATGGTCAGCGCAACTGACGGGAAAAATGATTCAGGAGCGGCCATGAGCGGTCTTCTCGCCCTACTCGACGATGTGGCAGCAATTGCCAAGGTGGCCGCAGCGTCCGTGGATGATGTGATTGGCCAAGCCGCCAAGGCTGGGTCCAAGGCGGCCGGAGCTGTCATTGACGATGCAGCGGTGACGCCGAAATATGTCGCCGGTTTTTCCCCGGCCCGCGAGTTGCCGATTGTCTGGCGCATTGCCAAAGGGTCGCTCAAGAACAAGCTCATCTTCCTGCTGCCCGTGGGCCTTTTGCTCAACACGTTTTTGCCTGGCATCATCACACCCTTGTTGATGCTCGGCGGAGCCTATTTGTGTTTCGAGGGGGCGGAGAAGGTCTATCACCTCTTTGTTCCCGGCCATCACGACGCGGACCAACCGAAAGACCTGGTGCAGGACCCAACCCATCTGGAAGAACAGAAGGTCTCCGGAGCAATCAAAACAGACTTCATCCTGTCCGCCGAAATCATGACCATAGCGCTGTCCGAAATCCCGGACAGCAATATCTGGATGGAGGCCTCCACACTGGCGGTTGTCGCGATCGGCATCACAGTCATGGTCTATGGCTCGGTTGCGCTGATCGTGAAGGCAGATGACTTTGGACTGCACCTGTCCCGCGAGGGGCGGTTCGGTGTGACCCGCGCGATTGGTATTGGCATCGTGAAAGCAATGCCCGGCGTCATGAAATTCCTCATGACCGTCGGGACGGCAGCCATGCTCTGGGTCGGTGGTTCCATTGTAATTCACGGCTTGAAAAAGCTCGGCGTCAAAGGCCTTTACAACACCATTCACGACATCGCGCACGGTATCGCCCACACCATTGGCGTTGCCGAAGGTTTCCTCGGTTGGTTCGCGACGGCAACAATGGACGGAATTTTCGGACTGATCCTCGGACTGATCCTGATCCCTATCGTCACGAAGGTCATCGAACCGGCCTGGCATATGGTGAAAGGCAAAAAAGAGGAAGCCAGCGGGCATTGAGGTGCGCAAGTATTTAAAATATCAGAATCTTCTGCGTTTTACACAAATGTAAACTTCGCTCAAGAGGCCTGCAAACTGGCTGTCCCATCTTTGTTTCATCGGAAGGCAGAGAGCCTTTCACACACAAAGATGGAGACGCGTAATGAACATGAAGATCATCGCAGGTACAGTTGTTGCGGGTATGGTTCTGGCAACGGGTGCGGTTGGCGCAGTCGCTGCACAAACGGCAACATCACCAACTGCCTTAAGCGAAGCACAGGCCATCGAAATCGCTCTCAAAGATGTTCCGGGAACTGTTCAGGAAACCGAATTTGAGCGCGAAGACGGCAAAGAAATCTTTGAGATCGAAATCGTCACAGCCGACGGTGTTGCAATGGAAGTCGAAATCGACGCCGCGTCTGGCACGGTCCTGGAGATCGAACAGGACGATGATCACGACGACGATGATGATTACAAGAAAGGCGGCAACAAACGCGCCGGGTAATCGGTGACAGAACGTGTTAGGGAACAGGCTGCCTGGGATGGCGGCCTTTTTCCTGTTTTGACGCCATGCAACGGGGTAAGGATTTGCAATGCGGATACTGCTTTTGGAAGATGACCGGCAACTCGGGCCGTGGGTGGCGGGCGGCCTGCGCGAAGAAGGCCACGTGGTCGATCATTTCACCGACGGCAAGGAAGCGCTTCTTGCTGCCATGGGTCAGGACTATGATGTTTTGATCCTCGACCGGATGGTGTCCGGTCTCGACGGCCTCTCCGTGTTGAAGTCTTTGCGCGCCTCCGAAGACACCACCCCGGCGCTGTTCCTGACCGCCCTAGGGGAAGTAGATGCGCGGGTAGAGGGTTTTGACGCTGGCGGTGATGATTATCTCACCAAACCCTTTGCCTTTGCCGAGCTTTCGGCCCGCGTGAATGCTCTTGGCCGCCGACGGGATAGTAGCGGAACCAGCACTGCCGAGCCGACCGCCCTGCGCTATGGAGATCTCAGTCTCGACCTTTTGGCCCGCCGCTGCGAACGCCAGGGACAGGCGATCGACCTGATGGCCAAGGAATTCAAACTGCTAGAGTATTTCATGAGGCGCCCTGGCCGCCTCGTGACGCGCACCATGCTTTTGGAACAGGTCTGGGACATGAGCTTTGATCCGACGACTTCGGTCGTGGAAACCCATATCAGCCGGCTGCGCTCCAAGATCGACAAACCGTTTGACGATGAGCTGATCCGCACCAGACGGGGCGAGGGTTATGTCTTCGGCAAGTAAGATACTCAACACAGTTAGAGCCACGCTGACACGCCGCGTCCGTTGGCTGCTCCGCTCCTCCACCTTGCGCCTTTCGTTGCTGTTAAGTGCCATTTTTGCCGTCGGCATGGCGGTTGCCATTCTGTTGGCACTGACCTTTGGCCGGGAAGCTGTTCTCAACCGGGTCGACACGGCCCTTGAAGGTTTGGCCGCGACGGTCGAAGCCGACGACACCGAAACAGATACTTTCTCCGTCATAATCCGCCCACTTTCTGAAATCGGCGACTTGCCGAAGGAATTTGAGAAGGTCGTGCGCACAGGTGGCGGCACTGTCAGTCTCAAACGAGACTTCCGGCGCGCGGAAGATTGGCGGGTCCTGATTTCACGGGACAAGGAAGGGGAACCGGTACTGATCGCCGTGCCGCTTGATGCCAGCGAAGACGCTCTGGAACTTCTGGGCAATGCACTATGGAGCACAGCCGGGGTGGTGCTCGTCCTGGTGCTCGTCATTGGGCTCGGGGCAGGTTTTCTTGTTCAGCGGCGCCTTTCCCGGATCACAGGGGTTCTGGGTCGGTTGGCGACGGGAGACCTTGAAGCGCGCATCGGCGTTGCCAGCTCCAGTGATGATCTCGATGATCTTGCCGGGCAAATCGATCGAACCGCTCAAGAGTTGGAGCGCCTTGTCGCCCAGACCCGCAATCTCAGCGCCAGTATCGCGCATGACCTGCGCACGCCCCTTGCCCGCCTTCGCGCCCAACTTGAATGCCTGCCGGACGGCGAGGAGCGCGGCGCAGCGCTGGAAGAAGCCGAACGGCTTTCCGGTATCTTCGACACCATCATGCGGGTTGCCCGGATCGAGGCGGCCCATGGAACGGAAGGCTTCGAACAGGTGGAGCTGAACGCCCTCATTGACGAAGTCGCGGAGATTTATGGCCCGGTCGTTGAGGACTCGGGCAAGGCGCTTGTCCTTTCGGCAAAATCCGGTGAAAGCGTTCTGGCAGACAGGAGCATGTTGATCCAGGCGCTTGCAAACCTCATTCAGAACGCCTTGGTCCATGGTGGTCCGGACATCACCTTGTTCGCGCGTGGTTCGGAAATCGGCGTATCGGACAATGGACCTGGCGTTGACCCCGATCTCTTTGACGAGATCATCAAACCGATGGTTCGTCTGGACGCTGCCAGGGAAAGCGAGGGCACAGGCCTTGGCCTTGCGCTGGTGCGGGCCGTCGCCGACCGGCACACCGGGAAACTCGAACTTTCTTCAGTTAAGCCGTCCGGCATGCGCGTCGCTCTCAACTTTACAAAAATGTAAAGCCCGGCGGAGCGGAACGTAAAACCGGGTCTCCATATCCAGTTTATCGAAACAACGGGGCAAACTGGAGATACTGGAAATGAAATCCATTCTTGAAAAAACCACTGCCACCTTTGCCGGCACGATCGTGGTCCTGGTCGGCTGTGTGATGGCCGGCCTGGGCTTCACCGTGATCGCATTTTTGGCAATGTTTGCGCTGGCCGCCTATGGACTGGCGTTGATCGCAGCGCCCTTCCTGACCATGGCACAGAAACAGACTGAAACATCCGAACCGCAAGACATCGACATGCCGTCAGATGCTCAAACGGCGGCGTAAGGGGAGCGGGGCAAGCCAATTGACGTATCCTAAAGGGCGCAGGTATCACGGTTCGGCCGGTATCCTGACGCCCTTTGTGTTTTGATAGTGCCTAAACCAAAAACCCCGGCCAAAGTGACCGGGGTTTTCGTTAAAGACCAAAGGCCGATCAGGTGACCGGAGCGCGCCAGTCGTCAGAAGCGGATGTGCCAGCCTTCTCGTGGGTCCACTCCGCCTTGCGGTAAGTGAAGGACCACTGCTCCTGATCGCCGCGGGATGCATTCGCATCATCGAAGACGTCCGGCAAGATGGTTTTGCCTTCAACCAAAACCGCATCGGTGTACTTGATCGTGTAGTAGTGCTCCTGAACGCCAGAAGTAGAAGTGCGCCAGAAGTTGATGGTGATCTCCAATGATTCACCGGTGGCCAATGCCTGCCACATCAACGGCGACGCTTTGTCCAGCGGTTTGATGATGGTTGTCGGCTGGTGGCGGCGGGTGCCGATGGCGGTTCCGGAGTTCGGGTCACGCGGAACAATTGCGTTGCTCTCGAACTTGTAGACCAGGGATTCACCCTCATGGCCTTCCTGCCAATTGTTACCGATAGAGTCTGCCGTTGTAGCATCGGAGGTGATTTCACCTTGGGTGGACCCGCTGATGGTCATGTATGCAACGTTTGCCATTTTTCCGTCTCCTGCTCTTAAAGCGGTTGGTCTGTAACTTTCGAAGTCTGGGGCGCCGTTTGATTTCTGTTCGGTGCCGATGCCAACAACTTAGCAACGGGTGTGCCAGTTTCGGGAATTTCCCTTATCTCACTGTTTTATATGGTGATTACCGATTCCAGCCGGGGTTAACGATTTTGCCAACTGTGCAGATTTCTGCACACTCTCCCGAAGGGCGCGCAGGAACGTGCACACAGGCCGTGTGATGAGAATCACAAAATGCGCGGGACACAGCTGCCAGTCCGGATCTGGCACGTCAATATGAGAGCCATTTGCAGATCGGGAAGCATCTAGAACCGGACGCGGTGTGCGAAAACTGCGCAGCCGGAGAGCAAATCACTGATGTTTATTTTAGACCCAAAAGCACCCTTCAGACCGAACAAAAACCGCCCCGAATTCCTCCGGAGCGGTTTTCCTATTTTCGGTTCCCGAAGCAAACGCTTCGACAACAATCAGACGCGGCGTTCGACCATCATCTTCTTGATTTCGGCGATGGCTTTCGCCGGGTTCAAACCTTTTGGGCAGGCCTGGGAACAATTCATGATGGTATGGCACCGGTAGAGGCGGAACGGGTCTTCGAGGTTATCGAGACGCTCGCCAGTTGCTTCGTCCCGGCTGTCGATCAGCCAGCGGTAGGCCTGCAACAAGATAGCCGGGCCGAGATAACGGTCACCGTTCCACCAGTAGCTCGGGCAAGAGGTGGAGCAGCAGGCGCAGAGAATGCACTCGTAAAGGCCGTCCAGCTTCTGACGGTCCTCATGGGACTGGCGCCATTCCTTTTCCGGAGCCGGGGTCACCGTTTTCAGCCACGGCTCAATGGAGCGGTGCTGGGCATAAAACCGGGTCATGTCCGGAACCAGATCCTTGACCACCGGCATGTGCGGCAGCGGATAGATCTTCACCACGTCGCCGGCGATCTCTTCCATGCCCTTGGTACAGGCCAAGGTGTTGGTGCCGTCGATGTTCATCGCGCAGGACCCACAAATCCCTTCGCGACAGGACCGGCGGAACGTCAGGGTCGGGTCGATCTTGTTCTTGATGTAGATGAGACCATCCAGCACCATCGGACCGCAGTCGTCACGGTCGACAAAGTAAGTGTCCACGCGCGGGTTTTTGCCCTCATCCGGGTTCCAGCGGTAGATCCGGTATTCGGTCAGGTTGGTTGCCCCTTCCGGCTTGTCCCAAACCTTGCCGTCCGTCACTTGTGAGTTCCGGGGTAGCGTCAGCTGAACCATCTTTTCAATGCTCCGCGTTGGGCCCTTGTTCGCGCCAGATAAGGCTGTCGGGCCAATTTCTTGAATTCACCGCTCAGGCGGCCAACTCAAAGATCATGTTGTCGTTCGTTCGGCCGGTGACCTTGTAGGACCGGTTTGCCAGTTCCGTCAGGCAATCCTCGGACCAATAGGGCCGGCAATTGGTTTCAAGCAGGATCACGCGCGGCCAAAGGCTCTTTTCCGCGTGACGCAGGAAGGGAAGAAGAACCCGGTCTTCAAAGCCTTCCACATCGATTTTCAAGACGTCTATTTTCTTCACGCCCGCCTCATCAACGATGGTTGTCAGCGGCCGCATCTTCACGGTCGAAGGTGCCCAGTCTCCACCCCATTCACCATTGGTGACCCGCTTGTCGAGCGTGCCAAAACCGCGATTGGAGGTTTCCGAATAAAGCTCAAGAACATCTTCGCGCGGACCGGCGGCGGTCGGGACAATGGTCACGTTCTGGAGCCCGTTGGCGTCAATGTTACACTGCAGCTTGTCGACCGAATGGGCGTTGGGTTCCAGCGCAATCACACGGGCCCCATGATGGGCGGCAAAAACCGTGTAGACCCCGATATTCGCTCCGACATCGACAAACACCGCATCGTCGGACAAGAACGGTTTGATGAGCTTGTGTTCCTCCACCTCAGGCAACCGGCCTTTGATCAGAACCTTGCGGTCATCGTAATTGTCGGAGGGATACACCCGAAATTTCAGGCCATCGGCTTCCAGATCGTAAGGTCCTGTGAAGATCTTGCCCAGAAACAGGCGCACATACCTGCGCAAGCCTTTCGGCAGCTTGGCCTGACTTGCCAGCCGCCATGCTGTTCGGACCAGCCCAATTGGCGGATAAGTGCCGAACGGGCTTCTGGTGTCGAGCACCATTGCGTCCCTCTTCATTCGGCGAGCTCCTTAATTCCGGGTGCCGGAGCCTGATCGCTTTCGTGCGTCACTTCTGTCAATTCCAGCATGATGTTGGCGCCGGTCGTTCCGATTTCCCGGTACCCGATCACCGCCATTTCTGCGAGACAATCCTCTTTCCATTCCGGCTGGTGATCGACTTCGATCATCACCACGCGCGGCCAGCTGTGCCGTGGCTGCGTCCGAAAATAAGGCAGGATCGCCTGATCTTCATAACCTTCGACATCCAGTTTCAGGACGTCCACCTGGTCCACACCGGCGTCCTGAAGGATTGCCGCCAGCGGGATAACCCGGATCGATGTGGTGGTCCATTCAGACTTTTTCAGAGAAGGCGCAAGGCCTTCTGACAATGTGGACAGGTTCAAATTGGACGGGCAAATCACCAGATCGAACGTGCCTTCTTCAGGACCCGCGGCAACTGACATGACCGAGACATTGTCGAGCTTGTTCAGTTCCACATTGTAGGCCAGCTTTGCCGCAATATCCGGATTGGCTTCCACCGCAATTACCCGGCCGCAGAGTTCTGCTGCGGAGAGCGTATGAGTTCCGATGTTTGCACCCAAATCGACAAAAACAGCGTCCTTGTTGAAGTGTTGCGCCAGCATCTTGCGCTCAGCCTCTTCCGACAACCGGTCCTTGGCAACGATCTTCCAGTCGTCCCGGTTTACACCCGGGTAGATCCGGAAGGCGAGACCTTCAGCGCTTGTGTCGTAGGGACCAGGAAACCGGTCGGCAACAAAATGGCGGATCTTGTAGCGCAGCCAGTCGGGCAGCCGATGGGCATCGGCTGCTCGCCAAGCAGCTTTGGCGAGCCACCCGGCACGGTATGTGCCGAATGGGCTGCTTGTATCCAGGATTGCCGCCATTGGAGCCAACTTCGTTCCGATCAGTAGACGCGTGCTTTCGGCGCGATCTTCTTCGGATCGATGCCGCCGTTCTGGAACGGGGTCAGCGGCTCAGTCACAACCGGACGGTAGTCCAGCTTGACGTCGCCCGCTTCATTCACCCAAGCCAATGTATGCTTGCGCCAGTCCGCATCGTTCCGGCCGGCAAAGTCACCATCCTTGTAGTCTTCACGGGCATGCGCACCGCGGGACTCTTTCCGGGCTTCGGCGCCGTAAACTGTAGTGATCGCGTTCGCCATCAGATTCTCCAGCTCCAGTGTTTCCACCAAATCGGAGTTCCAGATCATGGAGCGGTCAGAGACCTTCAGGTCGCTCATGCCCTTCCAGATGTCATCCAGCCGCTTGCAGCCCTGAGCCAACGTTTCCTGGGTCCGGAAAACCGCTGCATCTTCCTGCATGGCACGCTGCATCTGGTCGCGCAGCTCGGCTGTCGGTGTGGAACCACTGGCGTTCCGGAGCTTGTCGAAACGATCCATTATCCGCTCACAAGACGCTTCATTCGGCGATGGAACGGCTTCCTTCGGATCAACAACCTCACCGGCTTTGATCGCGGCAGCGCGGCCAAAGACCACCAAGTCGATGAGCGAGTTGGAGCCAAGGCGGTTGGCGCCATGAACAGACGCACAGCCAGCTTCGCCGACAGCCATCAGGCCCGGCTGGATCCGGTCCGGATGATCGGAGTTGGCGTTGAGCACTTCGCCCCAATAGTTGGTCGGAATGCCGCCCATGTTGTAGTGCACCGTCGGGATAACCGGGATCGGCTCCTTGGTAACATCAACTCCGGCAAAGATCTTCGCGCTTTCCGAGATACCCGGGAGGCGCTCGGCGAGAATCGCCGGATCCAGGTGATCCAGATGTAGGAAAATGTGATCCTTGTTCTTGCCGACACCGCGGCCTTCGCGAATCTCCATAGTCATACAGCGGGACACAACATCGCGCGATGCCAGATCTTTCGCGGACGGCGCATAGCGCTCCATGAAGCGCTCGCCTTCGGAGTTGACCAGATAGCCACCTTCGCCGCGCGCACCTTCCGTGATCAGGCAGCCGGATCCATAGATCCCGGTCGGGTGGAACTGCACGAATTCCATATCCTGAAGCGGCAGGCCTGCGCGGGCCACCATGCCGCCGCCATCACCGGTGCAGGTGTGCGCGGAGGTGGCGGAGAAATAGGATCGCCCATATCCGCCGGTCGCCAGCACAACCATCTTCGCCGTAAAGCGGTGGATGGTGCCGTCGTCAAGGTTCCACGCAATCACGCCCTGACATACGCCGTCTTCGGACATGATCAGGTCAAGCGCGAAATACTCGATGTAGAATTCCGCGTTGTGACGCAGGGACTGGCCGTAGAGCGTGTGCAGTATCGCGTGACCGGTCCGGTCAGCAGCTGCGCAGGTGCGCTGTACTGGAGGACCTTCGCCGTAGTTCTGCATGTGACCGCCAAACGGGCGCTGATAAATACGGCCGTCTTCGGTCCGGGAGAATGGAACGCCGTAGTGTTCCAGCTCATAAACCGCCTTGGGCGCTTCGCGGGCGAGATACTCCATGGCGTCGGTGTCACCGAGCCAGTCGGAGCCCTTGACCGTGTCGTACATGTGCCATTCCCAGCAGTCCGGCGTCATGTTGGTCAGGGATGCGGCGATGCCGCCCTGAGCAGCCACCGTGTGCGAGCGGGTCGGAAACACCTTGGTGATGCAAGCAGTGCGCAGTCCTTGCTCGGCCATGCCAAGCGTTGCGCGCAAGCCAGCACCACCGGCGCCAACAACAACCACGTCATATGTGTGGTCGACAAATTCGTAGGTCTTGGCCATACGGGTTAACCTCCAAAGCCAATCTTAAGCACTGCAAAGATGCAGCCGAAACCGATGAAGACACAGAAGAATGTGTTGGCCATTACTGTTAGGAACTTCAGGGCTTCGCCGTGAATGTAATCCTCGATGATGACCTGCATCCCGAGCTTCATGTGATAGACGCCGGACAGGATCACCAGCAAAAGGATGATGGAGACCAGCGGGTTCTGCAGGGTCTCGACAACATCGCCGTGTGAGGATCCTTGCATCGAAATCACCAGGATCACGAAGAAGGAGATCAGAAACACGTTTGCAACTGCAGTCAGGCGTTGTTTCCAGAAATGATCAGTACCGTCCTTGGCAGAACCGAGGCCGAGAACTTTGCCGAGGGGCGTGCGCATATCGCTCATGACGGTCTCCTTAGCGAACTGCGTAGCCGATGATCCAAAGGATCAGCGTCAGGGAAACAGAACCGATGATCGTCGCCTTGGCGAGCCACTCGCGGGCATCTTTTTCAAACCCGGCACCCATGTCCCAAATGAAGTGGCGGATGCCGCCCAGCATGTGATGCACAAGCGCCCAGGTGAAGCCGAACAGAATCAGCCGGCCGAAAATCGAACCGTAGATCGCGTTGACGAAATCAAAATAGGCCGGGCCCGCAGCAGCTGCGATCAGCCACCAGGCCAGAAGGATGGTGCCGAAATACAGCGCCGCTCCGGTGATGCGGTGCAAGATCGACATAACCATCGTCAGAATGGGTTTATAAATCTGAAGATGGGGCGACAGCGGGCGATTGCCCCGCAAATCGGCGTTCGACATGGATTTCCTCTCCCGTGCGACGCATTCTTACGTTTACGCAAACGTAAGCATTTCAAGGCGTTGTCTAGAGGGGTTCTAGCGCCAACGCCGCCATACGTCAAAATATCCTATAGGTCTATATCGCGAAAAACGACCTGTGAATCGGTTAAATGGGTTAGGTGACTGTCAGAAAACCAGATATTGCGCCGGTTTGCCGCGCATTGGCACCGTTTGAGACGTAGAAAGCGCTGTATTTTTTCAGTCAGAGCAAGAAACGACTCACTGCAGGGGGCGCTTTCCGTTTGCGTCACTTGCGTATTTTTTGATTAGGCTTGCGGCATCCCGAATACGGACCAGCCTGTCTCGTGCGCGATCCGCTCCATCGCCTCAGTCCCGAGCTTGGAGTTGCCGTATTTGTTCAATCCAGGCGACCACACCGCAATCGACGCCCGCCCCGGAGCAATCACCAGGATCCCGCCACCGACGCCGCTCTTGCCCGGAAGTCCGACACGGAACGCAAAATCGCCCGATCCGTCATAGTGGCCGCAAGTCATCATCAAGGCGTTGATGCGCCGCCGCCGTTCGCTGGACACGAGCTTTGGCATATCCGGCCCTTCGAGAAGAAACCGGCCGGCAAGCGCGAGCTGCGTGCATGTCATTTCGACAGCGCATTGGTGGCAATAGGTGCCAAGAACCTTGTCGACCGATGCGCGAAGATTGCCGAAAGACGCCAGATAATGCGCGAGCGAAAAGTTTCGATGCCCGGTGGCAAGTTCTGAGCTTGCGACACTCTCATTGATATGAATGCTGTCGTCATCGGTTGCCGCACGAATGAAGCGCACCAACTCGCCGAGAGCCTCTCGCGGTGACGAGCCGGCAAGATAGGTATCGGTCGCAACCAGCGCACCGGCATTGATAAACGGATTGCGCGGGATGCCCTCCTCTTTCTCCAAGAGCAGAATTGAGTTGAAGGAGAGTCCTGACGGCTCCCGCCCGACCCGGTGCCAGAGCTGATCTCCCACCCGGCCAAGAGCAAGGGCCAGGGCGAAAACCTTGGACACCGACTGGATGGAAAACGGGACATGCGCGTCGCCGGCGGAAAAGACATCTCCATTCGCTAACGCAATCGAAATCCCGAACTGGTTGGGATCGATCTTGGCTAGCTCGGGAATGTAGGTCGCAACCTGTCCCTTGTCTTCCGACTTGAGCGCCGCGTCCGCGATGGTGGTCAGCAGGTCTTGCATGTTGCCCTCGTTTTGAGGGCAGACTAGGTCAGATCGCAGCCTTGGATGCAAGCCGCTTGTAAAGATGCATCATGAACAGGGTGGCAAAGATCGGTGTCACCAGATTCAGGATCGGAACAGCCAACAGCCCGGCAATGACCAACCCGCCCAAAAAGACCGTGCCCCCGCGCGCTTTTCTGAACGCTCGCGCCTCCGCCGGTGGCATGAAGCGCATGGCTGCGAACTCGAAAAACTCACGGCCGAGCAGATACCCATTCACCAGGAAAAACGCCACGAGATTAACCCCCGGCACCAAAAGCAACACGAGCGCGAAGAGGTTGCCAAGGATCACAACACCAGTGAACTTGATCGTCTGAGGGATTGACTTGGAAAGCGGCAGAGCTTCGCCGGGTCGGTCTCCGGGATAATCTCGTGCCTCCACGATATCCGCGATCTCGTCCTGAAACAGACCGGCAAACAGCGCGGAAATTGGGGCAATCAGAAACCCAAGCGCGAATATAGCCCCTATGCCGGTCAGAACGGACAGAGCCGTTTCCAGCCACGCATAGGGCAGCGCGACGAACCCGGCGACCAACCCTTGCAACGCAATCCAAATGACCACGAGAACGGCCAGCGTAAAGCCAAGCATTTTCCAGAAGACAGCTCGAAACGGGCGCTCGAACACTTGGGACATGGCACGGCTGGCGGATTGGAACATTCTTGCCTTCAAGGGTTTGTGATCGACCGCCTCGACATAAGTGCCGGTCTGACCCTGCGCAAGTGGACGAGAGAAAGGATCACTTAGCCTCAAAAACGGATCGGGGAAGAATGAGATCCGTCTGCTGCTCTGTCTTACCGGTTGCGCGATTGAAGTCGCTGCTGGTTCCAACCGGCTTAAACCCCTTCTTTTTCAGCAGAACGTCCGAGGCGATGTTGCCGTCATAAAAAGATGCTCGAATCTCATCGGCGCCGGTCAGCTGAAACAGCTCCTTAAAGGCCGCATCCAGCGCTTCACCCATGAACCCCTTGCCGTGGAATCTCGATGCCAGAAAGAAGCCGATGATCGGCGGTTTTTCACCATCCGCCCAGTTCGCCAGAATGAGGCCAATGGCCTTTTGCTTTTTGTCTGATTTTTTCGAAAGGATGAAACAGCGTTCGTGCGGCGGAAAGGTCAGAAACCGCTGAAACCGCTCAAGGGCAAATCCGGTCGGACACGGATGAGGGACGTTGATCCAACGGGCGACGTCAAAATCGTTGTATATCGGATCGATGTCGAACGCATCCTCAAGCTTCGGCGCCCTCAGACACAGCCTGCGGGTCATTATTGGCGCCGATGCTTGCAACGCTACGTTCGGGAACATGAGCAACAATCCTTGAGCGACAAGCGGGATACTTGCGTTCGTGTCATCATTCCTCAGGTCACATATGGTGATCAAGGCTGCTTTCGTTCCTCCTGCATAAAATGTATCATAGGGTGCAAACTCATACAAAACCCCCATAGATTGTTTTTCCGCCAATGATCAACGCGCACAATCCAACTGCAACACCTGTCGTAACAGACCTGGATCCGGCAACCATTTTCGAAACCGACTGGCAGATCTACCGGACGTTGGTCGACAACAATCTGCTCTTTCATCAGGAAGTTTCAGAGATCCTGGTTCAAGAAATGACGACGCGGTTTTCCGGTGGCTTCCGGTTTCTGGATCTGGCCTGCGGAGATGCGGATGTCATGTCCCGTGCTCTTCGAAAAACCGCCGTCAAAAACTACCTCGGCGTGGACTTGTCACCGCAGGCACTGGCAATCGCCGCAAAAAACATGGAAGACGCGCCCTTTGACGCACGCCTGGAGCAGATGGATATACTCACCACGCTCTCTGAAAACCCGGGCACATATGACGTGATCTGGTGCGGTCTGTGTCTGCATCATTTCCAGAGCATTGAAGAAAAGACGCAGGTTTTCTCAGCCATCCACTCTGCGCTGAGCTCCAACGGCGTGTTCTTCTCCTTCAAACCTGTCTTGCCGGAGGGCATATCCCTCGAAATCTTCAACCGGCAAAACAGACAGCAATTCCGGAAAGACTGGTCGCCGCCACTCACTGAGGAACAGTTTAAACGCCTGATGACCCATATCGAGACTTGTGATTTTCCGGAGACCGCACACGGCTGGCTCACTGCAGGGCGCGCAGCGGATTTTTCATCGGCGGAGGAATTGTTCTCGATCCCGAATGGCGGCTATTGCCGGTTGTTTCGGTTCAACCGCTAGGAGTTTATCAGCCATCTGAGGGCTTTTGGTAGCCTTGCCATGGCTCAGCCCGCATTTGTTCCGTGTAGTGCGCGGCAATGATTAAAGAACAAAAAAGAAAAACAAGAGCCGGATAAGTAGCGAGCAAAATATAGGCTTTATAACTGCCAATACCGTATCGAAAATCCCCTACCAAACCAAATTGCACAATTAGAATAATAACCGCAATGAAAGCACATGCAGTCTTTTGTGCAAAAGTTGCCGTTGCAGGTTCCTTTTTGCGAAGCTTTACAGTCGCGAATAGGGCCCAATTCGTAAATTTGTTCGATTGCAAAAACCAAGCAGGAATTATAAGAGAGAAAACAATCGAAGAAACATAATATAACAATATTGATAGAACGTATTCATTCGGCCAATGACTTCGCACTAATAGTATATTTTGCAATCCAGTCTTGATGATCGTGAAATCTATTAGCACAAGGAGGAAAGGCTTAAGGGAAGCAACTCCCATACGCGAGATCAGAAGTGAAACGATCACAACAACAGCAAGTGCTAAGGTGATCTGTAGATCAACAGACAACCTTCCAACAGGCTTTATCACCGGTTTCTTCAATAAAATCAGGAAGAAACACACCCAAAAGCCAATCAGAAATCCAAAAGCGCCAAGTGTGAAACTCAAGACTAAAAGGGATAACGAGCAGAAAAGATAATAACCAACTTTAAAAACAAGACCTTCTAACAAACACGTTCCCTTTTCAAAACCGTGTCCTGGCCTTCAGCGCCTGGGCAAGTGTGCCCTCATCCAAATAATCGAGCTCACCGCCGACGGGTACGCCGTGGGCGAGCTTCGTGACATGAACATCCAGATGGCCGAGCTGGTCCATGATGTAATGGGCGGTTGTCTGGCCTTCGACGGTCGCGCTGATCGCAAGAATGACTTCCTGGATTTCCGGCGCGCCACAACGGTCGATCAGGGAGGTAAGGTTCAGATCATCCGGGCCAACGCCATCCAGCGGGGAGAGTGTTCCGCCGAGCACATGATAGCGGGCATTGACGGCACCTGCGCGTTCCAGCGCCCAGAGATCGGATACGTCTTCCACGACCACCAAAACACTCGGGTCCCGCTTTTCATCTGAACAGATCGTGCAAGGGTCGGACGTGTCGACCGTGCCGCAGACCGAACAGATGCCGATGTCGCGCACGGCAATGCCCATGGCCTCGGACAACGGGACGAGCAACTGGTCCTTTTTTTTGATGAGGTGCAAAGCGGCGCGGCGGGCCGACCGCGGACCCAGCCCCGGCAGCTTGGCCAGCAATTGGATCAACCGCTCGATTTCCGGTCCCGCAACCTGCTTCTGCGCCATGTTTTTCTCACTATGCTCATGCGTTTCAGCGAACGGCATGGGAAATTTTGGACATGACGCCATTAGCCGTATTTAACTCTGTCGTCATCCCGGCCTTGAGCAGGGATCCAATCATTGGCAGAGCAGCTGGACGAAAACTCTGGAACTGCGCCAAGTGGACTTGCGAGTGGATCCCGGCTCAAGGCCGGGATGACATCGAGAACAAGCCAACAATAGGTCTATTCCGACCTCGAACCAAAAACCTTAAAACGGCAATTTCATGCCGGCCGGAAGGCCGAGGCCGCCCATCATTTCCTGGGTCTTTTCCTGGATTGCCTGATCGATCTTCACCCGGCCGTCGGTGTGCGCGGCAATAATAAGATCCTCCAGGATCTCACCCTCGCCTTCTTTTATCAGAGACGGGTCGATTGTGAGGCTTTTGAGCTCGCCTTTGCCATTGAGGCGCACGGTGACCAGGCCAGCTCCGGAGGAACCTTCCGCTTCGATGTCCTCGATCTGTCCTTGCAAAGAGCCCATCTGCTCCTGCATTTCCTTGGCCTGCTTCATCATCTTGAGGAAGTCCATCGGGTCTCTCCTTGAAAACCTGGCCGGCGGTCCCCGCCGTTTCTCACTATTTGGGGTCTGCGTTTAGAAGAACAATTGTCAGGGCGCAAGCTTGAGCAATGCAGACGGCGCCCGACTTTAATCTTCGTCGTCGTTGCCCAGCGCTTCGTTCAGTAAGGGATCGTTGACCAGCGGATCGGCCATGGCAGCTTCGTCTTCTTCAGACGCCTGCACCTTCACGTCGATCACCTTAGCGCCTGGAAACTGGGCCAAAAGCGCCGCGACAGTCGGATGAGACTTGGCATCTGACAGAAGCTGCTGCTGGTTGGCTTCCTGCTCTTCGTGAATCGTGGGACGGCCTTGCGTCCGCGACACAACGACAAACCAGCGCTGGCCTGTCCATTCGGTCAGTTTGCGGCCGAACTCTCCAGCAATATCGGCTGGCGCATCGTCGGTCGGCTGGATCTCGATCTTGCCCGGTTCAAATTTGACCAGCCGCATCTGGCGCTGGATCGCCACCTTCATTGGAATGTCGCGCTTTTCCGAGGCCAAGGCGACACAGTCATGCAGATTTTTTAGATTGTAAGCAGATTGTGGCTGAGCGGGCTCCAGCTCCGGTGCACCCTGCGGCGCTTTTTGTTGTGCAGGCGCTGATTGCGGCATGCCGCCCTGGATGGCGGAAAGCTGCGGCCGACCAGACGCCTGCATGACCGGGCCACCTTGTGGGGCGCCTTGTGGCATCGTGCGCGCGCCAACGGCCATTGCCTGTCCGCCACCGCCGGACGGCGCCGCACCGCCGCCAGAGGCACCTGCCGGCGCCCCGCCGGTTGCCGGCATTTGGCCACTTTGGATCTGAGCCATCAATTCGCCCGGATCCGGCAAGTCCGCCGCATAGGCAAGACGCACCAGCACCATATCGGCCGCGGCCAATGGCTTGGAGGCGGCCTGAACTTCCTGAACGCCTTTTAGCAGGATCTGCCAAACGCGTGACAAAAGCCGGACGGAGATCTTTTCAGCAAACTCCTGACCGCGGGCGCGCTCAGCTTCCGTCACCGAGGCCTCGTCAGCCGATTTCGGCGCGACCTTCATACGTGTCACGAGGTGTGTGAAATCGGCAAGATCTGTCAGAACGATCGCCGGATCCGCTCCAATTTCATACTGCGCCTGCAGCTCGGCTAGTGCGTCCTCGATCCGGCCGGCCATAAGGTGGCCGAAGAGATCAATCACCCGCGCGCGGTCCGCAAGTCCGAGCATCTGGCGCAAATCGTCAGCTTCGATAGCGCCTGAGCCATGGGCCATCGCCTGATCGAGCAGCGACAGCGAATCACGTGCCGAGCCCTCACCAGCCCTGGCGATCAGCCTCAGGGCCTCATCGGAGATCTGAATGCCCTCGGCATTGGAAATCCGGCGGAGCAAACCAATCAGCTTGGACTGGTCGATCCGACGCAGGTCAAAGCGCTGACAGCGCGACAGGACCGTGATCGGGACTTTCCGGATTTCTGTCGTCGCGAAAATGAACTTCACATGCTCGGGCGGCTCTTCCAGCGTCTTCAACAGCCCGTTGAAGGCTGCGTTGGAGAGCATGTGCACCTCATCGATGATGTATACCTTGTACCGCGCCGTTGCCGGACGGTAGCGGGCTGCATCGATGATCTCGCGAATGTCATTGATGCCGGTGTGAGAGGCAGCGTCCATCTCGATGACATCGACATGGCGGCCTTCCATGATGGCCTTGCAGTGCGTGCCTTCCTGCGTGAGTTTCACGGTCGGCTTGTCCGCTTCGCCGGGCACCTCATAGTTGAGGCCTCGGGCAAGAATGCGGGCGGTCGTGGTTTTGCCAACCCCGCGCACCCCGGTCAGCATCCAGGCTTGCGCGATCCGGCCGGTGTCAAACGCATTTTCAAGCGTTTGAACCATGGGCTCCTGCCCCACCAAATCTTCAAAGGTTTTCGGGCGGTATTTGCGCGCCAACACACGGTAAGCGCCGCCCTCGGCCGCGCCGGGCGCGGTTCCGGTCCCGCCCGTTAGCCCAAGGCCGGTTTCAGTGTCGTCTTGCGGAAAGCCAGTGTCATCCATGAGCCGCACCATACCGATTTTTTTCAAAAGGTGGACAGGGTTTTATCGGTTTTCTCGGAAAGGCCATCAGGCACGTCCCGGGAGCGGCTCCAAAAACAAAAAAGCACCGCGGAATTCCGGCGGTGCCTTGTGCTATTTCCTCAAAAGGAAGGGTGGGAGGCTGGCACGGCGACCCGTGCCGAGGCTCGTTAGGGCTGCTTCCTTCCGGACCTGACCCGGTTGGCGAGTGGCTCGTCCACCACCAACCTCCCGAGCGCCTTATATCAGGACTCATGGGGTGGTTGGCAAGAGGCAAATCCGGCTTTTTCTTTGCCAGAAAAGTGCTGGCAGTTCGCAGACACTGTGCCTCATCATCTTGTGACGCCATCCAAGATTGACATTTGGGGAAAATGTCGCCAGCTATGATTTTCGTAGCGCCATATGGCTCCCGCGTGAAAAGAGGTTTCTTTCCCATCCGCACTGGACATATGGTGAGATAACAAATTCTAATTCAGTCTGTTCGCGCCCCGACGGTCTAAATTCTGTATCGGTTTGACCCTATGACCTTTTTCGATCTCAATCCGCGCCTTGACGGAGACAGTCTCCCAGTTCTGGATTTGCCGTTATCAACTGTTCGGCTGATGAAGGACGCCAATTATCCGTGGGTGCTGTTGGTGCCACGCAAGCCGGATCTGGTTGAGATCATCGATTTGGAAGAAGATGACCAGCTTCAGCTGATGCGGGAAATTGCGCTGGCCAGCCGAGTTTTGCGCTCGGCAACTGAATGCGAGAAACTGAACGTTGGCGCTCTCGGTAACCAGGTCTCTCAACTCCACGTTCACGTCATTGCCCGCTTCCGAGATGACGCGGCTTGGCCCGGGCCGATTTGGGGGGTAGTTTCCCCCAAACCTTACGAAGACGCTGCGGATGAACACTTGATAAACCGCCTGCGGGACAGTTTTGCAGCGGAAACCGATTTCGACTGACCCGGCCCCTTACAAAACTCTCCCAAATCCAAGGATTACTTGATGCGTGCGCCTGATGCCGACTTGCCAGCGATGGAAATGAGTTTTCTCGGGAACACGCTCGACCGCCAGTCAACGCGTCGCGGCGAGCGCGCCTACTTAAGCGGGCTCCTGGATAGACCGGATACCGAAATTGTTTTGTCGACGCCGCGGACGCTGGTCTTTCCGGCAGGGCCCCCTCCGCAGTTCGGACACACGCTCGATAGCGCATTGTCCCTCAACGCATCACGCGAAGAAATGGTCTTCTTGGGGTTACGGCCTGAAACGGGACGGGCCGTTTTTGCGACGACACTCGGCCAGCAGGATGAAAAATTGGCAGAGATGCCAAGCCTGCATTTGCAGGATCTAAGGCAACTGGCCATCCAACGGACATTCCCTCCAGAAGAACTTGGCGCGTTGGCGCAAGCCCGCGCCCTGATCCACTGGCATCGAACGCACCGGCATTGCTCGCAATGCGGTGAAAAAACGGTCATGAGCGAAGGGGGATACCGCCGCGATTGCCCCTCGTGCGGAGCGCATCATTTTCCGCGAACGGATCCCTGCGTCATTATGCTGATCACAGACGGAGATCGAGCCCTGCTGGGGCGCCCACCCCGGTTGCCAGAAGGGATCTACACGACACTTGCGGGGTTTATGGAGCCGGGAGAAACGATCGAACAGGCCGTGCGGCGGGAAACGCTGGAAGAATCCAGCATTGAGGTCGGAGAAGTCCGTTTGATTTCCAACCAACCCTGGCCTTTTCCGGCCAATTTGATGCTCGGCTGCATCGGTGATGCGTTGTCGACAGACATCGTCATCGAAGATGACGAACTCGAGGCCTGCAAGTGGTGCAGCCGCGACGAGGTCCGCCAGATGATTGAGGGTACCCATCCGGAGGGGCACATGATCCCGCCGTCCATTTCCATCGCATATGAACTCATTACCGGCTGGCTGGAGGAGACATCCTTATGACTTGGTGTGTTTATCTGACCCATCCGGAAGTCGAAATCGATCCGGATGTCCCCATTCAGGAGTGGCGGCTGTCCGAAATTGGCCGCGACCGCGCTGCCCTCGCCGCGGATCTGCCATTTGCCAAAGACTTTCAGCGCATTGTCTCCAGCGGCGAGGTCAAGGCCGTCGAAACCGCCGAAATCGTCGGGGGACACCTCGAGCTGAAGCCTCTGGTCTTGAAGGCGCTTCACGAAAATGACCGGTCCGCGACCGGTTATCTGGCCCGGGAAGAATTTGAGCGGACCGCAGATAAGTTTTTTGCCAACCCGGACGAATCCATCCGCGGCTGGGAGCGGGCGATTGACGCGCAAATGCGCATTGTCACGGGCATCCGAGCCGTTCTGCGCTCAGTGAAAGAAGAAGATCCTGTTCTCTTCACCGGACATGGCGCGGTCGGCACGCTGTTGATGTGCCACCTAATGGGCGCACCTATCTCCCGGGCACATGATCAGAAGCGTGGCGGCAGCTGGTACCGGTTCGACAAGGACTGGCTGACATCGCAGTCTGGCTCAAGTTTGGCTTGGACAGAACTCTAACAGCTGTCGGTTGACGCTTGTCTTCGTGATAGTCTCTGTACTCCCGATGTATGGAGACTAAGCCGTGTTTGCCAAAGCGCTGCGCCTTGCCACGCTCGCCCTCAGCCTTTCAATCTTGCCATCAGGTCTGGCACTCGCCGGCCAGTACGACCAGCAATTCCGTCAGTTCATGGCTTCGGCCGTTGTCCCAGCGGCAAGACAAGCGGGCGTCTCACAAGCAACCTTGGACAGGGAACTGAGGGGCCTGACACCAGATACATCGCTGCCGGGCCTCGTTGGTCCGGGCGGCAAGGGTGCTCCTCCCAAGGTCAATTTCCAGGCTGAGTTCCGCTCGCCTGCGCGCTATTTCCGCGACAATCAGTTCAATGCACTCGTGCCCGGCGGCCGCCGGCTTATGCAAAAGCACGCGTCAACTCTTCAAAAAATAGAAGCGCGTTATGGTGTTCCGAAACGGATCATACTTGCGATCTGGGCCAGAGAATCTGGCTATGGCGGTGCCAAGATCCCACATGATGCCGTTCGTGTTCTGGCAACCCGGGCCTTCATGGGTCAGCGGGCTGATTTCTTCAAAGGCGAATTGATTGCTGCCTTGCAAATCCTACAAACCGGCGACGTTTCCAGAAAAACCTTGCGCAGTTCCTGGGGTGGCGCCATGGGACAACCCCAGTTTTTGCCTTCATCGTATCTGAAATATGCCGTCGACTTTGACGGCGATGGACGGCGAAACATCTGGACGTCGGAAGTGGATACAATGGCGTCAATCGCAAACTACCTGGCCAAACATGGCTGGGTAAGCGGCCGGGACTGGGGCTATGAGGTCCGCTTGCCGAATACGGTCTCCTGCACCCGCGAAGGGCCGGACAACCGGCAACCGATCTCAAGGTTTGTAGCTGAAGGTGTCACACGGGTCAGTGGACGCCCTTTCCCAAATCACGAGATCAACCAGCCGGGCAACATCTTGCTGCCGGCCGGCCGCTATGGTCCGGCTTTCATTGCCACCGAAAACTTCTATGTCATCAAGGAATACAATGAGAGCGACACCTACGCGCTGTTTGTCGGGCACCTCGCAGACCGGTATGGCTCGAACAAAAGCTTTGTGGGCGATTGGAAACCAATGAAGGACACCACCCGAGGTGCTGTGCGCAATCTTCAATTGCGCCTGGAAGGCGATGGTCATGATGTCGGCGGTGCAGATGGTCTCATCGGTTTCAAGACCCGCCGCTCCATCGGTAAGGACCAAGAGAAGAATGGTTTCTTTGCGACCTGCTGGGTAGGATAATTAGCACTAAAATTAATTTTTTGATTTTATTTCTTATTGTTTTGCGATAATCATCATCCCGATTTTTCGGGAGATACTGATGTTTGCTCACAAAACGCCCGCTCGACCGGGAATTGCCAAGCTGGTTCTGGTCCTCATGCTTGGTGGTTTGATGTCAGCGTGTGGCCACGTTCCTTTGGCCACCATTGCCAAGCTCAGCCAGTTCGACATGCTGGAAACAGATCCCGGCGCTTTGCGTCTCGCGGTTAAATACCCGGATGCAATCCGTATTCCCGAAGGTGGGGCGACCATGGCCCTGACGATCAAACGCAAGGCGGATGGCACTGTCTTGATGGAAGAAAAGCTTGCCTTTGAGGAAACAGAATCCAAGGCGGACAAGGCTGAGTTATCGCAGAAACTGCAGACCGGTTATCGCCTGGAAGTCTATCGGATTCCGGAGGAAAACGTGCCGTTCTTCCGTAGTTTTCAAAAGCACATGGCCTCTATGTCCAAAAGTGATCGGGAGAAGGTTGAGGGCAATTTGAGCATCGGTGTGACTGGCTGCCTTCTGACCGATGAAAAGCCGTCAGAAATCCGTGTCAGCACCTTCTTAAAGGCAGCCGAATTGGGCGGGTTTATAACTCTCGTTCGCAATTTCGATCTGGAAGAGCAGATGGCGGAAATCGGCGGAGAAGAAGGTCTTGAGCGCTGCCCCGACGCCGTTTGAAGCACTGCCCTTCGAACGGGTGTCTGTCTTTTTAGACAAAGCCTTGATCTGGAGAGCCCTCGCCTTCCACTTTGATACCAGCGTATCCCTTTTGCGTGGGCATTGGCCACTGGACATCAATGCCATTCCGGAGGTGCTGAAATTCAAGCACGGTATATGGGCGTTGGTAGATCCACGGACGGTTAATGAGTGCATCCGGATTTGGGTCTGGCGCTGTCTCGTTCCGTTTTCCCAAGAAATAAAGATCGAACCCGAGTTCCGGCAGTTGTTCGCGGACCAGGTAACGCAGGCCAAATTCTTCCTCACACTGCGCAAGGTCTGCCTCAATGTCGCTGGACCGAAGCGTGACCAATCCAATCTCCGCACCGCCGCCGAGCGGGCGTTCCAAATCCCCCGTTTCTGTTTTCGGGACACCCTCAAAAGTATGCTGAAGCAACTCGATGATATGGCCTTCCGGGTCTTCAAGATGGCTTAGATAGCCGACATCGCGGAATTGATGCGGTGCAGATGCAGAAACGCCTTGTGCGGCCAAGACGGCATGTGCGCAGTCAAGGTCCGGCAATGTCACCCCGATTTTCCAGTACCGGTCGGAGCGTTCGTGCCAATATCGGTCTGAGCTGTTTGATTGTTTCAGCAGAAGAACAGCACCATCGGCCCCATAACCAACAGCGACATGGCCATCCCGGTCAGATCGGATCATCCCCAAAGTCCGGCAAAAAAAATCTGCCAGTCCCGCCGAATCAGCGACGTTCAATTCAATGGCGGCGATGCGCGTGGTCATCCTACTGACCAAAGCGGTGTTAAAAGATCAGACACTGACGACACCTTCCGGTGCCGTCTCCAGCCGGAATGCTGCTGCCATAAGCGCTTTTGTGTAATCGGTTTCCGGCGCGTCGAAGATCTTTTCAGCCGGGCCGGATTCCACCACCTTGCCCTGCCGCATGACGACAACTTCGTTGGCGAGGGCCCTCACCACTTTCAAGTCATGAGATATGAAGAGGTATGCCAATCCATGAGCCTTTTGCAGGTCCCGCAAGAGATCGACCACCTGCGCCTGAACACTCATATCCAGTGCTGACGTCGGTTCGTCCAGCATGACAAACTTTGGCTCTAGCACCATTGCCCGGGCAATGGAGATGCGCTGCCGCTGACCACCTGAGAACTCATGCGGGTAGCGGTGACGCGTGGAGGCATCAAGGCCAACCTCTTCCAGCGCGCCAGCGACTTTCCGGTCCCGCTCTTCTGAAGAGATGCCCGGGAAGTGCACCTGAAGACCTTCCCCAACAATGTCTGCGACAGACATACGCGGGGAAAGCGCCCCAAACGGGTCCTGAAACACGATCTGCATGTCGCTGCGCAAAGGCCGCATTTCCTTCCAGGAGTTTTCCTGAATGTTCTGACCATTGAAGGCGATGCGGCCGGTGGAGGAAATCATTCTCAAGATCGCAAGCCCAAGTGTGGTCTTACCTGACCCACTCTCGCCCACGATCCCGAGCGTCTGCCCCTCCCGTACGGTGACATCAATGCCGTCAACGGCCTTCACATGATCCACAGTCCGGCGCAAGAACCCGCGTTTGATCGGGAACCAGACCTTCAGGTCGTCCGCCTGCACGACGATCGGCTTGGTCTTGTCCGTTTCCGGCGGGTTGCCCTTTGGCTCTGCCGCCAGAAGATGCTTGGTGTAATCGTGTTGCGGATTGTCGAAAATCTCGGCGACCGGGCCCTGCTCAACGATCTTTCCGCCGGTCATCACGCAGACCCGATCCGCAAACTTGCGCACGATGCCGAGGTCATGGGTTATGAACAGCATGGCCATGCCCTGCTGGCGCTGCAGATCCTTCAACAGTTCCAGGATCTGCGCTTGCACCGTCACATCGAGCGCGGTTGTCGGTTCGTCAGCGATCAAAAGGTCCGGTTCGTTCGCAAGCGCCATCGCAATCATGACACGCTGCCGCTGCCCGCCGGAAAGCTGGTGCGGATAAGACCCAAGGCGGGATTCCGGATCCCGGATGCCGACCTGATTCATGAGCTCCAGAACCCGTGCGCGGGACTCGGTGTCGCTCATGCCCCGGTGCACTTTCAAAATTTCGGAGATCTGACGCTCGACCGTATGCAAAGGGTTGAGCGAGGTCATCGGCTCCTGAAAGATCATCGAGATCTCGTTGCCGCGCACCTTGCGCATCTCGTTGGCATTTGCCTGCAGGAGGTCAACGCCATCCTTGACAATTTTGCCGGTCGGATGAGAGGCGGCTGGGTACGGCAGAAGTTTCAGGACCGACAAAGCCGAGACAGATTTTCCGGACCCACTTTCGCCAACCAGCGCAACGGTTTCCCCCTTGTTGATGTCAAAGGAGATACGGTCGACTGCAAGTGTTTCCCTGCCGCCCTGCGTGAAAGCAACGGAGAGATCCTGAATGGAGACGAGCGTGTCTTTGGTCATCTCTGCCTCCCTATGCCAAGCTCTTGCGCGGATCGAACGCATCGCGCACGGCTTCGCCAATGAAAATCAACAAACTCAGCATCAACGAGATCACCAAGAACCCGGTGATGCCCAGCCAAGGCGCCTGAAGGTTGTTCTTGCCCTGTGCGAGCAGTTCGCCAAGCGATGCGGACCCTGGCGGCAGACCAAAGCCGAGGAAATCCAGCGCCGTCAGGGTCGAGATGGATCCGTTCAGGATGAAGGGCATGAAGGTCAGAGTGGCAACCATCGCATTCGGCAACAGGTGCCGCCACATAATCACACCATTGGACACGCCCAGCGCGCGTGCCGCCGATATGTATTCAAAATTCCGGCCCCGCAGAAACTCGGCGCGAACGACGCCCACCAGCGCCACCCAAGAGAAGGCGAGCAGGATTGTGAAGAGCGTCCAGAATCCGGGAATGAGAACCGAGGACACAATCAGAATGAGATACAACGTCGGGATAGCTGTCCAGATCTCAATGAAGCGCTGGAAGATCAGGTCCACCCAGCCGCCATAATAGCCCTGCACGGCCCCGGCCGCGATGCCGATCACCGAGGATGCCAGGGTCAGGGCCAGACCAAACAGGACCGAGATGCGGAAGCCGTAGACTAGACGCGCAAGAACATCGCGGCCCTGATCGTCGGTGCCGAGCCAGTTCCAGTTGCCCATGACGCAGTTCGGATCGTCCGCACCCATCGGGTAGCGCTGACACCGCTCTTCCTTATCCAGCATCCACGACGGCGGGGCTGGCGCGGGCACCGGTATTTCATGGTTCACGGTCCGGTAGGAGTACCGCACCGGCGGCCAGAGCATCCAGCCGTTCGCTTCGATCTCTTCCTGGATGAACGGATCCCGATAGTCGGTGATTGCCAGAAAGCCACCAAACTTTTCTTCCGGGTAATCGACGAAGACCGGGGCCAGTATCTCGCCATGGTAGGAGACGAGGATTGGCCGGTCGTTGGTCAAGAACTCGGCGCCCATGGCGAGCACAAACAGCACCAGAAAAATCCAGAGCGACCAGTATCCCCGGCGATTGGCCTTGAAGTTGGCGAGGCGCCGCTGGTTGATCGGCGACAGGCGCATCTTTTTGGGCGGTGGTGCCGTTTCCTCCGCCAGCGGGTTCAACACATCGTAGCCGGCGTTTTCGAGGTCCTTGTTCAGACGACTGTCCATTACCTCACACCTCCCGGCTTTCAAAATCGATCCGCGGATCGATCCAGGTGTAGGTGAGGTCAGAGATGAGGTTCACCAGAAGTCCCATCAGCGAGAAAATGTACAGCGTTGCAAAGACCACCGCGTAATCGCGATTGATGATGGATTCAAAACCGAGCAGCCCGAGACCATCCAACGAGAAGATCGTCTCGATCAACAGGGAACCGGCAAAGAAGGACGAGATGAAAGCGCCCGGGAAACCGGCCACCACGATCAGCATCGCGTTCCGGAACACATGGCCGTAAAGAACCTGGCTTTCCGTCAACCCTTTTGCGCGCGCGGTGATCACATATTGCTTGCGGATCTCATCGAGGAAGGAATTTTTGGTGAGCAGCGTGGTTGTCGCAAAAGCCGACAGAACCATCGCTGTCAGTGGCAAGGCCAGGTGCCAGAAATAATCAAGGATCCGTTCCGGCCAAGACAGGCTCTCCCAATTGTCGGACACCAATCCCCTCAGCGGGAAGATGTCCCAGAAGGACCCGCCGGCGAAGAGGACGATCAAGAGGACAGCAAACAAGAACCCGGGAATTGCATAGGCGACCACAATCACCCCGGAGGTCCAAACATCAAAGCGCGAGCCATCGCTTACCGCCTTGCGGATGCCAAGCGGGATCGAGACCGCATAGGAAATCAGCGTCATCCAGAGACCGAGCGAGATCGACACGGGCAGTTTTTCGGCGATCAGGTCGAGGATGCGAATGTCCCGGAAGTAACTCTCACCGAAATCAAACCGCGCATAATTCCAGAGCATGTTCAAGAACCGTTCCAGCGGCGGCTTGTCGAACCCGAATTGCGCTTCCAGCTCCTTGATGAATTCCGGATCCAGCCCCTGAGCGCCGCGATATTTGGACGTCACACTGTCACCACCGCCCGCGCTTGCGCCGGACGATTCATTGCCGATGTTTCCCATATCGCTGCCGCCACCGCTGATGCGCGATGTTGCATCGACATCCGTGCCGGAGATCTGCGCAATGACGCGTTCAACCGGTCCACCGGGTGCAAACTGGATGATGAAAAAATTGATTGCCATGATCCCGACAAGGGTCGGGATCATGAGCAACAATCGGCGGAGAATATAAGCGCCCATAGGGGTCTTTTTTATCCCTTTGCGTCTCAGCTCGAAAACCGAGCATAGAGAGTGTCTGTTATTTTCTAACCGGCATCTTCAATGATTTTGGCTTTTTCCGGATCTATCCACCAAAGATCTTCGACGGGGAAGAAATACTTTGGCGGTTCCGGTGGAAAACCGAACATGTCCCAGATGGCTACCGAATGGGTGTTCTTGTACCATTGCGGGATCCAATAGTAACCGGCACGCAAGACACGGTCGATCGCTCGGGCTGCGGTGACCATTTCCTCCTTGGACTGCGCCGCCAGGACTTTGTCGGTCAAGGCATCAATCACGGGATCGGAAATGCCGGCAAGATTGCTGCTTCCCGGCACACTGGCTGAGCGAGTGGTCCAGTACTCCCGGATCGGATCAGACAATGTGGCACTGAAGGCAAACCGGCGGCTGGCTATGTCGAAGTCGAACTCGTTCAAGCGGGCCTGATACTGGGCTCCGTCCACGACCCGGAAAGTTGCGTCGACACCGAGGCGCTTCAGGTTCTTGATGAATGGATTGACGATCCGTTCAAACGACGTTGTGTTGTTCAGAAATTCGATAGTGAACGGTTTGCCGTCTGGTCCGACAAGGTTTGATCCGTCGCGCGTGTATCCTGCCTCCCGCAAAAGCTCATTGGCCCGGCGCAGCAGTCCACGGTCAAAGCCCGACCCATCGCTGACCGGTGGCGTCACGGTCTCCCCGAAGACTGCTTCCGGCAGCTGATCCCGGTAAGGCTCCAACAAAGCCAGCTCCGCGCCCTGGGGCACGCCTTCGGCCTTCATCTCCGAGTTTTCGAAGTACGACTGCGTTCTTTGATAAAGATCGTAAAAGAGGTTCTTGTTGGACCATTCGAAGTCAAACGCGTAGCCAAGGGCTTCGCGCACACGCGGGTCCTTGAACTTCTCGCGGCGCGTGTTGAGGAACCAGCCTTGCGCGCCGGAAGGACGGCCGTCCGGAAAAACCTTTGTCACTACACGGCCATCTTCGACCGCTGGGAAATTGTACTCGGTCGCCCAGTTCTTTGACGAAAATTCCTCGCGGTAGCGGACGGTTCCTTTTTTGAAGGCCTCAAAAGCAACCTGGCGCTCTCGGAAGAACTCCACTCGCACGATCTGGAAGTTTTTCTGTCCGCGCAGCACGGGAAGGTCATTGGCCCAATAGTCATCGACCTTATGGTATTCGACAAAACGCCCGACAGCGTGTTTGCCAACCTTATAAGGGCCCGACGACAGCGGCGGGGTCAGCGTGCTCTGCTCAAAATCGTAGGCCGTGTAGTAGCGTTTTGAAAAGATCGGGTAACCGGCGGCGACACCGAGCGGATAATTGCGGGACTGTGTCCCATCAAACTGCAGAGCGACGCGATGTTCGTCGAGAACTTCCGCATCGGTCAGAACCCGCATCGGCTGACTGATGTTCGGATGGCCGTGCTCTTTGAGAAGCAGCATGGAGAAAGCAACGTCTTCAGCTGTCAGCTTTGAGCCATCATGAAACTTTGCTTCAGGCCGCAAATTGAAGATGAAGCGATTGCCGTCTTCGGAGACCTCAACACTTTCTGCGACGAGCCCATAAACCGCATCCGGTTCATCATAGGCCCTGACCATGAGAGTGTCGAAACACAGCTCCATCCGCGGCGGTGCGTCCCCTTTCAAAATGAAAGAATTGAAGGTGTTGTAAGTCAAAACATTCTGATTGAAGGACCAGTAAGGCGCTTGAAAATTGAAGGTTCCGCCCTTAGGCGCATTCGGGTTTACGTAGTCAAAGTGCGTGAAGTCCGGCCCATATTTCAGGTCGCCAAACACCGAAAGGCCATGACGTGGGCCTGTGCTCTCACCGTCTGCATATGCTGTCCGTGAGAAAAGCGGTCCGGATGCGGCTGCAAGTGCCGTTGCTGCGGAGAGCTTCAAGACCTGCCGTCGGTCCGGCCCCTGACGGTTCGTCATTGTATTGCTCCGGTTTGTGCTGCCTTTTCTTCGTCATACCACCAGATCTCCGGGAACCCGGTGCTGTATTCCGGCATGTTTTCAGGGTGAGAGAACCGGTCCCAACGCGCTGTTCGGGTCTCATCGACGTAGAACTGCGGCACTACGTAGTGGTTCCATAAGAGGACACGGTCCAAGGCGTGGGTCGCAGCGACAAGGGTTTCACGATCTTCTGCGAAGATCACCTTGTCGATCAGGTGATCGATGGCTGGGTTTTTGATGCCGCCGTAGTTGGCCGAGCTTGCATTGTCGGCAGAGACAGCCCCCCAATACTCCCGTTGCTCGTTCCCCGGTGACAAAGACTGCCCGATCGCCAAGGTCGTCGCATCGAAGTCGCGCGCCCGAACCCGATTTATGAACTGGGACGTATCGACAAGCCGCAAGACAGCCTTGATGCCGATGCTCTCCAGATTTTTTGCGTAGGGAAGCAGGGAGCGCTCACTGGCCTTATCGCGGTAAAGGAACTCGATCGTGAGCTGCTCACCGGTTGCCTCGTCGACCATCTGGCGCCCTTCGAGTAGATCGGAAGA
>ERZ1023324.61-NODE-61-length-49852-cov-4.833042_pt1 | contig 49852 bp, 58 predicted proteins | sample MGYA00520886_ERZ1023324 | MGnify/ENA primary metagenome ERZ1023324 (study PRJEB32759, sample SAMN07749864) | skin metagenome | biome: transportation; feature: city; material: polyester macromolecule | host: Homo sapiens | place: Hong Kong:KT line | collected...
GATCCTCAAAGCGGCGACCGCAGAGTCGGCGTGGCAATTTGGGCTAATGGCCTTCTGACGATCGCACAAATAGTGGGCGGCCTCTTTGCCGGAAGCCTTGCACTGATTGCAGACGCCTTGCACAATTTTTCAGACATGGCCGCGCTGATTATTGCCTTCGCTGCCCGCAAGATTGCGCGGCGCCCTGCGGATGAACGTATGACATTCGGCTACGGACGCATAGAAACAGTAGCTGCGCTCATCAATTATACGACCCTTATTATCGTCGGCCTTTACCTAATTTATGAAGGAGGAATGCGCCTGATTGAACCACCGGACGTCCAGGGCTGGACGGTCGTGATTATCGCAGGGTTTGCTCTCGGCGTAGATGCTTTGACAGCAGCACTGACCTGGTCGATGCAAAAGGGAAGTCAGAACATTCGTGCCCTGTTCTTGCACAACCTATCGGATGCACTGGCGTCCGTTGCGGTAATCGTCGGCGGGACCTTGATCATCCTATTCGATATGCGATGGGTCGACCCCGCTGTTACCATCGGCATTGCGGGATACATCCTCTATCTGGCAGTGACGGAGATTGGCGGACCGGTCAGAACGTTGATGCTGGGGAGTCCCCCGGACATCGAAGGACATGATGTCGTCGATCTACTGCGCGCAACATCTGGGGTTCGCGAGGTACATCATGTACACCTATGGCAGATGGAAGAGAACGCTCCAGCGTTGGACGCTCATGTAGTCGTCGAAGAAGTTGACTGGAAACAGTTGGAGGCAATCAAGTTGGAGCTGAAAGAAAAACTATCAGATTCCTTCGGCATCGTTCATACCACTCTGGAGTTTGAGCGCGAGGGTGTGTGCGAAAACGATGTTCCGTTGTTTGGGCATGATCGGTCTTATAAGCAAACGTGACATGCCGTGTCGTCCGTCAGCGCCACTGGGACAGATTAGATTAATTGCATAACGGAGGATTTCAGGCTCATCGTAACCGTCAAGGAGTGCAGATGAGAATGAAATCCGGGAAGCAAAAACAGTCGGCCGAGAATGCTGTCAGAGACATCAGGCGCAAGACCCGTCGGCAGTTCAACGCCGAAGAGAAGATACGGATCGTGCTCGAAGGCTTGCGCGGCGAAGAAAGCATCGCCGAACTGTGCCGTCGCGAGGGTATTGCCCAGAGCCTCTATTACAGTTGGTCAAAGGAATTTCTAGAAGCCGGGAAACGGCGCCTTGCAGGAGATACGAGCCGACAGGCAACGGCACCGGAGGTGAAGGAGCTTCGGGCTGAAGCATCGGCGTTGAAGGAGGCCGTTGCCGATCTGACCCTGGAGAACCGACTACTCAAAAAAAGCATGACCGGCGATGGGGAAGACGACGAATGAGATATCCGGCATCCGAGAAGCTCGATATCATTCGCATCGTCGAACAGTCACATCTTCCGGCAAAGCGAACCCTGGACATGCTGGGCATCCCGCGGACGACTTTCTATCGCTGGTATGACCGGTATCTGTCGCTTGGCGAGGCCGGGCTTGCGGACCGGTCGTCACGACCGGGTCGGGTCTGGAACCGCATCCCTGATGCCGTGCGCCGACAGATCGTCGATCTGGCGTTGGAAGAACCTGATCTATCGCCCAGAGAACTGGCGGTCCGGTTTACCGATACAGAGCGCTATTTTGTCTCCGAGGCCAGTGTCTATAGGCTTCTGTAAGCGCAGGACCTGATCCCGAGCCCGTCATACATCACCATCAAGGCAGCAGATGAGTTCCATGAGAAGACCGTTCGGCCAAACCAGCTTTGGCAAACCGACTTCACCTATCTCAAGGTTGTCGGTTGGGGTTGGTTCTATCTCTCGACAATCCTGGATGACTACAGCCGCTACGTTGTTGCCTGGCGGCTTTGTGCGACCATGAAAGCCGGAGACGTCACTGCTACCCTTGAGGAGGCCTTGATTGCTTCAGGCTGCAACAGCGTCACCGTCACCCACCGGCCGCGCCTGCTCAGTGACAATGGCAGCAGTTATATCTCCGGCGACCTGGCTGATTGGCTCGAGGATCAGGGCATGGACCATGTCCGCGGCGCCCCCAATCATCCACAGACACAGGGGAAGATCGAGCGTTGGCACCAGACGCTCAAGAACCGCATCCTGCTCGAAAACTACTACCTGCCTGGCGCACTCGAACAGGCAATCGGCGCGTTCATCGAGCACTATAATCATCAGCGCTATCATGAAAGCCTCGGCAATCTAACACCAGCCGATGTTTACTTTGGCAGGGGCGAAACAATCCTCAGACGAAGAAAGGAGATCAAAGAACGGACAATCCACAGACGCCGCTTGCTGCACCGTCAGAGCACAGCGTAAACTAAAAGAAAAATGAGCCAGATCCTCCGTGACCGATCAGGCAATCCTGCCCCAAATCATCTGACGACGGACAACATGCCGCAGCTAACGCATGGTGCGATCAAATCGGATTGCCGCGATGTTTGGTTACTGCGGCCTTGTGAGCTGTTAAGGCCGTGCGGCCGAACAATCGATCCCAGAGTTATAAGGGACAATTTGACAATTCGCCGTACATCGTCCCCGTAACCAGCTGAATTTACCGATTGTCGGTTCACGACAATACTACAATCGGTGACCCGACAGGCACCCGTCCAAAAAGATCGATTATGTCTTGGTTCATCAATCTGACGCAGCCGCTGGAAACCGCGGTGCCAATTGTCCAATATTCAGAAGTTCCATGTAAGCGATAGAGCGTGTCGCGATTTCCCTGAAAAATATAAAGCGCTCTCGCTCCTAGAGGATTTTCCAACCCGGGAGGCATTCCACCGTTCCGCCAACTCCATTTCTCGAGTTCCGGTTCCCGCTCGATCATTTCCTCTGGTGGTGTCCATTTGGGCCACTCAGTCTTGCGCGCAATCCGAGCCCGTCCTGACCATTCGAATCCGGCCCGACCAAGCCCCACTCCATATCGCATTGCCTTTTTGTTTTCCTGAACCAGGTAGAGATAAAAGTTTTGCGTGTCGACAACAAGTGTGCCCACTTTTTCAGGAGTGTTGTAATCAACTTGCTGGCGGTAGAAACGCTCTGGTACTTTTTTCAAGTTAATTGCCGGTAGCGGAAACCGCTCGGTTGGCATAGCGCCATACATCGATATGTAGGCTGGGTCTTCAGAATATGGCACTGGTTTTATATGTGCCTTGTCAGAGGCACATCCGCTAACAACGACGCTAGCAAAGCATGCCGATCCTGAAAGAAAGGATCTTCTTGAGAGGTAAGTCATTCAGATACTACTTGTTTGTTTGGGGAAATAGCCAAGACCTTTCAGATCAACCAAATAATGCTTTTTCTCTCCATACGTAAAAGTCGATCAAAGCGGTCAGATGAAACGCTCGACAAATGATCGTCCAAAGCTCGTACTTGGGTTTCTGTCTTCTTGGGCTAATGCAGCTCTCATTTGTAAAGGCACGCGCCGGATGCAGCCACGTGCCTGACCAGAGTTTTCGGCTATTGGGTACTCACAAAACGACCACTCTTGTGCCTAAAGGCACGCGTTCATAGAGATCTTCAACATGAGCATTGATCATCCGAACGCAGCCGTTAGAGACGGATCGACCGATAGAGGAAGGTTCGGTGGTTCCATGGATCCGGTACATGGTGTCCCGACCGTTTCGATAAAGGTAAAGCGCTCTTGATCCAAGAGGGTTATTCGGTCCACCAGGGACACCATTTGCGTATTTCCGATATTTGCCGGGGTTACGACGTATCATGTTTGCGGTGGGACGCCAGCTTGGCCACTCCGCCTTGCGTTTTATTACCGCCTCCCCTTTCAGCGACAATCCCGCTTTGCCGACACCAATTCCATAGCGGCGCGCCCTGCCGAAACTCTGAACGAGGTAGAGGAAATGATTTTTCGTATCGACAACTATCGTCCCAGGAGGATAGGAAAAGTATCGTACGGATTGCGGTTCGAATTTGGGGTCGATCTTGAACTGTTTCTTGTCATGTGCATAAGCAGGCATGACAAAGGCTCCAACTGCTCCGACGGAGCCAATGAGTAAATTACGACGAGTAATCATCGCTTTTCTCCAAAAAATTACTAGCGATCGCAGGAAGCTTTGCAGCGATAAAGCTGTCACGTGTCAGTAAATTCTTGGAGGCCTGTCTTCTGGCTTTGGATCTTTGGAAAAAAGGCCAAGCAATACAGTATCTTCCAAAACCAATTCCGCCTTCAAAAATCTCGGTTCCAACGAACCCGCAATTGACACGCAATCGACTCCACACTTGGCTGGTTTTTGAGATTTTGCTTGGTTGCTTGTTCGATTGCAGCACCTGAGGTTATGCGACGTGAGTGTTTCGGACACGATCGAGGCGTTTTGAACTGCTTTTTGGTCTGGAAGCACCGGCTCCCCGGCTGTCTGGGCAGCACCAATTGCGGCGGCGGAATGAAGCCCCGTATAAAACACAATCAGTATGGTTAAGACCCACTTACGCATTCGCAATACGTACAGATAAATTCTCAAGAAATCCATAACTGCGAAAACGGAAAATGAAATTTGAAACGCCAGCACTTTGACAAAGCTGTGAAATTGAAAAAAATCGCCTGCGTCACTTGAAGCTCTAGTTACTAGAGAGGCTATCTTGCAGAGAGAAAGTGCAAGAGGCCGCAAATGACTATACACCCCGACAGTTCAAAACTAATAGTCCGTTTCAGAGTCGAAGGCATGGATTGTGCCTCATGCGCTTCAAAGATCGACACCGCTTTACGCCGCTTGCCGGGGATTGAGGAGGTGGCAGTATCCGTGCCCGGAGCCAGTTTGTCGATCAGCCATGACGGTACGGTTTCCAAAAACCAGGTCATGCAGCGGGTAAGGCACCTCGGTTTTGGCATCGCGCCGGCCGAACCCATGTCGCAAAACCATGCGAGCCATGTTGCGGATCAACCATGGTGGAGGACACGCAAGGCTCTGTTGACGATTTCGTGCGGCATGGCACTCATCAGTGCTTTTTTGATTGGCCAACTAATTCCGGAAGCGGCGTATTGGGCGTTCTTGATTGCTATGCTAGTCGGTCTCGTTCCGGTGGCGCGCCGTGCGTTTGTGGCCGCCACATTGGGCAGCCCGTTTTCAATAGAAACGCTGATGACTGTCGCGGCGGTTGGTGCGGTGCTGATAGGGGCAACCGAAGAAGCTGCTGTTGTAGTCTTTCTCTTTCTGGTTGGTGAAATGTTGGAGGGTGTTGCTGCTGAGCGTGCGCGGGCCAGTATTGCGGGCCTCGCCGATTTGATTCCAAAGACTGCCTATCTGGAACAAGGAAATACCATCTCGGAAGTGCCCGCAGATAGGCTTTCTGTTGGCGACGTCATCGTTGTGAGGCCGGGTGATCGTATTGCCGCAGATGGGGAAATCACTGAAGGTTCGTCCGAGATAAACGAAGCACCTGTGACCGGCGAGAGTGTCCCCAGACGTAAGTCACAGGGGGACACAGTATATGCAGGAACCATTAGTCTAGACGGAGTTTTGCGCATCAGAGTGACTGCTGCCGCCGACGATAATACGATCGCCCGCGTGGTCCGTCTGGTCGAAGAGGCACAATCTAGTAAGGCACCGACCGAGCGGTTCATTGACCGGTTCTCACGCTACTATACGCCAGGGGTTCTTGTGTTGGGAGCTCTTATTGCGACGGTGCCGCCAGTCTTTGCTGGCGCTGACTGGAGCGAATGGATCTACAAGGGACTTGCCATTCTCTTGATTGGCTGCCCTTGCGCCCTGGTTATTTCCACACCGGCGGCAGTTGCCGCCGGTCTGGCGAGCGGGGCTCGGCGCGGCCTCCTAATGAAGGGGGGCGCCGTGCTTGAGGGTTTTTCAGCGATAACGGCGGTGGCTTTCGACAAAACCGGAACTCTCACAGAAGGACGGCCGGTGGTTACCGATATCAGGTCATTTGGGAGCAGCGATCAGCGGTTGCTGAGCCTTGCGGCAGCATTGGAGCAGGGATCGAACCATCCACTTGCTCTCGCAGTTTTGCAAAAGGCTGCCTCGGAGAATGCACCCATTCCGCCTGCATCCGAAGCACGCGCGGTCACCGGGAAAGGCGTCGAAGGGCGGGTTGGCGGTGTGCCGGTTTTTCTTGGATCCGCGACCGCTGCTCGCGACCGGGTCAGCATGACTGAAAATCAGATTGCGGTTGTAGATGCGTTCAATGCCGAGGGCAAAACTGTTTCTGTGCTGCTTGTAGACAACAAGGTTTCCGCTCTTTTCGCCATGCGTGACGAACCAAGGACAGATGCGATAGACGGTCTCGCTTCCTTAAAGACGAAGGGAATCCGCACGCTGATGCTGACGGGCGATAACACCCGAACTGCCACGGCGATTGCAGACACGCTTGGCATCGAGCCGCGTGCGGACCTTCTACCGCAAGACAAGCAACGGGTCGTGAATGAACTACGCGCGGACGGCCTGAAAGTTGCCAAGGTGGGAGACGGCATCAACGACGCGCCGGCTCTGGCCGCCGCGGATATCGGCATCGCCATGGGAGGGGGCACGGATGTGGCACTTGAAACTGCCGACGCTGCCATATTGCATGGGCGGGTGATGGACGTTGCCAAGATGATAAACCTGTCTCATGCGGTGATGAGGAACATTAAACTGAACGTGGGGATGGCTCTGGGCCTGAAAACTTTGTTTTTGGTGACGACCGTTTTGGGTGTAACCGGTCTTTGGCCAGCAATCCTTGCCGACACAGGCGCAACAGTACTCGTCACCGCAAATGCTATGCGGCTCCTGGCATGGAAAGGGGAAACCTGAATTCAAGCGGGTTGGGGCTGGATGCGCAGCGTTTTCAACAAGTGAAACAGCTCTAATCGACATTACCGAGACTAAATGAACGCCTTCCAGGATTTCAGACCAAACAAAACCGCCGAAGAAAACTTTGCGACAAAACTGTATCTTTGGCCACCGTCAGGTGCTTGGTGCACTTTGACGACCCAGTATGGTTAAGCATTCGTAGCCAATATTGATCGGGATATTTCAGCACCATTCGTTCACTTGGAATTTAGAGCCGGTCCGCCAAACTGGGTTTGCAGGTCTTCCCGGTTAGAACAATGATGTACCAATCACGTTTTCTGTGGCCGAAAGAGGTTTAACTGCCCGCGAGATGATTAGTTCAGGCAATGATCACGAAAGTCTATCAAATCAGCGAATTTTGCTGATCGATACCGTTCGCGGTGTTGCTATTTTTGGCGTTGTGCTTTTTCACTTTGTTTGGGATCTCGAGTTTTCAGGTTTAATCGACGGAATCGCGTTCCATCCTGTTTGGCTTGCATTCGGCCGCCTGCTCGCCGGAACTTTCATGTTTCTGGTTGGCGTGAGCCTTGTCCTTGCGCACGGTAAAGGACTCAAACTAAATAGATTTGTAACACGTGTGGCGATGATCGGTGCAGCTGCGATTTCGATTTCATTCGTCACGTGGATCGCATTTCCGCAGACCTACATTTTTTTCGGCATCTTGCACGCGATTGCGGTTTCTTCTCTTTTGGGTGTTCTGTTTCTAAATTTGCCCGCCCTGGTCTCACTAATCTCGGGAGCTGGCTTACTCATCCTGCCGCAGTTCTTAAAATTGGAACTGTTCAACACCCGGTGGCTCGCATGGATTGGCGTGTCTAGTTCCCCCCCACCCAGCAACGATTTCGTTCCAATTCTGCCATGGGCCGGATTGACCTTGATCGGCGTTTTTCTAGCCAAGATTTTTTACAAAAAGAGCGGCGATTCACGCTCATTTCCCGATCTGCACAATACCAAACTGACCAGGATCCTATCCTGGATGGGGCGCAACAGTTTATTGATATACTTGGTTCACCAGCCATTGCTCCTCGTTATCATTCTGCCCGTCGCGCGAATGCTTCGCTAAGGCAGAGGCTCCAATTAAATTTCACAACACCAAAAAAATTCATTGCTGAGACAACAAAGGTTTGTATGGGTCGGACAGCGCTGCTTTTGGTCTGCTAACCGGTACGGCGCTACTCGATGTTTTCCTCGCGAGGAATTCAGCTCCCCTTTCCAAAAGAACATTTCGAAACCTAGAGTGCATTCCACCGTCGGCGTAAGAACTTACGATATTGCCGCCCCCTTCCCGAAGTTGTTCAACTGAGCTTAGGTCAGCAGCAATCTTTTCTGAAACTCTTTGCGGTGGTTGTTCCAACTGCGGGCACTGTCCAAGTGGGCCGTAGTCAGCTCCTGGGTCCTTCGCTGCTCCAAAACGATATCTTCCTTCGCAAAATCGGAATTCTGGCGGACGCCGCAGGACTTCGAACGTGGTGGAAGCTTCTTTGAGGTCCAGCCAGAAACTGAGGTTTGGATTGTCGTAGTGCCTCGCAAGATTTTCAGGTGTCATGCGAAAAGGGAGTGATTGCACCTGCACGGAAGGTTGCCCGGCGCGCAATGCGTCCCGAACTAGAGCATACACTTCGGTGATTTGCTCGTCTGTGATTGCGAAGCACCCGGAAGACGAGCAGGCTCCGTGGACCATGAGCGCAGTTCCAGAGTAACCCTTCGCGCGCTCGAGTTTGTTCGGATACCCCAAATCAAATGAAAGGAAATACTTGGAGTTGGGGTTTAGCCTCCCGAGCGTGACTTCATATATGCCTTCAGGTGCCTGGCGATCACCTTCTGCTCGTTTGGGACCCAGATCGCCGGACCAACGACACATCTCGTATGTTTTTAGGAGGACATAATCGCCGGCGCGTCTTTTTTTCCAAACCTCAAGCTCACTTTCCTGTTTAAAAATTCGGATAAAAACGGGATCCGATCCCTTGACCCCTTTGTTGCGCATCAACGCCGTGACCTTGTATGGAATTGCAATTTCTCCGCGTGATTCCATTTCGAGTGACGAACCTACACATCCCGCGAGCAGAAGCGTGAAAATTGTCATGCTCACACTCAGCACCCTACGGGCGATTTGTGCCTGTTTAAACATCTCCAAATGCATAACTACCTGACACTTCGTTAGGAGACTCACATCTCGGGAGAGCTGTGTTCATTATTCGATTTCCGCGCTGTACGAATTCGTCGAGAGCTTTTGGCTCTCTCGCAACTCAGAAAGAACAGAGCTGTTACATATACAAGCACAGTAGCTGCACATTTAATTATCGGGAAAAGTGGTTATTATTTGTTTTTGACACTAGGGGGTTCGTAATCCCTTTTGCGCACTCGTCAAATTATTGCGATAGACAAGCCACACCAAACTTGCGAATACCCCTAGCGCGACAACGCTAAGCCAGCCCCAGTTACGTTCTACAGTCTCTACTATCGCAACACCAAACACATATCCAAACGCAACTAGCAACATGGTCCACAAGGCAGCAGATCCTGCGTTGAAAACAGTGAAACGCAACCAGGACATATTGCTTAACCCGACCGGAAATGCGCCGATCGTTCGCATACCTTTTGGATATCGGTACAAAAAAATGTATTTGGCTCCGTGCCTCGCAAGCAAGCCTTCAGCTCGTTTGACAATCACACCTAATCTTGGCAGCCGGCTTGTCAAATAGTCACCATATCGCCGCGCAAGATAAAACCGTGCTTCATCTCCTAAGTATCCGCCAAGAAAGGATGCCGCAGATACTGCAAATATCGAAAGATCACCAGTGCTGGCAAAGATAGCAGCAAACAGCGGCAGAGCCCCACTTTTCATCGCACAATAGAAAAAAAGTATCCCGTATACCAAGTACGAATTTAATCTGATCCATTCTTCAAGCGCGTCCATCGACAATACCCAGCCAACATATCGGTACTGTACCTACGACGTTGGAACTGTGTTGGATTGTTTTTCCAAGGTAGCAGTGAGAGGCTTTCTGCGAGGGCCGTCTTTTTCGGCCGTAAGGCCATTCTCAAAAAGGTTGAATTGTCACGAGCGGGATCAGGCCGCCTGTAGTTGTTGGACGTATGCTGTGGAACCTCGGTTGGTCGCGGCGATCCAATCAATGGGTTGCTCTGCCTCCAAAAAACTTTCCGAAATATTCACCTGAATTGCCTTCTGGATTTCTTTTTAAACTCTCGATTGTCAGGGGGCACGCCAAATCCTCCTTTATTTAATTCAAGGACCATCAACGGAAGAAATGTAAGCATATCAGTCGGTTGCAGGAAAAAGATAAAATTTTAGACAAGTCTAATTAGATTTATAGTAAAAAGCAATTCAAATATTTGTATATATTTCTTTTTATTTGATTTAATACTTACCGCGAAGCTTTTATTCAAATAAAATTCAAGATGACATCGTGAGGCCAGCCTTAAGGGAGGGCTTTGGGATGAAAAGACTACAAAATATACTTCTGCCAACAACTTTTCTGGCATTGTTGGTAACTTCTTCCGCGTCTGCGTCAGCCGATACCGGGCGCTTTATGGACATGAACCAAGACGTAAAAGCACCCATCGGATACGTACAGTTTTGCCAAGACAACATTGGTGCTTGTTCAAATGAACGCTATGAGCCGGTCGTCGTAAAATTGACGGAAGAAAGATGGCAGGAATTGCTCGCGATTAACACGGATGTAAATCGTCGTGTTCGGCCAATGACCGATGACGATCTCTATGGCAAACCAGAGTATTGGACCTACCCAGACGGCGGATATGGAGATTGTGAGGAATATGTCCTTGAAAAGCAACGAGAGCTTCTAAATGCGGGATGGCCGCGCAGCACTCTGCTAATCACCGTCGCAAAGGACCTCCAGAATGGTGGTCATGCTGTGCTGACAGTCCGCACAGACTACGGAGACATGATATTGGACAACCAAGCTGAAACAGTTCTGCCTTGGTATTCGACGCCGTACCGATACATTAAACGTCAATCTCCGTATTCCGCCGCGCTTTGGACCGGGATTGACGACGCCCGCGTGACCACTGTTGCCAGCGTACCAAGGAAGTAACGGTTTACTCTAGACGTCCAGGAGCCTTCCTTTGGGACTGCGGTCTTAGTTGATGCGCAGAACAGTGAGGAATGAGCCCGCTGATTAGGCTTCGGAATTAATTGCGTTCTTAAGGCCGCAGCTTCTTTGGACATCATGATAAGTTCGAAAAGCTGCACATCTAATCAGGAGAAGCGTTTCTGCAAAGCGGTGTTCACGGCTTCTGATAGCAGCACGAGAACAATGATCGCCAGCGTCACTGTCGCGGCCTTGTCGTACTGAAACGAGCGGACGTAGGTCTGAACATAAAGGCCGATGCCGCCCGCGCCGACGATGCCGAGAATCAGGCTCTCGCGCAAATTCAGTTCGAACCGGAAGACGGTATCGCGCAGGACCACCGGCGCCATTTGCGGCCAGATCCCCCAGCGCAATTGCTGCAATCTGTTGGCGCCCGCGCTTTCCAGTGCCTTCACGGGCTCAGGCGAGACGGTATCGATCGCCTCGGCGTAGAATTTCGCCAGCATACCCGTCGCGTGAAATGTCACTGCCAGGATACCGGGCAACGGTCCAAGGCCGACTGCACCGACCATCAGCATGGCAACCAGGATCAGCGGAATTGCCCGCACGATCGCAAGCAGCGATCGGACGGGCCGCCAGATTGCCGGCGGAACCAGTGTTTCCGCTGCCAAAATGCCAAGAACGACGGAAAACAGGACGGCGAAGAAGGTTCCAAGGATGGCAATGCGCAGGGTCTCCGCCAGACCTTGCAGAACTTCCGGCCAAATGGACATGTCTGGCGGCAGCATCCGGCCGAAAAATTCGCCCAGGCGCGCCATTGCGCCGGGGAGCTTTTCCAATCCCATATCGGCGCTTCCCAGTGACCACAAGATGGCAGCGGCCAGCACAAGCCAGGTCACGGCGCGTGACATTAGCTCACCACTCGCAGTTCGGCGCTCGGAGACGCGCCATGATAAAGCTCCGAAATATCGGAAGCGCTTACCTGCCCCGAGGGCCGGTCGAAGAGCAGTTTGCCGTCGCGCAGGCCGATGATGCGATCGGCGAAACGCTGTGACAACTCCGGCTGATGCGAGCTGAAAACGACGGTGATGCCGCGTTTGCGGGCGGCGGCGGTAATCAGGCCGAGAATTTTCTCGGCATTGGCCGGATCGAGATTGCTGACCGGTTCGTCTGCCAGGATCAGTTTCGGTTCCTGGGCCAGGCACCGTGCGATGGCGGTGCGTTGCCGTTGTCCGCCGGAGAGTTTGTCCGCGCGGCGCGCGGCCAGATCGGTCAATCCGGTATCCTCTAGAACACCGGAGACGACAAGGTGATCGCGTTCACCGAAGCGACTCCAGAGCGATTGCCAGGTCCGCATCCGGCCAAGCCTTCCGTTCATCACGTTCTGGTAAACGCTCAACCGGTCAACCAGCGCGAATTCCTGGAAAATGAACCCGACGTCCGATCTTGCGTCTCTGGGCGGACGCGCTGTCGCGGAGTAAGTTGTCTCCAGAACTTCTGCCGTACCGCGCCAGTTCCGCAACCGCCCGTCAAGAAGTGCCAGCAGAGTTGACTTTCCCGCCCCTGACGGCCCCAGAAACGCAACGCTTTCTCCTGCCTTCAGAGTCAGGGAGACATTCGACAAGGCAGGATGTTCGTCGAACTGATGCGTGACATCGCAAAGGGCAGCGGCAACGCTCATTTCAGGAAACCATAACGCCGAGCGGTTTCGCGAACGCCTTCATAGACCTCCGGGTCAGCGGTAACATAGCCGTCCGGGCCGTAGAGATAGGCCAGCAGATAGCGGTTTTCCGGATCGTTCAGGCTAAGCATCACGTTAACGAACCTTGTCTGCAATCCGGCATCGAGACCGGGGCGTGCAATGACCGCATGACTCGGGATCTGTTCCGATTCCGCCAGAACCCTGACTTCTGCCTGCTGGTCCGGCGTTAAAAAGAGATCCGCATATTGGCTCGCTCCGGCGGCATCGACCAGTCCGTTAGCCATGGCCTGCATCGCCTGCTGGTATCCGCCTGCGAAGAATTTCCGGCCGAAAAAGCTGTCGGCGTCATCAGTTCCGGAGATCAGGCCTTCGCGGACAAACAGATCCAGTGGATAAATATAACCGGATTCCGATACAGGGTCTGCGAAGGCAATGTCACGCCCCTTGAGATCGGCAAGGGTTTCAATGCCGCTGTCCTTGCGGACGAAGACCCGTCCGGAGTAGCTGGGCTGACCCCGATAGACTTCCGACAAAAGCGGTACGGCTCCGAGCTGATCTTCCGCGAGAACAAATGGTAGGGCGCCCATGAAGGAAATGTCGGCATCGCCGTTTCGAAGCGCTTCGACTGCGGCTGCATGGTCAAAAGTGACGAAACCGATGACGGGGACACCCATGTGCTCCGACAGCCAGCCGGTGATGACTTTGATATCTCCCAGAAGCTTTTCCGGGTTCTCCTGCGGAATGAAGGCCAAGGTCAGGCCCTCCTCGGCAGCGAGAGCCGGCAGGACGAAGCTGGCGGAGGCAGCGGCCAGGAACGTGCGGCGGTTCAGCATCAAAACATCCTCTCGTCAATTGCGGCCTGCATGGTATTGAACTTTTGCCATTGCTGTTCCGCCTCGCCCCAGTCTCCTTCAGCGCTGGCATCGCCCACGGCCCTCAGGATAGCGCTGAGTTCATAGATTTCGGGTTTTGCCGCCTGATTGGTCATCACGCTGGCGTCGGCTGCAAGATCCGGCGCAACCGTGTCGATGAGCAACGCGATATTCTGGGCATCACGGGCGGGCAGAAGTGTGTCCAGGGTCGACGCGAAGGTGGTCAGCTCTTCCCAGGACAGGCGGAAGACACTGTCACGGCCTTCAAAGCGCTGATAGGGCTCTTCGCCATCGCCGATGGCTTCCAGATACGCCGTCAGGTCTGCTCGTTGCTCTTCGTCCAACCCAAGATTCCTGGTGTCGTTGAACCAATCCACAACGCTGGCCAGCGTCGGCAGCGAACCGTCATGCATATAGGGGGCGGTGAAGTTAATGTTGCGCAGCGTTGGCGTTTCGAAGGCTGTGGCCGTGCCTCCGGGGAAAGGCCGCTCTGAGCTCCCGATATCGTGTGTCAGTCCATCCGTGAAGTTCTGATCCGGCGTGTGGCAGGACGCGCAGGACTTGCCGTTCAGTCCTGGAAAATCAGTATTGAAGATGGCTTCACCCTGCTTTGCCGCGTCGGAGGCCTTGTCGGTCAGCCGGCCTGCCCGGTCGATTTTCGGGTTCGGCAGCCAGTCGAACTCACGGACATAGGCGACTAGCGCATCAAGCTGGAACGGGGTCGGCTCCTTGCCGGCAAATTCGGTAACGATCACGTTGCGGATGAAGCGGCGCAGACTGGGTTCGCGTCCGTCACGGCCATAAGGCGCGGTGAACCGTATACCGCGCATCGACGGCGTATCGAGGTGATCGTCCTTCCGGTCATTGAACATCGGATTGAAGAAAGCACCGTCGACATCCATCCCCCCGGGGCGATAGCTGAGGCCCGGAATGAAGAACTCCCTGTTGATGTCAGATCTGTTATGGCAGGTGGAACAGGCAATCCCAAGTTCCTGCGCCGGACCGCCGAAGATCTCAGGACTGTCAAACAGCATGTCGCCATAAGCGACAAGCGGCAGGTTGGCTTCGTCTTCACCGGCTTCCTCGAATTGAAGAATAAGGCGCGGCAGCTCGCTTTGATCGGCGATGTTTGATCCCGGAGGCAATGTTGCGGGCAGTTTCACTTCCGGTCCAGAAAGGAAAACCGTTTCCGGAACAGGAGCCAGCTTGTCACGAGTTGCAAATTCTGCCGGCAAGTAGTTGGTACGAATGTAATCGGAAACATCTTTGCGGGCGTTTGCGAATTCTGCCTTGTTGCTTTCCTGTCCGCCTTGGCCCAGAACGCCGCCACTGCCCAGGGACGAGTTTAGGATGAGCCATGCCCTGCCAAGCTGGCGAGCGGCAGGCTCATCGGCGGCGCGAATAGCATCTTCAAAGGCGCGGTAAAGCGTTTCGGCCTTGGCCAACTCAGTGGCTGCTTCTGGAGTTCCGAGCCTGGCATCCGCATTTTCCAGGTGACGCAGTATCCCCTGAGCAACGATGACCGTTGCCGCTTCAAACAGCGCCTGCCTGTCCTGCACTTGAAGAGCACTGTTAAGAGCAGCGGCTTCCTCGTCACTTGCTCTGGAAACCGCGGCATACGGCAGTGAGCTGCCTGGAACGGCGCGGTTCCAGCTGGCTTCAATTTTCTCCCAGGGGACTGGGGAAAGGTTTCCCAGAAACAAGGTGTGCCGATAAGCGGCTGCACGTGGAGCCCAGGGGGCTTCTTTGATTGCGGTGGCTTGCGCGGTTAGCGGAACAAGGCAGATCGCTGCGCTGGCAAGGAGAGTTTTCATAGCTGCGCCTATTATATTTAGACTAGGCTAAATTTCTTAGGATGATCTAACGCATTGTCAAGTGACTAATTTCACGGCATACACAATCACCATGAAAACAAAGAGGATGTGTTCCGTTCATGACCGGTCCTTCACCCAAGGTGTCCGATAGAAGTGTCGATGAACAGGCCAGCGGGTTCGAGGCTGTGCGCACCGCGCACCAGAGTGAAATGGTCGAGGACTATGTGGAACTCATCGCGGAACTGATCCACCTGAACGGGTCTGCGCGTCCGGTAGAAATTGCCGAACGGCTTGGCGTTGCGCAGCCGACGGTATCGAAAAATCTTGCTAGGCTGAAGCGAGAAGGTCTTATCCTTAAGGAGCGCTACCGCGATATACGTTTGACTGAGGCGGGCCGCCAACTGGCGGAAGCCTGCCGCAAGAGGCACAGGATTGTCGTCGATTTCCTGGTTACACTAGGAATTTCCGCAGAAGTGGCCGAGCAAGACGCGGAGGGTATCGAGCATCATGTCAGCGAAGAGACGCTGAAAGTGTTTCAAGATTTCGTGAAAAGAAACGCGCCCGGCACCGACTGAGCACGGCTCGAGTTGGTGGTAACATTTCGTCAAATCAATCTTCTAAACCCAGCAAAGAGCATATTGAGTAGAATGGGACCAACCTGTGCACTCAACGCGAAGCCACAAAACTAATTGGAACCCCGCGGTGGGTCGTGCAGCGACTTACCCTTGATCGGCCAGAAACTCTAATCGCAAGTTGTACAGCTGACGACGCAAGATCAGCTCCAACGCAGAAGGCCAGCGCGAGCAATCGACGTTCGAATGAACCGGATTGAGACATCCAACAACAGGTTGACGGTTAACCCAGAAAGTCCGCTTGAACACATCTCCGGTTTGTTGGAGCGGGCGGCATTTTGACACCTGTGAAACACCTCGGACACCTTCTAGATGCATAGGATCAATCCTCGAAGTTCGATCAAAATACCGGCGATGAAGAACAAAGTACCTATTGAAAACAGCCCAAAGCCGATTCTAAAGAAGCTGACCGACTCCTGTGTTTCACATCCGATGATTTCGATCGGGTTGTATGTCTGTGCCGTGTCGCTGTTTTTCTTTATCTTTCCCGGTGCCGATATTTGGTCGAGCGGATTGTTTTATTCAGAAGTTTTCGGTTTCTGGGCGAAGAACATGGCGTTTCTCAGAGACGTAAGGTATCTCGGCATATTTCTAGTTCAGGTGGTTGCGACTACTTGTGTTGCTGTGTTCGTTCTGAAGTTGCTTATCCCCGATCGTCCACCGCTCATGCCACTCCGCCAACCCTTGTTTCTGCTGTCGACTCTGGTTCTTGGCCCCGGCGTGCTCGTAAATTTGATCTTGAAGGACAATTGGGGTCGCCCGAGACCGCAACATGTGGCTGAGTTCGGCGGAGACCTACCCTATCAAACTGTCTGGAAAGTCACTGACTATTGTGACCGAAACTGTTCTTTCGTCTCTGGAGAAGCGTCTTCCGCCATTTGGTTGACTTCAGTCGCCTTTCTAGTTCCCGCTACGTGGCGCAAAGCGACGCTGCTATTCGTGTTGCCGCTTTGCTTCATCCTGTCATTAAACCGAATCGCATTCGGCGGTCACTTCCTTTCTGACACATTAATTTCCTGGGGCGTAACGCTGCTGCTCAGTTTCGCAGTCTTTCATCTGCTCTTTCAAAGAACGCGGCCAATTGTGAGTGATCGTTCGTTGGACGAATGGATGACCGCTCTTGGAAGATTTATGCAACTGAGTTTTCAAAGACTAAGGCGACGGTAAGCAAAATTTTATTGAATTACCTTTCGTTTCCCAGAGTTTGATCTTATGGGCGCTGATTTCGTGCCGGAGGAGATTTGCAGCCAAAGACTTCCGATATCATGCACTGCGGCACACGACGCGTCAGAAATGTATTTTGAGTCTAGCTAACAAGCACTCAGTAAACGTGTTGCAGTACTGTTGGCGTTACCGGCGGCACGGATCCTAATGGTAACGCACACTTGCGGTGGCCTTAGTGCAATTAAAAGGATCGAAAAACCTCTAAGATAGACCTCTTTGTAGTTCAACATCAGATTGCTTGATTGAACGCTTCCTCATTGTAGTCATGTTGCAAAATTCGAGGCCTACGGGCGTCACGTAATAAGTTGTCGATTGCACTGCGTTCGGACTCAAATCTTTCGCGCATTTCTCTATCGAGCACGCGTCCTTCTGGAAGTCTGGCTCGCATTGGATCCAAAGGTTGGCCATTAGCTAGCATCTCGAAGTGAAGGTGAGGTCCTGTTGAAAGTCCAGTCGAGCCAACATAACCTATGATTTGTCCCTGTTTGACGCGAACACCTTCCTTTATGCCTTTGGCAAATCCGGTCTGATGATTGTAGGTGGTCGTGTACCCATTGGTGTGTCGAAGTTCAGTTCGCTTCCCATAGCCGGAACTCCAACCTGCCTTTATCACGGTACCATCTCCAGCAGCCATGATCGGTGTCCCGCGCGGAGCAGACCAGTCCACTCCCTTATGCATTCTTGAATATTTGTAGACGGGATGCCGACGCATGCCGAAGCCGGATCGGAACTTGCCACCATCAATCGGTTTCCTGAGCAGGAACTTTTTTGCGCTTTGGCCGAACGCATCATAAAAGTCAGTAGCTCCATCGTCAGGCGTCCGGAAACGGTAAAATTCCAGCGTTGTCTTGCCATTGCTCAGCGCAGCAAAGTGGATCTTAGATCCGAAGTTACGGTCATCTCTGGAGTATAGCAGCTCTATGGTAGCACCAGGCCTAATGGAGGCCTTGAAATCGATGCTAAAGGACAACATGCGAACAAGTTCATTTACAACGTTTTTTGGTATGTCTTGCTCAAGTGCAGTTTGATAAAGACTATCGTATAGCGCTGGCGTTGGCCCGCTGTGGGAGACACGATCCGCGTCAGCAAAGGCTGCTGCTGGAAAGGTGCTAGGCGGCCGGGCTTTGATGTAATCGCCGCCGTCTGATTGGGCAACGGTCGCTTCGTGTTTCGTATCGCTATACAGACTGATACGCACGGGCAGCTTTCGCTCCGGATCGTCCTGTGAGGGCGCGTACGCTATTCGGAGTCGTTGTCCGTCTTCAAGTTTGGAGATTCCATACAATCGCTGAAACGCAAGTGTGATCGATGCAGCTTCTACTTCTGGAACCTGCTGATTTAGGAGGGTCCCCGTAAGGTTTTGCCCCTGAGCCACTGGCACAATGCTTTCATCCATTCCGGCTAACCGAATATCGTCATCGCGTTTTGACACGAAAGAAACGTTTTCCGGCGTTATCCGAACCGCATAGCGCTCCAAATCTGGCTGAAGCGCCAAATTGAAGTCGAAACGCCCAGGATCAATCACTGCTTCATAATCCATGTTAGTTGCATCCACCGAACGGGTCCGGATAAATTTGCGAACTTTCAATTCAATTTCCGATTCTGACAACGTCTTGTCCAAATCGAAATCCGTGTTCGATGATGGAAATGGTGTAAGGCTTATACTGACATCATTGGCCAATTTCACACCGTACAGCGAGTCGGCAAGAAGAGAAGTTGCAACTCCCTCGGTTGCCCCTGTCGCTTCTTTCTCCGCACTCCTAGAAAATATGTTCAGCGTACTGAAGGCCGGAATTTGAGATGCAAGCGACGGGTCTTTCTTGGTAGCAAGCGTAGCGCTGATGAAAATATGTGGTTGAGCGCGAATGTTGTCTCTGTCGCCCTCACGGGAGACAATATTCACATCTATTAATTGCTTGCTGGAATATTCAGTCGCCGATCGCAGAAACCTGTCTTCTTTGCTGTAACCGTTGTTCGAGATCGACAACTCATTCAATAAAGCACTCGAGGATTTCGCCCTTTCAACTTCGTATTGGCCATCAAAGGCAGCGAATAGCGCGCCGCCCATCAAGAACAGGGATGTGACGCCAGTGAGTGCTGAACCAGCGAACCAGCGCAGTGAAACCCCTCGTCGGTCCGACATGCCATACACCCCTTCGTAACCAAGCAGCGGCGGTTCTTGACCGAGCTCGATTTTTGAGGACTGGGGGTTTTGGGTAGCGTCAAAGTGCATTGCTATCTTTCGGAAGTTAAGCAACCAATTTGTGGATCGAATTCGTTCGTGCAGCGCGGTGTCATTTGATTGCCATCACCATTCGAACATATCCCGTTTGTTGTTGGTTACATCCGCGAAGAGGCTACCTCTTCGTTCACCAAAGCTCGCAGTTCTGCCTCGCCAAACGAACTAAGGTGACGGCCGTTAACGAAAAACGTGGGTGTCTGGGTTACGTCTAAAACTTCGGCATCGGCGCGGTCCTGATTAATACTCGCTGCTATAATGCATTCTGGGATCTGAGTTCGCGTAGCTTTTGGGTCGTTGCCGGCCTCTTTAGCTACATTGGTCGGGGCACAGAACACTAGCCAGTAAGCGCGCGCAGGCCCGTCGCGGTCCAGCAGAATGGGCAAACCTATAGCCGTTACCTGTTGCCAGGAATTCACGAGATTGCGATTGGGCCATAAGAAGTTCCTGAGTCGGGTTTCCAAACTGGTGAGTTGTTTACACCCTCTAGCCACTTTAGGTTCAAGCGATTTCGCAATTGTCGGAATGAAATTGTTAAACACAGTACGATCTAACTCGCATGACGAATAATGTATTGCTTTGTACGTTTTCGCTATGCTGTGCCACCGCTCCTGTCAAAGGTGACCGAATGAACCGTATTATCGTTTGCAGTACATGCAAATGCGACCCTTCGCCAGATCTTGATGCATTGCGTCGATCGTTGAACGAATCAGGAATGGCGATTGAGGTTACACAGATTGAATGCATGGGGGCCTGTGAACAACCGATTGCGGTGGCGTTTCAGGGGGTTGGTAGAGCGGCATACCTTTTTTCAGGCCTCATCTTTCCAGACGACATTGCTGACATCATCTCGACGGCCCGAAATTTTCTGGCAACGGACAAAGGCTGGATCGAAGACGCCCGACCATGTGGACGTCTCCGTTTCTGCCTCAGAGCGCGCATTCCGGCGCTATAAGCCTATTCCACGTTCACAGTCACCGTAGCCTTAAGCGGTTCCGTCTCGACAGCGAGCATGCGGTGATCGTTGGAATTGAGCGTAACCTCAACCGTCGCATCACCTTTTGGAAGAGTCGGCAGGTGGAGCCATGCACTGTAGTGCCGCGCGACCTTCACGCCATTTACATATACGTGGGCATGGCCCTCGCCCAACACATGATCCGAGCCTGCCCGCTCCGGAGCAAAGCTGAAATTTTCCGTCATGATATGAAGATTGTAGCCGCTAACCGGATCCTTCGAGACACTGATTTTCAAGGACGGTGCATCGGGACCGCCAGGTACAGAGGTAGTCCTGTTGTGGTTGTGGCCAGCGGTTTGGCCGGAATGATTAGTTTTGAGCTCCACTGATGCGGTCTGCATCTGGTGATCGCTGGCTGATGAGTGGTCATGACCGTCAAGAGCGACACCATTGCTTGCGGCAACAACAAAGCCGATGCCTCCGCCAAAGACCAGCCCGATGGCGAAGAGTGCGAGAGAGCGTTCCATGGGGTTTCAGGTTTCCTTAAAAAGAAACCGGGCAAAACGAGATGTTTCGCCCGGTCGGTTATGATTTAGATTCCGGATCAGGCCGCCTGCGTTGCGCCGACCCTCGCCCCCTCGCGCTGCCAGAAAAAACCTGCAAAACAACCAAGCAGAAGCCAGGCTGCCATTCCGACGCCAAAGGCACGGCTGGCAAACATTGCCCCGATCTCGGTCGGAACTGGGCCGGTGAAGGTGTCCGGCTCTGGCGCGCCGATCACGTGTGGTGCCAGCAGCAGCATTGCTGCTGCGCCCCAAGCCATCCAATTGCGGCCGAATGCGATCAGCCACAATCCGGCGCCTGCGGTAAGGACGGTCGCCCACCACCAGATCTGCCGGGCAAAAACATCCGCCGCCGCGACGCCGGGCACTTCGGGAGCTAGGCTGAATCCGGGCGCGAAGTGGAACGCGACGAACCCTGCAACACCCCAAAGCAGGCCGTTGCGACCCGTTATAACCGCACCGCGCATTTCGGCAATTGCCATGCCGGCGAGCAGAATGAAGGCATAACCGGTATAGGTGAGCATCGTGAAGATGACGCTCAGGCCATCGCGCAAAGGATCGATCCCGCCCAGCTCTTGTTGAGCGCTGACTGCCTCGGTTCCGAAATGGACCAATTCCCCCGATTCATAAAGCTCCGCATGGAGAAGGACTGGCTGAACAAAAATAAGCTGTAGCAGGGCCGCGATAAGCCCCGCCGCAGCACCAGCGAACAAGCCGCTGACCAAGAGGCGAGTCAGCATTTTAGTGACACGGGAATCCGGTCGCGTGGCGCACATCGTGTGCTGCGTCGTGCAAAGCGCTCGCCTGCACGTGACCCGTGATCGAAATAATCGCGACACCCAGTACCGCAGCAAAAGCAAGCGATACGATTTTCGTCGCGGAAACGGTGGTTTTTGCAGATTGTGTCGTCATTTTATCCTCTTTGCTGTCACACCCGACAGAAGGGTTTTCAGTGAATGTCTGGCAGGTCTCCTGGCTCGCGGGTCGTGGCGCTTTGCCGGGCCTTCCCCACAACATTCGTTGCAAGTGGCATGTCCGGTCAGCACTCTCCGCATACAGTCGCGGGGGCGGCTTCGGCTCCTGACGCCCTGCATGGGTCCGCCATATCCGAATTCCCTGTTCGTTTCCCAGCACTTTGTGCCGAATGGAAAACCAAACAGGTTTTATTATGGCGCATTTTTTTTGATCGCGAAAGCACAAATCCGACACGTAATTGATGCGTTCGCGATGACATTCAATGCCTGGGAACTTGCACACTGTCGGTGCCGAAGCTCGATTTCAAGCCGGTCGACAGGCGACGGGGAATAATGATGGATCAGACTGTTTTCTCTGTCGGGATATCGAAAAATTCCTGCCGTCCCTGGTCCTTGAAAAGCAACCGCCGGGCCATCTTTCACTCCATACTATGACTGCCGATGACCCATGTCTGTGTCCGAAAACGTCCGATTGCGTACAGGGGCAAAACACCCTGTCCACAAATTACCTTGACATCATTCTGGACAGCTAACTAATTTGAACAGCCTTTTCGGACAGGAATGACGCTATGTCACGCACCTTTGCCTATACCCGCGTGTCAACGACCGGACAGACGACGCAAAACCAGTTAGAAGAAATCCGGGCGGCGGGGTTCCAGGTCGACGACCGCCGGATTGTGACCGAGACTATTTCCGGCAGTGTGCCGATAACGCAGCGTCCGGAATTCGCTCGGCTGGTGGACCGTTTAGAGCCGGGCGACATTCTCATCGTGACGAAACTCGATCGCCTCGGCCGGGATGCGATAGACGTCAGTTCAACAGTAAAGGCATTGGCCGACGAAGGAGTACGGGTATACTGTCTTGCACTTGGCGGTGTCGACCTGGCGAGTTCCGCCGGCACGATGTCCATGAACGTGCTCAATGCCGTTGCCCAGTTCGAGCGGGATTTGCTCATCGAGCGAACGCAGTCAGGCCTAAGACGTGCCAAGTCCGAAGGGAAAGTTCTGGGTCGGCGGCCAAGCCTGACAGACAGCCAAAAGCAAGAGGTGCGGGTTGCGCTGAGTTCCGGCAAAAGCATTTCCGCCATAGCCCGTGCATTTGGTACCAGCCGTCAAACAATCATGCGGGTGCGTGACGAATTCCGTTGAGCAAGAAGCAGGATCGGATTTCCATTCTTCGAAACGAGGGCTATCAAGAATGCAAACTTTTGCGGCATATGTCGGCGCAGCCGTTTTTTGAAATAGCAGGATGTTTTGCATTTTGGGCTTGGCTGCGGCTCGACAAATCAATCTGGTGGATCGTTCCGGGTCTCGCCGTGCTGAGTCTATTTGCATATTTGCTCGCTTTGGTAGATAGCGCGGCCGCAGGTCGTGCATATGCGGCCTATGGGGGTATCTACATTGCGAGTTCTCTCATATGGCTCTGGCTGGTCGAGGGCGTCCACCCCGACCGCTGGGACCTCTTAGGGGCAACTATCTGTCTCGTCGGGGCTGCGATCATAGTTGCCGCGCCTCATTCTCGGGCCTAATCTTGTCGCTCTATTGGGATTGCCCCGCGGTTTCAATCCATAAAACAGCGCCGCCTGTAACAATGCCGATGCTGGTTTTGTTATGCGTACACCAAAAAGCATCTCCTGTGCTGACGGAGATGATGGACGACGTGTGCGTGAGACTGGCGGCGACGTCGAACATAGCCGCGTAGGACACAGGCACTTGGAGCGGGGCGGATGAGCTGATCAGCAATCCAAGGCGTCCAAAAGCTTGGTATAGAGTCTGAATTTTGATGCTTGAAATATCAATAATGATGCTTTAGATCGTTTATGTCATATTCGAGACTTACCCCATGATCACTAGCCAGCAAATGCGTGCAGCGCGCGCGCTTCTCGGCATCGACCAGAAAACCCTGGCCGAACTTGCCGATCTTTCTGTTCCGACGATCCAACGTATGGAGGCTAGCGCCGGCAATGTGCGCGGTGTGGTCGACAGCTTGACAAAGGTCATCGAGGCGCTGGAACTCGCCGGTGTCGAACTGATCGGCGAAGGCGCTCCAAGCACGGCAGGCGGGCGCGGTGTTCGCTTGAAATCTCCACTCCCGAAACCCTAACCCCCAGAACTCGCGACGGCGACCGCCGACGACATGCCGACGATCCCGCCGCAACCCATCCAAGGTGCGGCTCCAAATGAAAGAACAGACCAGACCGACCGGCGATACGCCAAGTTTTGCCGAACTCTACACACCAAAACTCGTGACTGTGCTGCGCGAGGGTTACGCGCTGCCACAATTGCGCTCTGACGCCATCGCCGGGTTGACTGTTGCCATCGTGGCTCTGCCACTTTCCATGGCCATCGCCATAGCCTCTGGCGCGACCCCGGCGCAAGGGCTCTACACCGCCATTGTCGGCGGCTTCCTCGTCTCTCTCCTTGGTGGATCACGGTTCCAGATCGGCGGGCCCGCAGGCGCATTTATCGTCCTTGTCGCGGCCACTGTTTCGCAGCACGGGATGGACGGACTGATCCTAGCGACTTTCCTTTCGGGCCTGATGCTGACCGCAGCAGGCTTTCTGCGTCTCGGCACATTCATCAAGTTCATTCCCTTTCCGGTGACAGTGGGCTTCACCGCCGGAATCGCGATCATCATCTTCGCCAGCCAGATCAAGGAACTCTTCGGCCTGTCGCTTGACCATGAGCCGGGTGAATTACTGGAAAAGCTCGTTGCCCTGTGGGAAGCGCGCGACAGCGTTACACCATCTGCGTTCCTCGTCTCGGCGGCGACAGTCGCGATCATCCTCGGGTTTCGCAGGTGGCGGCCGCATTGGCCGGGCATGCTGATCGCGGTCAGCGTCGCTGCCCTGGCGACGGCACTCCTGGACCTGCCAGTGCAGACCATCGGAACCAAGTTCGGCGGCATCCCCTCAATTCTGCCAGCCCCCAGTCTGCCGGAGTTGTCGATCGACAAGATCATGGCGGTTTTGCCCGCAGCAATCTCATTCACGCTTCTGGGCGCGATCGAGTCGCTCTTGTCCGCGGTCGTCGCCGATGGCATGACCGGGCGGCGGCACCGGTCGAACTGCGAGCTTGTGGCGCAAGGGGCTGCCAATATAGGCTCTTCCCTCTTTGGCGGTTTTTGCGTAACCGGCACCATTGCCCGCACCGCGACCAACGTTCGCTCGGGCGCGCATGGGCCGATTTCGGGCATGCTGCACGCGGTGTTCTTGCTGCTCTTCATGTTGATCGCCGCGCCGCTTGCCGCCTACATTCCTCTCGCAGCCCTTGCGGGCGTACTCGCCGTCGTCGCCTGGAATATGATTGAGAAGCCCGCGATTGCTATCCTTGTTCGATCGGGCTGGGGAGAAGCGACGGTGCTCGCCTCGACCTTCTTCCTGACTATTTTCCGTGACTTGACCGAAGCTATCGTCGTTGGCTTCGCGCTGGGTTCGGTCCTGTTCATTCAGAGGATGAGCAAGACCACTGCTGTCGCCACTCATACGCCCTTCGTGAGCCGCGACGAGGCGGATGACGCCCATCCACGTGGAAACTATGATGAAGAGGTTTTGGCCAATCCGGAGGTCGTGGTCTACCGCATCACAGGCGCGCTTTTCTTCGGCGCAACCGCTTCTATCGGCTCGGTTCTTGATCGTATCCAGGACAGCCACAAGGCACTGATTGTCGACTTCTCGTCGGTACCATTCCTTGATTCAACCGGAGCCAATATGATCGAGGGTCTTGCTCACAAGGCACACAATCGCGGCGTTGCGTTCTGGCTCACAGGCGCGAGCCGCGACATCCTGCGAGTTTTCGTCACCCACGGCCTGAAACGCCCTCTGGTACACTATTCCGCCAGCATCGATGACGCTCTCAAGTCCATCGCGGAACGCCCGGAAGAACGGCGGGGTGTCGCGTAATATCGGTTACGGCATTGGAAGGGGATACAGCTTCTACCTGCTGGAAGCTCAAAACTGCCCCCTATCACCCTGCACAGCAACTGAGAGCCGCAACATCCTTTTCGAAAGTCTGCGCAGCAAGCTTCAACCCTTCAACCGTTGTCAGGTATGGGAAGATCATCGCGCCGAGCTCTTCGTAAGTCATTCCCGCCTTGAGCGCCATCGCCGCGGTCTGGATACTGTCGGCACCTTCCGGAGCAAGTATATGTGCCCCGAGCAACCGCTTGGTGTTTCCGTCCGCGACAAGTTTGATGAGCCCGCGCGTGTCCCGGGCAGCGAGTGCCCGGGGTACGTGTTCGAGCGACAAGACTGAAGTGCGAACAGTGTGGCCGGCAGCCTTCGCGGCGGCCTCGGTGAGGCCGACGCTGGCAACTTGGGGATCGGAGAAGACGATTGCCGGCATGATAGAGTTGTCATAGGCAAGGCTATCGCCGTTCATCGCGTTTTTCGCGGCCAGTTTGGCACCGTAGGCTGCCATATAGACAAACTGATCACGTCCGGTTACATCGCCGGCGGCGTAGATGTTTTTCTGGCTGGTACGCATCCGGTCATCGACAAGGATCGCGCCACGCTGGTCGGTGGCGATTCCGGCCAGGTCCAACGCAAGATTTTGCGTGTTGGGCGTACGACCTGTCGCAAGCAGAAGGTCCTCCGCTTCCAGGATTCCGGTTCCATCTTCGGTTTCGACCCTCAGTGCAATGCGGCCGTCACGCATCAGAACTTCTGTGTAGCTCTTGATGGTTTGGACGACAATGCCTTCGTCTTCAAACGCCCGCGTCAGCGCATCACCGATTTCCGGTTCCGCCTCCGGCAGCAATCCTCGGCGGCTCACAATGGTGACGCGCGTACCCGCACGGGCAAAAACTTGCGCCAATTCGACACCGATGTATCCGCCTCCCATGACAATCAAAGATTCCGGGCGCTTCTGAACATCAAGAATTGATGTGCTGTCGTGAGGGCGTACCTGGGCCATTCCGGGAATGTCAGGCACCTGCGGCCGGGATCCCGTGGCAAGGAGGATCTTCTCAGCTTTGATGACCTCTCCTTCCAAGGTCAGCTGCCCGCCGGCAATGAAACGAGCCTCACCTTCCAGATAGGCGATGTTGTTGTGTTGGGGCAGGACGTCGATATATTTTGCAGCTCGCAGGTCATCGACCAGCGCCTGTTTCTGGCGGATTACGGCGGCCCAATCCGTGATCTGCGCCGTCGCCTCTATCCCGTCAAATCTTCGAGCGGCTTTTGGCGCGTGCATGATCTCCATAGCCCGGATCATCGCCTTCGACGGCACGCAACCGACATTGACGCAAGTTCCTCCTATGACGCCGTGACCGATCAGGGCAACCCGTGCACCTTCCTCGGCCGCCGTGATCGCGGCCGAGAACCCGGCTGAGCCCGCGCCGACCACAGCCAGGTGGTAGGATCCGTTCCTCTTCGAACAACAGTCAGACATTCCGGTTTCCTTCGTTGCGTTGGCGTCGTGCATTGCGAACAAGCGCATAGAGTGTGAGAAGTACAAAGGCGAGGAGAGCGGGCAACAGGACGTAGTCAAGAAGGCCAACGAAGGCTGACAGCCCAACGGCACCGAACAATACGACGAGAACCGGTGTGAAGCAGCAAAGCGCAGCGATCACTGTACCTATTACCCCTGTCGCCAGGAGCTTGTTGTTCATTCCATATTTTTCCTATTGTCTTCTCCGTAGCCTTCCCCGGCCGACAGTCGCGACCTTTGGCGCAGGAAATAATCGAGAAAACCTGCGATTGCGGCAGTCAGCACCGACAACACGACACCGGAACCGGACAAGTGGGCAATCTATCCGGTTGCCGCGGAACCGACGAACGCCAGACCGCCACCGCAGCAGACAATCATGACGGGAGCGGCAACCGCCGTCGCCAGCATCATTCCCAGGAGTTTGTCACTCACAGGTCAGCTTCCGGAGTTCGTTCCATCGTCCAGCAATACCGCCGTGTACCCGTATGCAGCAGGTTGTGCGACGATCTCCCCCAAATCCGTCACAGCATCGTCGAACGTGATTGTGTAGACACCGGACCGGCCATCTTCGTGTTCTTGGAAATTCAATATCGCGACGCTCTCGGATTTCTGCAGCGCCTCGCCGACGATGTAGGAACAAGACGGGCACCAAAGGCCAGTGACCTCGATTCGCGCTTTTCGTTCTTCTGCGTGTGTTGCTCCGGTCGCCAGGAACAAAACGGCAAGTGTCATAAACGTCTTTTTCATGGAGGATCCTTTCTCAGTAGCCGAGCAGCGGCGGAGCGAGGTACGGGAAGGCCAAGGAGAGCGCGACAACGAAAGTTGCGCTCCAAAGTGCTCTTTTCATGAACCGCTTTTGCAGGGGACGTTCGCAACTCCCATCATCGCAGGCCTGCGGCGTCGGCCTGTAAACCTTCAAGAACCCGTAACCGAGTGCGCCTCCGGCAAACGCGAAAAAGATCCATTTGTACTGCGTGAGCGCACCAAGCTGACCGATCCAGGCGCCTGTGGCCCCGAGGCTGAAAAGAACCAGAGGCAGAATACAGCAGGACGTCATTGCAAGTGCGCCAAGTATGCCGCCTGCGGTAGCGGCCTTCGCACCAAGGTCTGTTTCTCTTTTGGTCACTGGATGTATGTCCGTCGTCATTCCGACACCCTCATTGATCTGACTAAGGGGAAGGCTTACTGTCTGTAGTCACTACAGATGCAAGGGGTTTCTCTCATGTCAGGGATCACGAACGCGCGAGGTTATCCGATTGGGGCAATGTCCCGCGAAACCGGCGTCAATATCGAGACGATCCGTTACTATGAACGCATCGAGTTGCTGCCCAAACCTGGCCGGACTGCCGGAGGCAACCGGCAATACACCCACGACCACCTTCAACGTTTGTCGTTTATCAAGCGGAGCCGGGAACTCGGTTTCAGTATCGACGAGATTCGCGAGATGCTGAAAATGGTCGACCAGAAAGGCATCAGTTGCGGTGAGGTGCATGCCATGACAATGGATCACCTGAGTTCTGTGAGGGAAAAGATTCAGCACCTGAAGAAGCTGGAAATGGCTCTTATTAATATGGCGTCTGAGTGCGCGAAGGGAGATGTCCCGAACTGTCCGATTATCCAAACGCTCTTTGAAGCGTAGTAACTGTTGGATGGTTGGCTGTGCCGCTAAGTTGCTCGCCCCGGGGGCTGTGCCGGCTGATTGCACCTGACAAACGCGGTGCTCAAATAAGCCTGTGCGAATTTCTTCTTTAATAAAGACTGTCGCTGTAGCAGGTGGTGAAAATCAGACTGGTCAAATCGATTGCTCGATGTTCGTTCCAACTAAGCGCAGGATTTTTGGCAAATCTTATTCTGGCCCCTAATTCAATTGCCTTCCTGTATTCCAGCATAGTCAGCCATACGATCCCGGAAAGATGATGTCCTGATCGACCAGAATATTGAAATTGTATCCCGGCCGGATCTGCACTGTCGGCTGGACATCGAGGTTCTTGTTGATGCTCCGCTCCACGACCCGGCCGAACACTTCCGCGAAGTTACGGCGGACGGCGTCGGATGCCGTGTCCTGGGTGGCAAGCGTGGAACTTTCCGGAACTGCCATGTCGATCCCTGTTCCGATAATCGCGAGGAGTGCCGCGGAACCAAAAGTCCGAAGGTAATGGTTGTTCACCTTGTCCTTGAAACCGCCATAACCTTCACCATCGACGCCCCCCATGGAGCTGATCTGTAAGGTGGCACCGTTTGGGAAAATAATATCTGTCCAGACGACCAGAACCCGGTTCTGACCGAACGACACATCGGAATCGTACCGACCGAACAGCTTGGTTCCCTGAGGGATCAGAAGCAGATGGCCGGTGGCGCTGTCATAGACGTTCTGCCTGACCTGGCCAGTGATCCGGCCAGGGAGGTCTGAATTGATGCCGGTGATGAGCGTTGCCGGGATCACGGATCCACGCTTCAGTTCATAAGGCGATTGCTGCGGGACAACTCGGTTCGCGAGATATCCAGCTTCGGTAATGTCCTGGTTGAAAAAGGCTTGTTTGCCGTATTGTCCGTTGGGATCGGCATTGGCAGTCCCGCCTTGAGCCGCCTGCAGGGCAGCTGACAGGAGATCTGGTGATGTTGGACCTCGTGTAAAGGTGCCGTTGACCGTTTGATTGCCCTGGGTGGTTTGAGCCCCCTCCCCCTGGCCTTGCAGGTCGCCGAGGTTCACGGTGGTGGGGCTGTCATGGGCGGCATCGATTGATTGAAGCCGCTTCATCCGTTGCCGATGCATCTCCTGCAGTTGTTGTTCCTCAAAACGCTGGTCCAGTTGAGCACGCCAATCCGGTTCGGATTGCTGCGGAGCCGAGACCTCGTCGGGTTTGCCTGGTTCCGGTTGAAACGGGTTCCCGAAAGGTCTCTGCTTTTGAACCTTCTCCGGGACCGCGGCTCTCACCGGCTCTGGTTGGACCGCTGCAATAAGCTGGCTGGGAGGATCAATGACGCCGTTGCTGATGCCGGCTTTGAGCTGATCCGCAAAGCCACTCGCCGGCGCGCCGCCTTCGTCTCCGGCGACACTATCCCCTGAGTTGATGCCACGGTTGGCAAGGCCGATGATGATCACGACGCCGAACACGACGACAAGCCCGACGAACAAGAAAATGGGAAGTTTGTTCAGGCGCCGGATCTTGGGGGCTTCGTCATCGGGCCGGATATCGCCACCCGCCAGATGCACGTTCGATTCCGTATTGCTCATGAGTGCACGCCTCTAGACAGTTCTGGTCAAAACGGAAACCGGGCTCGTCGGTGATGCTCCGGTTGGCGTTGCCTGATAGGTCCGTGCCAATTCGACAGTTGGCGTGGTGAGACGAGCGAAGATTTGCCCTGCATCGGAATCGATCGTGTAGGCCAGGGGAATGATGGTATCGCCTAATGGCTGTTGATCCGCTTCGGCGACTGCATACCCCCATCCGCGCAGAGAGCTTTCCAGAGCCAGGGCGAACTCTGAATTGTCAGCCTTGAGGGAAATCGTTCCTGTTCCTGCCCCGACATGCTCGGAGAGTTTCGCAACCATATCGCCGGCGACGATGCTCGCAGCTGAAGGTGACAGGTTGGCGGCATCAATGCTTGTTGTTGGGTTGAACCAACCACTTTCCGACGTCATACAGCCAGCCATCGGCGTTGCCAGAACAGAAATGCCAATGGCCTTTAGAATTGAGCGGCGCGTGTGCGACATGGTCACCCTCCTCTGTTGATACGAATTTTTTGCTGGCTGTAGCCAACACCAGAAACGAGCACCGCTTGGTCGATCATGTAGTCCACGATCATGAGGCTGCCCTTCAGTCGATAATTGACGATCTGGTTCTGTCCACCAGCGGTGACATAGAGAACCGGGGCATCACCGGACGCCATTCCACTCGGAAACTGGATGTAGGTCTTGAGACCGTCCGAATAGACACGTGTCGGCCGCCAGCGGGCTTGACCATGAACACGGAATTTGAAGTCCAGGTTTTCGGCGGGGACGCCTGCACCCGGAATGGTGTTGGCTTCGAGCTGTCGATTAGCCGCCTCGAACTTGGCCTGGATATCTTCCGGGTAATCGAAGCCTACCCGGGCCATGTAACGGTGAATGTCGCTTTGAAGTTTGATCTGATAGGTGCGCCTCGACGTCGTCACCACCATCGATGTGACGAGCCCCGGTTCTGTCGGCTTGATGATCAGGTGAACCGAGTTTCCGGTTGGGCCTCCGGATGTTGCAGGATCCACCTTCCATCGAACCGTATCTCCGACCATGACATTGCGAACAGCTTCCCCGGGCTGCAATTCGATATCGCAGACCTGCAGGGGAGCGCAGACAACGGTTGGCTGGACCTGGCCATAGAGATAGATCACCTTGCCGTCCGGACCTTTGGTGATGACGCCGCGGCCGTTACGCCAGTCGCTCGACAGACCAAGGGCCCGCAGTTCCTTAGCCGTGTAGTCCGCTGCCAAGGTTTGAAGAGGCAGGGCGGTGATGGCAGCTGCGGCCGCGAACAAGCATAAGCCCGCGTGCCGTCTGGTTTTCCGAAACATTCTTCTTACTTTCTGAGCGCGTGGATTGCTTATAGTTGAGCGGTCCAATCGAAGTCCTTGAGATAAAGGCCGATCGGATTGAGCCGGATGATAGATTCGTCCTGTGGAGGCGAGATCGTGACATTTGCTACCCCGCGCCAGCGCTTCGTTTGAAGCTCCTTGCCCTTCCGGTCCCGTTCGATCTCGGTCCAGTCGATCTGATAGGATTGATTGGAGAGTGGCACGATGCTTGTCACCTCGACGGACACGGTGCGAGACTGCGCCCGGTCGAATGGGGAGTTCGTTCGGTAGAAATTGTTGACCTTCTGGGTGGCGACGTCCGTCTGCCGGAGCATCGCATAGACGCGATCGATGTAGCCTTTGGCAACGACTGTATCCGGCGTGACAGAGCGGAAAGTCGCAATCCAGGCTCCGAGCATGGAGCGAACGACGCGTTCGTCGGCATATTCGATCTGAGCCGGGAACCCGCCGATCGCGGGTGTGCCGAGTTTGTCCACCTCGACGATATACGGGACAAGTTTTACCTGGGTGCTCTGGTAGAGCGCAAAGCTGAATCCGATTGTAGCCATCGCCAGGGAAATAAGACCGATGCCCTGCCATGCGCGGGCGGTACGGATGTAGGAGCCGTATCGCTCGTTCCATTCCATCCGTGCGGCAAGATAGGGATTACCAATTGGAGTGTGTTTTGCCATCTAACTGCCTATTGCTCAGGAGGATTTGGGCGAAGATCCGCCAGTTGGCTTGTTCGGTAGGGATTGCCGCAGTTTGTGATTGGCGAGGCCTAGCGCCGAGGCATTTCCTGCATGAGGGGCGCCAGAGAGCTTGTCTGCGGCAGCTGAGGAAAGGGCTGCAAAGGGAGCCATGGCGGCCTGAGCCGCGGCTTGCCCTCTCGAAGATCCATCGTTCCTAGCGGTTTCGTAAGCTACCTTCGCACCGGCGGCCATTTGAGCGCTGCCAATGGCGGTTCCGGCAGCGAAAGTGCTGGTCTGCGTGCCGTGACGAATGACCTCCATGCCGTTGCTGACCGAAGCGCCCTGGACAACTCCTTGCAGGATCTGCGGGACGTACATCGCGACCATGAAAATGACTACTGATATCCCGGCAATTGTAAGTGTGGCGATGAACTCGTCATCCGGTTTTGCGGAATTTGCGAGGCCGATAAGTATTTGAGAGCCAATTCTCGCAATCATCACGAGCCCCAGTAATTTCATTCCAACCGAGAATGCATAAACGAGGTAACGGATTGCGAAGTCTTTGGTGTGGGATAGCCCGCCGAGGCCAAGCATGATTATGCCAGCCAACAGACCAACGTACATTTCCACCATGACGGCCACAAAAATTGCGGCGACAAGCGAAAAACAGATTACTACGACCACCATCGCAATGACCGAAGCTATCGCAAGGCCGTTATCGGCCAACAGTCCGAACTGAACGTTCTTGGACATGATGCTTGCGACATTGATGCCTGAATTAAAAACATTGGCAGGTGAGGCTGAGCCGCCGCCGGCTCCAATCTGGAAAAGACTGTCTACAACAGCCTGTGCGAATTGAGGACCATTCGTCAAAATGAACGCAAACAGGCCGACAAACATAATGCGCCGAACCAATTCGCTAACCCAAGCTTCAAGCGCTGCTGCTTGAACGGCAAGCCAAACCGCGGCGATGCCAAATTCAATGCCCGCAAGGATCCAAAACAGGGACTGGGCGGCGTTCGATATTGTTGTCTCCCAGCTTTTTGCTGCTGATTTTATTTGATCCTCTAAGCTTGTAAGAATTGTGCCGTCTTGCGCGAGTGAAACGCCGGGTACGATCACAAGGAGAAAGATTGCGGTCGTTAGGATAAATGCGCTTTGCTTGGCCATGACATGCCTCAGTTAAAATCGACACTCATCTCCTTGCCGCCAGTTGTGGGCAGCAAGGTTGGAGCTTCACTGGTCGATTTTTCTGAAGCGGGTAGGCTACTGGATAGATTTAGTGAGACATAGATGGCTCCCGAAGCGGAAATGACCAAAATTGCAGCCAAAATTACAAAATACATCGGTTTCATTATCAAAAATCCACTTCCATTTCTTTTCCGCCAGTGACAGGCAAGATTGTCGAATTGAAGAACTTTTCCCTTTTTGACTGAGCGAGGTCGCTCTTCGTCTGCTCGGACTGGTACCAGGTCCCCATCATGGTCATCTGCTGGGAGACAAGACCGCGCAGCTTCTGAATCTGTTCGACTTGCTGCGCTGCGATCTCATGACCCACCTGCAGGGCCTGCTTTTGGCCCGCGGCCGACTGAGAATGCTGCCGGAGCTGGCGCATGGTGTCCTCTTCGGTCGCGAACTGGTCCGAGGTGTATCCGGCCGCTTTCAATGTCGAAGAAATCGTGTCCCGGTTGGTGTCGGACCAGCCTTGGTACATGGTCGAAAACGACTGCCCGTCCGGAAGGCCGTTCTTCGCGAAGTCGGCGTAGCTCTGGAACCGCTGCTTCAGCGTGTCATCCAGGTTGCCCATCGAGAAGGCCATGGCTTGACCCTTTTGGACCAGGCTCTGCAGTTGACCGAGGTTCTGTTCAACCTCGCCCCAAACCTGCATCGGCAGGGAGAGCGTGTTCTGCAGCATGTTCTCGTAGATGGAGATCTGGTTTTCGATCATCTGGATCTGGTTGCCGATCTGCTGCACCTGATTGGCAATCTGCTCGGCGTTCTGACCGCCGAGGGCAATAAGCTCGCTGTTGTTGAGGATCTGGGTGAACTCGGTCGCACCGGTGACCGCGCCACCAGCCTGGACCGGTCCTGCAATTCCGATCACACAAAGAACGCTGGCGAGCGATCTAGCCAAGGAGCTGTTCGGCATTGGCAATTCCTCTTTGTTTGAGCCACTCAGTGGGCCATTTGTCGCCGTAGTGGAGGTGAAGGTCTTCGATGCGCTTGAGATCGTCCTTGGCGGACGCCCCGACGAAGGACAGCGTGATCGGGCCGAGCGCCATATCGAAGAGCCGGCGCCCGTCCGGAGACGTGACGTAGTACTCGCGCTTCGGGATCGCGGAGGCGATGATTTCGATTTGCTGATCGTTGAAGCCGAGCTTTTCGTAAAACGCGCGTGTTCCGGAAACCTTCGCCTCGCCATTGGGAAGGCAAACCTTTGTCGGGCAGCTTTCCTTCAGGACGTCGATAATGCCGGATCTGTCGGCATCCGAGATCGATTGCGTTGCCAGGACCACCGCGCAATTGGCCTTGCGGAGAACCTTGAGCCATTCCCGGATCTTGTCGCGGAACACCGGATGACTGAGCATCAGCCAGGCCTCGTCCAGGATGAGCAGGCTTGGTTCACCGGTCAGGCGTTTTTCGATCCGGCGGAACAGATACAGCAGGACCGGGATCAGGTTCCGGTCGCCCATGTTCATCAGTTCCTCGATCTCGAAGGTCTGGAACCTGGACAGCGACAGGCCGTCTTCTTCCGCATCGAGGAGCGATCCCATGGGACCGTCCACTGTGTAATATTGCAGCGCGTCCTTGATCTCCCGGTTCTGGACGCCCGACACGAAATCGGTCAGCGACCGGCGCTGCGACTTAGACATCAGGTCATTCTGCGTGGTGATCGCGTTGCGGTGCTCCGGCAAGACCTTCACGCCCTGCATTTCGATCAGGGTTTCCAGCCACTCGGCAGCGAACGCCTTGTCGGTGTCGTCCTCGAGAGAGGAGAGCGGCGCAAAGGCCAGTGTGTCCGACTTGCCGACATCATAGTGATCCGCGCCGATGGCAAGCGTGAGCGGGTACATCGACTTGCCCTTGTCGAAGACAAACACTTGCGCGTTCTCATAGCGCCGGAACTGAGCTGCGATCAGCGCCAGAAGCGTCGATTTACCCGAACCGGTTGGCCCGAAGATCAGCGTGTGCCCCAGATCCCCGACATGAAGATTGAAGCGGAACGGTGAAGAGCCGGAGGCGACCTGCATAAGCGGCGGAGATCCAACAGGATAGAACGGACAAGGTGCTTCCGGCGATCCGGCCCAGACGGAATTCATAGGAGCGAGGTCCGCGAGATTGCGCGTGCTCACCAGAGGCTCGCGAACGTTGGCATAGGAAACGCCTGGCAGGCTCCCCAGGAACGCCTCGGTGGTATTCAGGGTTTCTATGCGGCCGCCAAACCCTTCGTTCTGCACGAGCCGCCGCACTGCCTCGCATTTCTCCTGAAGCCGCGCCTGGTTCACGTCGAAGAGCACGATGACAGGCGTGTAATGGCCGAAGGCGACGAGCTGCGAGTTCGCCTCGGCAATCGCGTCCTCGGTTTCCTCGACCATCACCATGGCGTCCTGATCGAGCGATCCGGAGTTCGTTTTAAAGAGCTGATCCATCAGCGGCCGCACCTTCTGCAGCCACTTCTTGCGGGTCTTTTCCAGCACAGAGCGCGCCTCGACAGGATCGAGGAAAATGAACCGGCTGGACCAGCGATAGGTGATGGGCATGAGATCGAGGGCATTGAGGATCCCCGGCCAGCTTTCGGCAGGGAACCCGTCGATCGCCACCACGCCGACATACCGGCCGTCCACGATGGGATTGAGCCCATGATGAAATTCAGCCGTCACCAGATAGTCGAGATACATCGGGATATCAGGGAGCCGGATCGGGTGGTTTTTGCCGATCAACCCGAAGCGGGCGAACTGTAAGAGATCATCGTAGCGGCCGCGCCTCTCCCCTTCCCTTTCCGGCACTTCCTGCGTTTCCATGCGCCGGATCGACACGACGTTCGCCATGTACTGTTCGAATTCGCGGATGGTCGTCTTGAAATACTCAAGCGTCCGGGAGGCAAAAGACGTGTTCCGGCTGGCTTCGTCGGAATAAATGTACTTCACCAGCTTGGACTTGTTTTTCTCCGGCGGCCGGTAGGTCAATATGAGGGCGTGCTGGCTTTCGAAATGCCCCTCCCCGGCCTCAAAACGCTGCCGGCGCTCGTCATCGATCAGGGCCGTGATTGGGTCCGGAAAATGCGAGCTTTCCTTGTCCGGATATCCGGTCGAGGGAATGCGAACCGCTTCCATCTGGATCATCCAGCCATTGCCGAGGCGGGAGAGAACCGAATTGATCTGCCTGGAGACTTCGTTCCGCTCGAATGCGGTCGAACTCTCGCTGTCCGGCCCGGCAAAATACCAGCCGGCCATTAAGCCCCCGTCCTTCAGGAGCACGATGCCGTTGTCGACCAGCGCCGCGTACGGGAGCAGGTCGGAAAAGGACGGCGCGACGTGCCGGAATTTTTTGAGGGCAACCATGTTCAGTATTTCCGCCAGGGCGTGGATGTCGGTCGGTAGTAGGTGCAGTATTTGACGTGCCGCAGATAGACAGCGCGCATCAGAGGGTCCACCTTTGCCATCATCCGCAGCACGCCAACGACCACGATCCAGATCGCCACGCCGAGCACAGCGGCATAGGGCTTCAGGATCACGAAAATCAGAATGACCGAGGCAAGACCGGTCACGAGCACCAACTCCCGGTCTGCCCCGAACAACAGTGTCGGGCGTGAAAGAGCGCGGTGGATCCGTGCTCTGTTGAGGCCCGGCGCGTCAGCCATGAGCCGGTTCCACGGTTGCTGCTTCCACTGCGGGAGCGATGCCGATGGAGGCACCGGCAGAACCGAACAGGCCGACGATCGTGGACGCGCCGAGCAGGATCCCGAGGACGAGAACCACGTAGGCCATGCGGCGTGCGAAGTCGTTGAGCTCGCCCCCGAAAATCAGCATAGCGCCTGCAATCGCCACCGCGATCAGGCCAACAGCGCCAGCGACAGGACCGTTGATAGACGCCTGGATCTGCTGAAGCGGGCCTTCCCAGGGAAGCGAGCCGCCGCCGGAGGCGAAGGCTGGTTCGATGAAAAAAAGTCCGGCCCCGGCCAAGCCTAGAAAAATCACAAAATTACGCGACATGAAGAGTCCCTTGTCTGTCGTGGGAATTTTTGTTGAGGAACTGAGATGCGACTGCTGAACGGACGTCATAGGTGCCGTCCCGAAAGCCGGATACAGTCACGATGCCCCGAACGATGCGACCGTGTTCGGCGGAGCGCTCGATCGAAACGATGAGGTCAACCGCTTCTGCGATGACGTGGGGCATCGGCTGCTGAGAGACTTCCGCGATCAACTGCTCAAGGCGCGTCAGTGCGGTGAAGGCGTTGTCGGAGTGAACCGTGGCGATGCCGCCCGGGTGACCCGTGTTCCATGCCTTGAGCAGCGTCAGCGCCGCGCCATCGCGCACTTCGCCGACAATGATCCTGTCGGGGCGCAAGCGCATGGTCGATTTCAAAAGCCGCTGCATATCGACGGTGTCAGACGTGTGAAGGATTACAGCATTCCTTGCCGCACACTGGATTTCTGCGGTGTCTTCCAAAATGACAAGGCGATGGTCTGGAGCGATAGAGACCATTTCTGCGATGATCGCATTCGCCAGCGTTGTTTTGCCAGTGCCAGTACCGCCGGACACCAGAATGTTTTTCCGACTAGCAACTGCATCCCGGATGACGGTGGCCTGGGCCTCCGTAATCACGCTGTCCTCGACGTACTTCGAGAGTGCGATGAGCAGCGAAGCTTTCTTGCGGATCGTAAAGGATGGCTTGGAGACGACAGGGGGCAAAAGGCCTTCGAAACGATGACCGCCTATCGGCAACTCGCCGGAAATGATTGGCTTATCAGAGGTAATTTCCGTGCCGATCGCGTGTGCGACCTTACCAATGATGATCTGAGCGTCGTGGGGCGTCATGTCGCCGGAGAACTCCATGCCCACGCCGATGCGCTCGATAAAGAGCTGCCCATCCGGGTTGAGCATGATTTCGACAACAGCCGAGTCTGTCAGCGCCGAGAGGATCGTTGACCCCAACGAGTCTTCCAGTCCGGCGATAAGCCGGCGGCGGCTTTCAACGTTCCTCAACGTCCCCTCCCATGCTGGTTGGGGAGGCTTTGACGCAATGGTTGTATTGTGCCAGGGCACAGTTTGACGGTCCAGGCGTAGGGAGGCGCCCAGGTTCTCCGGTGGTCATTCGGAGGTCCTTTTATATTTTAGATCAATGAGATATGGCTACCACAATCAGGTTCAGATTGCGTTGCGAAGAGGCGCAACCCAACATGGAAGGCGGCGCCATCTCAAGGGGGAGAAAATTCTTATCCACACCTATTGGTAGAGAACAGAAAAATCACTGAGCGGTGGAGCGCAAATTGATTGCAACTTTTGGAAACAGGGCAACCGGTTGGTTTCAGCAACAAATCTGCACGGGTGCGCCAAATGCATTTTAGGCGCCGAAAGTCGTCAACTATCGGAATTCTCTAATTGCTAGCCAATTCAAAGCCGCAGGTCGGTTTCTTCCGCTGGGAACATGCATTTCAGGTCGTAGACAAGGGCGCCGGGTTTGCCGAAGGCGCGGATCTTGTCGATGCCGAGGTCCTTGAAGGCTTGGTGGGCGACTGCAACGATGATGGCATCGTAAGCGCCTTCCGCGGGCTGTTCTACTGGCCGGATGCCGTATTCATCACGCGCCGCATTCCCATCGACCCAAGGGTCATGGACATCGACCGAAACGTTGTAGTCTTTCAACTCTTCAAGAATTCCGGCAACGCCCGTGTTTCGAAGATCCGGGCAGTTTTCCTTGAAGGCCAATCCCATGATCAGGATTTTGGAATCGGTGACGGGCAGGGCCTTGCGGGTCATGGCCTTGACCATCTCCGACACCACATAGGCCCCCATCCCGTCATTCAGCCGCCGCCCCGCCAGGATGATTTCCGGGTGATAGCCGGTCGCCTGGGCTTTGTGTGTCAGGTAATAGGGATCAACGCCGATGCAGTGCCCGCCAACAAGGCCGGGCCGGAAGGGCAGGAAATTCCACTTCGTTCCGGCCGCTTTCAGCACGGCCTCAGTGTCAATATCCAGCCGGTTGAAGATGATGGCCAGCTCGTTGATGAGCGCGATGTTGAGGTCGCGCTGCGTGTTCTCGATGACCTTGGCAGCCTCCGCCACCCGGATCGAGGGGGCCTTGTGCGTGCCAGCCGTGACAATCCCGGCATAGAGCTCATTGACGAAGTCGGCGGCTTCCGCTGTTGAGCCGGACGTGACCTTGCAGATCTGCGGCAGCCGGTGGGACTTGTCGCCCGGATTGATCCGCTCCGGACTGTATCCTGCGAAAAAATCTTCGTTGAAGGTGAGACCGGACACCCGCTCCAGCACCGGCACACAGTCTTCTTCAGTTGCGCCGGGATAGACCGTGCTTTCGTAGATCACCAGATCGCCGGGTTTTAGAACCTTGCCGATGGTTTCGCTGGCGCGAAGGAGGGGGCCGAGATCGGGCTGCTTATAGGCATCAATCGGCGTCGGCACCGTGACGATATAGGTGTCGCACTCTGCCAGCTCCTGACGATCGGAGGTAAAGCGCAGGTGTGTCGCAGCGGTCAGGTCGTCCTTTGAGACTTCGAGCGTCGTGTCGGTGCCCGCACTCAGCTGGGCAATCCGCTCCGGATTGATGTCAAACCCCATGACCGCGTGGGTTTTGCCGAATTCGGCGGCCAGCGGCAGGCCGACATAACCAAGGCCAATGACAGCAATCTTCGCCTGTGCCGGGGTCCGGTTCCTCATCTCTGCTTTAGACCTCGTAATAGTCGCGGTACCACTGCACGAACTTGGCAACGCCTTCGCGGAACGGTGTCTCGGGCTTGTAGCCGGTCAGGCCCTGCAGCAGCGTGGCATCGGCCCAGGTCGCTGGCACATCGCCGGTTTGCATCGGCATTAGGTTGCGAATGGCCTTCTTGCCGAGTTCATCTTCGATCGCCTCAATGAAATCGAGCAGGCGGACCTTGTCCGAGTTGCCGATGTTCACCACTCGGTAGGGCGCAACCGGGCTCAAATTGTCTGTATCCGAGGCGGCACCCTCGCTTCCCGGGACCGCATCCATCAGGCCGCGAATGCCGCGCACCAGATCGGCCACATAAGTGAAGTCGCGGTACATCTCGCCGTGATTGTAGATGTCGATCGGTGTGCCTTCCAGGATCCCCTTGGTGAACTTGAAAAGCGCCATATCCGGGCGCCCCCAGGGGCCGTAAACCGTGAAGAACCGGAACATGGTGATCGGGATTTGATGAATATGCGCCCAGGCATGCCCCATCGCCTCGTTCGCCTTTTTTGTCGCTGCGTAAATTGTCAGCGGCGTATCGGTCTTCTGGTTCTCATCGAACGGCATTTCAGTGTTCGCGCCATAAACCGAGCTGGTCGAGGCCATCAGCAAATGCTGAACATTGGCAGCGCGCGCAGCCTCCATGACGTTGAGTGTGCCGACTACATTTGCATCGACATAGGCGCGCGGGTTTTCCAGGCTGTAGCGCACCCCGGCCTGGGCCGCGAGGTGAACGATCACATCCGGTTTGAAATCCGCAATGCTCTTAGAAACAGACGTTGTGTCTTCCAGTTGCGCAATGGTGGAGGAAAACGTGCCGTGCTGATGGAGGATCTCGTGGCGGCGTTCCTTCAGCCGGACATCGTAATAGTCCGTCAGGCCGTCAAAGCCGGCAACCTCCCAGCCTTCCTGCAACAACAGCTCGGCCAGATGAAAGCCAATAAAGCCGGCAGACCCAGTGATAAAGGCGCGTTTCTTTTGAAGCATGCTGTCTCTTTATAGATCTGCGTCCGGTGGGCAGGGCCGAGGGCGGAAAGAAGGGTGCCCGCCTTAGGTATTCACCGGATGCAGCCCTGTCCAGATCATTCCTGGGTACTTGCGGTGGAAATTCGGCTGCTGCCCCTTCTGGCCGGTAAAGGATAGGGGCCCAAACACGAAAAAGGACCCGGAGTGTCTGTCCGGATCCTTCCTTTTTTCGGTGAGCAGAAGCCCGCCGAATGTTTGGGCATCTTGGCTTTAGGCGGCAGCCGCTGTGGCGACCGGTTCATGTTGCCAGTGAAGCGGGTAGCCGGGATCAAAGACGGTGACTGTGCCTTCCGGAAACTGAATCTTGTCCGGGAAGCTGACCGGATCTGCGCTTTTGAAAAGGCGGATGCGGCGCTCATTCGGCGGCAGCTTGTAGAATGCCGGGCCATTCAGTGAGGCAAAACCCTCCAGCTTGTCCAGCGCGCCGTCTTCTTCAAACACATGCGCCAGGCAATTGATCGTGTTGATCGACGAGAAAATGCCGGCGCAGCCGCAGGCGCTTTCTTTTGCCGTGTCAGTGTGCGGGGCAGAGTCGGTGCCAAGGAAGAACCGCGGGTCGCCGGAGGTTGCTGCTTCGCGCAGGGCAAGACGATGTTTTTCGCGCTTTGCCACCGGCAGGCAGTAATAATGCGGCTTGATCCCGCCGGCCAGAATGGCGTTGCGGTTGATGATCAGGTGGTGGGTGGTGATGGTCGCCGCGGTGCGCACCTTTGCGGCCTTTACAAAGTCAATCGCGTGGGACGTTGTGGCGTGTTCCAGAACGATGCGGAGCTCTGGAAACTTTTCTCGGATTGGCGACAACACACGCTCCAGGAAAACGGCTTCCCGGTCGAAGATGTCGATATCAGCATCTGTGACCTCGCCGTGGACCAGCAGGGGCACATCTACATCGCTCATGGTTTCCAGAACGGGATAGATCTTCTCAAAGTCGCGGACACCGTTTTCAGAATTCGTCGTGGCTCCGGACGGATAGAGCTTCAGGGCCTTGATCAACCCGCTTTCTGCGCCTTTGCGCACATCAGCCGCATCGGTGGCCTCGGTGAGGTAGAGTGTCATCAGCGGCTCGAAGCTGTGACCGGCTGGCAGCACATTCAAGATGCGCTCCCGGTAAGCTTGCGCGTGCTCAGTGCGCACGACCGGTGGGACAAGGTTCGGCATGATGATGGCACGCGCAAAATTGGCGCTTGTGTGCGGCAATACCGCTTGCAGCATAGCGCCATCGCGCAAGTGAAGATGCCAGTCGTCAGGTTGGCGGATTGTCAGCTCAGTCTGGGTCACTGAAGCGCCTCCGTGAGGTCGTTATTGTTGTCTGTCCGGCCGAGAGCTATGCCTTTGCGGCATCAAGGTCCGGCTCTTGAGCGGTGCTGCGTCTTCTAAACACCATAACAGCGTGCTGGCACAAGGTGGCCGGTTCGAAAACTTGCCCTTTGCGGCCAAGTTGGGGATCTGCTGCACGCTGTTTGGACTGGGTGATCCTTTCATCTTTCGAGCGCGCTCAAATTTTGATGCGCCAAATGATCATGCGTATTATAATGCGCATTCGTTGGGCGCATATACATGCCTATAGTTTTGCTGATCCGCAATCATGGAGTTCGCTGAATGGCCTCGCATCCTGCGCGTAAGCCGACAAATCTTACGATCGATCCTGTGTTGGTGCAGTCTGCCAAACAGCTTGGGATTAACATCTCCCAAGCGGCCGAAGAAGGCATCCGGTCGGCCGTTTCCAGATCGATGGCGGATCAGTGGCGGCAGGAAAACCAGACTGCTCTTAAGAGCTCCAATAAATTCGTTGAGGAACATGGTTTGCCGCTGGCCAAATCCCGGCTGTTTTAATGGCGCGCAACAAGATCTACAGGCTTAAATCCGGCGATGTCCTTCTTCTGGACGTCCAGGCGGACCTGCTTGACGACCTGAACACGCGCGTTGTTGTACCACTTATGCCGGAATCTGAAGCGCCAACTCCAGCGCGCTTTCTAAACCCGGTTTTCATGATCAATGGCGCGGTTCATGTGATGGTGACGCAGTTTTTGTCGGCTGTACATGTGCAAGAATTGAGCGAACCCATCGGAAGCCTGGACGTACAGCAATCTGAAATCACGAGAGCCCTGGATATGCTCTTTCAAGGTTTTTGATCTTGGTAATAAAATTCCATGCTCAGAATTGAACCAGTCTGCACTGGACGAGATTTTTCCGCACTACACATCCGTGATACACTTCTGCGGCACAAAATGGAGCTCGTTATATGGGAACGTCGGCTCGACGTAGCACATCTTTAAGGCTGAATGCCGAAACGCTTGATCAGGCAAAGGAACTGGGGATCAACGTGACAGCGGTCGCGGAAGATGCGCTAGAAAAAAGCGGTCTCGGCGATGAAACGTAAAATATGGCTTGAAGAGAATTCAGACGCGTTTGACGCACAACATAAGTGGCATGAGCAAAACGGACACCCGTTGGCTGACATAATCGCTGGTCCAGTTGGTGCGGCATGGAAGAGCTGAGCCGCTTTGATGTCGCGGAATACAACGGCGTGTTCATGGTTGTTATCGAAAGCGACCTCTTTCCGCCTGAACCGGCCGCGGTCGTTGCTCATTTGCCGTCTAACTATCAAGCAGTAAAATATCTGAATCGAGTCCTGGAGCATGAAAGTAAGCGATTGGTTCTTGCAATGCACCTGATTGGAGCCGTGCGACGGTCGAATTTGCGACGAGCCGGGAAAATCTGTCCGTCAGCAAAAGTTTCGACACGCCCAGAATAGGTGCTGCGCCAGACGGTTGATCGGTCTACCCGGTGAGAACAGATCCTGCGGCTTATCTTGACATGGCAATGCAAATGCATTACCTAACGTAGGTAGTAAAGACCCCTTCCTTTCAGGAGACTGCCATGACAGTGCTCGCACAAGATGTATCGAAGCTCACGGATCGGTATCAGACGACCGTGCCGGCTGGTGTGCGCAAGCAGCTCAAGCTGGGCAAGGGCGACCAGATTCGCTACTGCACCGAGCCGAGTGGTAGGGTCTATATCGAGCCCGTGCGCAGCGAAGAAGAAGATCCCGCGCTTGGCGCTTTTCTCGATTTTGTCGAGGCCGATATTAAGGCGCATCCGGATCGCATTCGTGCGTTCGATGGGGCTTTGCATACCCGCCTTGCGGCGCTAGTAGCAGATGTTGACGTCGATCTCGATACGCCGCTGTCGCTCGAGGATGAATGACTGGCGAGCCCGAGCCCGCTCAAGCGCCACTCGTCGTAAACGGATGGTCGATTTATGCGCATCCGCTCTTTCTAGATCAGCTCGAAGGGCTGATCGAAGAGGTTGAGACGCGTAAGGCACGCGATCCCAAAACCTGGCAAAAGAAGAACTGCGCGAAGCGGCTCGCCGCCATCTTTAAGCTGGTGACGGAGGCCATACCGGCAGACCCGGGTGCCGCGGCCTTCCGGCAAGGCGGCACACTCGGCGATCACCGCAAGCACTGGTTCCGGGCCAAATTCTTCCAGCAGTATCGGTTGTTCTACCGGTTCAACAGCGACGCTAAGGTCATCGTGCTGGCTTGGGTGAACGACGACAAGACCCTGCGCGCTTACGGCAGCAAGACGGATGCCTATGCAACATTCAAAGGGATGCTGGACAATGGCAATCCGCCTGACAATTTCGACGTGCTCTTAAATGAAGCTGCGGTGGCCGACAAGCGGCTCAAGAAATCCTTCCAAGCGGCGCCTGAGCGGTAAAGGCCTGTCGCACCTTTCGCTGACGAACAGATTTCTCCCGTTTTGGGAGCGATTTTCAGGTTTCGTTAACTTTTCAATTCCGAAGAGCATCGCAAGCAGATCGTTTTGTTCGCGGAGGCTCCACTGACCGGTCAATCCGAAGCCCTTTCTGAACCACAGCATGGCTTCGAAACCGGCGATGGATTTTCTGGCTGAGTTGAACGATCGGAACCGGCCAACCTTCGGCATGTTCTTCTTCACCCTGAAATGATCGCTCTCAATACCCTGTTGCGGCATTGCCAAGTTGTCTGATACTGGATGCAGTTAGCCGGAGGTGGTTGCGTTAGGTGGTCATCTTGAGGGTGTATCTGTGCCACAGATCGAAAGCGCCGGATCTGGTTTGGCGGTAGGCGTTAGCCGCCATGCGGTAGCGGCGAGCGCAAAAAATAATATTGATCTGGGCGTGGGTGTCAAGAAACCGCTGCGCCTGGCGCGGGGATTTGAGCCGCCCCATTAGCTTTTCGCGTTTCTTTGCGGCCCGGGTCATGGCGCAGGATATCTATGTTTAGAGTGTTCGAATGCAGCATAGATCAGTAACACTAAAACTATTGGCCAAAAAATAGCATTGAGAAAAGGAATAGTTGCTCTTCTAAGCGCGCTCTGGTTGTTGACTGAAAGCTCCCAATACGCACCGATCCAAAATATTACAGCAACACATAAAAATACCAGCATAACAAAACCCCCAGTCTCCTACGCGGAGAGATTATTGCCGGTGAGAAAATCTTACTTAGCCAATAAGACAGCCTCTAGTTGAATTTATGTTCTTCCGGTTGTCAAGAATAAAAAATCAACGGACTGTAATTGACCTTCAGGCAAGGCTATTCGATCAATAAGAATTAGGTATTATTGTCAATATCTATTCTGAATGAACAGGATCAATACACTGAAGCGTGCAGATACTGAATTGCCGTTCAAACCTAAACATCAATGATGCTTAAAGAATGATCTGTTGGGAGTCGCCTTCGCCGAGCGCGACGAGCTTTGCAAAATAGAGCTCAGGATGGACCTGCACTGCTTTGCCGGACCCGTTAGCGCCGATCAACGCGGTGACGGGGTCTGCCAGTTCAATGGAGACGCCATCAGGTCCGAAACAATGGAAATTCTTTATGGCAATTGTATCGAGCTGCATCGGTTGGCTTCTCCCCTTCAGAGCTTGAGGGCCTTATTTTGATCATCATGTTCAAAAGCACTAGCCATCCGATTGATCTCGGCAGGTCGCGCGCCGAGTTCTTTTGCCGTTTCCCGCCAAGTAGAAGTCGCTGCAGCTACTTCCTTGATAATCAGGCGTGCAGCTTTAATCCCGAGGCCAAAATATTCTGAAGCACCTTCGAGCAGCTCGACCGAACACGTACCTTCATTGAGGTCGATATTTGTCGTCAGGACGCGGGCCTTGAGGTCGACTGGCGTTGGATTCAAGTCGTAAGCCGGCGAGAGTGCCCAGCCTTCCCTTCCTGCCCATAGGAACCCATGATTACGGAGATGGTCGTCCACGTTGGAGATCAGAACATTGAAAGCAACGCGCCTGTAGAGCTCAGCGGCATCTGTCTTTGCCTGCGCGCCTTGCCCTCTCAAAGCGTCGACAATCTCAGGGTAACTTCCGCGTTCCCCATCTCTCGAACCGGTCATAGACATAGCGGAAAGGAACGGAATTCGTTTGTTGCCCTCCCTGTCAAAACGCTTCGAAAGAAGCACGGCCTTACCGGTGACCTCGACAAGTTCGTGACTGGGGGTGTTGATCCCGGCACGTTCGGCAAGCCGAAGCGCGATCTCCTCCCAGGTCTCCATGCTGTATTCATCCGTCTCTTGCGGAAACTTCGCGATGGATAGATGACCATGTTGGTCGATGATCGATGCTTTGGGGCGCGCGCCTCCGAGTGAAGATCCTGGCGCAAAGATTAGTTGCAGATCCTCATCGGTCTCCTCGTTTCGTAGGATGCGTTCGGTGACCTGTAGCAAGCGACCGAGTTCGATGACGGCTGGAACGCCCGCCCGAATGGGAGCTTGGAACTCTTCTTCGCCCACGCGTTGAAAGCGCAGTGCCCCCAGACGGGTCTCATCAGCTACGCCGAGCAAGTAATCGGTTTCCGTAAGTGTTTGGACCTGTCTGCCTTCGCGGTCAGCGAGTCGACGCTCCGCACGCTGCATCAAGCGACGCCCCCAGGTATCCGGAGTTGAGTCACCGAGTGATCCGAAAATGGCTAGGCCTTGCGGTGGTGCAAAGCCGCCGCGTGTCAATGCAAGGGCGGGATCGATTGAGAAGCGCTCAGGGTCATTGAGCCAGTCCTCGATATATTCGAACACAACGGTTTCGTTCCCGCGAACCAGGTTGGCGTGGGCGATCCCGATCGGTCGGGTTTGTCCATGAAGATCGATATGAACTTCTATATCACTCACGGGAGGACCGCCCTGACTTGTTTTTGAGGTGAACCCGTCGGGGCAGGTTTGCGCTTGCTAGAGACTGACCTACTTCATCACGGCTGATGTCAGCGATGCCGCCAAGGCCATCCAGCAGGCCGAGAGCTTGCAGGACAGAGGCGTAAATCCCGATTCCGACGTTCGAGTCGCCGGCCTCGATCTTCTGAAGGGTCGAGCGGGACGTGAAGGCGCGCTCTGCCACGACCGCCATGGGCAGTTTGCGTCGACGTCGTGCGTCGCGGATGTCTGACCCCAACTTGCGGAGCATGCGTCGCACGGCAACAGAGGGATGGTGTGGAGTCGGCATAATTTGAAGCCTTCGCGCTACAGATTTGCAGATTATGTAGCATGAAGGCTACAAAATGCCCATTACCGCCGGCCCGTTCCCCATCCTCGGTCCCTTGTTTTTCTACTTTCGGACCTTTCGGCTTTTTCGTTGTCGTCGGATACTCGAACGGCAGAAAGAAATGGGCAACACGTATGTGGCCATGAGAGGGCGCCAAGGTGGGGTTTCTCTCATGCCCTGTGTCGAAGTCGGCGACGCTAAACAAAACGGATAGGGGGGATGCTTGATACAGGATTCTCCGAAAACCGGAATATCGCTCTCTCTCTGGAATGAGAAGGCATAGTTGATTATCAGATCTTGCAAGACGACCGATGCGCCCGATCTTACGGGGAGTATGCATGAATGCGTCCACGCCATCGCTGCGCGGGAATACACGCCTAGGCAACTCATAGCATGGAGCCCGGCGCCGATCCCTTCCCAGGACTATATGGCGCGTGTGGCGGATGTCCGGAACGTTTTGGTCGCGGTGCCTGCCGGCGCAAAACCTGGTTCCGGGCAAAGTTCTTCCAACAATATCTGTTATTCTACCGCTTCAATAGCGGCTCGAAGGTTATCGTGGTGGTATGGGTTAACAACGACAAGACCCTGCGGACCTACGGAAGCAAGAAGGATGTCTATGCGACGTTCAAAGGAATTTTGGAAGACGGCAACCCACCTGACAATTTCTACGCGCTCCTCGGAGAAGCTGCGGCGGCAAATAAGCGTTTCAGCTCCCGGCTAAGCGTGGACTTGGACTGGCCCAGCTGACCTGCAATGTCATCAAGACTGTGACCAAGGCCTCTTTTCGTAAAAATCCGGCAGCGCTCTTCCAAATCAAGGTGTCTGTACTGTCTTCCCATGCCAAATGCTCAAATAGCAGGTGTTGCACTTCGAATCTGAATACATCCGGTCAATATCTAGCGCCTCTAGGACCGGCGAAAGCATAAATTCTCCTCAGACATCGTCGCATTGCATCTGGCTTCATCACGCAGAAGAAAATGATCTTTGTTTGTTCCTGAAAACGCCCAAATGTGTAAACTCGGACCTCCTTGGCCAAGTAGGCCTATTATTTATGGCTCCGGGTCAAAAATAAAATTCCATAATCCAAATAGAGTGAGGCCGCACTTGATAGGCATTTCGCGCACTACACATCCGTGATACACTTCTGCGGTACAAAATGGAGCTCGTTATATGGGAACGTCGGCTCGACGTAGCACATCTTTAAGGCTGAATGCCGAAACGCTTGATCAGGCAAAGGAACTGGGGATCAACGTGACAGCGGTCGCGGAAGATGCGCTGGAAAAAGCGGTCTCGGCGATGAAACGTAAGAGATGGCTTGAAGAGAATGCAGACGCGTTTGTCGCACAGCGTGAGTGGCACGAGCAGAACGGGCACCCGCTGGCTGACATTATCGCGGGTCCAGCCGGTGCGGTATGGAAGAGCTAAGCCGCTTTGATGTCGCGGAATACAACGGAGTGTTCATGGTTGTTATCGAAAGTGACCTCCTGCCGCCTGACCCGGCCGTGGTCGTTGTTCCTTTGCTGTCCGACTATCCAGCGGTGAGATATCTAAACCCTGTACTTGAGTTCGAAAGTAAGCAATTGGTTCTGGCAACCCGCCTGATTGCAGCCGTGCGACGGTCGAATTTGCGACGAGCCGGGAATATCAAGGACCAGAGTGAACCGATCACGCGTGCTATCGATGTTCTCATATCCGGTATCTAACTCTGACGCTGAGTGTTTTGACGCTCTGATCAAAAACATTCCATAAGATAGATTATCGGCGCCGGGCTTGTAGGCGCCGGGCTAAAATGTCTCACATTCGCAATTCAAAAATGTCACGCT
>ERZ1023324.64-NODE-64-length-49196-cov-4.579964_pt1 | contig 49196 bp, 45 predicted proteins | sample MGYA00520886_ERZ1023324 | MGnify/ENA primary metagenome ERZ1023324 (study PRJEB32759, sample SAMN07749864) | skin metagenome | biome: transportation; feature: city; material: polyester macromolecule | host: Homo sapiens | place: Hong Kong:KT line | collected...
TTTTCTGGTGCCGACCTGCGCTCGCTTGTGCTGGCAAATGGCGGCGAATTGCCAGTGAGATTGGTGCTTGCAGAAGTGGCGCTAGGCGCGAGCCGTTTTGGCGGCAGGGGCGATCTGACAGTGAACGGGGCCGGGGCTTTGTCCGGCACATTGACGCTTACCCTCGTTCAACCCGGCGACATGCTGAGCTCCATCCGGCCACTCTTTCCGCCGAACAGCAATGAATTCAGTATTGTAGAAAGCCTGCTATCCAGTCTTCAACCGACTGGAACGGACCATCACGGTGATCCCGCGATTGAGATACCGCTTTTGATCGACAACGGTCTGATGCGAATGGGATTTGTCACGCTTGGCCGGATCCCACCCCTGTTTCAGGCGGGATCCTGAGGCCGATGGATCAGTCGCCGGCAATCCGGTCGATCGGAATGACGTAGCTTTTGCGGTGATCCGGTTCTGCGATCTTTTCATAAAGTGCGACCGCAGGCGTATTCTTACCCGGAACTATCCAGCGTAAGTGTAGCCAACCGCGGCTTTGACCTTCACTCACCAGTGTTTCGATGAGTTTCCGGCCAATTCCCTGATTGCGATGGTCCGGATGGACATAGATGTCATCCAGCTGGCCGATCCGGAGGCCTGTGATTAGTTCCGGCAGGTCGAAATAGACTGCAAAACCGATCAGCGCATCGCCGTTGAACGCGCCAAGCACCTCTGCGGTTTTGTCGCCGAGGATCCGTTCGGCATAGAACTCGTCAGGCCGGCGCGGGGCGCCGCGTTTCAGGGCCTGTGCATTTTCGGCAATGAGCGGGGCAAGCTGATGGGCGTCATCCAGCCCGAGAGCCTTGATTTCCGTCTTGCTCATGAAATCTCCGGAGATAGGGAACAGAAGAGACGCCCACCATGTCCAAAAGGCGTTCGGTGATCAAGGACTTGAATCAAAATTGCCTGGTGGTCGTTTGTTTTTCCGGAGTTCATGATTTCATCCGCCCAAATTAAGGGGGCGAAAGGAAGGCCTCAATTCGGAGCCCACGCTCTGGCCTCTCAATCTGCCCTTTCAGAAAACTGCGCCGGGTACCGCAGCGGAGTGAGCCAAAAGGCGAGTGGATTCCGTGGATCGTTGCCGTTAGCGTGCTGCGCAGCAACAAGAACCACGGACGCCTTTCATGAGTGAGACCTTCAAGCCCCGCCGCTCCGCCCTGTACATGCCGGGGTCCAATGCCCGCGCGCTCGAAAAAGCGAAAACCCTTGATGTGGACTGCCTGCTTCTGGATCTCGAAGATGCAGTGGCGCCAGATGCAAAGGAAACAGCGCGTCAGCAGATCGTGACTGCGGTCTCGGAAGGCGGATATGGCGAGCGGGAAGTGGTTATCCGGATCAATGGCCTAGACACTGTCTGGGGCGATGACGATTTGAAGGCTGCCGTCAAAGCAAATCCGGATGCGATCCTCGTTCCCAAGGTGAATGGCCCGGCTGATCTGCAAAAAGTCGCGCATCTTTTGTCGATGCATGGCGCGTCGAGCTCAATCCAGCTTTGGGCGATGATGGAAACGCCGGAGGCCATGCTGAATGCTGGCGCCATTGGGGCCTGTGGACGGGATCCGGAAGTCCGCCTGTCCTGCTTTGTCATGGGCACCAATGATCTGGCCAAGGAGACCCGTGCGCGGTTGGCGCCGGGCCGGGCGGTCATGATGCCGTGGCTGATGACCTGTGTCGCGGCTGCGCGGGCTGGTGGCATCGACATCCTAGATGGCGTCTACAACGCATTTCAGGACGAGGAAGGTTTTGCCGCCGAATGTGCGCAGGGGGCTGAAATGGGGATGGACGGAAAAACCTTGATACATCCGAAACAGATCGGGTCCTGCCACGCGGCGTTCAGCCCGACTGAGGACGAAGTGGCCTGGGCACGCAAAATCAACGAGATATTCGATCTTCCCGAAAATGCATCGAAAGGCGCAATTCAGGTGGACGGAAAGATGGTCGAACGGCTACATGCGGACATGGGCAAGCGGGTGATTGCGATTGCAGACGCGATCGCGGCCCGCTCATAGACAATTCAGAGAGTACCGCATGAAACTTTATCGCTTCATCACCAATGTCGACAGCAGCGAGTTCTGCCACCGGGTCACCGAAGCGCTCAACAAGGGCTGGGAACTCAGCGGGTCCCCGTCCCTGACCTATGACGCGACCAAGGGTGAAACCATCTGCGGTCAGGCCGTCACGAAAGAAGTTGATGGTGAGTATTCCCGGGACATCAAGCTCGGCGACTACTAAGGGCTTTTGCCTGTGAGCGCGTCGAGGACGCGCTCATAAACCCTTGTAACCTTAGCAAGTTCTTCAGCGCCTTGCGCGGCATACCGGTTGAGCCCGGGCGCTGCATTGACCTCCAGAACCGCGTAACGGCTTCCGGGCTTTTTTGGGTTTTCTGCGATCAGGTCGATACCTGCATAGCGCAGCCCAAGGCTTCCGCAGATCGAAACTGCAGTCTCTTTCAGATCATCCGCAACGCTGTTCGTGATGTCCCTGGCTTTTGCTCCTGCGGACAGATTTTTGTTCGGCAAAAGCTCGACAATTTGTCCTTTCTCCGGAATGGACGCGGGGCCAAGACCTTGCCGTGTGAGTTCAGGTTCAACACGCGGATCGCGGAAATTCAGGCCGGCAACACCGATGGCGAGTTGTTCGACCGTCCGTTCGCCGTCTCCTTCCACCTGAACTGGTTGGCGGTCCAGTGCCAGTAGGACGTCTCCATCAAGGACCAGGATCCGTAGATCTGCACCCTCAACGGCTTTTTGGACGAGAAGTGAGGAATGCCGCATCAGGAGATCTGTCAGGGCGTGCTGAAGGTCTGCCTGTTTGTCCAGGCGCACCACATCCTCTCCCTCCTGTCCGCTGTTTGGCTTGATAAAAACAGGATATCCGACGGTTTCAGCGAACTGCAGAGCGTCCTCCGCCGAACGCATTTTGGCCGCGATCTCCGGTTTGTGAACCTGCAAGCCGGCCAAGGCGTCAAACCCATGAATGAGCATGCTCTCCGGGACAGTGAAGCCGTCCCGTTTCAAAAAGCCGAGTGTGTAAGCCTTGTCGTCTGCGATTTCGGCAGCGCCGAGCGGGTTGAGATCGAAGTGGGTTCCGCGAAAGAAGCGGCGGCGTCCGTCGGCAAGCTCTATATAACCCGCCTGCCCGGATCCTTTGTCACAAATGAGCGACAAGCCATGCCGGTCGCAGTAGTCGGCAAAGATCCTGCGGACCAAAGGAAGGGACGGCGATTTATCCATTGTCCTGCAGGACTGCGTTTCGTTCGAGTTACTGGCGTGAATTTGCCAGGTAGTCGATCTTGAAGAGATCCGGATTGGTTGGACCGTTGGAGACGACATTGTAGACGGCAACCGACGTGTCATAGCCCTGTTGATCGGTCACGGTCCATTGCTTGAGCGCATAGTCTTTTGCGTCAAAGATCAGGGTCAGGGTTCCGGAGTTGAACTTGGTCTTGTCGAAAATGGTCACCGTGACGAGATCTTCCTCGACGAGCACATTCGTCACGTTGGTATCTTGTTGGAGATCAATGGAATCCGACAGAAGAAAGCGCAACGGCGTTTGTCCGAGCGGCCAGATATCCTGCGTGTTCAGCTTGCGGTCTCGAACGGATACCGACTTGCCATCGGCCACGATGTCCAGAACGGAAGGTTTGTTGTAGTAGAACCGGACCTTGCCGGGGCGCGCCATATAGAACTTCCCGTCCGACTGGCTGCCGTCCGGTCCAAACTGGATGAAGTCGCCGTGCATGGTCTTCACGGAGTTGAAATACGCGTTCAGGTCCTGAAGGGTCTGCTGCTCCTGATCGCTCAAGGCCAGAGCCGGTACGGTCATGGCCGCGGCCATTGCCAGAGCGACGACCGGCTGGATTGATGACTTGGCGATGCGGGAAACGAAGCGTGTCAGCATGATTCAAAGTCCTAATCTGGTGCTAGGTTCAACCGTTTCATCTTAACTAGGAAGTGTCTATGGCAAACCTTGGGCGGACGAGGATCAGAAATCCTCATCCAACCCGTTTTGCACCAGAATTTCACGTTTGCCGGCATGGTTTGCCGCGCTGATCAAGCCTTCCTGCTCCATGCGCTCGATGAGCGACGCAGCCCGGTTGTAGCCGATCGACAGGCGCCGTTGGACATAGGAGGTAGAAGCCTTCTTGTCTTTCAGAACAATTGCAACGGCCCGGTCATAAAGATCGTTGCTGTCTCCGCTGCCGGAGGCCGCGCCACCGTCATATGGACTGTCGGCAGATTCATCTTCTTCCGTTACAGCTTCCAGATATTGCGGCGTACCCTGAACCTTGAGGTGTTTGACGACTTCCTCCACTTCGTCATCAGAGACGAAAGGCCCGTGAACACGCTGGATCCGGCCGCCACCGGCCATAAACAGCATGTCACCCATACCGAGCAGCTGTTCTGCGCCCATTTCGCCCAGGATCGTGCGGCTGTCGATCTTCGAAGTGACCTGGAAGGAAATTCGGGTCGGGAAGTTCGCCTTGATGGTACCGGTGATGACGTCGACCGAGGGACGCTGCGTTGCCATGATCAGGTGGATGCCTGCGGCACGAGCCATCTGCGCAAGGCGCTGGATCGCGCCTTCAATGTCCTTGCCGGCAACCATCATCAGGTCGGCCATTTCATCGACGATGACCACGATATACGGCATCGCCTCCAGCGGCAGTTGTTCTTCCTCGTAGATCGGCTCTCCCGTATCCCGGTCAAAGCCGGTCTGGACGGTGCGGGTCATCTCCTCGCCCTTTTCCAGCGCCTGCTTGATCCGGGTGTTGTAGCCGTCGATGTTGCGGACGCCCATCTTGGACATCTTCTTGTAGCGGTCCTCCATCTCGCGGACGGTCCACTTCAGGGCGACTACTGCCTTTTTCGGGTCGGTCACGACCGGGGTCAGAAGATGCGGAATGCCGTCATAGATCGACAATTCCAGCATCTTCGGATCGATCATGATCATCTTGCACTGATCCGGTGTCAGCCGGTACAGCAGTGACAGGATCATGGTGTTGATGGCGACCGACTTACCTGATCCGGTCGTACCGGCAACGAGCAAGTGTGGCATGCGGGCAAGATCAGCAACCACGCCTTCACCGTTGATCGTCTTGCCGAGGCCAAGTGCCAGCTTGGATTTCGATTTCTCAAAGTCCTGAGCGGCGAGCATTTCGCGCAAGTAAACGGTTTCGCGGCGTGCATTCGGCAGTTCGATGCCGATGGCGTTCTTGCCGGGGATGACCGCAACACGGGCAGAAATCGCACTCATGGAACGGGCAATATCATCTGCCAGACCAATGACCCGGGACGACTTGATACCGGGTGCGGGCTCCAGTTCGTAGAGTGTGACAACCGGACCCGGGCGGACTTCGATAATTTCGCCGCGCACACCGAAGTCTTCCAGAACCCCTTCCAGAATACGGGCATTTTGTTCCAGAGCATCCGCAGAAAGACCTGGAACCTTGCCGGCGGCCTTGGCTTCTGCAAGCAGGCGCAGCGGCGGCAATTCGTACTCTTCCGGGGCACCGAGGAAAGAGGGCTGCGCTTCCTCTATCGCGCGTTTGCTCTGTTTCGGTTTTGGAGCTGGTGGAATGACGCGGCCAGTCGGCGAAGGTTGCGCAGCTGCTCGTCCCGAAGGTGCTGGAGCTGGTTCAGGGGCTGCAATACCAACCGGTCTTGGTGTTTCACCCGGCAAAGGCTCGCCGGAGACCGGGCCTTTGTCGATCAGGAAATCGTCCGGGCCGAAGTCCTCGCCCTCCTCGCCAAACGGATCATCCAGATCATGGGCGTCGGGCTCAGTCATGTGGCCGCGCTCGTAGAACTCGTCCAGACCATCATCGTCTTCCGGCAACAGGCGGCCGGTCAGTGCCCTGCGGAACGACTGCAGACGGCTCTTCTGAGCAGGTTCTTCCGGCTCGTAGTCATCGTGCTCGTCAATACCGTCCCAGTCTTCATCATCGTCATGGACGGGCGCGCGCTTCAAGCCTGTCATCCGGCGGACCTGTGTCACCGCCAAAAGCCCGATGTGACTGACTTGTCCCGCAAAAGCCGTCGCCATCAGAGACAAGCGGCTTTCGCCTTCCTCCTCATCATCAAGGCCGAGATCGTCTTCGATGGATTTGCCATGCCCGGCCGGGGTCCTGCGTGGCTCGATATGCTCTAAAGGTTCACCTGCGCGGCCCAGCCAACCGGCCGAAGCAAGTAGGAGAAATCCAGCTGGAACGCCGAGACCAAGGCCGCCAATGATTGTTGCAGCGCCGCTCGTCAGGTTGCTGGTTAAAATAGCCGGGATACCGTGGATCATATCTCCGAGAAACCCGCCAAGGCCTGTCGGCAACGGCCAGCTTTGCGGGACGGGAAGCGCCGCCAGCGCGCCAGCCGAAAGCCCGGATCCGAGAACCCAGTAGAAAAGACGCTTGCGGCCGATGCCGAGGGCATGGCCGGTCAAGAGCCGCCAGCCCCATAACACCAGGGGAACGAGAAAAACAGCCGTCGCAAGGCCAATCGTCTGCATCAAGACGTCGGCAACGATTGCGCCTGGAGCGCCGAGCGCATTGCGCACAGGCCCACCTGTCGCGTGGTTCAGGCTCGGATCATTCACGGACCAGGTGGCAAGGGCGGCTGCGAGGGCCGCCGCAATGGATATGATCCCGAGGCCAGCCGCACCGGTCAGGTTCCGTCTTAAAAAACGCTTGGCCGGACTTTCCGTGTCCAGAAGATCGACTGCGGACCGGCGGCCCGATCCGCGCACTGCACTGGCCCGTCTCATGCCTTGTCTCCCAACCAGTTTGCCACACGCTCAAGAGCGACTTCCGTCTGCGCGAGGGGCGCCACCAAACCCGCGCGGATGTAATTCCGGCCCGGATTGCTGCCATCTGATTGATCAGATGCCAGATAGCTGCCCGGCAAGACCTTCACGCCAGTGTCGCGCCAAAGGGCCTGTGTGACGGAAACACCGTCTCCCCACTTTTCGACATTGAGCCAAAGGAAGAAGCCAGCCTCTGTTGTTACAGGGCCGAGGATTGGGCCAAGGAGGCGTTCTGCGGCTTCATATTTTTCGTTATAAAGCCGCCGGTTTTCCTCAACATGGGCTTCGTCGCGATAGGCGCGGACCGCCACGGCCTGCGCCGGCAAGGGCACTTGTGGCGCTGCAAGGCCACGGAACTTTGCCCATTTTTTCAGAAAAACAGGATCGCCGGCTGCAAATCCACACCGCAATCCGGCAAGATTGGAGCGCTTCGACAGGGAATTCAGAACAACGATATTGGAAAAATCCGTGCCCATGCGATGCGCGGCTTCCAGAACGCCCGGGGGCGGGGTTGTCCGGTAGATTTCCGAATAGCACTCGTCTGCGAAGATCATGAAGCGGTGCTTGCGGGCCAAGCCGATCAGTTTCTGCCAGTATTCCAGCGTGGCGACCGAGCCTTCCGGATTGGTAGGCGAGGCAACATAAAAGGCGATAGTCCGGTCCAGAAGCGCCGGTTCCAGGCCGTCCATGTCCGGCAGGAACTGGTGCTCAGAGACAGCATCCAGAAGAATGGTCTCGCCATCTGCGACATGAGCTGCGGCCGCGTAGGTCTGATAGAAAGGGTTCGGCAGAATGACAGCCGGATGGTCCAGTCCCTTGTCCAGTTGATCGCGGGCGGCAATTGCCCCGAATGAAAGGCCTTCACGGGAGCCGTTCAGCGGCAGGACGCCAAAATCCGGGTCAATGGTGCCGTTCAGGCCATAGCGCTTGTCGAGCCAGCCCGCGATCGTGCTGCGGAAATCCGGTGTGCCGTTGATCGGGGGATAGCGGCGGAAATCAGCCATGTTTTCCGCCAGCACTTCAGCCGTGAAATCTGGTATTGGATGCTGGGGCTCACCGATCGTCATCATTATCGGTTCAAGGCCCGGAGTTTGCCCGTCAAGCAAGTCGGCAAGGCGTTGGAAAGGGTTGGAACCCGGCAGCGCGGCGCCGCGCTTGTAGGTGGTCTGGCTGGCAGTCATTCAAGATCCGGCAGTCGTTACGCAAAACGTTTGCCCGACCCTATCCCGTCCTTGGTAAATCTCTTATTAACCAAGCAGAATATCACTGCCAATCTGCATGCGATTGCCACACTTTAAAGGATCCACTAGGGTCCAATGCTTGGATTTCACACGCGGGTCTATGGATTTAATATGTTGGGAAAAAGCCCCCTTTCCGTCGTTTGTTTCGGTGATTCGCTCACCTGGGGGTTTGTGCCGGGAACAAAGATCCGCTACGGCCACGACGAGCGCTGGACACGCCTGCTGCAAAAGGAACTTGGCTCTGACTATTATGTCATCGAAGAGGGCGTGAACGGGCGGACAACTGTTTTCGAAGACCCTGCCCGCGGCGATAAAAATGGTCTTGAGCACTTGGCAACCGTGCGAAAGACGCACATGCCGATCGACATTCTGATCATCATGCTTGGAACGAATGATCTACAAGACCGGTTTCAGATGAGCGCTGATGCGATTGGCCTTGCGATGGGCCGGCTGCTGTTCGCCGCCACGCAAGTGACCGATGATGTCGAAGGTCGCGCCCCAAAAGTACTTTTGATGTCGCCGCCGCCGCTTGGGGATTTTACGGGCAAGGAATATGCCGGCCTTTTCTCAGAAGACCACAGTGTGGCCCAGTCCAAGCTTCTGGCGGGTGTTTACAAGAACCTGGCAGAAACCTACGGCGTTGCCTTTTTCGATACGGGCAGCGTTGTGTCCGTGAGCGACGTGGACGCGGTTCACTTGGAAGCCGAACCGCAAAAAGGTCTGGCCAAGGCAATCGCTACGGAAGTGCGGAAACTGGCAAAGGCTGCCACCTAGAAATCGACGGTCAAACCCTTGATTTCCCAATCATCATAACGCGTTGGCTCCAGGCCGCCGCGGCCGTCGACTTCCGGTGCCATGGCGTTGTGTTTGGCGTCGATTTCCTTGCGCCGGTCTTCGGCTTCTTTCAGGGCGCGCTGGGCCGCAGGCGGCAGGTCCTCGAATTTGCGTTTTGGAGCTTCGGCCACGTCTGTCTTCAGGGAGGGCACTTCGGTTTCCGTGAATTGCGCCGTTTCCGTATCTTTCGTGTCGGTCATGGTTTCCGCCGTCAGCCAGATTTCAAAACTTTGGCGTTATATAGGACAAACTTGCCAAGAATGGCAGGCATCCCCATCTTGAACGTTGAGAAAAGACTGCGGCAACTTTCGTTCGCAGCTTCAAACGGAAACGGATAAGGCACCGATGAATTACGTTCGCACAGCCATGTTGCTTGCAGGTATGACGGCGCTCTTCATGGGCCTTGGGTTCATGATCGGCGGTCAGTCGGGCATGTTGATCGCGCTCGCGATTGCGGCCGCGATGAACGTGTTCAGCTATTGGAATTCGGACAAGATGGTTCTGCGCATGCACCATGCACAGGAAGTCGATGAGCGCTCGGCGCCCGAATATTACGGCATGGTCCGCCAACTGGCACAAAATGCCGATCTACCGATGCCGAAAGTCTATATCATCAACAACCCGCAGCCGAACGCCTTTGCGACCGGGCGGAACCCGGAAAACGCAGCCGTTGCTGCGACCACCGGCTTGCTGGACATGCTCAGCAAGGAAGAGGTGGCCGGCGTGATGGCGCACGAGCTGGCGCATGTGAAGAACCACGACACCTTGATCATGACGATCACGGCGACCATCGCCGGTGCGATCTCGATGCTTGCGAACTTTGCCTTTCTCTTCGGCGGTAACCGCAACAATCCGCTGGGCTTTGTCGGTGTCATCTTGATGATGATCGTTGCGCCGATGGCGGCGATGATCGTGCAAATGGCGATTTCCCGGACCCGCGAATATGCCGCGGATCGCATGGGCGCGCAGATCTGCGGTGAACCGATGTGGCTGGCGTCTGCCCTGGCGAAAATATCCGGCGGTGTAGAGCGCATCCACAATCCGGATGCTGAGGCCAATCCGGCGACAGCGCACATGTTCATTATGAACCCGCTGTCTGGCGAGCGCATGGACAATCTGTTCTCCACGCACCCGAACACCCAGAACCGGATTGATGAGCTGCGCAAATTGTCGGAAGCCGGATTGGGCACCGCAGGACGCGGGACATTTGCTCAATCCCGCGCTCCTCAATCAGGCCCCTGGGGCGGCACAACTGGTGGCCGGTCTTATGAGGAGCCGCCGCGCCCAAAGGGCCCGTGGGGCTAAACCTTGAAAACACCTTGGCGTCAGCCGGGGTTAGATCTAGAATGATCGTCAACGCGCCGCAGCCGGAAGCCCGGACTGCGGCGCTTGATTTTGACACCCGCCGAAGTGTGCGGGTCTGCCTATCAGGACAATTTCGTGAGCAAGTCACCTAAAAAAAACAACAAGCCTTCGAACGGTGCTCCGGCTGAAAGGTCAGAAAAACCGGGTTTTGCGGCCCGCAAAGTCGCCGCCGATATCCTGGGAAATGTGGTGCACAAGAAGCGTCCCTTGGATAGCGAGCTTGATATGGCGTCCGGACACTCCGGTTTCCGGGCCTTGGCCGCGAATGACCGGGCCCTGGTGCGCGCCATCGCGGGTGCTGCCCTCCGTCACCGCGGTGAAATTGCGGAAATCCTGGGCCGGTTGCTGGATCGCGATATTCCGGAAAAAACCGGCAGGGTGCTCGACATTCTCCATGTCGCCATCGCGCAGATGCAGTTTTTGGACATTCCCGACCGCGCTGCCGTGTCGCTCGCCGTTGATCATGCCTCCATGGATCGCCGGGCCCGGCCCTACAAAGGCCTGGTCAATGGCGTTCTGCGCCGTCTTGGGCGCGAGCGCGAAGAAATTGCGGCGGATCTCGATGCCCCCCGGCTCAACACTCCGGATTGGCTTTGGGAAAGTTGGCAGGCGGCTTATGGCGAGGAAGGTGCGCGGGCAATTGCAAAGGCGCATGAGAGCGAGGCCGCGCTTGATTTGACTGTGAAAGCCGATCCAGCAGCATGGGCGGAAAAGCTCGATGGTGTGGTTGTCGGCGCTGGCAGTGTTCGGCTCTCCAAAAAAGGTGCCGTAGATGCACTGGAAGGGTTCGAAGAGGGCGCATGGTGGGTACAAGATGCGGCTGCTTCCCTTCCGGCCAAATTGCTAGGCGATATCTCTGGCAAGCAGGTTGCCGACCTTTGCGCAGCGCCCGGTGGAAAAACAGCACAGCTAGCAGCTGGCGGCGCCGAGGTAACGGCAATCGATATTTCCAAAGCCAGGCTCAAACGGCTTGCGGAAAACATGACCCGTCTTGGATTGTCCGTGACAACCGTTGCAGCGGATTTGCGGGAGTATGAACCGGAGGCATTGTTTGATGCGATCCTGCTCGATGCACCGTGCAGCGCAACGGGGACCATCCGGCGTCATCCCGATGTGCCCTGGATCAAGAAGCCTTACGACATTGAAAAGTTGAGCGAAATTCAAACAGCTCTCCTGGACCGCGTCATGTCTTGGCTCAAGCCGGGCGGCGTTCTGGTATATTGCACCTGTTCCTTGGAGCACGCCGAGGGCGAAGGCCAGGCAGAGGCGTTTTTGGAGCGGAACAAGGAGCGCGTGGCGTTGGTGCCGGTCGACGCAAATGAAATTGGCGGCCTTGCCGAAAGTGTCACGCCAGAGGGATATCTTCGCTGCCGGCCGGATCAGTCTGCAGGCCCCGAAACCGGGTTTTTCGGCATGGATGGTTTTTTCGCCGCGCGGTTCAGGGTCTCTTAACGCGGAATAAACTCTTCAACTGTCATGATTCTATAAATGATTTGCTAACCTTAACGGCTGAGCCGGCGCGATGGGCCCGGCAGCTTGAATGGAGACCGTTATAGATACGCATAGACCATCGATGTTGGAGATGGTCCGGTGAGCAATGCCACCCTCTCGGAGCGCGGGCGCATTTGGGGCCTGGTGGCGCTGTATATCTGGCAACGGACCCGGAAATGGATGCATGGCGGACCGATCTCCCGCTTGCAGCCCTTTTCAGCCGTGCCCGAGCGCTTGCTGATCGCCCCACAAGATCTCAGGACAGCCGATGCAACAAATGCGGCCGATATCTACGGCGGACGCTTTTTATTTTCAGGCCATCTTGTTGAGACGCAAGGGCGCTCACCATTTGAACTTCAGGCCGTGCATGAAGACTGGCAGCGGGAGCTTCACGCCTTTGGATGGCTGAGGGATCTGCGAGCTGCCGATAGCCAGATCGCACGGCAGAATGCTCGTGCTCTGGCAGAGGACTGGATCAAATATTGTGGCCGCTGGCACCCGATCGGGTGGGAAGCGCCCATTGTCACGAGGCGCATTTTGTCGTGGCTTGCGCACTCTCCGTTCATCCTGCAGGACGGCGATCACAGTTTCTACCGGATCTTCATCAAGTCTCTGGCGCGCCAGGTGCAGTATCTCCGGCAGACGATCAATGAGACCGAAGACGGGGTTGAGCGGCTGCATGCAGCGCTCGCCATCGCGTCAGCCTGCATTTCCATGGCGGGACAAGGCCGTTTTGCGCGGCAAAGCATTCGCCGGCTCGATCAGGAGCTGTCACGACAAATCCTGCCTGATGGCGGGCATATCTCACGGAACCCGCGGGCCTTGATCGATATTCTCGCGGACCTCCTGCCCGTGCGCCAGGCGTTTGTGGCGCAAGGGCTCGAAGTCCCGGCGGCCATGGTTCAGTCGGTCGACCGGATGATGCCGCTGATGAAGTTTTTCCGCCATGGTGATGGAGCGCTTGCTCACTTCAATGGCATGGGCTCTACGCCCAGCGACCTCGTCGCAACAATTCTGGCTTACGACGATGCTCGCGGGGCGCCGCCCACCAATGCGCCGCATTCTGGATATCAACGCTTGAGCGGAGGATCATCGGTCGTCTTGGTCGACACCGGCCCTGCCCCGGACATTGCGCTGTCCGGAAACGCTCACGCCGGCTGCCTGTCGTTCGAGTTCTCTACCGGCGCCCATCGGATGGTGGTCAATTGCGGGGTTTCGTCAAAATCGAACCCGGTCTGGCGAAAAGTGAGCCGGTCCACCGCCGCCCATTCGACCGCGTCGATCGACGATACGTCCTCTTGCCGGTTTCTTTCGGAAAAGCCGTTCGGACATTTGCTCGGAGCTCCGATCTTGTCCGGGCCGCGTGTGATCGACATATCCAGGGAAGATGACGCTGCGGGTTGCCGGGTGATCGCTTCTCACGACGGCTATGTGGCGGATTTCAATGTTCTACATCAACGGGATTTGCGGCTGTCGTCCGACGGAACAGTTCTCGATGGCATCGATACGTTCCAGGCTGTCGGCTCTGTCGATCCGGATACGCTTTATACCATCCGTTTCCATCTTCATCCGGCGATCAAGGCATCGTTGATCCGGGCCGGGTCTGCCTTGCTGCTGGTATGCCGTGACGGCGAAGCGTGGGAATTCGAGGCACCGGGGATCGAGATCGCACTGGAAGAAAGCATTTATCTTTCAGATGTGTACGGTCACAGAAAGTCCGAGCAGATTGTCATCTCCGGCCCGTTGGAAGCAGCGCCCTCTGTCGGGTGGCAATTCCGGCGGACAGCCACGGCCAAACTGAGCCGGCGCGGAACCAGCGATTTCGATGAGACGGAAGAACTGCCGCTCGAAGATCCGCCTGCGGACGCAATCGAAGACGCTGAGGAAGCAGCCGACGATACGTCTTTGGACTGACTTTGTTCCCCAGGATGATCTGAAACCTTCCGCTTTCCAGTCAGACGTGTTAGGGGGCGCCACGCTTTCCCGCCCCGTTCCAGCTGAGAGGCAGTCTTCATGGCCATTGTGTCCAAAGCCGTACCCGTTCCAGAATTCGTCCCTGTCAAACGTGCCCTTTTGTCTGTCTTTGACAAAACCGGCCTTGTCGACTTCGCAAAGGCGTTGGCGGACCGCGGCGTTGAGCTGGTGTCGACAGGCGGATCCTACAAGGCTTTGAAAGACGCCGGACTGACCGTTCTTGATATCTCTGAAGTTACCAATTTCCCGGAAATCATGGATGGCCGTGTAAAAACACTTCATCCAAGTGTGCATGGCGGTCTTCTTTCGATCCGCGATGACGAAGATCATCAAAAGGCGATGGTCGATCACGGCATCACCGGCATCGATCTTTTTTGCGGCAATCTTTATCCCTTTGAAGAGGTTGTTGCGTCCGGCGCGGACTATGCAACAGGGATCGAAAACATCGATATTGGCGGGCCGGCAATGACGCGGGCAGCCGCGAAGAACCATGCCTATGTCACCGTGGTAACAGACCCGGCCGACTATACCTCTGTCATTGAGGCGCTCGACGCGAATGGCGGCAAGGCCCCGCTCGACTTGCGGAAGAAACTGGCCCTAAAGGCTTTTGCGCGCACGGCCGCTTATGATGCCGCCGTTTCAAACTGGATGGCAGAACAGTTGAATGAGGCAACACCGGCTCACAGGGCTGTCGGCGGTGCGCTCTCAGAAGTCATGCGCTACGGCGAGAACCCGCACCAAACTGCTGGCTTCTATAAAACGGGCGAAAAGCGGCCGGGCGTGGCAACCGCAACGCAGTTGCAGGGCAAGACCCTCTCCTACAACAACATCAATGACACGGATGCGGCTTTCGAGCTGGTCAGCGAGTTTGATCCGGCGCGCACGAGCGCAGTTGCGATCATCAAGCACGCCAATCCCTGCGGTGTTGCTGAAGGCGGCAGCCTGAAGGACGCTTACGAAAAAGCGCTCCGCTGTGACCCAGTTTCTGCCTTTGGTGGCATCGTTGCGCTGAACCAAAAACTGGATGCTGCGGCGGCTGAGGAGATCGTCAAGATCTTCACCGAAGTCATCATCGCACCTGATGCCGATGAGGCCGCCCGTGAAATCATTGCCTCGAAGAAAAACCTTCGGCTTCTGGTGACCGGTGGACTTGCCGACGCACGGGCCAAGGGGCTTTTCGTGAAATCCGTGGCTGGGGGTCTGCTGGTCCAATCACGCGACAACGGCGTTGTCGATGATCTCGATCTGAAAGTCGTGACTAAGCGGGCACCAAGCGATCAGGAAATGGAGGATCTCAAGTTCGCCTTCCGGGTTGCCAAGCACGTCAAATCCAATGCAATCGTTTATGCCAAGGACGGCGCCACAGTTGGCGTCGGTGCTGGTCAGATGAGCCGGGTGGATTCGGCGCGGATTGCTGCCCGAAAGGCCTTGGATGCGACGGAAACTGCCGGATTGTCCGAACCACTTACCAAGGGCTGTGTCGTGGCTTCAGATGCTTTCTTTCCGTTCGCCGACGGATTGCTGTCTGCGGCCGAAGCGGGTGCTACGGCCGTTATCCAGCCGGGTGGGTCCATGCGTGACGATGATGTAATCAAAGCCGCTGATGAGGCGGGTCTAGCGATGGTCATGACAGGCATGCGCCACTTCCGGCACTGATTAAACAAAAATGCATCTTTTACTGATGGTAGAAGATGCATTTCTTCAGCTTCGGAAATAACGCCTAGGCTTTTGAATACCTTGTTAATCTCCGCAAGCTAATTTGTTCGCAAATGCAGCAGTGCGACTGCTGCGGCGAATCGATTGGCTAACGGAGAAGATCCGGTGTTTAAAAATGCGAAGGTCACTACAAAACTCGTAGGCGTTAGTGTAGCAACGCTTGCCTTGGCCTTGGTCGGCGGGATCGGGGTCATTGGCTGGCAAGCCTCACAGATGACGCAATCTCTTGCTGTCGCTCAAGCAGATGCCGTTGCTGAGGATCAAGCGGAACTGGTCCAGCGGACCATGGAGAACGGTCTTGTCACCGCTCAATCGCTTGCAGCTGCTCTGACCGGCCTCAAAAGCACTGGAAATCAGGATCGCAATCAGTGGATGGCGATCGTTGAAGAGACGCTGCACAAAAACGTCGACTTCTCTGGCACCTGGGGTGCTATTCCGTTTGACGGGCTGGACGGTAAAGACGCGGAATATGTCAGTGCCGAAAAGCACGACGAGAGCGGCATGTGGCGGCCGTATTTCTTCAGGCTCGCCGATGGCAAGCTCGGGTACCGCCCGATGGGTGATCTGGAAATGGATCAGCCTGGCAAGAGCCTTTGGTTCAATGTCCCTTATGAAACAGGCAAGGACTATGTGACAGAGCCATACAGCTGGGAAGCCGATGGAAAGACTGTAACCGGCGTGTCCTTCGGTATTCCGGTGAAAGAGGGCTCGAAAGTCATTGGTGTCGCCGGTGGGGACATCATGCTGACTCCCTTGTCGAGTGCTTTGGGTGAACAAAAGCCGCTTGGTACAGGGTCTGTCCATCTGATCTCTCAAGACGGATCCTGGATCGCGCATCCGGACGGTGCACTCCTCGGTAAAGAGTGGAGCGAAGGGCGGTCCGATACCGATCTGGCGGTCAAGGATGAGTTGCTTGCAGCCATCAAGAATGGCGAGAGCTATGTGTATGAAGGCTACTCAAACACACTCGGCACCAATGTTTTGCGGATTGTAAAACCGGTCAGCATTGGCCGGACCGACGCCAAAATGGCCGTGGTCGTGAACGTACCGGTATCGACTTTGAACGCAGCTTCAACGCAGATCATAACGATGATCGCGGTTGTTGGTCTTGTTCTGCTGCTTGTTGTGGCAACCTCGATCTATATCGTGGGTACGAACATTGTGCGTCGCCCGCTGGAGCGTGCAGTCGGCAGCATTCAGGCCTTGATTGACCGCCGCTATGAAGAGCCGATCCATGACACGGATCGCCAGGATGAAATCGGAGAGATCAGCAAGGCTCTGGAAGTCTTCCGCGACAAGGCACAGCAGGCGGAAGCCTTGGCAGCCGAACAGGAAGAGACCCAGCGGCAGCAGCTCGCCCGCGCTCAGAAGATCAGCGAAATTTCGCAAGACTTCGATCGGAAGATCACAGAACTGACCGCGACAGTCATGTCCCAGGTCGAGGATCTGAACGGCGCTTCCGTGACCCTGACCGCAGGCGCAGATGATACCAGCGAGAAGAGTACGACGGTGGCCGCTGCGTCCGAGGAAGCGTCCTCCAATGTTGAAACAGTTGCCTCCGCGGCTGAAGAGTTGATGGCGTCTGTTGGCGAAATCTCCCGTCAGATGACGCAATCAACCGAGATCGCGTCTCATGCCGTGGATCAGGCGCAGTCGACCAATGCCAAGATTGAAGGTCTGGCGGAAGCAGCGCACCGCATCAGTGAAGTGGTCAAGCTGATCACGGACATTGCCGAACAAACCAACCTTCTCGCCCTGAACGCAACGATCGAGGCAGCCCGGGCAGGGGAAGCGGGCAAAGGCTTCGCCGTTGTTGCAGCCGAGGTCAAGGAACTCGCCAACCAAACGGCCAAGGCGACCGAAGAAATCTCCCTGCAGATCCAATCGGTCCAGTCCGAGACCGCAGGTTCTGTGGATGCTATCAAGGGCATCTCGGAAACGATCGAGAAGATGAACGAGATCTCCTCCAGCATTCAATACTCTGTCGAACAACAGGGGCTGGCGACCGAAGAAATCGCGCGGAATATTCAGGAAGCCTCCAACGGTACGCAGGAAGTTGCCCAGAACATCGTCAAGGTGGCAGCGTCAGCGGACGATACCGGCAACGCGGCTCGTCAGGTCAGCCAGTCGGCCAACGTCTTGCAGAGCGAGGCTGTGCGCCTGAAACAGGAAGTCGACAATTTCCTCGTAGGTGTTCGCGACGTCGCTTAAGCTTCAGTATTTTTGGATTGATAAAACGCGCCGGGTCATCGCCCGGCGCGTTTTTCTTTGACCATCATCAGCAGACCAAGGCCGACGGCAAAGAAAACCAGAATGACGGACATACCGGCCCGCTGGCTGTCAGCTGCAGCTGTCACGACCGCGACGGCGAGTGGTGCCAGGAAGCTGGTCACCTTTCCGGAGAGCGCCAGCAGACCAAAATACTGGGTCATCAAGTCTTTCGGTGCCAACTGGATGAGAAGGCTCCGGCAGGACGCTTGCAGCGGACCAGACACAGCGCCAATGATTGCGCCAAGGGTGATGAAGATTTGTTCCGGCAGGGACGCGAACAACGCACCTTCCGGCGCGGCTGGTGTATGAATGAAAAAGAACACCGTCGTTCTGTCGACGGAGATCATGCCCAGCCCGCAGATCATCAGAACGATCAGCGAAAAGGCGATGACGATCTTGGGTCCGAACCGGTCGTCCACCTTGCCACTGAGAAAGAGGCCAAGTGTTCCGGTGATCGTCAAGATGATGCCGAAAGTGCCGATCTGAATGGATCCCCAGCCGAGCTGGCCGGCCGCATAAATCCCGCCAAAGGCAAACAAGGCGACCAAACCGTCCTTGAAGACCATGTTTGCGATCAGAAACATGAAGACATTGCGGTTTTCTCGAGCGTGCCGAAGGCTGTGCCGCAGATCACTGAGGCCTTTGGAAACAGCTGCTCCGATCTTTCCGCGCGATGGAGCGTCCGGAACGAACAGAAACATCGGTAACGCGAAAATCACGTACCAGATTGCAGAAAACGGCCCGGATGCCCGGTCGCCTTCGTAGGTCGCAGCATCAAGGCCAAACAGGGGGGTGAACCCGAGCAGCGTGCGTCCGGTGTCAGGGTTCGCGGCCAAAAATCCAAGCACGATAACGAGTGTCACAAGTCCGCTTGCATATCCGAGAGCCCAGCCAAAACTCGACAATCGGCCGATATGTGTCGATGGGACCAGCTGGGGCATCATTGCGTTGTTGAAGACCGCTGCGATCTCGATCGACAATGTTCCAATCGCAAAGGCAAGAAGGGCAATCATGACGCCATGTGGATTACCCGGAGCGGCGTACCAAAAGGCCCAACAACACACGAGAAAGGGGATCGAAAAGCAGAAGATCCAAACCTTTCGGCGGCCGGTTGCATCGGCAACGGAGCCAAGGATTGGGGCCAACAACGCAATTCCCAACCCTGCCGCAGCGGTGGCATATCCCCAAAGGCTCTGGCCTTGCGTGGGATTGTCGGCCAATGCGGACGCAAAATAGGGTGCAAACACAAAGGTGGTAATGAGGGTGAAAAAGGGCTGTGCGGCCCAGTCAAAGAAACCCCAGGCTACGATTGCGCGCCGGCCAGGACTTACAAATGCTGTATCAGATGCTGCGGTCATCAGATATTTGCTCTCCTGGGATCTTTGAGAACTTAAGCGTCAACCACGGCACGGCCCGGAGCCAAGCGCACTCATCAACCAAAAAGGCCGATAGCGAAACTCCCGGCCTTTTTTTGTCAGTTAGTCTGCCTCTGGCGCGGTTATGACCGCCCAGATCATGTCCGGTCGCTGATCTCAGCAAGAAGACTTGCTGCGACTGAGAACTTGGACACGCTCAAACCTCCGTCGAGAATTTCGGCGACTGCCTGTGTGGTCCGGTTCACAACCGACTGCTTTTTCTCCAGCCAATTGGCAAAACTGTCCGCCTGAATGGCAGAGATGGCGATCGCGCGATGCGCCGATGCGAGCGTTGCCCGGGCGCGGTCGAGCGCAAGTCCATCATAGTAATCATGGACTTCCAGATCACCCGCCATTTCGCTCATCGCGCCGAGACGGAAATGATGTGCCACATCGAAGAATGCCACCGCGGCCTTATCGAGATCCGCTCCGGTTTCTTCCGCAACGATCACGATGTCCGGAATGGCACCTTCCACCGGCAGCCAGGCAATCCGGCGTGCCAGGTCTTCAGGCACCCCTTTCGAGACGTAGGTTTCCACCCGGCTTTTGAGCTCTGCCGCAGGTTCTTCGGGAAGCAAGCTCTCCAAGCGGTCGCGAAGGTCTGAAATGCCAGCGTGGAACCGCTCCACGACGGCTGCCAGTCCTTGTTCAAAAGACACATTCCTCTTGAACCAGACAACGCGTTCCAGAAGAAGGGATTGGACCTCTGAATAGAGTTCCAATTGCAACTCACCGTCGATCTTGGTGTCCAGAAGGTCGATCTCTCCATTAAGTTCGGTCAGTCCGTAGCTGTTGCGCACGGCGACGAATCCTTGGGCGATTTCTGTCGTTGTCGCGCCTGTCTGATCCATTAGGCGGGTGATAAAGGTCGCACCACCTCTGTTGACCATGGAGTTCGCGAGCATGGTGCAGATAATTTCCCGGCGTAGACGGTGGCCGTTGATTTCACCTTCGTAGTCGGCGGCCATTTCGTCCGGGAAGTACCGGAAGAGTTCGCGCGCCAAGTAGTCATCATCGGGGACCGAGCTCTCCAGAATTGCGTCGTACAGGGTGATTTTTGCGTATGCCAGCAGGACGCCGAGTTCGGCGCGGGTTAGCAGCTGCCCGGCATTGCGCAATTCATCGAGCTGGACATCATCTGGCAACTGCTCGACGACGCGGTCCAGAAGACCCTCACGCTCCAACTGGCGCATCATGCGGACCTGATAGCCGAAGTCTTCCATTCCCTGCAAATGCGTCATGGAAATCGCGAGCGTCTGCAAATAGTTGTTTCGCAAGACCAGGTCGGCGACCTCATCGGTCATGTGAGCCAGCAGTTCATTGCGCTGCTCGATGTCGAGTTTACCTGCCTTTACAGCAGCTCCGAGGGCGATCTTGATGTTGACCTCCATATCCGAGGAATTCACCCCGGCGGAGTTGTCGATCGCATCGGAGTTACAGCGGCCGCCCCTCTTGTTGAATTCGATCCGGGCGAGCTGGGTCAGGCCAAGATTGGCGCCTTCGCCGATGACCTTTGCGCCAAGTTGTGGCGCGGTGATCCGGATATGATCGTTCGCCCGGTCGCCGGCGTCGGCATCTGTTTCGGTCGTCGCGCGGATGTAGGTGCCGATGCCGCCAAACCAGAGCAAGTCCACGTTCATTCTCAGGATTGCCATCATGACTTCCTGAGGCGTTGCCGTTGCCTTGTCGAGGTTGATAAGGGCGCGGATCTCTGGTGACAGCGGGATCGACTTTAGCTGCCGTGAGAAGATGCCGCCGCCCTTTGAAATCAGGCTCGTGTCGTAGTCTTTCCAGGACGAGCGGCCCATATCGAACAGGCGTTTCCGCTCAACCCAGGTTATTTCCGGATCCGGGTCCGGGTCGATGAAGATGTCCCGGTGGTCGAAGGCAGCAACCAGTTTTGTCGCTTTGGAGAGCAGCATCCCGTTGCCGAAAACATCGCCGGACATGTCGCCAACACCGGCTGCCGTGAACGGCTCCGTTTGGATGTCTCGGTTCATTTCCCGGAAGTGACGTTTGACCGCCTCCCAGGCACCTCGGGCTGTGATTCCCATCTTCTTGTGGTCATATCCGGCAGAGCCGCCGGACGCGAACGCATCGCCGAGCCAGAAATCCCGGCCTTCGGAAATGGCGTTGGCCGTATCGGAGAACGTTGCAGTCCCTTTGTCCGCGGCCACGACAAGATAAGGATCGTCGCCATCAAATCGGGTGACCCGGTCCGGTGGCAGGATCTTGTCTTCATCCAGATTGTCGGTGACATCAAGAAGCGCATTGATGAAGATCTTGTAGCTCTCCGTGCCCTCCTTGAACCAGGCCTCGCGGTCGCTCGCCGGTGGCAATTGCTTTGGAACAAAGCCGCCCTTTGCGCCGACCGGAACGATCACGGCGTTCTTTACCTGCTGCGCCTTTACGAGGCCCAGCACTTCGGTGCGGAAATCTTGCGGTCTATCGGACCAGCGCAATCCGCCACGCGCGACCATGCCGAAGCGCAGGTGAACCCCTTCAACACGCGGGCTGTAAACGAAAATTTCGCGGAACGGACGTGGTTGCGGCAGTTCGTCAATCTTCGGGCTTTCGATCTTGAAGGCGAAGGTCGCCTTGGGCTGGCCGCCCTGATCAAGCTGATAGAAGTTCGTGCGCAGGATCGATTCAATCACATTCTTGAACCGCCGCAAGATGCGGTCGTCGTCCAGACTGGAAACATCTTCCAAAGCTGCAGAGAACTCGCCTTCAAGCCGCTCCTCGCCAGCATCGCGGTCTTCTTTCGATGTGTTCGGGTTGAAGCGCAGATGGAACAAATCGACAAGGGTGGAGGCAATGGCGGGGTAGTTGTTCAGCGTTGACCACATGTAGTCTTCGGAGAACCGAATACCGGCCTGCCGCAGATATTTGGACAGTGCGCGCAGGATCGCAACATCGCGCCACGCGAGACTGGCACTCATGACAAGGCGGTTGTACCCGTCATCTTCGGCCCGTCCGGTCCAGACAGCCATGTACATGCTTTCCAGCCGGCTCTGCAGAGCATCGCTGAAATCGATGCTGTCTCCAGTGTGGGCTTCTAGGGTCATCTCATGGAGGTATGAGAACGGTGCGTTGGTCGGCGTGATCCGGTACGTTCGTTCATTGATGACCTTGAAGCCCATGTTCTCCAGCAGCGGAACACGGGCGGACAGCGGGATTGGCGCACCGCGGTGATAGACTTTGAGCGCCAGCCGGTTGTCCTTTGTGCCGACCGGACGGTGGAAAGTAATTGTGGTGCTGCGGGTGTCGCTCAGCGTTTCAAGCTGAACGATGTCAAACAGCGCGGACTGAGCGTTATAGACTTCCTTGTAGCCGCCATGGAACGCGAGCGCGTAGCGGTCGGCGAGTTGGCGGGCCTGGGCGGGTGCAAATTCTGCGGCAAGCGCACCCCGCACTGCATCCGGCCAGTTTCTGACCATGTCTGCAACCGCGGCTTCAAGTTCTTCTTGCGGTGGAGTTGGCGTTTCTCCCTTGTCGCGGCCCACAATATAATGAACCCGCGCAAGCGGACCTTCCGGATAAGTTACATACCAGGCAGACAGACGCCCCTCATAGACCGAGGCCAGATATGTCCCGACATTCAGGCGGACTTCGGTCGTGTAGCGGTCCCTGGGCACGAACACCAGGATCGACACATAGCGATCAAATTTGTCCGGGCGTGACAGAACACGGATGCGCGGCCGTTCGTCCAGTTGAAGGATGGCTGTTGAGAAGTCAAAGAGACGGTCGCGGTCGATCTGGAACAGCTCATCGCGCGGAAAAGCTTCCAGAACGTTTCTGAGTGCGCGTCCTGAATGGCTTTCCGAATGATAGCCGGCTCGCGCCAATACACTCGCCACCTTGCGGCGCAAGAACGGGATGGTGCTGACAGGCTCAGTGTAAGCAGTTGATGCAAACAGGCCAACAATGCGGAGCTCTCCGATCATGTTGCCATCGTCGTCGTAGAGCTTGGCCCCGACATAGTCCATATGAACCCGGCGGTGCACCGTGCTCTTCACGTTGGCCTTTGCGATGATCAGAGGTTCGGGTTTTTTCAGGAATTCGCGGATTTCCGGGGTGATCTGAACAAACTCGGAGCCGCGGCGCAGGACCCGAACATCGGGATCAGTGAGAAGGCCGAGGCCAGTTCCCTCGTGAGGAGAGAGTTCACCTTCTTCAACGCCGCCTTCAAATTTGTATTCGCGCATGCCGAGGAAAATGAAATTGTCCTTTTCCATCCACTCCAGGAAATGGATGGCTTCCCACAATTCATCACTGCTGCCGAGGATTTGCGTGGTTTTGTAGGTATCAATCGCTTCACCGAGGCGTTCCTGCATCGGTTTGAAATCGTTCACAACCGAGCGAACGTTGTTCAGAACCGTGTTGAGCCTTGTTTCCAGTGCGTTGCGCTGTTCGGCATCGTCAATACGGGTGACGTGGATATGGATCAGGCTTTCCTGACGGTCTTTCCGCTTCGCCGGTTTCTTCCGGCCGATGGCAGAGATCAGGGCACCCTTCTCGTCCCGCTCAACGATGAAAATCGGATGCAGGACCAAGTGTACTTCCAGCTTGCTGTCCTGCAGCTCGTCCATCACCGAATCGACCAGGAACGGCATGTTGTCGTTGACGATCTCGATAACAGTAAGGTTTTTGGTTTTACCGCCCTTTGTTTTGAAACTTGGATCGGAGATGCTCACCCTGTGGGTGCCCAGATCGTGCGATTGAAAGTCCTGCCATGCATCCATAGCGAACCCGGTCAGCTCTTCCGCCGAATAGGTCACCAGATCTTCGGCCGCGCCCCGGTCATAAAAGGCGTTCACGAATTCAGCGAGACTGGGATCTTTCTTGGAGAGTTTCTGGTGGACCGCGTCGATCAGCTTGAGTTTCTCGACGTCGTGCTTGTCGGGCATTTTTTTCCCCTTGGGCGGTCATTTGGTTTGGCTCAGCCGCGTGCTATCGTTTTATATTCGCGACACAATTGTTTCAGGACGGGAGGCCCGAATTGTCAAGTAAAGTCACTGCCTTGCAAATCGATTCAAATGTAACATTAAGTGAAAAAACGCAGGCCTATTTCGATTTGTGTCAGGAAAAGCTCGGCCTGGTTCCGAATGTGCTCCAGGCTTATGCCTTTGATGACGCCAAGCTGCGCGCTTTCACCGACATGTACAACGACCTCATGCTTGCGGACTGCGGACTGAGCAAGCTTGAGAGAGAGATGATTGCCGTTGCGGTATCCTCCGTCAATCGCTGTTTTTATTGCCTCACAGCTCATGGTGCGGCTGTGCGCGAGTTGTCCGGCGATCCGGTGCTCGGTGAGCTTATGGTGATGAACTATCGTGTCGCTGATTTGACAGACCGTCAGCGCGCCATGCTCGATTTCGCGGTGAAGCTGACTGAAAAGCCCGCGGAGATCCTGGAAAGCGACCGGCAGGGCTTGCGGGATGCCGGGTTCAGCGACCGGGATATCTGGGACATTGCCTCCGTTGCCGCCTTCTTCAATATGACCAACCGCGTTGCTGCTGCCAGCGACATGCGCCCGAATGATGAGTATCACTCAATGGCCCGTTGAGGTCTTGGGGCCCGCCGAACCGGTGACAAATCCCACGATTGGGTGTATGACCCACTCGTTTTTCAATTCTCGAACTTGAGGAGAGGAGCGGGTCATGACCGCGCGCGTATTTATTGATGGTGAAGCTGGCACGACGGGTTTGCAAATCCGCGAGCGCCTCGCCATGCGCCGCGACATAGAGCTGCTTTCCATTCCGGAAGACAGCCGGAAAGATCCGGCGGCCCGGAAAGATTACCTGAACAAGGCAGATGTTGCGATCCTGTGCCTGCCGGATGCGGCGGCAAAGGAAAGTGTAGCGCTCATCGAGAACGACACGACACGCGTGATTGATGCATCCAGCGCCCATCGGGTCGCCGATGGCTGGGCCTATGGTTTTGCGGAAATGGATGCCGACCAGGCAGACATCATTGCGGCTGCCATGCGGGTTGCCAATCCGGGCTGCTGGCCGCAGGGGCTTATTGCTGCAGTGCGCCCGCTGATTGCCGCTGGCCTCCTTCCGGCTGATTTCCCGGTCACCGTGAACGGGATTTCCGGATATTCCGGTGGTGGCAAGGGCATGATTGCGGATTACGATGCGAAAGCCGCCAGCGCCAACATGTTTGCCCCGTATGCGCTGGGCTTCAACCATAAACACCTGCCGGAAATGACCGAATATGGCCTTTTAAACAGCGCGCCGCTGTTCACTCCGGCTGTCGGCAACTACTACAAGGGCATGCTGACCGTAGTGCCGCTCAATCTCGCACGTCTGGACAAAGTCCCGACCGGTGAACAGATCCACGCTGCCCTGGCCGATCACTTCGCAGCTGCGCCTGGCGGTTTTGTCGATGTTGCACCACTGGATGGTCTTGAGCGCTCCGATGATCTGGATCCGCAGGCTTTGAACGACACCAACCGGCTGCGGCTGCACGTTTTTGCCAACGATGCGCGGGCCCAGACTGCCATCATTGCCGTTTACGACAATCTCGGCAAAGGCGCGTCGGGCGCAGCCGTCCAGAACCACAATCTCATGCTTGGTGTTGATCAGACCACAAGTCTTGCTGCTTGAGGTGATCGGGCCGGAACCCGTTTTCAGGAGAGGAAACCATGGAAAAATTCGAGACCCTCACCGGGGTCGCAGCACCGATGCCGATCGTCAATATCGATACGGATATGATTATCCCGAAGCAGTTCTTGAAGACGATCAAGCGGACCGGTCTCGGCACCGCGCTGTTTCATGAAATGCGCACCAATGACGACGGGTCTGAAAACGTCGACTTCGTATTGAACAAGGCAGCGTACCGTGATGCCAAGATCCTGATCGCCGGCGACAACTTCGGTTGCGGATCGTCCCGTGAACACGCGCCGTGGGCATTGCTTGATTTCGGTATCCGCTGCGTGATCTCCACGTCGTTTGCCGACATCTTCTATAACAACTGTTTCAAGAATGGCATTTTGCCGATCCAGGTCTCTGAAGACGAACTGGAAACGCTGCTGCATGCTGCAGAGCGCGGCGCCAACTTCACCCTGACGATCGATCTGGAAAACCAGGAGATCAAGGGCCTGGAGAGCGGCGACATTGCTTTCAAGATCGACCATTTCCGCAAGCATTGCCTGATCAACGGTCTCGATGACATTGGCTTGACCATGGAAAAGGCTGGCCAGATCGACACTTTTGAAGACAAGATGGGTGAGAGCCGCCCCTGGGTCTAAGCGTCATCTCGTCTATCCAAATCCATTAGCCCGGTGCTCTGCGCCGGGCTTTTTGTTGGAGTGAGCAGTACTCTAACCCCGCACCTCCATGCGGCAGCCTGGAGAGACTTTCGACAAGATGAGCCGCATGTGCTGCGGAGAGACCGCGACACAACCTTCCGTCGGCCGGTAATCTTCCCGGGCGATATGGAAGAAGATGGCGCTGCCCTTGCCTTTGACCGGCGGGTACATGTTGCAATTCAGGACAACGACGATGTCGTACAGCCTGTCCTCTCGCCACATTTTCTCGTGACTGGCTTGAAACGGCAAATCCACCAGACGGTTGTAGCGCGGATGGCCCGGATCATCACACCAGCCGCGTTTTGGCTTCAAAACTTCAAGCGGAAGAACCGTTTGCGGCCTTTGGCTTCTGTCTGCACGATAGTAGACCTGCAGAAGCTCGAACGTCCCGGTCGGGGTCGCTCCGTCCCCTTCCCGCTTGCGGGTGATAATGCCGGATCGGCCCAATGCACACGGAACCGTGATCGATCCACATCGCAGAATTCCTTTGGTCCGGTCGCGCGGTAATGCGTGAACCACGAGGATATCTGCCGATTTTGTGCTCTCCTGCATGGTTCATCCCGCTTGTTTGTTCGGTGCCGTGAAAAGTCTTGATAAACCGGAGCTAAAGCCCGCGTGAAGAAGAATTGACGAAACCCTGCTTGTAAGGCGACACTTTCCCGCGCACATAGAGACGGCAACGCGCTTGTGTAGATTGCACAAACCCGCGTGAACACTAGAGTTTTTTGGCGAGGACCCGACAAGATGACCGCCCGCACCATTTTGATTGTCGATGATGATACTGAACTGCGCGAAGCGCTTGTCGAACAGTTGTCCCTTTACGATGAGTTCGAAACCCTTCAGGCCGACACGGCGACTTCCGGAATTGGCATGGCCAAGGAAGAGCACATCGACCTTCTTTTGATGGATGTCGGCTTGCCGGACATAGATGGCCGTGAAGCAGTCAAGCTCCTGAGGAAGAATGGGTTCAAGGCTCCGATCATCATGCTCACCGGCCACGACGGGGACAGCGACACGATCCTCGGCCTTGAAGCTGGTGCCAATGACTATGTCACCAAGCCGTTCAAGTTTGCCGTGCTGCTCGCCCGGGTCCGCGCCCATTTGCGCCAGCACGAGCAGAGCGAAGATGCGACATTCGCCATCGGCCGCTATTCCTTCCGCCCGGCTGCAAAGGTCATGCAGGAAGACAATGGCTCGAAGGTGCGCCTGACAGAAAAGGAAACTTCGATCCTGAAGTTCCTGTACCGTGCCGGCGAAAAGCCGGTCACGAGGGATGTGCTTTTGCACGAAGTGTGGGCTACAACTCCGGTGTCACGACCCACACGTTGGAAACGCATATCTACCGGTTGCGTCAGAAGATCGAGCGGGATCCCTCCAATGCCGAGCTTCTGGTGACTGAGGCGGGCGGCTATAAGCTCGTCCCTTGAGCCACAGACTTGTTTGTGAAGCGCATATTCGCTTGGACAGACACGATCAATCAGCGTAAATCTTGGGCATGAGCCTTGCCCAAGACATAGCGATTCTCAAAAAGATACCGATGTTTTCGGACTTTCAGGACGATCAGCTTCGCCTGCTCGCCTTCAGTGCCGAGAGCATGGATTACAGCGCCGGTTTGCGCCTCTTCGATCAGGATGAGCGTGCAGACGGCGGGCTTGTGATCACCGATGGTCTGGTGACGCTGTCAACGCGCGGCGAAGACGGCTTTGAAGAAGTCGACAAGGTTGGTCCGGGAACACTTTTGGGCGAAAGCGCTCTGCTGGTGGAAACCAAGCGTCCCTGCCGCGCAGAAGCTGCCGAACCTGTCCGGATCATCCGTATCCGCAGAGCACTCTTCAAACGCATGGTGTCCGAATACCCGGAACTTGCGCAGCGTCTGTTCGATCAGCGGGCCGCCCGGTTCCGTACAACCATGGGCCGTCTGAAGCCCATCGGCGATAAAATGGCCGAACTGGAACAGCTCAATGCAGAGCGCCGGGCAAAAGAAGAGGGCTGAGCCCGCTTTTAACGCCTGCCTTAAACCATCGCCATGACCCGGCTCGGGCCACCAGTGCCGCCGCGGTTTTTCGGGGCGCCGATAATGAGTGTTGCGCCGCTCGGCGGCAACGCATCAAGATTGGCGATGCATTCCAGACCCCAGCGGCCGGATGGAAGCCAGGCGTAATGGACGGCAAAATCCTTCGAAATCCCATGATCGAGTGACAGGCTGTCAACGGCAAGCCCGGTAACGTCGGCTTCTTCCATCAGCATCTGAACCGCTTCGATATGAAAGCCGGGAAAATGCATGACACCATCGGCATCTGCGTTGCGGAACATGTCTGAAGACGCATGTGCGCTCCAGCCAGAGTTCATCGCAACACACGCGCCTGCCGGAATGTCTCCGTTTGCCGAAATCCAAGTCTTGAGATCATCCGGAGTGACTTGCGCATCGGGGTTGTCAGCGGCGCGTTCCTTGATGTCTATGATACAGAGGGGCGTAACCAGTTTGTCGACGGGGATCTCGGCAACGGATTGCCCATCTGCGGAAAAATGCAGCGGTGCGTCGAGATGTGTGCCCGAATGCTCATCGATTGTCAGGCTGTAGAGATTGTACCCGTCCTTGGCGAAATCGAAGATTTTCTCTGCTCTGTATCCAGGCTCACCCCCAAATGTTGGAAAGTCTTCGGAAAGTTCGTGCGTGAGATCCAGGATTTGCGCTGGTGTCTGTGCCATTGCCGGAAGAGCGCCTGCAACAGAGGTCGCCGCCGCAACGCCGGCTCCGGCGGCTGCAGCCCTGAAAACATCGCGCCGTGACAGCATTTTGTCTTTCACCGACTTGATGACGCAAAGATCGCACATGGCTTCGTTCTTCGGTTCCGTGTTGGCTTCCTAATCAGTGTGCGAGGGTCCAAGCTTTTCGGCAAGTGACAAGGCCGATAGGTACCAACTGGTAGCATGCATAGCCATTCGAACACGCGTCTTGTTCTCTCTTATAAATTGCAATACCGTTATATTAAATTTATAGGAGAATTTAATGGTCAGCCGGGTGACCACGGTGGCCTTCCAGGGCATAGAGGCGGTTCCGGTCGACGTGCAGGTGCATGTCGGCCCGGGCATGGTCGCCTTTACCATCGTGGGCTTGCCAGACAAGGCAGTGGCAGAAAGCCGGGAGCGGGTTCGCGCGGCTCTGTCCGCCTCAGGTCTCGCGCTTCCGGCCAAGCGTGTCACGGTCAATCTGGCACCGGCGGACCTTCCAAAAGAAGGATCCCATTACGATCTCCCGATTGCGCTCGGGGTGATGGCGGCCATCGGCGCAATTCCGGCAGAGTTCTTGGAAAACTACGTCATTCTGGGAGAGTTGGCGCTGGATGGGACCTTGGCTCCCGTTGCTGGAGTTCTGCCAGCCGCAATGGGGGCGAATGCTCTCGAAAAAGGGTTGATCTGTCCGTTTGAGTGCGGGGGAGAAGCTGCTTGGGCGGACAGTGAGATGGACATTTTGGCGCCGCGGTCCTTGATCCAGCTTGCCAATCATTTCAAGGGGACGCAGGTCCTCTCCAGGCCCGCGGCCAAACTCCGGGGCGATCCGCAAGGCATGCCGGATCTTGCAGATGTCAAGGGTCAGGAAAGTGCCAAGCGTGCTTTGGAGATCGCGGCGGCCGGTGGACATAACTTGTTGATGGTCGGACCGCCAGGATCCGGCAAGTCCATGCTGGCCAGCCGTTTGCCTTCCGTTTTGCCACCACTCACCCCGCGCGAACTTCTTGAAGTCTCCATGATTGCCTCGCTTGCAGGGGAACTTGCGGATGGCAAACTGTCCGACCGCCGCCCATTTCGCGCGCCGCACCATTCTGCTTCCATGGCTGCTCTTGTGGGCGGCGGTTTACGGGCCAAACCTGGTGAAGTCTCGCTGGCCCACAACGGGGTTCTGTTTCTGGACGAGCTACCCGAGTTCAATCCCCAGGTGCTCGACAGCCTGCGCCAGCCGCTGGAAACGGGTGAAGCCATTATTGCCCGAGCCAATCACCGGGTCACCTACCCTGCGCGCATCCAGATGGTGGCGGCGATGAACCCCTGCCGGTGCGGTCATGCCGGGGAACCGGGGCACCAATGTCGGCGCGGAGAGCGGTGTGTGACCGAATATCAAGCCCGGATATCGGGGCCGTTTCTGGACCGCATTGATCTGAGGATTGAGGTCCCCGCGGTTACGGCAGCCGATCTGATCGGCCCGGCAGAGAGTGAACCATCTTCGGAGGTCGCCATGCGCGTTTTGGCGGCCCGCAAACTTCAGGAACAGCGTTTTTTTGACCTCGGGGTTGCGGCGCGGACCAACGCGCAAGCCCCGGCCTCCGTTGTTGAAAAGATGGCGCAACCGGATGACAAGGGTCTGGCCTTCTTGCGGGAAGCTGCTGAGACACTGCAACTATCGGCGCGCGGCTATCACCGGGTGCTGAAACTTGCCCGGACCCTCGCCGACCTGGATGGTCTTGAGACTGTGTTCCGCATCCACTTTGCAGAAGCTCTGAGTTATCGCGGCCAGGATTTGTCACGGCGCGCTGCATAAACCCGAACCAGCTCACTTTCCTTGTATTCGTCCGGACGCCGTCCCATGTCATGTCTTGCACTCAAATACGGAGGATGACGCATGCTGGTGACGACAACGCCGACCATTCAGGGCAAGGATCTCGATTACAAGGGCCTGGTGACCGGCGAGGCAATCCTTGGCGCGAACTTGTTCAAGGATATTTTCGCCGGTATTCGTGACATCGTCGGTGGCCGGTCTGCGGCCTACGAAGAAGAGCTTGCCAAGGCCCGCCAGATCGCAGTTGAAGAGATGTGCCAGCAGGCACAACGGCTTGGTGGCAACGCGGTTATTGGCGTTGATATCGATTATGAAACTGTGGGCCAAAACGGTTCCATGCTGATGGTGAGTGCGACCGGTACCGCTGTCACCATGCGCTGATGACGGCCCCCGTAGATCAACAGTTTCATATCGTGTCCGGTTTTCCCGAAAATCAACGGGTGACGGCCGCTGCCTTGTTCTGGCAGGCGTTTTCAGGAAAGCTCGGCAAGATCCTGGCCCCGGATGACAAGGCACTCTTCTTGATTGCCCGTCTCCTTGATCCTGACTTTGCAATCAGTGCGCTGGATGAAGACGGCGGCCTTATCGGAATGGCCGGGTTCAAAACCAAGGAGGGCGCGCTGGTTGCTGGCAGCCTGTCCGACATGACAGCCGTCTATGGTCTGTTTGGAGGGCTGTGGCGCGGGATTGTGCTGGATCTCCTGGAAAGGGATCCAGAGCCCGGACTTTTATTGATGGACGGGATTTTTGTGGGTGCCGAGGCGCGCGGTCTTGGTGTCGGTACCGCCCTTTTGAATGAAATCTGCTCGGCTGCCGTTGCGCGCGGCTGCTCCAGGGTCCGGCTCGATGTGATCGATACCAATCCACGGGCAAGGGCGCTCTACGAGCGGTCAGGATTTGTGCCGGCAGGCACTGAGGAAACAGGACCGTTCAAATATATTTTCGGTTTTTCGTCTGCGACGCGCATGGAAAAGCCGTTGCAAGCTGCTTGACGCCGCCAGATCCGCACGGGAAGCTCTGAGTTGAAAGACCAACCCGGAGCGTTTCATGACATCCCACGGATATGAAAGTGGGCGGCTCAACCTGCCCTTTGTCGGAATTTGCACATTTGGAAAGTATCCGTACCAGCCGGACTGGAATGCCATTGACGCTGACGTCGCCGTTCTTGGCGCGCCGTTTGATTTCGGAACCCAATGGCGCTCCGGTGCGCGTATGGGGCCAAGGGCAATCCGGGAGGCGTCAACACTGTTCTCCTTCGGCCACGCCGGGGCCTATGATTTCGAAGATGACATCACCTACCTGCCTGCGGAAACCACGCGGATTGTTGACATTGGTGATGCAGATATCGTTCACACCGACACGATCGAGAGCCACAAACGTATCGAGTTTGGCGTTCGCAAAATACTTGAGGCCGGTGCCTTGCCTGTCGTGTTAGGGGGTGATCATTCGATCAACATCCCTTGCATCAATGCTTTTGATGGCGAAGAGCCAATCCACGTGGTGCAGATTGATGCCCACCTTGATTTTGTCGATGAGCGTCATGGCGTGCGCTACGGCCACGGTAATCCCATGCGCCGGGCGGCTGAAAAAGCCTATGTGACCGGCCTTACCCAAATCGGCATCCGCAACGTTTCGTCAACGGCCCGGGACGGTTATGAGGCCGCACGCCAGATGGGCTCGGACATTGTGTCGGTCCGTCAGGCACGGAAACTCGGCACAGACGCGCTTCTCGCCAAGATCCCGAAAGGTAAACGCTACTACCTGACGCTCGACATCGACGCTTTCGATCCATCCATCGCGCCGGGCACGGGCACGCCGAGCCACGGTGGGTTTCTGTACTACGAAGTCCTGGAGCTGATCGATGGGCTGTCGCAGCAGGGAGACATTGTCGGAATGGATCTGGTCGAAGTTGCTCCGGACTATGATCCCGCTGGCGTCACAAGTGTCCTTGCCGCGCAAATCCTGATGAACACCATTGGCCGGGTCCTGCACCATCGACCCAAATCATGAGTGAAATCAATGCAGCCTGAAATGGATCTTTAAGCCATTCATCTACACACGCGTGCACTAACTTTGTGAAACTTACTGAACGTCGTTGTTGGATACAGTGCTGTTTGGTGACACCACTCGGATTTCCTTGATTATCCGACGGAGAGGTGCTTCAAAAACGTAGAAGAGCATTGATGATACGGAGAAATCATCCATGAGTGATATGGCAGCTCAGGCACAGCAGAGCGCCAGAAGTATGGTCATTGGCTTGATCGTACCGGACATCACCAATCCGTTCTTTGCTCAATTGGCAAAAAGCATCGAGATGGAAGTCGCTTCGCGGGGCAGCATGGTGATGCTTGCCAATTCCCACGACGATCCAGGCATTGAGCTCAAACAGGTTCGGGCCATGCACGAATGGCCGGTCACGGGGATCATCGTGGTGGCCGGTTCAGACGCCAGCCGGTCCTTTTCCGCAGAGTTGCCGATCATTTCCCTCGATCGCCGTTACGGCACATATCCCCTGGTTGCGACCGATCAGCGGGATGGCGCGCGCAAGGTCGTCGATCACCTGCATGGTCTTGGTCACCGGATCATTGCCTATATAGCCGGGCCGGAGAATCTGGAGGTCGCCCGCGAGCGGCGCGACGGCTTCATTGAGCGGGTCAATGAGCTTTCCACGCCGGATGATGAGATTGATCTGACGGTTCATACTGGTGAATTTGATTTTGCATCCGGCGAGGCAGTTGCCCGAAACATTCTTCTGCAGCTGCGCAGGGGCTTTCGTGTCACCGCCATAGCAACGGCAAGCGACCAGCAGGCAATCGGCGTTTTGCGGTGCGCGCGTGACCTTGGTGTGCACGTTCCGCAGGATGTCTCCGTGATTGGCTTCGACGACATCACCTTGGCCTCTCTCGTTGTCCCACGGCTCACGACCCTGCGTCAGCCGATCGAGGACATTGCTTCGGTTGCCGTTGATCGAATTGTGGCCAAGATAGAGGCCCCGTCGGATCATGCCATCCGGGGCTCGCTGATTGTCCGCGAATCCACCGCGCCGGCCAGCCGCTGGGATTAAAACCGCCTCACTGGGCGTGCTGTTGAGATGACCTCACAACAATGTGGATTGAACGTTAGCGGTAGGCCAAACATCTCTTATCGAACGAGACATTTGGGAGATACAGCATGATGAACCGGCGTATTGTTCTTGGCCTCGCAGCAGCCAGTGTTGCAGCGATTGCGCTTCCATCCGCCCCGGCTTTTGCAAAAGATCCGTTGGCTCTGACCGGTTATGATCCGGTGTCCTATTTTTCCGGCCGTGCCCCAGAAAAGGGATCTTCACAATTCACTGCAAAACATCGCGGCAAGACGTATCAGTTTTCGAGCGCTCAAAACAGGGATGCGTTTGCAGCCAATCCCAGCCGTTTCGCCCCGCAATATGATGGTTATTGCGCTTATGGTGTTGCCCGCGGCTATAAGGTGGGCGTCGACCCGCTGGCCTTTAAGGTCGTCGATGGAAAGCTTTACGTGAACTACTCGCGCTCTGTGCAGCGAACCTGGAGCCGCGACGTGCCCGGATTTATTTCCAAGGCCAATCAGAACTGGCCGAGCCTGGATTGAAAAGGCGTCTTTGGGTCGGACTGATCGCGGAGAGTTGTCAAAGGTGACTGCTGCGGTACCTATGGTCTGGCGATAGGTCTGGTGGATTTTACGAGGGGCTTTTGATGAAAATGCGCGGAGCGTCTTTGGCGGTTTTGTTTGTCCTGGGTTTGAACGGCGCAGCTTTCGCTGTGCCCTCCGACACTGAGGACCTGCCACCCAAGCCGACACAGACATCGACCGAATGTCCGGACGGGAAAGCCTGGGACAAAGAGAGCAACCGCTGCATTGATATCAAATCGGACCTCTTTGACGACGATGGCCGGTTCCTGGCCGCGCGTGAACTCGCCTATGCAGGACGCCTAACGGCGTCTGCGCAGGCGTTGGATGCAATCCGGGAGCAAGACAGCTCCCGTGTTCTCACCTATCGGGGATTTCTTGCGCGGAAGGCCGGGGATTGGCCACAAGCTGAGAAATATTACCTTGCAGCGCTCGCAGCGGATCCTGACAGCCTGATGACGCGGTCTTACATGGGAATGGGGTTGTTTGAGCGCGGCGACAAAGCCGGAGCGGTCGACCAACTCCGCGAGATCCGGGCACGTGGGGGCCGGGGCGGATGGCCAGAAAGAGCATTGCTCATGGCGATGCGGGCTGGCGGTAACACCAGCTATTGAGGTTCCGCGAGTTTTCTCAATTGCCGCGGAGGTCTTAAGGCTTCAGCCAAGGCGGCGCCTTGCCGATTTTCTCAAGCAGAAAATCAATGAAAACGCGCACTTTTGCGGTCAGGACATTTGATTTCGGGTAAATCAGCCAGAGCAGGGAGGGATCGTCGACGATATGGTTCGGCAGTACCCGAATGAGTGTTCCCGTTTTCAGCTCCTGATGCACACTCCAGAGAGAATTGGCCGAAATACCGGCTCCGGCCAGAGTGGCGAGCTTTTGAGAGAGACCGTTGTCCATCGTTAAACGTGCATTGGGACCCCGGGTGTCGAACACACCTTCCGGACCTGTTGGGCTCATCAGTGGTTTCGCGGTGCGGACAGCAAAACCGATCAGTTGGTGTTGCTGAAGCTCATCAGGCGCTGTGGGCACGCCATGAGCTGCAAGATATCCCGGTGAAGCGCACAGGATACGCGTGTCATCCGCGAGCTTCCGGCCCTTCAGACTGGTGTCTTCCATCGCGGAGTTTCGGAGTGCAAGATCGAAACTCCCGTCAATCAAATCATATTTGACGTCCGATAATCGCAGATCGAGACGGATGCCGGGATGCCGTGCCATGAACTCCGGCAGTAGCGGAACGATGTAAAGCTGCGCAAAGGTGCTCGGTGCGGTGAAACGCAAGGTTCCGGTTGCCTCCGGTTTGCCATGCCCGAGTGCCGCGCGTGCCGCGTCCTCCTGCGCTAGGATTTCCCGGGCATAGGGAAGGAACTCCGCACCTTCTTGCGATAGCGAGACTTTGCGCGTGGATCGGTGCAGGAGATCCGAACCGAGCGAGCGTTCCAGTTTGGCAAGCCGCGCACTTGCAATGGACGGGGCAAGCCCCAACGCCTTGCCGGCTGCACTGATGTTGCTTTTTTCGGCGGCCAAAACGAACAAGCGCAGGCATTCGGTATCCATATTATTATCCCGAAATTCAGAATGGTGAAGTCTCAATTATGCTGTTTATGGGAAATTTGTAAGAAATATGTTGGTGGCATCCAACTGAAACCTTTTTGGAGATGGGCAATGAGTTTCTATTCCGTCCTGGCCGTGACCCCGACAACTGATGCCTGGGTCGCAGACTACATTGGTCCCGCCAACAAACTGGTGGCCAAGCACGGTGGCAAGTACCTGGCTCGCACGGCAAGCCATGAACAGATCGAAGGGGCCGACGAGCCGGCGGCTTTGCGCATTGTGATCGAATGGCCATCTCGGGAGGCGGCGGTCGCTTTCATGAACGATCCGGATTACGTGCCGCATCTTGAAGCTCGCACCCATGGATCGAAGAGTTTTCATTTTCTGATCGAAGGCAAGGATGATCTTGCGTGAGTGATCAGCCACTCGATGGGAGAGGGCTAGAATCATGCTGAAACAGACCGCAGACGGCGGCTTTCAGTCACTAAACACTGCCTACAATGCCACCTTCCGGCAGAACAGGATGAGCATCGGCCTCGTCGTGCCGATTGAAAACTATGCCAATAGCGCCGTGCCGACGATGCGGGATCATTTGGATCGGGTAGAGTTGGCGGAAAAACTGGGCTTTGCTGCTGTTTGGTTACGCGATGTACCGTTTGACGTCCCGTCGTTCGGGGATGCGGGGCAGACTTTTGACCCGTTTGTCTATCTGGGAACATTGGCCGCTGTCACAGACCGCATCGCGCTGGGCGTTTCGAGCATCATTCTGCCGCTTCGCCATCCGGCACATGTTGCAAAGGCGGCGGCGACAGCGGATGTGCTCTCTGGCGGCCGTTTGCTGCTCGGCATTGCGTCCGGAGACAGGCCGGCGGAATTCCCGGCGTTGAATGTCTCGTTTGAGGCCCGTGGCAACGCCTTTCGTAAAAGCTATGACTACATTCGCCGTATGGCTGATCCTGCTCCGGCTTTCAACAGCCCGCTCGGCGCACCATCCGGAGGGATGGACATGCTGCCAAAACCGGTCGCGGGCCGATTGCCAATGCTGATCACAGGTGGCAGCCAACAGGAGCCGGACTGGATTGCCCATAATGCGGATGGGTGGATGACGTACCCACGAAATGTTTCGCACCAAGCCGAGGTGATCGAAGACTACCGGCGGCGTGTTGCCGCCGCTGGCTTGGCGGACAAACCGGTCATGCAACCGCTCTATGTCGACTTGCTTGAAGACAAGGACGCGCCACCCCAGTCGATCCATCTCGGCTTCCGGTCTGGGCTCCGGGCTCTGAACCGCTATTTGGAGTCACTTGAAGAAATTGGTGTGAACCATGTGGCCCTCAATCTCCGGTTCAATCAGGCAAACACCGAAAACACCTTGGCCCGGCTCGCCGATGAGCTGCTGCCCAACTTTCACGCGTGAGGTTACTGATGCAAAAGACTATTCTTCTGACCGGGGCCACCGATGGCATCGGGCTGGAAACAGCAAAGCGGCTTGCCGCGGACGGTCACACGCTGTTGATCCACGGACGAAACCCGGACAAGCTAGCCAGGGTAAAGGCTGATCTTGAGGCTCTTCCGGGCGCCGGTGAGGTTGAGGCGTATATGGCTGATTTTTCAAATCTGGCCGATGTAAACAGTCTGGCCGATACCATTCGCAGCCACCACGATCATTTGGACGTTCTGATCAACAATGCCGGGATCCTCCGCACTCAGGATCCTTTGACCAAAGATGGTATGGATGTTCGCTTTGTGGTCAACACGATCGCGCCGTATCTCCTTACCCGGAAGCTGTTGGCGCTAATGGGGAATGCGGGCCGGGTTGTCAACTTGTCTTCTGCTGCTCAGGCGCCAGTCAATCTGAAGGCCTTGGCCGGTCAACAGCGGGCCTCTGATATGGAGGCTTATGCGCAGAGTAAGCTTGCCATCACCATGTGGACACGGGATTTGGCGCGCGAGCTGGGCCCTGACGGGCCGGTCATCGTCGCCGTCAATCCAGCCTCCCTTCTTGGCACCAAGATGGTGAAAGAGGGGTTCGGTGTGTCCGGTAGTGACATCGGTGTCGGCGTTGACATCCTGATACGGGCTTCTTTGTCAAAAGAGTTTGAAGGCCGGTCCGGAGCTTATTTCGATAACGATTCCGGACGCTTCGCAGACCCGCATCCGTCGGGCATGGATCCGCAGGCCTGCGCAGAGGTCGTTGCAACGATCCGCGATGTACTTGCGCACGCCGGACTGCCTGCGAATTAAAGCGCAGGCCGGTCAAGTCTGCCGATCGATTTCTTAAAGGGCCGCCGGACTAGCCGCGGCCCCGGTAAGGCTGTACCCCCTGCTCAGGGATCCAGACCCCCTCCGGGGCTGGGCCAGTTTGGTAAAATACGTCGATCGGAATCCCGCCGCGCGGATACCAGTATCCGCCGATCCGCAACCACTCAGGATCGAGCAGATCAACAAGGCGCTTGCCGATTGAGACCGTGCAGTCTTCATGGAATGCGCCGTGATTGCGGAAAGATCCCAGGAAGAGTTTCAGCGACTTGCTCTCAACCAGGAAGTCCTTGGGCACATAGTCGATAACGAGATGCGCAAAATCCGGCGCGCTGGTCAGAGGGCACAGCGAGGTAAACTCTGGTGCCACAAAGCGCACCATGTATTTCGTGCCGGATTGCGGGTTTGGAACCTTTTCCAGAACAGCGTTTTCCGGGCTGTCGGGCAGCTCTGTCGATGCGCCGAGCTGCGTAAGGTTTTCGTATATGGATTTGTCGCTCATCTCAAACGCCTCTCAAGTTGCCCCAGATCAGGGTGTGCAGCTGCGGCAGGACAGTTGGTGTGTACCAGCGGTCACCAGCCACTTTGTCCACCAGCCAGCGCATCCGGTCCATGATGCCGGGCATGTCAATTGGAGCATCTGCTGCGGCCGGTGACGGTGGCGTGTGATTGCCCGGCTGCAGATAAAGCGGCAGCTCCGGATAGCGCGCAGCAAGATCCTTGGCATAGTCGTAGTCCGTGTCATCGAAGATCACGGTTTTTAAGACTGTCTGGGTCTCTGATCCTGCCGCCTCGACACATTCCGCGAGTTTTTGCCAATCGGTGTCCATACCGCTGGACGGCGGCTTGGGGCTCAAGGTCAGGACATCGAGTGCCGCAAACCAGTCCTTGGCGATGCTGCCCTGTGTCTCCAGGGCAAAACGATAGCCTTCCCACCTGCCGAGCTCGATTAAAGATCCAAGTGGTTGAATTGCCGGATTGCCCCCAGATAGCGAGACCATCAAAGGCTTGCCACCGCTGAGGATTTCAATCTGCATCAGGATTGCCTGCGGCGTCATCGGGTGCCAGTCGTCCCGGTAGGCGCTGTCGACGGCATGCAGTGTATCGCACCAGCTGCAGCGGTAATCGCAACCGCCCGTGCGCACAAAGATTGTTGGCTGACCAATCAGGGCACCTTCACCCTGGATCGTTGGTCCGAAAATTTCATTGACCCGAATTTGTCCAATGCTCATTGGCGGGCCTCCACCGGGATATAGGCAAGCGGCCGATACTCGGCGCATGTTTTGGGTGTTTCCTTGACCCGGACAGCTGTCGTCTCCGGCCATTTTTCCACGCACCAGTCGAAAAGATGCTTGGCGAGACGCTCCGCAGTGACACAGTCATCGCCAAGAACGTCGTTGAGATGCCGGTGATCGAGCGTGTCGTCGATATAGGTCTTCAGAGATTTCAGCTCATTGTAGTCCCGGACGAAACCGATCTGATTGAGCTCAGAGGACGCCAGCTCAACCTCGACTACGTAGTTGTGGCCGTGAAACCGGGCGCAGGGATGATCATCCGGAAGACCGATCAGCTGATGCGATGCGGAGAAATGGAATTCCTTGGTGATCCTATACATTGCAGGCCCCTTTCCAGAAGTCGGGGTCGGCATAGACTGTCGGATCTTTGACGCCAGCCAGGTGGAAGGCTTCCCGCCGCTCGACACAGGTGCCACAGCGTCCGCAATGGATCTCACCGCCTTTGTAGCAAGACCAAGATTTGGTGTGGTCCACGCCCAGATTTGCGCCCTCGGCTGCGATATCGGCTTTGCTGACACGCACATACGGCGTGTAGAGCTTGATCTCGCCCATGCCTTCCAAAGCATGGCGCTGCATTTCTTCAAAGCTCTCGGTGAAGGCGGGCCGGCAATCCGGATAGATAAAATGATCGCCGCCATGAACAGCCGTTGCGACGGCCTCGGCGCCCCGAGCAGACGCAATTCCATAGGCGATGGTCAGCATGATCGCGTTACGGTTGGGCACCACGGTGATCTTCATGGTGTCTTCGGCATAGTGGCCGTCGGGCACATCAATGTTATCGGTCAATGCCGAGCCGGTCAGCTGGCGGCCGATGTTCGTGATGTCGATCAGGATGTGCTCGGTGTTAAGCGCATCGGCACAGGTTTTGGCATAATCCAGCTCCTTCTTGTGGCGCTGGCCATAGTCGAAGGAGATCAGGCCGATCAGCTCGTTTTCTTGCGCGATTTTGTGCGCAAGGGTGACGGAATCCATTCCGCCGGAACAGATGACAAGTGTTTTCAACGTATTGGTCCCTTGTTTTCGCTGTGGACGTTCGTTGAAACGCCCGTCACCGGGTAGGCTGCGACCGGTGGCCTGCCTTTGAAGCAAGCGGCGCGCCTTATAACAGGCTTGCGCAAAAAGGGAAGAGGCTTTGAATCTGACACCTGTTGAGATGCCGACAAAACTGGGCCGGGTACTCTCGGTTCATTCTGGTTAGAACGCCCAATCAGTAACCCGGTCCGACAATTTCGGACGACCGCGAAGAGGTCCTGACCCTAGATAGCAATTTGGGTTGCGCTCGTTATTTCGCGGACCTTGGTCTTGATCGTCTCACCTCCAAGGCTTTCAACACTCAAAGTCGAAAGAAGCGCCTCGTTTTGGGTGATATCCGCGTCCGCATATGCATCAAAGCCGAGTCCTGTCCGGATTTCCAGCTCATGAACAGAAATCTGGAACAACCGGAATGGATCGAAGTCGAGCGTTTCCAGATCACTCAGCAGGTCGTTCTGGGAAAGCACGAAGCAGGCGGCTGTCGGGTTGCTTTCGGCACCGCGATAGGCGACCAGTTTCCAATAATCCCGCGGGATCCGGGCGCCACGATACTCGATGTCCTCGTCCGAAAAGACGGGACCTGAGATCACCGATACCCGAATGTCCTGATCGGCAGCCTGTTCCAGGATTATGTTTTCAAGCCGTCCCCAGAGCCCGCCAAGGCTGGACCGATTATAGCGCTCGTGTTGCGGGGCAATGTTTGTGTAGTAGTAGGAATCCTTGTTGGCCTGGCGTGCTTCTGGCACCGGCCCCCAGGCCAAATCAGCCCTTCGCGCGATGTGCCCGCGATCCAGTTTGTTGTCTTCATAAAGACTGTTGTTCCACTGCAGACCACTCTCGATTCTCGGATCTTCCTTGAAACTGTGGCTGCCCAAGGTCACTTTTCGCGCGCCGTCAACGTTCCACGCCACAAAGCGGGCTATGCGCCGTTTGGCGCTCAGGCATACGGAAAAGTGGGTATAGGGTATTGTCTGCTTGCGGCCAAAATTCACCGCGTCCCGTTTGATGGCGGTCGACATGCCGGGCATTGGAGCGTGGAAGCCAAGGAAGTCGGTATCGTAACCAGAACGAGCTCCAAAGGCTTCCGGTGCATCACCTGGAACGAGACTTGTTTCCGGAGGCGTCAGAGAGAACCGGAGCTTGTTCATAACGGAGGCTGGGTAACAGGCAAGCGCATGTTCGTCCGGGTTGTCGCCGGTCTCGCCCGCAAAATGCAGTCCTGCGAAGATGTCTGTTGCCTTTTGTTTGTCGACGATCATCCATGCACTGCCGGAGTCGCCGCCCATGCTGATCTCGTTGTTCGGTGCAGGTTTCTTGGGGTCCGGTGCGATCTCAAAACAGCCGATTGTTTTTTCGCCCACATGACCGCCGTAATTAATTTTCGCGATGACGTCGGTCCGTCTGACTATTCCGTGGGTCGTATTGGTTGTCCGCCCTGTCTTGACGACTTTGTCGTCGAGCTCAACCTCTGCCATTCTCTGCGGTGCAACGCCGAGGTTATGGATCTCTGGATCAAATTCGCGGTCCCGCAGGCGAGAGATGGCGCAATCGCCCGCGATCCCGAGATGACTTCTTTCCAAGTCGCCGCAATAGTTGTCTGCGATGTTGTTGTCGTCATGCGGCCCGGGCTGAACGATCGGGTCTCCTATCTCGCCCGTGGGTCCGTGAAGTACGTGCCAGTTGGAGAGAATGCATGGCGCCCCGGTTTCGTCGTCGAACACGATCATGCCCAGTGTGCCCGCGGTGCCATCCACGTGAGAAACGCTTGCCCCCGGGACAACCGGATCGAGTCTTGTTTTCAAGACGGACTGGGTCTCCGGACTGATAACCTGATAGGACGGTTTGAACCCGCGTTCCACGACATCGGTCGGGATTGTAATGCCTTCAAAGGCGATTGTTTTTGGCAGTTCCTTCGTGCCTAGGGCTTCCAGCCCCGACACTTCTGCTTTCTGACCAACTGTGAACACAACACTGACTTCGCCGGTGTTGTTTTTTCGGCCTATTCCGATGGATGTGACGTTGGGATCGTCAAGGTAATCGCTGCCGCGCGTTCTGATAAATTTGCGGAGTATGTGCTGAGTGGACTCTGTGTCGGATTTACCTGCAGTCTTCCGTTTTTTGGCCATGGTTCACTCCAAAAAAACATAGGAACTCACCCGGTATTTAAACGTGATATCGAATTTCCATCAACTTAAGATATAGAAATTTTGAAAATGTCACGAAATGCAATCATTGATTGATTTAGCGGGTGTGTCAGGCCCAGATCGCCATGCGCAGGCCTTTGCCGTCGCGCTGATAATTTTCAGGAAAAGGTTCGGCCTGCCTGTTGAAAATCCGCTCCGCAATCAGGCTGTTGGCTGCCGCGTCAAGGAGATCGTCGCGGCCGCACCCCCTTGGAGGCTTTTGATCCAGGAAGGGTTTTGGCAGGCCTTTGGAGACGAGTAGGTCGCGGCGCTGATCCAAGCCCTCCGGATTCGCGCGGCTCTTGACCTTCTTCGGCAGGCTCATTTCGGCCTCTTCGTTCAAACGCCAAAAGGCGAGCTCTGGATGCACTTCATGAATCCGCTCTTCTAGCGCAGGCGTCATCAGGCCGTCGATTTCACGGATTTTGGGGAACAGATAAAAGCACTGTTTTGAGACCTTGCGGGGTGGGTTGGAGGTTTTAAGCGACGTTTCACACGAAGCTCTGTAATCATCTTCGTAGACCGCAGCGCGCGACGGCACGGAAAACACGGAAGACTGACGCAGTCCAAGGTGCTTTCTAGCAGCCTTTTCAGCCCCCCTGCCATCTGGTCCAAGGTGGTCCGGCAACCCGATCGGCATGTCGACCGCAATGATCTTCAACTCGGGCCGATAGGAAAGAAGATCCGCAAAGTGTTCAAAAAGCTGAAGTTTGAGATCTTTGGGATCGCTCAGGTTTCGGAGAACTGTGATCCAGCCGGCCCGGCAGCCGTCAACACCGGCGACCCAGGTCCCGGTGCTCTCAGGCACGGGCTTTGGCTTCCATAACACGCCGGGAAGTGACCAGCGCCATGGCTCGGACTACGGACTGCTGTTCATCGGCAAAGAGGAGCTCATCCGCTCCTTTTTTGACGCTGCGCGCGACAAGTTCAAAAACAGAGGCTGAAGCGCGCTTTACGGCCTCCTCATCGTCCAATCCGGCGAGCCGGTTGATCAAAAGCAGACCGGCTATCAGATCACCCGTACCATGCGGCGGGTTGGCAATGGCTGCATGTTCGGCGGCAACGGCGCCCCTCGGGCCGGCGAGCAGATTTGAGATCGCGTTGCGGCGCAGGGCCGGTGCCGACGTCACGAGGACGCGCTCGGTGCCCAAATCCCGGGCCGCCGATAGAGCCTCCAGCTCGCTGGAGATTTCTCTGCCGGTTAACCAGCCAAGTTCAAAACTGTTTGGGGTGACGATATCGGCCAGAGGAACCAGATGGTCCCGAATGGCTTCAGCAGTTGCTTCAGGAACGTAAAGCCCGCCACCTGAAGCAGATGTGTGATCGCCCATGACCGGATCGCACAGATAAGGCGCTTCTGGGTTGGCGGTTTTGACTGCCTCGATTAGATCCGCAATTACCGGAGCCTGGTCCGGGCTGCCGAGATACCCGGTGATGATACCCCCGATCTCGCAGAGCTTTGCCGATCCCGCAAGATCGGAAACGATTGCGGAAAAATCACTGGTTGGCGGCACGATCCGCGTTCCTTTGCCGTGTCCCGGGTGCCAAGGCAGCAAGATGGTCGGAAGAAACCAGACATCATGACCGTTCCGCTCCAGTGCAAACGTCAGACCGCGGCCGGATATGCCGCCGCGTACCACTTGAGATGTGATGACAAGGATCGGTTTTGTCACTGGTTCAGATCCGGCAGGCGGCTGCGTCATAGGCGACTTTCAATTGAGGGTTCGCCGGATTGGCGGTTAGGCAGCATCGGTGCTGGTTGTTTTGCCGTCACCATAGCGCTTTTCGATGTATTCCAGCACCATTTGCTTGAACTCATCCGCGATGCCCTCGCCACGCAATGTGGTTGCCTTTTCGCCGTCAATGAAAACGGGCGCTGAGGGTGTTTCGCCTGTTCCGGGGAGCGAAATGCCGATATCGGCGTGCTTGGATTCGCCCGGTCCATTCACGATGCAGCCCATCACGGCAACGTTCAGGCTTTCAACGCCTGGATACTGTTCGCGCCACTTCGGCATTGACACCCGAATGTGGTCCTGAATGTCCTGCGCGAGTTCCTGGAAGACCGTGGAGGTCGTGCGGCCGCAACCCGGACAAGCTGCCACCACCGGCACAAATGCGCGGAACCCCATGACCTGCAGGAGTTCCTGCGCGACCTGGACCTCACGGGTCCGGTCACCGCCCGGCTCTGGTGTCAGGGACACGCGGATCGTGTCGCCGATGCCTTGTTGCAGCAAAATACCCATCGACGCTGCGGAGGACACAATGCCCTTGGTTCCCATGCCCGCTTCCGTCAGGCCGAGGTGCAAGGCGTAGTCACAGCGGCGGGCAAGGTCGGCATAAACGGCGATCAGGTCTTGAACCTGGCTAACCTTGGCCGACAACAGGATCTTGTTGCGGCCCATGCCAAGGTTTTCTGCGCGTTCTGCCGACAAAAGTGCGGACTGGATAATGGCTTCACGCATAACGGCGTTTGCCGAGACGGGGGAAGCGCTCTCTGCGTTCTCGTCCATCAGCTTTGTCAGTAGCTCTTGATCCAGCGAGCCCCAGTTGACGCCGATCCGCACAGGTTTGTCGTGCTTCTGCGCGATATCGATGATCTGGGAAAACTGCGTGTCGCGCTTGGCCTTGAAGCCGACATTGCCCGGGTTGATGCGGTATTTGTCGAGAGCTGCGGCGCAGTCTGGATAGTCGGTGAGGAGCTTGTGGCCGATATAGTGAAAGTCGCCCACCAGAGGCACGTCCACGCCAATCCGGTCCAAACGTTCCTTGATATGCGGGACCTGGGCGGCTGCTTCTGCACGATCGACAGTGATCCGAACGACTTCCGAGCCCGCTCGCGCGAGCGCCGACACCTGCGCGACTGTTGAATCCGCGTCTGCGGTATCCGTGTTGGTCATGGACTGAACCACGATCGGCGCGCCGCCTCCAACCATCACTGAGCCGACTTTTACCCCAACTGATTTGCGGGGCGGCAGGGGAGTTGCGAAATCATCAATCATGGCAAGGCCAACCGGTTGTCGTTCATGCGTCCCATATGTGGGAGTGTGCCTGGGTTTTCCAGCGCATCAATAGGGTGTCTGCAAAAAAAGGGCAATGGCAGCGCGCTCGGTGGGGGTGGAACTTGCGCTTGTTGTCATTGCGCGCGTGCCGTTTGCCCCATATGACAAGCGAGATTTTAGCGGGGCATTGGTCCCAACAATAGTAACGTGGCGGGTTCGACAATGCTCAAACGGTTGCTGAGTGATGCGGCATCACTGGTCTTCGGACATCTTGAAACAGTCTTCAAGGTCTGCGGTGCCTGGTTTTTGATCCAGTTTTTGATTTCTATTCTTATCCTGACTGCGACCGCCGGTGTTCCTGCCGATGCCGAAACATTGCCACCAGCTGCAGGCTTGTTGTTGATGACGAGCACTCTCGTCGCGCTGATCTCGTCGGCATCCATATCCGTTGCCTGGCACCGGTTTGGCCTTCTTGGTGAACGGGGCGGCAATATCTATCTGCGCTTCGGTAGAGTCGAAGTCCAGTTCATCTGGCGGATGCTTCTGATCGGTCTGTTTGGGTTCGCCGTTTCCCTGCCTCTCGTTTTTGTCGCATTCATGCCGTCGGAATCGGCATCTGGCCTGGCAATCATTGCGCTTGTTCTGGGCTTTGCCCTCGTCATCATGCCGTTTCTGATGCGGCTTAATCTGGTGCTGCCAGCGACTGCGATCGAGCGGCCAATCGGATTTGGCGAAGCCTTGCGGATCGGCAAAGGGCTTGGTTGGCGGATGTTGGTGGCCGTCGTGGTTCTGTCCCTGCCCTTTGTTCTCGTAACCATGGGGCTTCAGTGGGCACTTACGGTTGTCTCGATCGGCCTGCCTGCCTTGTTCATCCAGATCAAGGTGATGATCTTGAATGTGTTGTTGCAGATCATCGTGACCGTGCTTGGGATTTCGGTGATCACCGCGGGGTATCGCATGGCCATGGAAAGACAGACGCAAGCGGCGCAAAGCTAGCGTATCGTCCGAAAAGACCTATCTTGGGTGGGAACCGGAATTCGAGGGGAACCCATGTTTATCACCGTTTTGGAACGGTCGCTTTCACTGGCGCAGCACAATATTGGAACGCTGTTCAAGACCGGCTGGGCTTACATTCTGGTGCTTGTCGCGCTCAACTTCGCGATCGGGTCTTCTTTGATGCCGAGCGGTGGGTTCAGCACCATTTCCTATATGACCGAACCGGTTGAGACGGTGGACGAGGGGGCACTGAGAGCGCTTGCGGCCCTTGCGAACCTTTTGGTCGGGTTCTCGATTGCCATTGCCTATGTTCGCAAGATCCTGATTGATGCGCGCGACTTCCCTCTGTTTGTGGGGCCCAGAACGTTCAAGGTGATCATCAACATGATTGTTTTGAACCTGATCGGGTTCTTGTCTTTGATCCCGCTCGGGATTGCCGCCAGCATCCTCGCTGCGATTACAGGTGGATTGGGCGCAATCGCGTTTCTAGCGGCGCCCTTCATCGCGCTGATGGTGACCCAGAAGTTCTCTCTCGTTCTGCCGGCTGCTGCCGTTGATGATCCCCTTACTTTCAAGGAAAGCTGGCGCGCCACCAACGGGCTTGGTTGGCCGATGGCGTTTGCGGCGCTGGTGATGAGCTTGCTTGCTGCCGTTCTTGTCGCCGGCGTCGGCCTGATTCTGAGCCTTATGGAAAACTTTCTTGCTGCCAATGTGTTCTGGCAGCAGATCCGGTCGGCGGCTTTTCCGATGGCGACGATGCTGATCACGGTGTGGGTCTTCGCCAATCTTCATGCAACGTTTTACGGCATGGTTCGTGAGCGATTTGCTGCCCGCATTGGCTTGCGGGCCGAAGACCTGAAGCAGGTTGAAGAAACCCGCAGTGCCGCCGACGAAAAAACGCGATCAAAGGCGCGCAAGGCCCTGGCCGGAGCGCAAAAAATGCGCCGCCGTTGAACGTGATTGACCGAAGTCAGCGGTTTCAGGCGCGAATTTCGATTCTCATGTTGCAGTGCGGCGATAACTGGTCAAAAGTCCCGCCAGACGTTTCATTCATTTCGGGAGGATTTTCTGATGCTCGCCAATAAGACAGCAGTTGTAACAGGGTCAACGTCCGGGATTGGCCTCGGATGTGCCCGCGCTTTCGCTGAAAAAGGCGCCAACGTGGTCATCAACGGTCTCGGCGATGCCGATGAAATTGAAAAGACCCGCGCAGCCATTGAAGCTGATTTTGGCGTGAAGTGTGTCTACTCACCGGCTAACATGCTGAAAGGCGATGAAATCGCAGGAATGATCTCTGACACTCAGAAGGAATTCGGGTCTGTCGACATCCTGGTGAACAACGCAGGCATCCAATATGTCTCCCCGGTTGATGAGTTCCCGATCGACAAATGGGACGCCATCATTGCGATCAATCTGTCTTCTGCCTTCCATGCGATCCGCGCGGCGGTGCCGGGAATGAAAGAAAACGGTTGGGGCCGGATCATCAATACAGCCTCCGCGCACGCTCTCGTCGCGTCCCCTTATAAATCCGCTTATGTCGCCGCCAAACACGGCATTGCCGGCCTGACCAAGACAGTTGCGCTCGAAGTGGCCGAGCAAGGTATCACCGTTAACGCGATCTGCCCCGGTTATGTTTGGACGCCGCTGGTTGAAGCCCAGATCCCTGACACGATGAAAGCGCGGAACATGACCGAGGAAGAGGTCAAGAAAGATGTGCTTTTGAAGGCCCAGCCAACCAAGAAATTCGTCACCATCGAACAGGTCGCCGGTTACGCTGTCTTCTTGTGCTCCGACACGGCGTCTTCGATTACCGGTGCCATCATGACGATGGATGGCGGCTGGACCGCTCAGTAAGCCAACAGACACAAGCCCGCAGGAGCGAAAAGAGCCATGTCAGATCCAAAAAAGATCAATCTGGCTTTGCAAGGGGGAGGCGCGCATGGCGCCTTCACCTGGGGTGTGCTCGATTGGTTCCTGGAAGACAGCCGGTTCGAACTGGACGGGATCACCGGGACATCCGCCGGGGCAATGAATGCGGTTGTGTTGGCCAGCGGCTTGGAAGCTGGCGGGGAAGAGGGCGCGCGTGCAACGTTGGAAGCCTTTTGGCGCGAAGTTAGCGCCGAGGCACGCACCAGTCCCATCCAGCGTTCCCCGCTGGATGTGCTTCTGGTTCATCGAAGCCTCGATTATCCACCCCCTAACCTCTATTTACAGCTGCACCC
>ERZ1023324.66-NODE-66-length-48159-cov-5.975532_pt1 | contig 48159 bp, 44 predicted proteins | sample MGYA00520886_ERZ1023324 | MGnify/ENA primary metagenome ERZ1023324 (study PRJEB32759, sample SAMN07749864) | skin metagenome | biome: transportation; feature: city; material: polyester macromolecule | host: Homo sapiens | place: Hong Kong:KT line | collected...
CGTGCCTGCTGGAGTTCTTGGGGCTCATCAGCGGCAGGCCCAGCGCGTCGATGCGCGGCCCGGGCATCGCCAGGCAGATCAGCCCGCGGCCATGCGTCGCCATGAAGTTGATCGCGTCGGGCGTCGCCATCTGCGCGGGGATGACGAGATCGCCCTCGTTCTCGCGGTCCTCGTGGTCCACCAGCACGAACATGCGGCCGTTGCGCGCGTCCTCGATGATTTCCTGGATGGAGGAAATCGCGTCGGACCAGTCGCGTTCGACGGGACCGGGCGCTTCGTACTGCATCGGCATCTCTTGCATCGCTCTCTCCATCCGGCGCAATTCTTTCAGTCGGCGCGCGTCGCGTGGCCGAAGTGGACCTGCCCGCCGACGAAGCCCGCCAAGCCGCCCGCCGTCATCATCTCGCGCTCATGCGCCGTCTCGCCGATCATCAGGACGGCGTCGCGCGGCAAGCCCTGGGCACGAAGCCATTCCTTCATCTCGTCGCGCATCGCGGCCCAGCTGCTGCCGAACGGTGCGAGCGTGCGGCCCGACACGGCCCCGATCTGCCGCGCCAGCACGTCGGGCGCAAGGCCGGGCGCGCATCCCAGGTGCGATATGCTGCGGCGGCACCTGTCTGTTCAATGCCATGTCCGCCGATCACCACCATCGCGGCCGCTTTCGCAATCCGCACAACCGGGATCCGCACAGCGGTGCAGGGCTGTTGCGATTTCTCGGCCAGTGGGCGCGGTCACGGCCCAGCGGCGGGCCGCCGGTGCCGACGCGGCCGGACCTGGCGTTCATCACGGGGAATCGCTCGGTGCGGACCGCCACCTGGATCGGGCATTCGACCTATCTGATCCAGCTCGACGGGCTCAACATCCTCACCGATCCCCACCTGTCGCCACGTGCCTCACCGGTGCAGTGGGCGGGGCCGGAGCGCTTGCTGCCGCCGGCGTTGTCCCACGAGCAGATTCCGCCGATTGATGTGGTGCTGATCTCCCATAACCACTATGACCATCTCGATGCCGCCACCGTGCAATGGCTGGCGGTGGCGCACAGCCCGGTGTTCATTGCGCCGCTGGGCAATGCACCGCTGTTGCGGTCGCTGGGGGCGCAGCGGGTGGAGGAGCTGGACTGGTGGGGCGTGCACCGCCGTGGCGGGCTGACGGTGCGGCTGGTGCCGGCGCAACATTTCTCGGGGCGCGGGTTGGGCGACCGCAACGCCACCTTGTGGGGCGGCTTCGTGTTCGAGGCGGACGGTGCCAAGGTGTTCTTCGCCGGCGATACCGGTTACAGCCCGGACTTTGCCGAGGTCGGCCGGCGCCTGGGACCCATCGATCTGTCGCTGATTCCCATCGGCGCCTATGACCCGCGCGACTTCATGCGGCCCATGCATATCGATCCTGAGGAAGCCGTGCAGATCCATCTGGACGTGCGCAGCAGACGTTCGCTGGCGATGCACTGGGGCACGTTCCGGCTCACCCTGGAGCCGCTGGACGAGCCGCCTGTGCGGCTGGCCGCAGCCTGCACCGCAGCCGGGTTGCCGGACGGCGCCTTCCAGGTGCCCGCGCCCGGGGAAACGCTGGGCTGGTAGTGCGCTAGCGGGGATCCTGCAGGGTTTCCAGTCGCTGCTGGCGCTCCGATTCGGGCAGCGCCGCCAGCGCCGCCACAGCGGCGTGGAACCGCGGCCAGTCCTCATCACACTCGCGGAACAGCGCGGCGAAGGCGGCGGTCCAGCCGTCGTACAGCCCGAAGGGCAGCAGCTTGGCGTTGTTGAGGCCGCTGCTGAACCAGCGGTCGTACCCGGCCCAGCCGTCCCAGTCGGCGCGCAGGGCCTGGTAGCGCGCCTCCAGTTCGGTAAACGCGGCGTTACGGGCGGCTTCCAGGCGTTCCGGGCGGCCCTGGTGGCGCTCGTAATCTGCCGCCAGCCGCGCCCGTGTATCCAGCACCAGTTGCACGAAGGCCTGGCGCCGTTCGCGCAGCAGGGCCCAGTCCGGTTCATGGAGGTGTCGCGCCGCCATCCAGGCCTGCAGCCCGGCCTCCTCCACGAAGCTGGCGTAGGACTCGTTGAAGGCGGTGTCATCCGCCACGAACACCTGCTGGTGGGCCAGCTCATGGAACACGGTGCCCACCAGCTGCGCCGTGCTCCAGCCCATCATGGTGTTGAGCACCGGGTCATCGAACCAGCCGAGGGTGGAGTAGGCCGGGACCGGTGCAATGTAGGTGTCCAGGCCGGTCTTCCGCAGCTTCTCCGCTTCGCGCTCGGCGCGGGCCAGATCGAAGAAGCCCTGATAGGCCAGGCAGCCCACCATCGGGTGGCACACCTCGCGCGGTGCCAGGCTGTGACGGGGCGTGGCGAACAGGTTCCACACCACGGCGTCCCGGTGCAGGTCGGCGTACTGCGTGTAGCTGCCGTTGTCGGGCAGGCCCAGGTGACTGACGGCAAAGCCGCGGGCGTCCAGGACCGAGCCCAGGCGCGCGGCCAGGGTGGGGTCGGTGTCCGGGTTGGTCAGCAAGCGGTCAATCGGCACACGGGCCTGCAGCAGTGCCCACTGGCCCTGGGCCAGGTGGCTGTAATAGCCCACACGCATGCAGCCGGTCAGGGCCAGCAGCGGCAGGGTGGTGAGGGCGAGGGTGGCGCGACGACGCATGCGCCAAGTGTACGACGCGGCGAATGACGGTAGCGGTGCATCCATTTCGGCAGCCCGGCCGTAGGAGGGGGTGTGGTGAGGGTCGGGTTCGCTCTCCGTCACCACGCCCGAACCCACGGCAACGTCCCTGCCCGTGGCGCGATTGTGGGCAGCCTGCGGGCTGCCCGCTTTTTTTGTCGGGCAGTGCGCATCCGGTTTCGTGCCTGTGCCGTAAGGGGTTGGAAGTCGTGTTCCAGCTCAATCACTGCACAGGGGAGTGCTCATCATGAAACGCCAGACACTGACACCCGCAATGCTGCTCGGCAGCCTTGTCCTCTTCGCCGCCTGCAGCGACAACAACAACCGATACCAGCCACCACCCGACCCGATCGCCGTGGGCCAGGAGGTGTTCCGGTTCGAAACCTTCGGCAACGAGGCCTTCTGGACCGATGCCATGCAGTTGCCGCAAGGCATCATCGAAGCCGGGCTGACGCCGCTGCAGGCGATCGGCGTGGGCCTGAACGTCAACGCTGAAGCTCTGGAACCGACCTTCGCCGGCATCGTCGTCGACCAGATCAACACCGCCCTCGCGGGGGGTGATGCGCCGGCCCTGAGCGATCCCGCGGTCACGCTTGAACTGATTCGTCAGGGTGCGGTGATCGGCGTGGTGCCGTTCGGGGCGGACGGCAAGCGGCTGCCCCTGGGCAGCGACCCCGCATTCGGAGCGGATGATCAGATCGCCAAGGTCGGCGTGGCCTGTGCGCTGTGCCATGCCCGGACCGATGATTCGATTCTGGCCACCGGGGAGGTGGGGCCGGGCTCGGTGGGGGTGCAAGTGGACGGCATCACGGCGGAAGGCCTGGATGTCGGCGCTATCTTTGCCACGGCCCAGAATCCGCTGGCCTATCTGCCGTTCCTGCAGCTGGCCTACGATGCCCTCGACGGCGCCTCGCTCGGACGTGGCGGGCATCCGGGGATCAACTCGGACGATACGATCGAACAACAGACCGCCGATGCGCGGGCCTATCTGACCGGCATGAACATGGAGACCGGCCTGCGGCATTACCCGCTGAGCTCCTTCGACCCCACGCCGGACGGCATTGGCAACGCCACCTACATCCCGCCGTTCTTCCGCACGGATCTGGCCGCGCCCTGGGGCAGCAGCGGTGCGTTCGAGCAGTTGGAGGACTTCAACAACCTCGTCTACACCGTGGCGTTGGATCCCACCAGTCTGCTCACTGACGAGGGTCGTGCCCTGCTGAACGTGCTCGCCGGCCCGGTTGGCGATGAGATTGCCGCCCGCTACGAGCAGGTGCTGCGCGATACCGGCGTCATTCCCATGGGCATGGCGGTATCCGATGTGCTGCCGTATGTGGAGGTGGCGCAGGACGATCTGCCCGCCGGTTCGGCCAGCGGCCCTGTGGGGCGGCGCGTGGACGAGGCGAAACTGGCGGCCCTCAGCGCCTACACCGATCAGTTGCAGGCGCCGGCCGCGCCGATGGGGCTCAATGCCACCCAGGTGGCGCTGGGTGAGCAGCTGTTCTCGACGCCGCGCGACATGGGCGGCGCGGGGTGCGTGGGTTGCCACAAGGCCGACCCGGGCGAACCGGTGGAGAACGATCGCATCCGGCCGATCACGTCCCTGTACCGGGCCTATGAGGATGATCTGCTGGTGCTGCTGGATCGCAGCATGCAGGGGCTGTCGCCGCTGCAGACCACCCTGGCCGGTCCCAGCCCCGAATACGACCTGGCGCTGGTGGTGCTGGATGCCACCCGCCGCGGTCAGGAAGGGTTCGGGCGGGGCTTTGCCAAGCCCATGCTGCTGGCGCTCGACAGCAAGACCGAGTTCCTGCACAACGGATCGGTGGCGGGTGAAACCAGTGCCGAGGGGCTGAACCTGCTGCTGGATCCGGCACGCGGCACCAACGCGCCGCACGGGTTCTTCTACCCCGCGGTGGGCGAGCCGGATGATCCGGCGGGCCGTGCCGCGCTGGTCGACTACCTGCGCAGCCGCACCACGCCCTGAAGACGTAAGGGCGATACCAGCAACGAGAACGGGCCGCGCGAGGCGGCCCGTTCTCGTTGGGGTGGGGGACTGTCAGCGCGGGCGGGGATTGAAACGCAGGCGCTGACCCATCGGCTGCGGCGACAGCTCGCCGTCGCGGTACACCAGATGCCCGTTGACCCAGGTGGCGTCGACGCGGCCTTCCATGACATCGCCTTCCAGCGGCGACCAGCCGCAGAGATAGCGCACGTCCTCGCGCCGCACCGGGTCGCGGGCGTCGAGATCGAGCAGGGCGAGGTCGGCATAGCAGCCTTCGCGCAGATAGCCGCGCTCCAGGACCCCAAACAGTCGCGCCACGTTGTGGCTGGTGCGGTCCACCATCGTCGTCAGCGACAGCTCGCCGCGATTCACCAGCGTCATCAGCATCGGCAGCGCATGCTGCACCAGCGGCAGTCCGGACGGTGCCTTGAAGTAGCTGCGGGCCTTTTCTTCCAGCGTGTGCGGCGCGTGGTCGGTGGCGACCACGTCGATGATGCCGGCCTCCACCGCCGCCACCAGCGCCGCGCGGTCCTCGGCGGTCTTCACCGCGGGGTTGCACTTGATGGCGCTGCCACGCGTGGCGTAACCGCTGGCGTCGAAGTACAGGTGGTGGACGCAGGCTTCCACGGTGATGCGTTTGTCGGCCACCGGGCCGGGCTGGAAGAAGGCCAGCTCCTTCGCCGTGGTGAGGTGCAGCACATGCAGCCGGGCGCCGTGTTCCCGGGCCAGCCCGGTCGCCAGTTCGGTGGAGCGGTAGCAGGCCTCGGCGGAGCGGATCAGCGGGTGCTGGTCCATCGGCACGTCCTCGCCGTAGCGCTCGCGGGCGGCGGCCTCGTTGGCGAGGATGGTGGGGGTGTCCTCGCAATGGGTCACCACCATCAGCTTCGAGCGGCTGAAGATGGCGGACAGCGTGCCGGGGTCGTCCACCAGCATGTTGCCGGTGGAGGCGCCCATGAACACCTTCACCGCGCAGGCCTCGTCCGGCTGCAGCCGCGCCACTTCCTCGGCGTTGTCGTTGGCGGCGCCGAAGTAGAAGGCGTAGTTGGCGAAGCAGCGCCCCTGGGCCAGCGCGTACTTTTCCGCCAGCCGTTCACGGGTGGTGATGGTGGGGTTGTTGTTGGGCATGTCGAAGAAGCTGGTGATGCCCCCGGCCGCTGCCGCCGCCGATTCGCTGGCGAAGTTGGCCTTGTGCGTGTGCCCCGGTTCGCGGAAGTGCACCTGGTCGTCGATCATCCCCGGAATCAGCGTGCGGCCCTTGGCGTCGAACACCTCGTGGCCGGGCGGGCAGGGGATTTGCGGGGCGATGCGGGCGATGCGTTCGCCTTCGATCAGCAGGTCGGCTTCAAGGATCTGGCCTTCATTGACCAGACGGGCATTGGTGATCAGCACGATGCATTCTCCAGTTGCCAATCGCCCCACAGGGCCTGCAGGGCGGCCAGCGTGGCAACGCCGGCGGTTTCGGTTCTCAGGATACGCGGACCGAGATGGACCGCAACGAAGCCGGCGGCCTGGGCCCGGGCCGCCTCGCCCGCGCTGAGCCCGCCTTCGGGGCCGATCAGCAGGGCGATGCCGGCGGCCGGCGCGCTCAGGCTGCGCAGGCTGGTGTCGGCATCCGGCAGCAGGGTCAGCTTGAGGGTGTCGGCCGGCAGCGCCGTGAGCGCGGTGTCCAGCGGCACCACCGGCAGCAGCGGCGGGATGCGGACACGGCCGGATTGCTCGCAGGCCGAGACGATCACGCCTTCCCAGTGGCTCTGTTTTTTGTCCCAGCGATCGCCGTCGAGCTTGACCACGCTGCGTTCGGAGCGCAGCGGCTGCACGCGGGTGACGCCCAGCTCCACGGCCTTCTGCAAGGTGTAGTCCATGCGGTCGCCCTTGGACACGCATTGCAGCAGGGTGATGTCGAGCGGCGATTCGCGCCGGGGCTGGTGGACCGTGCCGATGCGGACGCTGCCGCTGCGCTTGCCGATGGCGTGCAGGGTGGCATCGGCCTCGTGCCCCTCGCCATCGAACACCGTCACGGCATCGCCTTCACGCAGTCGCAGCACCTGCACCAGATGCCGGTGCGCGCTGTCGGGGAGCGGGTGTTCCTGCCCCTGCGCCCACGGCCCGGGCAGGTGGATGCGGCTCATGGTGCGCAGGCGGCGTCAACGGCGCCGGCCAGCACCTCGCACAGACGCTCCAGTTCGCGGGGCGTGATCACATAGGGCGGCATCAGATAGAGCGTGTTGCCCAGCGGCCGCAGCAGCACCCCCTGTTCCAGCGCGTACTGGTAGGCACGCAGGCCGCGGCGTTCTTCCGCAGGGAAAGGTTCGCGGCGGCTGGGTGCCTTCGCCATCTCCACCGCCAGCACCATGCCCTGCTGCCGTACTTCGGCCACGTGCGGGTGCTGGCGCAGGCGCGCGGTCTGGGTCCACATCAACTGGCCGAGCCCGCGGTTGATGCTCATCCAGTCGCAGCTGTCGAACACCGCCAGGGTGCCCAGTGCGGTGGCGCAGGCCAGCGGGTTGCCGGTATAGGAGTGCGAATGCAGAAAGGCCTTGCCGGTGTGGTACTCGTCGTAGAAGGCGGCGTAGACCGTCTCGGTGGTGAGCGTGACCGCCAGTGGCAGAGTGCCGCCGGTGAGGCCCTTGGACAGGCACATGAAATCCGGCGAGATACCCGCCCATTCGCAGGCGAACATCTGCCCGGTACGGCCGAAGCCGGTGGCGATCTCGTCGGCGATCAGGTGGATGTCGAGCCGGGTGCAGGCCTCGCGCAGGCGTTCCAGATAGACCGGGTGGTACATGCGCATGCCGCCCGCGCATTGCAGCAGCGGCTCCACGATGACCGCGCAGATCTCGTCGGCGCGCGCTTCCAGCACCCGCAGCGTGTCGTCGAAGCGGCTGCGGCTGTAGTCCTCCCAGCTTTCGCCCGGCTGGCGGCCGTTGGGCTGCATCAGGCTGCAATCCGGCGAGGGCACGGTGATCGGCGTCAGCATCAGCGGCGCGTAGGTGTCGCGGTACAGGCCGGTATCGCCCACCGCCAGCGCGCCCAGGGTTTCCCCGTGATAGCTGTTGCTGAGGGTGACGAAGCGCTGCTTCTGCGGCCGGCCCACATTGCGCCAGTAGTGGAAGCTCATCTTCAGCGCCACTTCCACCGCTGCCGAGCCGTTGTCGGCATAGAAGCAGCGGCTCAATCCCTCGGGGGTCATCGCCACCAGCTTTTCCGACAGCGACACCACCGGTTCGTGGGTGAAGCCGGCCAGCAGCACATGGTCGAGGGTGTCCAGCTGCTGCTTGAGGTGCTCCACGATCACCGGATGGCGGTGACCGAAGATGTTGGTCCACCAGGAGCTGACCGCATCCATCACCCGCTGGCCATCGGGCGTTTCCAGCCACACGCCTTCGGCCCTGGCCACCGGCACCAGCGGCAGCCATTCGTGATCGCGCATCTGGGTGCAGGGGTGCCACACCACCGCCCGCGAGCGCGCGGCGAGATCCGATGCCGTCATAGCGTTTTCACCAGCACGATGCTGTTCCGCTGATAGTTGTAGAGCTGCTTGCGCGCCACCGGCAGGTCCTCGACGCTGCGCTGCACGAAGCCGTGCTCGATGAACCAGTGCGGTGAGTGCGTGGTGAGGCTGAACAGCTGTTTGAGGCCCTGCTGCCGCGCTTCCTGCTCCACCCGCTTCAACAGCGCGGCGGCACGGCCGGCGCGACGATAGTCCGGATGCACGGCCACGCAGGCGAACTCGCCGATGCCGGCGTCGGGGAAGGGCAGCAGGGCGCAGCAGGCGATCACCATGCCGTCGCGCACGATGACATTGAAATGGCCGATCTCCAGTTCCAGCTGCTCGCGCGAGCGCGGCACCAGCACGCCACTGGCTTCCAGCGGCTGGATCAGTTGCAGTACGCCGCCGACATCCTCGATGGTGGCGTCGCGGGTGGCCTCGTAGTCGTCATCGGCATAGAGCATCAGGCCCACACCGTCGCGGGTGTAGAGCTCGCGCAGCAGCACGCCGTCGGCATCCTCGCCGATCAGGTGGATGCGTTTGACGCCGCGGCGACCGGCACGGATGGCGGCATGCAGGATGCCGCGGTCCTCCGGTGACACATGGTTGGCATCCGCCAGCAGCGCCTCGGCTTCCGCCAGCGCCAGCTGACCGACATCGCCGGCATCTTCCGCCACCCGCCAGCCGCGCGGGTCCGATGGCAGCACGAACACCAGCTTGTCCGCCCCCAGCGCGGTGGCGGTGGCCGTGGCCACGTCCTCGGCGCGCAGGTTGAAGATCTCGCCGGTGGGCGAGTAGCCCACGGGGGAGAGCAGGGCGATGCGGTCCTTGTCCAGCACATCGCGCAGGGTGTCCACATCCACCCGCCGCACCTCGCCGGTGAACTGGTGATCCACCCCGCCGCGCACCCCGACCGGGCGCGCGGTCACCCAGTTGCCACTGGTGACGCGCAGGCGGGCACCGCCCATGGGGGTGCTGGCCAGGCCCGTCGACAGGCGCGCCTCGATCTCCATCCGCAGGCTGCCCACCGCCGCCTTCACGCATTCCAGGGCAGCGCGGTCGGTGACCCGCAGGTCGCCCTGGTACAGCGGCTGCAGCCCCTGGCTGCTCATGCGGGCATCGATCTGCGGGCGGGCGCCATGCACCAGCACCAGCTTCACGCCCAGGCTGTGCAGCAGCGCCACGTCGTAGAGAAATGCATCGAAATCCGCGCGGCAGGCCGCCTCACCGCCGAAGGCGATGACGAAGACCTTGCCGTGATGGGCATGCGCGTACGGCGCGGCGGCCCGCAGGGCGGCAATGAAGGCGCTGTGATCCATGGCGCGCAGTATACGGCGCGCCCCCGGCGTGGGCCCCTTATGGGGGGTGCGCCCCCGATCTGGGGGGCGCTGGCGGGGCCTGCGGATTCCTAAGGTCGGCCGGTGCCGCGGCGGGTGGTCTGCCGCGGACGATTGATATCGACCATGAGGGATACAAGATGAAACTGAAGGCATGGATGGTGGTTCCGGCGGCGCTGGTGCTCGCGGCCTGCGACAGCGGTGGCGGTGGGGGTGGCAAGACCGTGGCCGGTGTGGCCGGGGCAGACAACTGCACGGTGACCGTTCCGATGTCGGTTACCGGGGAGCTGACGCCGATGTACAGCTGGGATGTGCCGGACAGCGACGATGGCGTGTTCAACCTCTCCGTGATCCGGGTGGAAAACATCGACTACATCGCTTCGAATCCGACCACCTGCTTTGCCACCACGCCGGGTGCGGAAGTGGACGAACGCTGCAAGATTGCCTACGCCCGTACCTCGGGTCCTGATCTAAGCAATCCTGAAGTGCCGCAGAACATCGTGACTTCACCCGTGATGCATGGCGCGGCGAGCAGCGGCTTTGATGTCATCGCGCTGACCCAGGAGTCGCCTCTGGAAAATGGTGTTGAGTACCAGGCCTCCGTGGTTCGCGCCCTGGACAACAACAGCGCGCAAGCCTGTGGCTGCATGCGCTTTGTGGCGGGCACGGCGGACAGCAGCGACACGCTCTGCGGCAGCTGATCGAGCGGCGTCAGGCCCGGGTGGCTTCAATGCCATCCGGGCTTTTTTGTTGGCCTCACCCCACTCCCATCACCCACTCACTGAAGTGGTGCAGCGGGCCAACGCTGGCGAGCGTTGCGCCGAGCAGGACGAGCGCGAACAGCGCCAGGCGGGCGCGGACGTGGCGGGGCTCGACGGGTGGGTGCAGCAGACGATGGATGCGGGCCGTGAGATCGCCTTCGGCGAAGGCGCTGTGGCCGAGGCCGATGGGGGGCTGTGTCAGGCGTTGCACCTGGATCAGGGTTTCCGCGACCTGCCGGGGGCCGCTGACGGTGGCGGCGTGGTGGTCGGCGAGGTGTTCGCTGGTCTGCTGAAGGTCCATCAGCAGCGTGCGGCTGTGCGGCAGCAGGCGGGACAGGCCGGCCAGCAGATGTCGCAGCGGGTCGCGGCGCTGACGATGGGTGTGTTCGTGGGCCAGCACGATGGCCACCGCCTCCGCGCTCAGCGCCTGCGTCAGCCCTTGCGTGAGCCAGACCCGGGGGCGCCACAGGCCGGTGGTCAGCGCCAGCGCACGCGGATGATCGATCAGGTGGTGGCCCTGCGGCTGCGGGCAGGCGCCGGCGGCGCCGAGGCGACGCAGGGCGGCGTGGTGTCGGCGCAGCGGCTGCAATCGGCGCCCCAGGTGCGCCAGCATCAGCAGCAGGGACAGCCCGCCCAGCACGGCCATCATCGGCGGTGCCAGCGCGGCGGGGCTGTGCGCGCTGCAATCGGTGCCGGCATGGCAGTGGTCGGAGACCAGCCAGGGCTCCAAGCCGGGGCTGGCCAGCAAGATCGTGATGAGGGCCGACAGGCCCAGGGGCAGCAGGGCGATGGTCATCAGCACCGGCGCTGCGCGCTGCGGGGTCAGGCGCTGCAACTGCGGCCGGAGCAGCGGGTAGAGCCCGTTGGCCAATGCTTCCAGCAGCAGCCACAGCAGCCCGGCCAGCAGCAGGTTGACCGCCAGATCCGGGGCATCGGTCATGTCAGGGGCCCCCGGAGCGCTGTCGCGCGATCCAGGCCTCCAGCGCCTGCAAGGTGGTTTCGTCCACCGGCTGCGCAACGTCAACGAAGCCGCTGGCGGCGGCGGGTTGGCGCAGCGATGCCACCAGCTCCGCCACCAGGCTGGCGGTGAGGTGATCGCGGCTGACGGCGGGGCGGTACTGGAAGGCACGCCCACTCTTTTCGCGCGTGAGCAGCTGCTTGCGCACCAGCCGCTCCAGGGTGGACTGCACGGTGCTCAGCGACAGCTCGCGTTCGCCCGCCAGCCGCGTGTGGGTGGACTGCGCACAGGCGGCGCCTTCGGCCCACAGATGTTCCAGCACGCGGCGCTCAAGGCCACCGAGGGCGGGCATTCTGCGCGAGTGTCCACGGAGGGTCATGGCGCGATTGTTCAGTGCGCTGGACAGGCTGTCAAAAACCGATCTGTTCTCGATCTTGGTTGCGTCGGCTAGGGTCCCGGCATGACAACAACACGGGGGAGCGGGACGATGCGGATACTGCTGGGCGTGCTGGCGGGTGGATGGATGGGCGGGGTCGTCGCGGGCGGACTGCCCGCCACCCCCATGGACACGCTCCGGGTGGAAGGCGAGCGCGGCCTGGCGCAGTCCGCCTCCGAAGGGCTGGTCACCGCGGCGCAGCTGGAGGCCCGGCCGGTGACGCGGGTGGCCGAGCTGCTGGAGTTCGTGCCCGGCATGATCGCCACCCAGCACAGCGGCGAGGGCAAGGCCAACCAGTATTTCCTGCGCGGCTTCAACCTCGACCACGGCACCGACTTCGCCAGCTTCGTCGACGGCATGCCGGTGAATATGCGCTCGCACGGGCATGGGCAGGGCTATTCCGATCTCAATTTCCTCATCCCCGAGCTGGTGCACTCGCTGGCCTACCGTAAGGGGCCGTACTACGCCGATGTGGGCGATTTCTCCGCCGCCGGCAGTGCCGACTTCGTGCTGCGGCGCGAGCTGGACGCGCCGCTGCTGAGTTTCACCGGCGGAGAGAACGGGTTTGTGCGCGGCCTTGCGGCCGGCAGCGTGGCGGCGGCGGAGGGGCGGTTCACCCTGGCGGCGGACGTGACCCGGTATGAGGGCCCGTGGGTGCTGGACCAGGACCTGTCCGCCCTGAAATGGCTGGGGCGGTACAGCCGCGGCAGTGTCGCCGATGGCTTCGACATCACGCTGATGGGCTACGACAGCCAGTGGGATGCGACTGACCAGATTCCCGCCCGCGCGGTGGCCGATGGCCGCATTGACCGCCTCGGCTTCATCGACCCCACCGTGGGCGGCGACAGTGCGCGGTACAGCCTGTCATTCAACTGGCGCCGCCCGGCAGGCGAGGGGCGCTGGGCGCTGTCCGGTTATGCCATCGACTATGCGATGGACCTGTTCTCCAACTTCACCTATTTCCTCGAAGACCCGGTCAACGGCGACCAGTTCGAGCAGCTGGACGAGCGCCGCATCTACGGCCTCAGCGGCCTGCGCCAGTGGCCCCTGCCGAGCACCCTGCCGGGCAGCATCGAAGTGGGCGCCGAACTGCGCCACGACGCCATCTCCGATGTCGGCCTGTTCCACACCCAGGCACGCCAGCGCCTCGACACCATCCGCCGTGACCAGATCGACGAAACCAGCCTGGGCGCCTACGCGCAGCTGCGGCTGCTGCCCACCGAGCGGCTGCGCGTGGTGGCCGGCCTGCGGGTGGACGGCTATCGCTTTGATGTGGACGCGGACCTGCCCGAAAACGGCGGCCGTGCCGATGACCACATCGTGTCGCCCAAGCTCAGCCTCAGCTACGACGTGGCGGCGCCGCTGACCGTGTTCGTCAACGCCGGCCGGGGCTTTCACAGCAACGATGCCCGCGGCACCACCATCGCCTTCGACCCGGCGGCGGACGTGCCGACTCCGGTGGACCCGGTGGCGCCGCTGGTGGCGGCGGATGCGGTGGATGTCGGCATGCTCGCCCGTATCCGCCCGCAGTTCCTGCTGTCCGCCACGCTGTGGGGGCTGAAGCTCGATTCCGAGCTGGTGTACGTCGGCGATGCCGGTGCCACCGAGGCCTCGGATGCCAGCAAGCGTTACGGCATCGAAGTGGCGGCCTACCTCACACCACAGCCCTGGCTGATCGTGGACATCGACTACGCCTGGTCTCACGCCCGCTTCGACATCCGGGACCCCGCCGACCGCATCCCCGGCGCCGTCGAACAGGTGGTCTCCCTGGGCGTGACCGTGACCGATCACGGGCGCCTGTCCGGTGGCCTGCGTCTGCGGTACCTCGGCGCTGCCCCGCTGATCGAGGACAACAGCGTGCGCTCGCGCGGCACCACGGTGGTCAACCTGCAAGCCGCGTATCAGCTCACCCCGCAGTTCTCGCTGGGGGCCGGTGTATTCAACCTGCTGGACAGCGACGACAACGACATCACCTACTTCTACGCCTCCCGCCTGCCGGGCGAGCCGGCGGAGGGCGTGGAAGACGTGCACCTGCACCCGGTGGAGCCACGGCAGCTGCGCGCCACCCTGCGGTACCGGTGGGGCGGCTGAGGCCGGGCGGGGAGTGTTGCGCCCCGGCCGGGGCGCTGGCATGGTTCGGGCCTAGTGGATGCCGTTCCCCTCGGCCACAGGCGCAGGGGCAAGGTTCCATCGAACAGGCACAAGGACAGCGCCGATGTCGAACGTGGATCGCATCATCGTATTGGGGGCGGCCCTCTGCGGCATCGCCATGGTGGTGTTGTCGGTGTGGATGCTGACGCGCTACCCCGCCACCGCCGACCTGACCGACGGCTACCGCACCCCCGTCCTCGCCTTCGAGTTCGCCCAAACGCCCGCCGACCTCGCCTTCATGACCGGCGATAGCGACAGCGCCGTCCGCCACCGCGCCGCCATGGCCGCCGGCCAGCAGCTCGACACCGCCTTCCCCGTCGCCTACGCCGGCCTCATCGTCTTCCTCCTGCTCGGCCAGGCCCGCCGCGGCCGCAAGCTCGCCTGGGCCGGCGCACTCATCGGCCTCCTCATCGTCCCCGCCGACTGGCACGAAAACGCCGTCATGGCCGCCGTGCTCAACACCCTCTCCGCCGGCGATCCCGTCGCCCCCCTGCTGCCCACCCTGTGGACCGCCACCTGGCTCAAGTGGGGTGCCATTGCGGTTGCCCTGGCAACGCTGGGGTTGGGCGCACTGCGCGAGCGTCAGCGCGTCAACGGCGGCTTGGCTCTACTGGCCGCGATTCTGATTGCTGCCACCGCGGCGCAGGGCGCGCCGGGCTGGTTGGCGGAAGGAATGATGGTGGGGTTGTCGCTGAGTTTGTTGGGGTTGGCGGTGGGGGCGACGAGGAGGGCGGCAATCAAGAACAATCGTTGTTGAGGAAGGAACGGATGAGCATCGAAAAATGTGCAGATATTGAAGGCCATATCGCCAACTTGGAGCGTCAAATCCTGGAGGCTAAAGACGCGGTGCGGTCTTGGGTCAACGCAAATACAAATCTGTCACACAGCGCTGCGAAGGCCCGAGCAGAAAATCAGGGTGCGGGCCGAGGCTTCATGGGCGGCCTTTTGGGTTCCAAGTACAGAGCAGCGGTAAGAGCCGGTGCTGCAGCTTCCAATGCAGCCATTGCAAGAGAGGTTGCTAAAGAAAGAGCAGCTCCGTTCCAGGCTGTCGGGGCGGAGTTGTCGTTCCGGGTCACATGAGGAGCAGTGACGTGCGCAACCCGTTTTCGATTCGGTTTGAGTCCAGGCTCATGGCGCCGCCTGAGCGCGTCTGGGCGTGGATAACTTCGGTCAAGGGCATCTCTGCGGAGATGTGGCCGTATTTTCGGATGACGGTGCCGAAGGATGTGGAGTCCCTGGCTGACGTGCAGATGCAGCCGGGTGTCCGGATGTTTCGCAGCTACGTGTTTCTGTTCGGCATTCTGCCGATCGACTACTCGGACATGACCCTGCTGGAGCTGACTCCGGGCAGTGGCTTTATCGAGCAATCACCGATGGGCTCGATGAAGTTGTGGCGCCACGAGCGATATATCGCACCTTGTGGTTCGGGTTCCGGGGCGGTTGTGCTGGTCGACCAGCTCACGTTTCAACCGCGGATGGCTCGCCGGCTGGTGGGGTGGTTCATCGGACACGTCTTCACCCATCGGCACAAGGTGCTCCGCGCAAACCTTGATGGCGCCTCCTGCTAAGCCTGTTCGGCGTCAGGCTGCAGCCTCGGGGCGTCCTCTTGGGCGGTGTGCAGCACACGACCCCGCCGTTGGCAGCATCCTCTTGGCTCCACTGCTGTTGGCACCGATAATCGGCCCGTGTCTGGAGGTGCGCAGTTGAGGTGTTGAGACCTACGGCTCACCAGCGTCCAGATGGATGCCCTTCAATCGAGTCCCTCATGACGTTTGTCCAGCCCGTTACCCTTTCAGCACATGGGGTGAAGCTCGTCCCCCTGGGGGTGGAGCACGAAGCTGGCCTGCGGAATGCGGCTGCGGACGGTGCCCTGTGGAATCTTCGGGTGACGTCGGTGCCTGCGCCGGACGAAACGCCTGGCTATATCGATGTGGCGTTGCAGCGTCGTGCGGAGGGAGTGAGGTTCGCCTTCGCGGTGATGGAGGCGGCGACTGGGACGGTGTTGGGCTCGACGAGTTATCACGACATCCTGCCGGAGGTGAAGCGGGTCGAGATCGGCTACACCTGGTACGCGCAGCGCGTGCAGCGCACGCATGTGAACACGGCCTGTAAATGGCTCCTGCTGACGCACGCCTTCGACACGCTGGGCTGCAATGTAGTGGGTTGGCGGACCGACAATTTCAACTTTGTCAGCCAGCGTGCCATCGAGCGCCTGGGCGCCCGCAAGGATGGGGTGATTCGGGGGAACTCCCTGCGCCGCGACGGCACGATCCGTGACACCGTGATGTACAGCCTCCACAAGGGCGAATGGCCCGAGGTACGGGCGCACCTGAACCATTTGTTGCGTCGCGCCGGCCATTCGCGCGTGGCGGAAAGGGGCGGCGCTTCGGGATAGCGCCCCCTTGATGCCACGCCCGATGTCCGGTGGCGTGCCATGCTGGCGCGTACCTACAGGGTGTCGTTGGCCTATACTCGCTGCAGGGTGCACTTGGGGCGCCCTTCTCGCGAAAGCGCAAGCACCCGTAATCTCCGCAAGCACTGCGCTTGCATACCCTCCCAGGCCGCGAAGCGAGCAGGCCGGCATTCAGGAGCTGGTATGCACCTCGATTCCCTTGATGTTCCGTCCGCTGCGCAAGATGACGCTGCTCTCCGTGCGGTGCTGCGCGCGGCCCGTTCCCTTCACCACGCGGCAATATCCGACTCGCTGGCAGCATCGCTGCCGGTGCTCAGGCGTCTCCTGGCCAGCGGCATTTTCGTCGGCATGAGCCTCCCTGCGCTGCATCGGGGGCGACACCGTGTTCGCCGCAAACATCTGTTGCGCCTGTTGGCGGTGGAGGCGGGCGCGGCGAGCTGGGAGCACTATCGCCCGCAGTTGCGTGCGCGATCGGCGGCGCAGCTGCCGCACTTCGATATCGTCCGTCGCAGTGCGGGCTACCCGAACAGTTGGTTTTCGTCCCTGGCCGACGCGGAGGCGCACGCCGCGCAGTACGGGGGGCGGGCGCTGGCGGTGGGCCGGCAGGCTGTGGTGTTGAACGGCCCGTAGCCGTCGGGGTGCGGGTTTCAATTGGGGGGTGTGAGGTGTCCCAGCGCCTCCACCCCCTCGCGCAGGAGGGTCGCCAGCCGTTGGGCGCCGGGCCCGGCGGCGTCGCCATGGGTGACGACGAGGTAGAGGTCCGCCTCGCGCACGGCACCTTCGGCCAGGGGCAGGGGTTTCAGGCTGCCGCGGTCCAGCTCTTCGCGGATGGTGTTCTCGGCATACCAGGCGAATCCCAGGCCGAGCGTGGCGGCGCGGATGGAGGTGGCCTTGGAGGTGACGGTCCAGCGTTGTTCGGCGCCCAGCCAGGCGCCTTCGCGGGTGCGCTGGCTGCCGGAGTCACGGATCACCAGTTGTCGGTGCTGGCGCAGGTCGTCGAGGGTCAGGGTGCGGTTCAGCTGGTGTAGCGGGTGGTGGGGCGCGGCGGCGCAGAGAAAGCTCACGCGCATCAGCGGGTCCATCAGGAAGCCGGGGGGCATGCGCGAGGCGATGGCGAGATCGACGCGGCCTTCCAGCACGGCCTCGTCGGTGCCGCCCAGCACGGTTTCGTGCAACTCGATGCGGGTGTCGGGGCGTTCCGCAGCGAAGCGGTCCAGGCACTGCAGCAGCAGCCAGGTGGGGAACACCACTTCCACGGCCAGCCGCAGTTCCGGTTCCCAGCCCTGGGCGAGGCTGGCGGCGGCGCGTTCCACGCGGGCGGCCTCGGCCAGCAGGGCGCGGCCGCGGCGATACAGCACGTGGCCGGTCGGGGTGAGCTGTGCCTTGCGGCCTTGCAGGACGAACACGTCCACCCCGAGCAGGGATTCCAGTTTCTTCACCGCGTAGGTGAGGGTGGACTGTGTCTTGTTGAGGGCCTCGGCGGCCTGCGCGTAGCCCCCGGCATCCACCACGGTGACCAGGGCACGCCATTGTTCGAGGCTGATTCTGGGGCTTGCCATAGTCGAAATTATCGATCAAATTTGCCGAAATAATCCGCTTTTATATCGATCATTGCAATTGTTTAATGGCGGCACGTTTCCAGACATGGGAGTTTCGCCATGACCACTTTGCTCCAGATCAGCACCAGTCTGTTTTCCGAAGACGGCCAGTCCTCACGCCTGAGCCGCGATTTCGTGGCGGCCTGGCAGGCCCGTCATCCCGACGGCCGGGTGGTGGTGCGCGATCTTGCCGCCCAGCCGCTGCCGCACCTCACCGCCGAGCGGTTTCAGGCGTTTCTGGCCAAGCCGGAGACGCGCACCCCGGCGCAGCAGGCCATCGTGGCCGAAAGCGATGCCCTGATCGCTGAGCTGCAGGCCGCCGATGCGGTGGTGCTGGGCCTGCCGATGTACAACTTCGGGATTCCCTCCACGCTCAAGGCCTGGATCGACCATGTGGCCCGCGCGGGCATCACCTTCCGCTACACCGCCAATGGCCCCGAAGGCCTGCTGGCGGACCGCAAGCTCACGGTGCTGGCGGCGCGTGGCGGGCACTATGTGGGCACGCCGCGGGATACCCAGACCGGTTACATCCGGGACTTCTTCAACTTCATCGGGATTCGCGATATCGATTTCGTCTATGCCGAGGGTCTGGCGGTGGGGGAGGACGCCCGACGTACGGCGCTGGATGCCGCCCATCAGCGGATCGAGGCACTCGCGGCGTAGACGGTGCATCACAGTTCCCTCCGGAGATCATCATGAACACACGGACCTTGCAGCGCGTCATCCCCAGCATGGACACCTCGGACGGCGCCGGTGTGCGTCTGCGTCGCAGCATCGGCGCCACGCCGGGGCTGCGGCTGGACCCCTTCCTGATGCTGGATCAGTTCGGCACCGACAACCCGGACGACTACATCGCGGGGTTTCCGCCGCATCCGCACCGCGGCTTCGAAACCGTCACCTACATGATTGATGGCCACATGCGCCACGAGGACCACCTCGGCAACATCGGTGAGCTGAAGAGCGGCGGCGTGCAGTGGATGACGGCGGGACGCGGCGTGATCCACTCGGAAATGCCACAGCAGTCGGAAGGGCGCATGCGCGGTTTCCAGCTGTGGATCAACCTGCCGGCGCGCGACAAGCTGCAGCCGGCCGGCTATCGCGACATTCCCGCCGAGCAGATTCCCACCGTGTCGCTGGCGGATGGCGGCTACCTCAAGGTGATTGCCGGCCAGGCCACTCACCAGGGGGCAACGTTTTCCGGCCCGGTCAACCCGACGCCCGGTGCGATGGCCACCGATCCTCTGTTCCTCGACCTGCGGCTGGCGCCCGGTGCGGACTTCCGTCATTCGGTCCCGCGGGGGCACAACGCCCTGCTGTACGTCTATGAGGGCAGCCTGCACGTCGGTGATGACAGCACCCGGGGTGGGCTGCCGACGCACGCCGCCGGCATTCTGGCGGACGGTGACGGGGTGACGGTGACGGCAGGGCCGGACGGCGCGCGCTTCGTGCTGATCGCGGGGCGTCCGCTGGGCGAGCCGGTGGTGCAGTACGGGCCGTTCGTGATGAACACCCGCGAGGAGATCGAGCAGGCGCTGGACGACTATCGCAGCGGGCGACTGGTGGCGTGATCGCTTTCTGTGGCATGCCCATACCGTAGGTGGGGCATGCCACGGCGGTGGTGCCCGCGCACACTGCCGTCTCCCAATCTGGAAGGAAACCGGCCCATGCATGCGCCCGTTCGAACGATCCTTGGCCTGATGGTGGTCGTGTGGAGCGCTGCGGCGCTGCCGGGCGACGCCGCGTCAGAGGCGGCTGCAGCGGCCTGTGACCGCATGCGGACCTGTGCCATGGAGCAGGTGCAAACCATGCCATCCGAGTATCGGGCCATGATGGAAGCCAACCTGAATCACCTGTGCGATGCCTTGCCCTGGGCGCAGTATCAGAGCGCCACCGGCGTCAGCGGACCGCTGCGCAAGCCGTTCATTGCCTGCATGGACAGCATTGCCACAGCCAGTTGTGCCGATCTCGATGCCGACCAGGGTTCCCCCGCCTGCGAAGACCTGCAGCAGCGGGCAGACGCGTACCTGGGAGAAGGTGCCGAGTAGGGCGTCGCGCTGCCGTCGCCAGGGGTGCGCGCATATACTGCGTGCATGACGGATACCTTTGACTACGCGGCCTGCCAATCCGCCCTCACCGCCCTTGGGCGGGGCGGCGACGCAGCGGAATTTCACGGCAGCCTCAGCGGTGCGCTGTGTGTGCTGCCCCCCGACCAGATCGATCTTCTGCGCCTGCTTGATGCCGGGGTGCCGGCGGGGGCTCGCGCGCCGGATCTGCTCAAGCAGTTGCGGGATCGCACCCAGGCGGCGCTGCAGGACGAGGAGATGGGGTTCACGCCGCTGCTGCCCAGTGACGAGTTGCCACTGTCGGCACGCGTCGAGGCACTGGCAGCCTGGTGTGCGGGGTTCCTGTTCGGTCTTTCCACCAAGGCCGGGTTTCAGCTTGATCAGCTTTCCGCCGATGCCCAAGAGGTGATCGACGATTTCGCCGAGTTCACCCGCGCGGGCCATGAGGAGGACGCCGACGGTGAATTGGAGGAAAGCGCCTACGCCGAGCTGGTGGAGTATGTGCGGGTTGGTACGCAGCTGGTCTACATGGACCTGCGCCCGCAGCCGATTCCCGATCCCAGCGACTCGCAGCGGGTCCACTGAGCATGTTGAGTGCATCCCAGCAGCGTGAGTTTGCGGCGCGCCGCAACGCCCTGTTGAAGCACGTGGGCGCACGAGGGGTGGTGGTGGTGCCGGCGGCGCACGAAGTCACCCGGTCCCGTGACACCCATTTCCCGTTTCGCCAGGACAGCGACTTCACTTACCTCACGGGCTTTCCCGAGCCGGAGGCCATTGCCGTGTTGGCGCCCGGGCGCAAGGAAGGGGGCTACGTGCTGTTCGTGCGGCCCCGCAATGCCGAGCGGGAAATCTGGGATGGGCGTCGCGCCGGTCCGGAGGGCGCCGTTCGCGATTTCGGCGCGGACGAGGCCTTTTCCATCGACGAGTTCCCGGCACGGTTGCCGGCGCTGTTGGCAGGGCGCGAGGTCGTGCACTACACGCTGGGGGAACACCCGGCGATGGATCCGCAGATCACGGCCGCCATGCGACACATCCGCGAGGTGTCGCGCCGCGGGGGCTCTGCGCCTACGACGGTGGTGGCGCTGGAGCCGTCGCTGCATGAGATGCGCCTGCACAAGCGCCCGGCGGAGCTGCGCACGCTGCGACAGGCGTGCCGGATCAGCGCCGAGGCGCATGTACGCGCCATGCAGGCCACCCGGCCGGGCCGCAACGAGTGGGAGATTGCCGCAGTCATCCACAATCATTTCGCCGATCACCACATGGTGCCCGGTTACAGCAGCATCGTCGGCGGCGGCGACAACGCCTGCATCCTGCACTACACCGAAAATAACCAGACCCTGCGCGACGGCGACCTGCTGCTGATCGATGCCGGTGGGGAGCTGGACGGCTACACCGCGGACATCACCCGCACCTTTCCGGTCAATGGGCGGTTCAGCGCACCGCAACGGGCCCTGTACGAAGTGGTGCTGGCGGCCAACCTGGCGGCAATCAAGACCCTCAGGCCGGGCACCTCGACGGGCCGGCCGCATGCCGTGGCCACCCGCATCCTCACGGCCGGTCTGGTCCGTCTGGGGTTGCTCAAGGGCGATGTCGACGCGCTCATCAAGGCCGGCAAGCACCGGCAGTTCTATATGCATGGCACCGGTCACTGGCTGGGGCTCGATGTGCACGACGTCGGCCGCTACAAGCTGGATGGCCGCGACCGCAAGTTCGCGCCGGGCATGGTGATGACCATCGAGCCCGGGCTGTATGTGGCGCCCGGCACCCCGGGGGTTGACCCTGCGTACCACGGGATCGGCATCCGCATCGAGGATGACGTGCTGGTCACCCCCGACGGGCCGGAAGTGCTGACCGATGGGGTGCCCAAATCCATCGAGGCCATCGAAGCATTGATGGCGGCCGCGCGCGACGCGTGAGCGGGCAGCGCGACATCGTGATCGTTGGGGGTGGCCCGGTGGGGGCCAGCCTCGCCGTGGCACTGGCCGCAGCCGGACGGGGCGTCACGCTGGTGGAGGCCGGTGGACCACCGGCGGGTGCGCCGCGCTGGGATGAGCGTTGCATCGCACTCAATGCCGCCAGCCAGGCCACCTTTGCCCGTCTGGGCCTCTGGGACGCGCTCGCCGAGGCCGCCACACCCATCATCGCCACCCACATTTCCGAGCGCGGTCGCTTTGGCATGGCCCGTTTCACTGCCGAACAGGCGGGACTGCCGGCGCTGGGCTACAACCTGCCGATGCGGCATCTGATGCAGGTGCTGTGGCAGCGGGTGGCGGCGCTCGATATCGCAGTGCATGCGCCGGACACGGTGTCGGCACATCGTGTCGACGCGGACGGAGTGGAGGTGCAGCTGGCGTCCGGCGTGTCGCTGCGGGCGCAACTGCTGGTGGCGGCCGATGGTGCGCAATCCCCGCTGCGGACCGAACAGGGCGTGGCGGCCGTGACGGATGACTACGGACAGACCGCCATCGTGAGCGCGGTGCGGGTGCAGCGGCCGCACCGGGGCTGGGCCTACGAGCGGTTCACCCCGGAAGGGCCCATCGCCTTGCTGCCCAAGCCGGGGGATGCCTGCTCGCTGGTCTGGACGCTGCCCGACGCGCAGGCGGCGGCGATGATGGCGGCTGACGATGGAGCCTTTCTGGCGGCGGCGCAGACGTGCTTTGGCGAGCGCCTCGGCCGTTTCGGGGATCTTGGCGTGCGCGGCGCCTGGCCCCTGAGCCGGACCCTGAGCACTGCATTGACCGGGGCGCGCACGCTCTTCATCGGCAACGCTGCGCAGGCGTTGCATCCGGTGGCAGCGCAGGGGTTCAACCTCGGGCTGCGCGATGTCGATACGCTCGACACCCTGCTGCGTCGACACCCCGATGACCCGGGCGCTGCCGACCTGCTGCGGCGCTATGCCGAGGCCCGTCAGCCCGACCGGCGTCGCACGGCGGATTTCACCGATCAGTTGGTGCGGCTGTTTTCCAACCGGGTGCCGGGCTTGCAGGGCGCCCGTCACTGGGGATTGCTGGCCCTGGATCTGCTGCCGCCTCTCAAGCAGGCGGTGATGTGGCAGAACCTGGGATACGGGGGGAGCCGGTGACGCTTCGCCGGTGGGACATCGCCGTGGTCGGCGGCGGCGTGGTCGGCTTGGCCACTGCCCGCCTGCTGCGGGAGGCCGGGTTTGACGCCGGAGTGCTGGAGCAGGGCGGCGAACCCGTGATGCAGGCTGATGATCCCCGCCTGTACGCCATTGCGCCGTCGTCGGCGCGGGCGCTGCCGGAAGCCTTTGCAGAGGCGCCGGAGCGCCAGCCCTATCAGCACATGCGGGTCTGGCGCGGACAGCCCGAGCAGGCGCTGCACTTCGATGCCGACCTGCTGCGGATCGAGGCCCTGGGGTGGATCGTGCCCGAGTCCCGCCTGCGCGCCGACTTGTGGCAGGCGCTGCCCCCCGACCGCCGGTTGTCCGGCGTGCGGCTGGATACCCGCACCGACCACGACGATGGTGTCAGCCTGTTGGTCAGCGACGATAGCGTGGTGCGGTGTGCGCTGGTGGTGGCCTGTGATGGCGCCGGCTCGCCGCTGCGGGCGGCGGCCGGCATTCCGGTACACCGTTGGCGTTATGTGCAGGGCGGGCTGGTTGCACCCCTGCGGACCACGCAGCCGCATGCGGAGACTGCCTGGCAGCGCTTCTGCCCGGATGGCAGTGTGGTGGCCCTGCTGCCGATGGCGGATGGTCGTTGCTCACTGGTGTGGTCCTCGCCGGAGGCGGAGATGCTGCAGCAGGTGCCCGACGCACAGTTCAGCGCCCGTTTGACGGATGCGGTGCAGGGCGTGCTCGGTGACATCACGGTGGACGGGCCCCGGCAGGTGTTCCCGCTCGTGGCTCAGCATGCCGAGCATTACTCCGGGCATCGCCTGGTATTGGCAGGGGATGCCGCGCATACGGTTCACCCGCTGGCAGGCCAGGGTGTCAATCTCGGCATCGCCGATGGCGCGGCGCTGGCCGCAGTGCTCGCCGAAGCGCGGCAGGCCGGGCGTGACTGGTGGGCGCCGCGAACGCTGGCGCGCTATCAGCGGCAGCGGCAGGCGGCCAATCGCGACATGATTGCGCTGACCGACCTGCTGTCCCGTGCCTTCGGATCGGACATGCCCACGCTGGCTACCGTGCTGGGCGCCGGCATGGGCTGGCTCAACCGCAGCCCCAGCCTCAAGGCCCTGCTGATGCGCCGCGCGATCGGCTGAGCACACGGCCGTGTGCGGCGGCCTCAGCAGCCAGGCGAAGAGACCTCAGTTGCATTCGGCGCTGGTGGGGTCCGGAGTCTGCAGGGCGAGATTGGGCGGGTCGATGGGCACCAGGTTGCCGAATTCATCCACCCAGACAAACTCATTGGGACCCAGTTCGGTACCGCCGTCGGAAGGGGGGGGAGCATCGTCAAGCGTTCCTCCCTGCCAGCGCGCCACCGCCCACCGTTGGCCGGTGAAGGTTGGAATATCCGTATGCGCCGAGCGAGCGAAGGTGTGGAGTACCACGGTGCCGCTGAAGGTTCCGATCACCGCGCCATCGCCCCGTTCTACGCCCTCGGGAAGGTCCAGCTGGTCGATCATCGGACTGGTGGCCTCGACCAACTGCACGAACGGCTCGGTGCCCCGGATGCCGATGGTGGCGACCGGGGTGGTGATGCGGTAGTCCTCTTCCCGCAACTTGCCGATGGCGCCGGTGACCGCGCGGAAGCCCCCTTTCAGCAGACGGAAAAAGGCGCGCTGCGGGGTGTTGTCGGCCGCCGCCACCGTGGTGCTGACGGGCGCCGTGGCGGCGGCGGGAGGCGCCGTGCGCGGGCGTGGGGTTGGTGCGGTTGTCGGCGCCGGGGTGGGTGCCGGCGTTGCCGTCGGCACGGCCGCCGGTGCCGCGGCGGTGAAGTCGAATGCCTCCACCTGGAAGCGGCTGCCGGGCCGCACCAGGACATAGCCACCGTCAGAGAACTTCACGTTGACGTAGCTGCTGGCGGCGGTTGAGATGGTGTCGCCGGGGTAGACCGGGCTGCCGCGTTCCAGCTTGCGGATCAGGCCAGCGGTGGAGCTGGCTGTGCCCACTCCAGTGACCATCTTGACCTCCCCCGCCACCGGCTGGGCCCAGCTGGCGGCGGCCCACAGGCCGATCAGCGCCGCCGACATCTGGCGGAAGGCGTGCTGCAGGGCTTGGCGGTTCATTCGCACACTCCTTCTTCCAGCGCAGCGGTGTCGTCGACCGCGATCATCTGATCTCCCTCGAACAGGGCGTCATCGGGGTCGCGAGCGCCGTCATCGTTCTCGTCGGTTGAAGGGTCGCCCTCCGCATCGCTGCCGTTGCCCTGCTCGCGCACGATGTCCGCCGCGACCTGGGTGGCGGCACGGGTTTCGGTCTCCTGCTCCCCGTCAGGGGTGGGCGACGGCGTCACCGACGGCGTCGGCGTCGGCGTCGGCGTCGGTGTCGGTGTCGGTGTCGGTGTCGGCGTCGGTGTCGGTGTCGGTGTCGGCGTCGGTGTCGGTGTCGGTGTCGGTGTCGGCGTCGGCGTCGGTGTCGGTGTCGGTGTCGGCGTCGGTGTCGGCGTCGCCCCGAGGTCGGTGGTGTCGACGCCTTGCGCCTGCAAGGCTGCGAGGTTGGTCACTTCGCCATCGGTGAGGAAGTACGCTTCGGTGGTGCTCGCATCGGCGCTGCCGGTATCGGGCCCCGGTGCGGCATCAATGTCGCCGCCGAAGCCGGTGCCGCCCAGCGCGAGCAGCAGGTTGTCCGGACGGGCGGCCTTGGGCGTGATGTCCTGGAACTGCCCCGGCGGGCTGGTGGGCGCGCCGATCAGGCTGGCAAGGCCGAGATTCGCCAGCGCGATGCCGTCGCTGTCAGCAATGGGCCGATACATCAGCAGGATGGTGTTCAGTGCCGTCAGGTCTTCGATCGATGCGTCGGCACCGCGGAAGAACAGGTAGGCCTCGGCGCTGCTGGTGACGTCCACGGCGCCAAGGACGATGCTGCCCTCGACGTCGTGGGCCACGAAACGTCCGGTCGGGTCCTGTGGCAGGAAGCGGTCGCTGGCGGCATTGATCCGGTCGATGAAGCCGGCATCGCCTCCCCCGGGGATAGCTTCGCCGCGCAATACGATGACGCTGTCCGCCAACTGGATGCTGCCGGCCTCGATGTCGAGGCTGCCGCTGTCGATCTGCAGGGGCGCGAGCGGCAGGTCGTTGAATACGGTGGTGAACGCTGCGGCGGGTGGCGCGTCGTCTTCATCGAACAGCGCCGGAACGGTGGCGAAGGCGGCGCTGGCTGGCAGCATGCCGCTGATCAGCCCGCCAGCGGAGATCATGCTGTCGCCCTGCACGCGCAGGTTGCCACTGAGCTGCGCCTGGTCACCGGCGCTGACCCGCAGGTCGCCGCCGATCACGGCGGGGGCCAACAGGTCCGCGCTGCCGTCGTCGAGCACTTCGACGAACAGCAGGGCGTTGGATACCGGGCCGCTCGGCAGCATGCCGCCCGGGGTGGCCTCCAGTACGACCTCGCTGGCGGTCATGAAGCCTTCGCTGCGAACGGCGATGCTGGCCAACGGATTGCCACTGACTTCGAGGCGATCCAGCGATACGGTGCCCTGGAAGGCGGTGCCGCCTTCCAGCAGATCGGCAGGGGAGGTCAGCCCCACGCTGAACAGGCTGCGGCCGCCCTCATACAGATTGCTGAAGCCGTCGCCGCTTTCGATGTAGCGCAGCGGCGCCACGGTGTCGGGGCGTCCGACGTACACGTCATCCAGTTGCAGGCTGCCGCCACCCTCGACGCTGAACTCCGCGCCGGGGCCCTGGATGTTCACGCCGCCCAGCGCGCCGCTGCCGCCGCCGAGAAAGAGGTTGAACATGGCGAGACCGGAGCTCGACGGTGTTTCCCCTTCGCCGACTGTCAGGGCGGGGTCGCCGTAGCTGCCCAGCAGGGTGCCGTTGGTTGCCTCCACCAGAATATTGGGGGTCGCGCCTTCGGCACCGCTCACCGATGTGCCGGCGATGTTCAGCACCGAGGTGCCGATGCCGCTGACCCACACACCGGGACCGCCCAAGGTGTCGGCGCCCAGCTGCACGTTGTTGCCGAACAGCTCCAGCGAAGCGGAGCCCCAGGTCAGGCTGCCGGTGTCGGGGCCGTCGAAACGCATGCGATTGAAGGCGATGTCGCCTTCCGGCGCCAGAGTGAACAGTGCAGGGTCGTCGAACAGCGCGCGTGGGCCGGACAGTTCGTAGCCGGTGGCGATTACGGCGGCCGGGTTCATCAGCATGAGGTTGTCGTCGGTGCCGATCCAGACGTCGGCTGAAGGCGCGGTCACCGACAGGCCTCCGAGGGTGATGCCGTCGCCTGATCCGCTCTGATCGGTGCCGATGTTGACCGCCGCATGGCCGCCGCGGGATGCCAGCACACCGTTGCCGGAGGTCAGCTGCCAGTGCCCTGCCATTCCGCTGTCGAGCGAATAGGCGTTGATATCAATGTCGCCGTCGACGGTCACGGCGCCGCCGAACAGATCCACTCTGACATCGGCGCCTTCGACACGTATGTCGCCCAGGATGCTCAGGTCACCGGGCGCTGACCCTTCAAACGGGCCCATCACCAGTTGCGTGCTGCCGATACGGCCGCTGAGCTGGTCGCCGCTCTGGGTGTCGATGTAACTAAAATCGCCACCGCTGGCACTCATTACGAGATCGCCATCGATTATGGTCGGGCCTTCGGAGCCGATAAGGATGGCGCTGCTTTCCTCGACACCGCGGATCTGCATTGCGGCACCGTCGTCGATGGACACCGCGTCCTCACCGGTGGTCATCAGGCTGCCGATACGAATGCCGCCGCCGTTGGCGTAGACAAACGCGCCCGCACGGCCACCGGTGCCACTGCCACTGACGTTGCCGGCGGTATAGGCGTAGGGAGTGGCCCCGCGGTCGAGCAGTACGCCCTCGGTGACCTCCACGCCACCACCCGCGGTGAGATACAGCTGGGCGCCGGCCGGGGGGTATTCGCTGGTGCCTTCGGTGGCGAGACTGATCACTTCGGCTCGCCCGTCAACAAAAATGTCCCCATGGGCATGCAGGAACAGCGCAGCGCCGAAGTTCTGGTCGTCGAAAGCGACCAGGCTCTCCGTGCGGATGTCGCCCTCCGTCGCGATCAGGTCCAGGTAGGTGGCCGCCAGCGTTCCCATGCCGAGGATTTCGGTGCCGCTCAGGACCAGGTCGGTCATTTGTGGCGCGATCAACTGGAAGCCGCCGGTCGGTTCGCTGTTTTCCAGCACGTCCAGCTGCCAGCCGTCGCGGGTGTCGTAGCGTAGCCCCTGTGTTGCAGTCTCGATGCGCAGGACGCCATCTTGAATGGTGACCGGCAGCGCTGGTGGCAGCGACAGGGCATCGAAGTCGAGCGCCAGGCTGCGCACGTTCCAGCCGTCGGCTGTGTCGACAAACAGAGTGCCGTCGCCGAACAGGTGCAGGTCGCTGCCGGGGAGGTTCAGGCCGCCCTCCAGCACACGCATGTTGTTGCCACTGAGGTGGACACTGCCCCAGCCCTCGGAAATGCCGGTGTGGCCGATCAGGTCGAAGCGGCTGATCAGCTCGCTGCCGTCATAGGTTTCGACAAACAGGGGGCCGTTGTCGGGCGCCTGGCCCAGGTGGAGGTTGTTGCCGGCGAAGTGCAGTCCAATGAGGAAGGCATCCAGCTCCGGCGCGCCTCCCTCACCGGCGGAGCCGCTCAGCTGCCATCCCGACAGATCGATTTCATCAGCGGTGATGCGTGGCGTCGACAGGAAAATTTCGCCCGGTCCCCAGAGTCCGAGTCGACCCGGCAGGCCTTCCCCGCCGGGGTCGGCGAGCGTGACGGAGGGCAGAATCAGTTCGATGGGGCCGGTTGTCGTGCTGACCAGCAGGTCGCGTGCAAGGCGGTCGCTGTCGCTGAGATATACGCCACCGTGACCGATGAAGACCCCGGGGCTGAACTCGCTGCCGGTGCCGCCATCGCCGTCGATGTTGACGATGATCTGGTCGAACCCACGACCTTCGATCCGGTCGACCGCGATGCGACCGGCGTAGCTTTGGTCGGCACTGGCGGCGAACAAGGCGTCGGCGTCGCCCTGACCGCCATTGTCCAGCAGGTCCACCTCGATTATCCGTGTCACCGCGCCAGGCGCGAGGCGATCCTGCAGAAACGCGTGGTCGGCCGGGTCCGTTTCCGAAGACAGCGGGCCCTCCAGCAGGGTCAGCAATCCGCGATCCCCGACGAAGACCTGACTGTCGTGGCCCCGGATGGCGCCCACACGGATGTCGCCATCGTTGGCACTCAGCAGGGTGCGTCGGCGATTGTCGACTTCGGGATTGAACGGTGATGTGCCGTTCTGCAACGCCACCGGAAACAGGTCGAGGTCTGCCCCCTGGATGTCGATGATGCCGCCGGGCCCGTTGTGGGTGATGAAGGTCGATTGGCCACCACCGGTCGAGAGCGAGGAGAGCGCGGTGGGCGCATCGCTCGACGCTTCGAGGTAGTACCCATACGAATACACATCGCCGCCGGCGCGCACCCGGAACTCCGCATCCGAGCCGTAGGTGTCGATGAAGCCCTGCAGCTGCACATCGTCGGTGGTGTCGATGAAGATGCCACCGCCGGTACGGGATGGCGTGGACTCCTCAATATCGCCTACCCGCGTGCTGGAGTAGCCGAATTCGGAGCCCAAGGCGATGTCGCCGCCGGTGGCGGTCAGGATGATCTCGCCGTTGGGGCCTGAGGCGATGCCAGTGGCTTCGACCGAGCCCTGCTGATTGATGGCGAGCCCGCTGAGGGTTTCACCCCGCTGCGCCGCCATGACGATGCGGCGCGTGGCCTGTGCGAAGCCCTCGTGATCAATGCCGCTGTTGGTATCGGTGGTTGCCTGGCGCAATTCGTAGCCGATCATGCCGCTGCTGCCGGCCGGCATCAGCTGGACCTCGTTGGCGGACAGCATCAGCAGGTCACTGCCGGCGCGGATGTCGCCGGCAGTGTCAATTCGCGGGGCGATGAGAATGACTTCGCGCCCGGCGGCGATCAGGCTGCCGTAGTCGGTGAAGATCTCGCCATCGACGATGGGGGTGCCCCCATCGGTGAACGGCGAAAAGAGCAGGTTGTCCTCGCCGGTGGCGAAACGGGTGAAGGCGGCATCATCGACGTTGAGGGTGGACAGGGTGAGGCTGCCGACGTCCACCGATGCGCCGTTACCGAGCATCACCCCCCGGGGGTTGAGAAAGACCACATTGCCGCCGGCCGTGACGGTGCCGTCGATCTGGGAGGCGCTACCCGTGCCGCCCGCGTTGATGCGATTGAGCAGCCACTGATCGGCAGTCTGGATGAAGTTGACCGTCTCACTGGCACTGACATCAAAGCTGTTCCAGTTGACGACCGCTGCCGCGCCGCTGCCCTGGGTGACGGTGGTGATGTCGCCACTCTGTCCGACGCTCGCGTTGATCGCGGGGCTGCCGGTGTCCTGTACAGGACCGGCAAGGACCAGCGCCGGGAAGGCGCCCAGCACGGATGCCCGGGCCCAGTTGCGGGCGGCGGCACTCAAGGGGGAGAGTTTGAAGCTGCGCATGGCCGGTTCCTCAGAATTGGAGCGACAACGTGCCGAACATGCGGCCGTCGGTTTCGCCGTCGCTGATCACGCGGTCCTGCAGGGGGTGCGCCCAGTCCAGTGTCAGGCTCAGCGCGCGGAAGTGGAGATCGAGGCCGAGGCCTGCACTGGAAGCGTCGTCCTGGTCGTCACCCTGGCCTGCAGGGAGGTCGACACGCCGCACGAAACCGCCATCGACGAACAGTCGCGGCATGACCGTGATGCCGGTCAGTGGCAGGCGGTAGCCCACGTCAATCGCGGCACTGAAGCCCTGATCGCCGCGGTACTCGCTGCCGGGATAGCCGCGGACACTGCCGGGGCCACCAAGCCCGAAGGCCTGGGTGTCCAGCAGGGGGTCAGGTGAGTAGACCGCGGTACCCCGTAGCAGCAGCAGCCAACGCGGGGTCAGATTCTGGTGGTGCAGCGCGCCGACCTGCAGCCGCAGCCGCTGGTGGCCCTCGACCGAGCCGTTGACGGGCGTCAGGTCCGCCCGGTTGAGGGTCTGGAAATCGGTGCTGGCGCGCACACTCAGCTGGGTGCTGCCCTGCGGACCGCGGCGCAGGGCTTCCATGCCAATGTCGAACAGCTTGATCTCGGTGTCGCTGATGTTGGCACTGATCAGGTCGACGCCGGACTGTACGTCGGAGAAACCCGCTCGGATGTCGACGTGCCAGCCTGCGGAACGGACCAGCGCCTGACGGATACCGATGCGGGCCTCCTCGCTGCTGCCCTCGATGGGGGCGACGTCGTCGGATTCGTATTCGGCGCGGCCATAGTAGGCTTCGATGCGCGTGCCGGCACTGTTGAGCGGAAGGCTGTAATCGATGGCTCCGTAGGTGAGCAGACCATCCTCGCTGCCGAGTACCGAAAGCGTCAGCGCATCGCCCAGCGTCAACGGGTTGTTGACCCGTAGTTGGCCGGTGGCGCGCAACTCTCCGATGGCGTCGCGGCCGTGGTTGTCGACGGTCAGGCTGCCCTGGACTGCGCGCTCCCGCAGGCGGACCACGATATCGCTGGTGCCGAAGGTGGTGCCAGGCCGGATCACCGCCCGCGCCTGAAGGCCGGGCAGGTCATTGAGCCGATAGAGTCCCTGCTCCAGCGGGGCTTCGAGGTAGGGGCCGCCTTCAAGATCCGGCAGATGGGCGCGGAGCAGGCTATCACGATAGCGGCGGTTGCCCTCAAGGCGAATCGCCGCAACGCGCGCCTCCACCACCTGCAGCAACACCTTGCCGACCGTGATTTTCTGCGGCGGCACGATCACCGAGGTGAGTGGATAACCCTGCTCCGCATAGAAACGCTCGACGCCATCGGCTGCCTCGTAGATGTCGCCCAGCGTCAGTGGGCGGTTGAGGTAGCTGCGCAGAAGTTCGGCCAGCACGGCGGTCGAGAACAGCGTGTTGCCATCGAACTCGAAGGCTTGCAGCGAGACCTGAACCGGACTGTTCAGGGCCGCCCGGGACGGGGTGGCGCCATCGTCGGAAGGCCGCTCGGGTGCCCGCACCGGTGGTGGCACCTGTGGCGTCGGGGTGGGCAGGCTGTCGCGCACCTGGCCGGGGCTGGTCTGCGCGAGTGCCGCCGGTCCCCATGCCACGGTGACTGCGAGGGCAAGGCCTCCCAGCAGTGGTATGCGCTTGATCCCCATCCCCATGGTAAAGCTCTCCCCTGACACCTGGTTCATCGACTATAGCGAATGGTGCCCAGGCCGCCCACACGCGTATGGGGGGCTTTCGTGCACTGCCGCACAGTCGCTGACAAAGATCACTAGACTCCCGGTCCGGCGCGACAGATTCATGACCATGACCGAGATCCTGATCCTCTACTACTCCCGCAATGGCTCCACCGCAAGCATGGCCCGGGCCATCGCGCGGGGGGTGGGCGCCGCAGGTGCCGAGGCCTGTTTGCGTACCGTGCCGCCGGTGAGCGAGGTGGTGGAGGTGGCGGCTGCGGCCGTCCCTGCCTCTGGTCCACCCTACGTGACGCATGAGGACCTGCAGCGCTGCGACGGTTTGATCCTCGGGTCGCCCACGCGTTTCGGCAACATGGCGGCGCCCTTGAAGCACTTTCTCGATGGCACCAGTGGTCTGTGGCTGTCGGGGGCTTTGGCGGGCAAGCCCGCGGCGGTGTTCACCAGTACCAGTTCGCTGCACGGCGGGCAGGAGAGCACGCTGCTGTCGATGATGTTGCCGCTGCTGCATCACGGGATGCTGGTGGCCGGACTGCCCTACAGCGAGCCGGCACTGAGCACCACCTCCGCGGGAGGGACGCCCTATGGTGCCTCCCACTGGGCGGGGACTGCGGCGCAGCCGCAGCCCTTGGATAACGCCGAGCGTGCCCTGTGCGAGGCGCTCGGCCGACGGGTGGCGGGGCTGGCGGAGCGCCTGCGATGATCGTGTGGTCTCCCCGCCTGCGGTGGGCAGCGGTGCTGCTTCACCTGCTGCTCATCGGTTTGATGGCCTGGCGTGCCAGCAGCATTCTCGACATCGTTGTGACCTTGGTGCTGGTGCCGGCGCTGCCGGGTCTGGTGCGGGGTCGTCTGCGCACCTATGGCTGGGCGTCGATGCTCGTCGCCTTCTATGCCGCCTTGTGGCTGGCCAATGCGTACGGCGCAGGGTCGGAGCGGCCGGTGGCGCTGATGATTGCCACGGTAGCGGCACTGGATTTCAGCGCCATCGTGTTGTTTGCCCGCCTGCGACGACGCGAGCCCTGAGACGGCTCAACGCCAGCCGACCACCGATTGCACGAACGGCAGGGTCAGGCGGCGTTGTTCCCTGAGCGCCGCCCGGTCGAGCTGGGTCAGGGTGTCCAACAGGCTGCCGGCGTCTCGCGGCAGGTGGCGTAACCACCAGTTCAGCACGTCATCGGGCAGGCTCAGGCCGCGGCGGTGGGCGGCCTCGGTGAGCAGGCGTCGCTGACCGAAATCATCCAGGGGCGACAGGCCGTAGCGCGGCCATTGTGACAAACGGGTGCGCAGGTCAGCCGGCAGCGCGGGCAGTTGTTCGGGCGGCAGTCGAGCCGCCATCCAGGTGCGCCGTTGCTGGCGCAGACGCTGGTCGAGCAGCCGTAGCAGCGCCATCCACAAGGCGGGATCGGCGGTCAGGCGTTCCAGTTCGTCGAGCGCCAATGCCGGCACGTTGTCGAGTCCCGCAAGGCTCTCGGCGCCGAGCGCGAGGGCCTCGGACAAGGGCAGGTATGCGCCGTCATGACGGCGCACTGCTGCCATCAGCAGGTGGGTCTTGCCGGTGGCTGCGGGTCCGAACAGATAGGCGGAATCACCCGCGTGCAGTGCCGCGACCGCAGCGTCGTCCTGGCGGTGAACGAAGTTGTCGAAGTCGGCGGTCTGCGGCAGGTGTACTGCCAGCGCGAGTTGGTGGCCGTTCACGCGGCCCTTAGCCCTGGTAGACGCGGCTGTCCAGCCAGCGGCGTTTGGCGTGACGGAACAGCACGGCCAGCACCGCTGCGACCGGCAGCGCCACGAGGATGCCGATGAAGCCGAACAGCTGACCGCCAGCCATCAGGGCGAAGATCACGGTGACCGGATGCAGGCCGATCTTGTCGCCGACCAGGATGGGGGTGAGCACGCCGCCTTCGAGCATCTGCCCGACCCCGAACACCATCGCCACCCACAGTAGCGGCAGCCATTCGCCGGTCTGCAGAAACATCGCCATGAGTGCTGCGGCGATGCCGAGGATTGTGCCGAGGTAGGGGACAAAGCTGACCAGGCCGGCGCCGACGCCGATGACCAGAGCGAGGTCGAGCCCCACGAGCATGAGCCCCACGCTGTAGAAGGTGCCGAGGGCCACCATGACGTAAAGCTGGCCGCGGATGAACGAGCCGAGCACTTCGTCCGTTTCGCGGGCGATGCCGCTGACCGATGGCAGCAGGCGTGGCGGGATCACATCGCGGATCCAGGCGACCAGATCATCCCAGTCGCGCAGCAGGTAGAAGCTGACGATGGGGACCATGACCAGGTTGGCCACGGTGGTGACCAGCGCCGTGCCATTGCGCGAGACCTGCTCCCACAAGGCAGCGGCGACATCGCCGGCCTTGGACCAGTTCTTGGCGACGATCTCCTTGAGGCCTTCGGCGTCCAGTGCGATGCCGTCGGGGGGGGTTACGCCCACCGCGGGCAGGGCGGTGTTCTGCAGCCAGATCAGCGCCTCCGGTACACGCGACAACAGTGCTGCGAGCTGCGTGTAGAGCACCGGTAATACCAGCAACAGGATCAGCAGGCTGCTGAGCCCGAGTACCACGAACACCACGCAGACGCCGGCAGTGCGGCTGAGTCGCATGCGTTGCAGGCGGTCCACCAGCGGGTCGCCGAGATAGGCCAGCCCTGCGCCGATCACGAACGGCGTGAGGATGGGGGCGAGTAGCCACAACATGATCAGTGCGACCGCGGCCGCTGCCAGCCATGGCCAGGCTTCGCGCAACCGCAGGGGTGCGGACGTACTCATGCTCAGCGCAGCTGATACCGCAACAGGCCGCCGTCGCCGCGGTCGTACAGGCGAACGGCACCGGCCTGCGCCAGGGCCTGTTCGAGCAGCATGACGCCGTTGGCGGTGGTGACGCGCAGGTCGAGCTGATGACCTTCGACGGCATCGATCCGCAGGGCGTCGGTGCCCGGTTGCTTCAGCGCGGTATAGATCCTGGCCAGGTCGCCTGGGGTGCGCAGGCCTTCGATCCGCAGCCGCCACTGCTGGCGGTCTCCGGCAAAGGCCCCCCAGACCGGGTAGCCCAGATCCCGCAGGGCACGGTCGATGGATCCGGGGTCGAATCCGGCGCGCAGGACCAGCCCGGCATCCTCGGCGCGGGCGACCCCGAAATGCTGCACCCAGCGATCCGCAGCTTCGAGGTCGACATCGGCCACCGGGCGTCCGGCCACGCGCTCCAGCACCAGGGCCAGACCCTCGCGGAGAGCGCTGGCGCGGGCGCTGGCAGAGTCAGTTTCCAGCGGGACCTCGGCGGTGTAGTCGCGGGGGGTGGCCTGCGCCGACGCCGCGCTCACCCACAGCAGGGGCAGCAGGAGCAACAGATGCAGCAAAGCAGGCAGGTGGCGATTCATGGACGAATTATCCCGTGGCACCCGGTAAAATGACAGTTCATCACAGCCAACGTCCCAAATCTATGAGCAGCTCTTCCGGCCTGACCTACCGCGACGCCGGCGTGGACATCGAAGCGGGCGACGCCCTGGTCGACGACATTTCGCGCATCGTGCGCAGTACCCGCCGGCCTGAGGTGCTGGCCGGGGTGGGGGGCTTTGGCGCCCTGGTCGGGCTGCCCCGGAAGTACAAGCAACCGGTGCTGGTCAGCGGCACCGATGGCGTCGGGACCAAGTTGCGGCTGGGCATCGACAGCGGCCGGGTCGAAGGCCTGGGCCAGGATCTTGTCGGCATGTGCGTCAATGACGTGCTGGTCTCGGGAGCCGAACCGTTGTTCTTCCTGGACTACTACGCCACCGGCAAGCTGGACCCGTCGGTGGCCGCGCAGGTCATCAAGGGGATCGCGCGCGGCTGTCGCCTGGCAGGCTGCGCCCTGGTGGGCGGCGAGACCGCCGAGATGCCGGGGATGTACCGCGACGGCGACTTCGATCTCGCCGGCTTCTGCGTGGCCGTCGCCGAGAAGCGGAAGCTGATCGACGGCAAGGGGATTCGTGCCGGTGATGTGGTGATCGCCCTGCCTTCGACCGGACCGCACTCCAACGGGTACTCCCTGATCCGGCGCATCCTCAAGCACAAGCGCGCCAAGCTGGATCAGGCCATGGGCAAGGGAACGCTGGCCGATGCGCTGCTTGCGCCCACTGCCATCTACGTCAAACCGGTGCTGGGGCTGCTGGAGGCCGGCGTGCCCATTCGCGGTATGGCTCACGTGACCGGTGGTGGCATCGTCGGCAATCTGCCGCGCTGTTTCCCCAAGGGTGTGGGCGCGGTGATCGACACCGCCAGCTGGAAACGGCCCGAGGTATTCCAGTGGCTGCAGCAGGCCGGCAAGGTGGAGGATGAGGAGATGTGGCGGGTTTTCAACTGCGGCATCGGGTTCATGATGGTGATGCCGCGCACACGCGCCGACGAAGCGCTGGCGCTGTTGAAGCGGCAGCGGCAGCGCGCCTGGATCGCGGGTGAGATCGTCAAGGGCGCGAACGACGTTCGTTTCGCGTGAAGCGCGTTGCGGTACTGATCTCCGGGACCGGACGCAACCTTCAGGCCTTGCTGGATGCGCAGGCGGGCGGGGCGCTGCCGGTGCAGTGGGCGGGGGTGTTGTCGAATCGCGCCGAGGCCGCCGGTTTGGCGCGTGCTGAGGCTGCCGGGGTGCCCACCCGGATCATCGACCATCGCGATTACGCGGGGCGCGAGGGCTTTGATGCCGAGGTGATCGCGCAGCTTGAGGCATGGCAGGCCGACTGGGTGGTGCTCGCTGGCTTCATGCGGGTGTTGACGCCCGGGTTCACGTCCCGGTTTGCCGGGCGGTTGCTCAACATCCATCCATCGCTGCTGCCGCGGTATCCGGGGCTGCGCACCCACCAGCGGGTGCTGGCCGCCGGGGACGCCGAGCATGGTGCCACCGTACATTTCGTGACGGCGGACCTCGATGGGGGTCCGGCCATCATTCAGGGAAAGTTAACGGTACAGGCGGAGGATGATGAGCAGTCGCTGGCGCAACGGGTGCTGGAGTCGATTGAAGTTCGCCTCTACCCTCAGGTGCTGGCATGGTGCGTCGCAGGAGACCTCAGTCTCTCGCCTTCCGGCAAGGTGTGGTTCCGGGGGCGCGAGCTCGACGCACCGCTGGGGCTGGAAGCCCTGTCGCCTACGTTTTGCCAGGAGCGCCCATGAAGCGGACCCTCATCATTTTCCTGATCGGCCTGTTCGGTATGCCTGCCTGGGCGTTGCCGATGCCTGAAGTGGACGCCCGCTACGATCTGCAGAAGGGGTTCCTGGGACTGGGCACAGCCCGGTTTTCGCTGACGCCGGAGCCTGAGCTGGGCGAGGACTGCTACCGCTACGCCTACGTCGCCACCCCTACCGGCATGGCCAAGCTGTTCATCGGCGAGATTCGTGAGACCAGTGAGTTCTGCATGGTTGACGATGCCCTCCGGGTGCAGCGCTACGCCTTCTCCAGGGCTGACCGCCCCAAGGGCGATTACACGCTCGAGTTCGATCTGGACACGGGGGTGGCGCGTACCGGTGACGGGCGCTCCCAGACCTTCGAAGGGGCGGCCACCGACCGCCTGTCCCTGCAGCTGGTTGTGCAGCGCTGGGTGATTGCCCGCAATGGCGTGCCCGGGGACACCGAGCTGTCGGTCCAGCAGGTCGAGGATGACCGGGTGAGAACCTATCGCTTTGCCATCACCGGTCGCGAAACCGTGAAGGTCGACGGGCGCAAGGTGGAAACGGTGCGGGTGGAGCGGGTCGACCGGCCGGACAAGTCCGTCCGGTTCTGGATGGACCCCCGCGATGGCTGGCGCGTGGTGCAGGTCGAGCACATCGAGGACGGCAGCACCCAGTTCACCATGACCTTGCGGTCGAACTGAGGCTGCCGTCCGCGGCAGCGCGATTCAGACGGTCTCGCCGAACAGTTCGCGGCCGATCAGCATGCGGCGGATCTCCGAGGTGCCGGCACCGATTTCGTACAGTTTGGCATCTCGCCAGAGGCGTCCGGTTGCGTAGTCGTTGATGTAGCCGTTACCGCCCAGGGACTGGATGGCCTGGCCCGCCATCCAGGTGGCCTTTTCGGCCGCATACAGAATGGCGCCCGCAGCGTCCTTGCGGGTGGTTTCGCCACGGTCGCAGGCCCGCGCCACCGAATAGACATACGAACGGCAGACGCTCAGGCCCACGTACATGTCGGCGAGCTTGCCCTGCATCAGCTGGAATTCGCCGATGGACTGTCCGAACTGGCGCCGCTCGTGGACATAGGGCACCACCACGTCGAGGCAAGCCTGCATGATCCCCAGCGGTCCCCCGGAGAGCACCACCCGTTCGAAGTCGAGCCCGGACATCAGCACATTGACGCCGCGGCCGACCGCGCCCAGCACGTTGTCCTCGGGGACTTCGCAGTCCTCGAACACCAGTTCGCAGGTGTTGGAGCCGCGCATGCCCAGTTTGTCGAGCTTCTGCGCGGTGGAGAATCCCTTGAAGCCCTTTTCGATGAGAAAGGCCGTGATGCCACGCGGGCCGGCGGCGGGATCGGTCTTGGCGTAGACGATCAGCACGTCGGCGTCGGGGCCGTTGGTGATCCACATCTTGTTGCCGTTGAGCACATAGCGGTCGCCGCGCCGGTCGGCACGCAGTTTCATGCTGACCACGTCGGAGCCGGCGCCCGGCTCGGACATCGCCAGTGCGCCGATGAAGCTGCCGTCGACCAGTTTCGGCAGATAGCGGTGCTTCTGTGCCTCGGTGCCATTCTTGGCCAGCTGGTTGACGCAAAGATTGGAGTGCGCACCATAGGACAGGCCGATGGACGCCGAGGCCCGTGAGATTTCCTCCATGGCCACGACATGGGCCAGATAACCCATCGGCGTTCCGCCATAGGCCTCGTCCACGGTCAGGCCGAGCACGCCCAGTGCGCCCATCTTGGGCCATAGCGGCAGGGGGAACTGGTTGTCGCGGTCGGTCGCCTCCGCCAGCGGGGCGATCTCACGGCGGGCGAAGTCGGCAACGGCGTCGCGCAGGGCGTCGATGTCGGCCCCGAGGTCGAAGTTCAGCGTTTTCATGGGTGCTCTCGAATAACCAAAAGAAGTCAGGCGATCTGGCCCTCGTCGACCAGCTTGCGTAGATGCATGCGGATGTTCTGGCGTGCCAGGGGCCAGAGTTTCTGGTCGACGCCCGCGTAGACCGTCGGCAGCATGCCGTCGACATCCAGCCCCTGCTGGTGAAGTGTCAGGATCTGCGCCTCGCGCATGCGGCGGTGTTTCAAGGTCTCCACCAGGCGGTAGGTCTCGCCAAGGGCGTTGCCATGGGAGGGCAACAGCACGCCGGGGTTGAGGTCGATGACTCGCTGGAGCGAGTTGAAGTAGGCGCGCATGTCGCCTTCCTCTTCGGGAATGACGACTGTGCCGATGCCCTGAATGAGGTCGCCGACCAGGCACCAGGCGCGGCTCTCGGGCATCAGCGCGAGCTGGCCGGCGTCGTGGCCGGGGACTTCGAGGACGTGTACCGGCTGCCCCAGCCAGCGGCAGACCACGTCGCCCTCCTGATACAGGTGGATTTCGGTGTCGTTGAAGAATTGCGGCTTGCTGCGCATCAGGCGATGTCGGGTGTCCGCGCTCATGCCGATGGTCAGGTTGAGTCGGTCGGCGATCCGCTCGGCGCGTTCGGAGTGATCGGGGTGGTGGTGTGTGATGAAGACCTCATGAACCCCAATGGGGCTGATGGCCTCGATCAGGCGCTCCATTTCCTCGTCCGAGGCCGGCGAGGGGTCCACCAGAATGCGGTGCGAGGCCATGTCGCCCAGCAGGAAGCAGTTGGTGTGCTGTGCCGGCGGCAGGGTGTGTGAGCGTACCGGCAGCTGACGGACGCCGACCATGGGCTCGAGGATCGGGATGCCGTGTCCGCGGCTGGCAGCATCCAGGTTGGGGATGTGCAGCGCGTCCGGGTCCGCGGCCAGGACCTGCAGGGTGATGCGGGTCGGGGGCGCCATCAGCATCGCACCGGCGCGATAGCGGGCCATCAGGTCGGCGGGGGTGGCCCAGAATGCTTCGGCGGTTTCCCGTGCATCGACGTTGAGCGCGGGCCGCCGGGTGAGGTCGACCCGCATGAAATAGGTATTGAAGCGCAGTGGTTGATGCGCGGGCGTCAGGGCGGTGCCGATGGCGTGAACGGCGCGGATTTCGCCGGCTTCCGCCATTGCGGCGAGGTCGATACCGAGTTCCTCGTCCAGTTCTCGTGCCAGCGCGCAGAGTACCGCGGCTTCCACTGCATCGCCGGCCAGCTGGCGCAGCGCGATCGGACAGGGCGCGTCGCGGTCGGCAGCGTCGACCTTGCCGCCGGGAAAGGCATGGAAGCCGCCGAAAGCGGGTAGGGCGGGCTGCCGCCGCGTCATGAGCAGCTCACCCTCGTGGAACAGAGTGGCCGTGACCGCATCTACGATTTTCATGGGCGCGACGATACCAGTCGCGACCGGGTCACGGCAGTGTGGAAGATTGGTTACCATCGCCGCCCCCTTGTGATGGCCCCTGCCCATGTGGTTCAAGAATCTCTGTGTGTTTCAGCTCGAGCAGCCGTGGACCTTGCCGCCGGGTGCGCTGGAGACGCTGCTGACGCAGCGCCCGCTGATGCCCTGTCCGGCAATGAGCCCGGAAAGCACGGGGTGGTTGCCGCCGGGGCCCGATGGAGCGCTGGTGGCGTCGGTGGAGAAGCACCTGCTGATCTCACTGGGATGGGAAACGCGCCTGTTGCCCGGAGCGGTGGTTAATGACGCTGCAGCCGAGCGGGCGTCGGCGTTCGAGCAGCAGCGGGGCTTCAAGCCCGGCAGGAAGCTGATGCGCGAGATCAAGGAACAGGTGGCAGCTGAATTGCTGCCCAAGGCCTTCACCCGGCGCAGCCAGCTGATGGCCTGGATCGACCCGGACGCCGGGCGCATCGTGGTGGACACCGGCACCGTGGCTAAGGCCGAGGTGTTGATCCAGCACCTGCGCGATGCCCTGGGCAGCCTGTCCGTGGTGCCGTGGACGACCGAGGTGTCACCGGCGGCGACGATGACCGGCTGGCTGATGGCGGGCGATGCACCGGCGCCGCTCGATCTGGGGGACGGCTGCGAGCTGTCCGGCAGCGACGACAGCAAGTCGGTGGTGCGCTACGTACGCCATCCCCTGGAAACGCCGCTGCTCAAGCGTCATCTCGATGAAGGGATGCGTGCGACGCAGCTGGCGTTGCACTGGGATGGCCAGCTCAGCCTGACCCTGACCGAGCCCTTGATCATCCGCCGCGTGAAATTCCTGGAGGCGGAAACCGAGGATACCGATCGCATTGACGATCCCCACCTCGCGTTCGAAGCCGATCTGACGCTGATGACGGGCATCTTCGGCCGCCTGTTGGCCGATCTCGACCGGGTGCTGGCGCCTGCTGCCTGATCTTCGCGCCGGCTCAGGTGGCCATGAGCACGTAGATCAGGCCGGTGGCCAGGGTCAGCACGGCGCCGATGCCGACAAAGTCGCTGAAGCGGTAGCCCCCCGGCCCCAGCACCATCAGATTGGTCTGGTACCCGATGGGCGTCATGTAGCAGGCTGAGGCCCCGAAGATCACTCCGAGGGCCACGGCGGTCGGGGTGAGGCCGGTTTCCGCGCCCAGTTTCAGCGCAATGGGAAACATCAGCGCGGCGGCCGCGTTGTTGGTCATGAACGCGCTGAGCAGGGCGGTGGCGATGAAGATGGCCGCCAGCACCCCCATGGCGGATTGCCCAGCCAACACCGCGATCTGATGGGCGATCTGGCTGGCCAGGCCGGTCTTGTCCAGGGCTGCGCTGAGGCCGAAGGCACTGGCGATCACGATGATGACCGACCAGTCGATGCTCGCGCGTGCAGTGTGGGAGCTGATGCAGCCGGTGGCGACCAGGGCGCCGGCAGCCACCAGAGCAGCCTCCAGCATCGGCAGCAGGCCGGTGCCCGCTGCCAGCACCATGCCGGCCATGATGCCCAGGGCGAGCTTGGCCTTGTCGTGCCGCGGCACCGAGGAGCCTTCGATCAGGCGTGTGAGGAAAAAATCGCGCGAGTGCCGTTGCGCCTGCAGAAAGCTTTCGCCGGCCTCGATCAACAGCGTGTCGCCGGCCTGCAGGCGAATGGCGCCGAGCTTGCCCTCCATGCGCTCGCCGCGGCGGGCGACAGCCAGCACGACGGCATCGTAGCGGGTGCGGAACTCACCCTCGCGGATGGTCTTGCCGTTCATCGGGGAGGTGTCCGAGACGACAGCCTCGATCAGGGTGCGGTGCGCGCGCTGTCCCGACAGCTTGAACACCTGATCGGTTGCGGGGTTGAGCCCGCGGATCTTCTGCAGGTCCACCACCGAGTCGACGCGGCCGACGAAAATCAGTCGATCGCCGGCGTGCAGCCGCTGCTGCGGCGACACCCCCGTGAGCAACTGGCCGTCGCGCTCGATCTCCACCAGGTAGCAGCCCGGCAGGTGGCGCAGGCCCGCTTGCTCGACTGTCTTTCCGGGCAGGGGGCCGGCGCTGTCCACCAGCATCTCGATGGTGTACTCGCGCACATTCTCGAGCTGCGAGGTCAGCGCTTCCCGGTTGGGCAGAAGAAAACGGGAGGCGATGAGGATCAGCACCAGGCCGACGACCGCAATCGGCAGGCCGATCGGTGCCAGCGAGAACAACGTGAAGCCACTGCCGGTGGCTTCGATGAGCATGCCGTTGACCACCAGATTGGTGCTGGTTCCGATCAGGGTGCAGGTGCCGCCGAGAATGGCGGCGTAGCTCAGTGGAATGAACAGTTTGGAGACCGGCAGCTGGAAGCGCTGCGCCCATTCGGAGACCGCCGGAATCAGCATGGCGACCACCGGCGTATTGTTCAGAAAGGCGCTGAACGCCGTGACCGGCAGCATCAGTCGCAGTTGTGCATGGAGGATCGAGCGAGGCTTGCCCAGGACGGTCTGGACGATCCATTGCACACCGCCGGTTTCCTTGATGGCAGCCGCCACCACATAGAGCACCGCAACGGTGAGCACGCCGGCGTTTGAGAGCCCGCTGAAGGCTTCGCCCGGCGTCAGTACGCCCGTGCACAGGAGTGTGGTCACGGCGGCGAGGAACAGCACGTCCGGAGCAATGCGCGTGCGGAACAACGCGATGAAAAGCAGCAGCAGAACGCCAGCGGTCAGCAGCAGGGGAAGATTGGCGTCGGGCATTGGGGGACGTCAGCACATAGAGGTGCGGCACGATAGCGCAGTGTGGCGCCTTGCTGGCGTTGCACGGATGCGTGCGGCATCACTGCTATATGCATAGGTGCAGCGGTTATGACTGTTCCATCCGCACGCAACCGGACTGCAGAGAGTCGGCGGGTCCTCAAAAGAAACGGGCCGTCCCGTGACGGCCCGCCTTCAACAATCGCAGTTGCGGCAGGCTGGAGGATTCAGCCCAGCAGCTTTTCGACGTCAGCCGCGATGCTCTCCGGCTTGTCCACGGAGCCGTAGCGCTTGACGACCTTGCCGTCACGATCCACCAGGAACTTGGTGAAGTTCCACTTGATGCCTTCCGAGCCCAGCAGTCCCGGTGCATCCGACTTCAGCTTGCGATAGAGCGGATGGGCGCCGCTACCGTTCACCTCGATCTTGGCGAACATCGGGAAGCTGACGTCGTAGTTCATCGAGCAGAAGCTGGCGATCTCCTCCTCGCTGCCGGGTTCCTGGTGGCCGAACTGATCACAGGGGAAACCGAGGACTTCCAGCCCGCGTTCCTTGTACTGCCGATAGAGCGCTTCCAGTCCTTTGTACTGGGGCGTGAAGCCGCACTTGCTGGCAACGTTGACGATCAGCAATACCTTGCCGCGATAGTCACCAATCTTCAGTGGCTGTCGCTGGATGGTGTTCACTTCGATGTCGTACAGCGAGGTCATGGCGGTACTCCTGCGTGCGCTTCGGGTGGGAAGGGGTTAGAAGTGGTCGGCGCTCAGCGCCATCAGCGATTCGGCCGGCTGTCGGACGTTGCCCAGCAGCGCCGGCACCTGGCTCAGCATGCGGGTGGCAAAGAACTCGGCGGTCGCCAGTTTGGTTGCACGGAACATGTCGTCGGACTGCTGACGCGCGGCGCGCGCCATGCGCAGCCAGTTGTAGCCGAGATAGGTCAGCGAGAAGGCACGCAGATAATCGGCGCAGCCGAAGGCGCCGTCGTCGGGCGTGGCCTTGAAGGACTGCTGAAGCCAGGTGGTGGTGGACTCCAGCGCATCCAGCGCGGCGCGCAGTGACGTTTCGATCGTGGCGTCCGCCGCGTCGCCGGTCAGCGCCGCACGTGCGCGCTCGAAGAAGCGTCCCGGCAGCCGACCGCCGTGCAGCATCAGCTTGCGTCGCACCAGATCCATGGCCTGAATGCCGTTGGTGCCTTCATACAGGCACAGGATCTTGGCGTCGCGTGCGATCTGTTCGACGCCGTGTTCACGGATGAAGCCATGGCCGCCGTACACCTGAATGGCCTCGGAGGCGAGTTCGAATGCGCTGTCGGTACAGTAGCCCTTCACCAGCGGCGTGTTGAGCTCGACCCAGTCCTGCGCTTCCTCACGGGTGGTGGCATCCGGGTGGTGATGCGCGATATCCACGTACATCGCGGTCTCGTAGGCGAGCACGCGTGCACCTTCGGTGGTGGCCTTCATGCGTAGCAGCATGCGGCGAACGTCGGGGTGATGCAGGATCTCCGGCTGCCCGTTGAAGGCCTTGCCCTGCTTGCGATCCTTGGCGTAGTTGATCGCGTTCTGGGTGGCCAACTCACACTGGCCCAGCCCCTGGAACCCCACCATGATGCGGGCCAGGTTCATCATGACAAACATGTTCTGGATGCCGGTGTTGGGCGCGCCCACCATCCAGCCCTTGGCGCCTTCGAACTGCATCGAGCAGGTGCACGAGGCGTTGATGCCCATCTTGTGTTCGATGGACACGCAATAGGCCTTGTTGCGCTCACCCAGCGAGCCGTCTGCATTGACCAGGAATTTCGGCACCACGAAGGTGGACAGCCCCTTGACGCCCGGGGGGGAGTCCGGGAGGCGGGCGAGGACGAAGTGGACGATGTTGTCCGCCATCGTGTGTTCGCCCGAGGTGATGAAGATCTTGCCGCCTTCGATCAGGAAGCTGCCGTCGTCCTGCGGGAGGGCTCGGGTCTTCACTGCTGCGAGATCCGATCCGGCCTGGGGTTCGGTCAGGCACATGGTTCCGGTCCACTCGCCGGTTGCCAGTTTGGGCAGGTAGGTCTGTTTCTGCTCATCACTGCCATTGGCGTGAATGGCCTCGAAGCAGCCCGTGGTCAGACCGGGGTACAGCGCGAAGGCCACATTGGCCGAGCACAGCATCTCCTCGACCACCTTGGACAGCGTGTAGGGCAGGCCCTGGCCGCCGAACTCGACCGGATTGGACAGGCCAACCCAGCCGGATTCCCAGTAGAGTTTGTAAGCCTCGGCCATGCCCTTTGGCACAGTGACTTCGTGATTGTCGAGCCGGCAGCCCTCCGCATCACCGGGATGGTTGAGCGGTGCGACCTGGTCCTCGATCAGTTTGGCGGCCTCATCAGCCAATCCCACCAGAACATCCGGTGTGGCCTCAGCGTAGGGCGGGAGCTCACTGAGTCGACCGACGTTGAGCACGTCCTCGAGCACGAAACCAATTTCACGAAGGGGAGCTTTGTACGTCGCCATCTGCTGCCTCGGGTTATCTGTTGATCTGGAAAGGGGCGGAAGGCTAGCACGGGCGGGGGTGTCGGCCCATTCCGTCCGCGTCTTGGCGAGACATATCCTGTCCCTTAAAAATGCGACAAGCAACTGATCGTGTTGTGGATTTTCAAACGTCGCCGGCTTGACGGGGGCGTGCGCTCGCGCACCATGCAGTGGCGACCAACAGGGTTGCGATGCCTCAATCCAAGGAGGGTGACATGAAGTCGATACGATGGGTGTTGGGCGCGGCCGGGCTGCTGTTCTCGGCATGGGCCTGGGCTGCCGTGAACGTCAACGCCGCCAGTGCGGGGGAGTTGGCGGAGGGGCTCAACGGCGTCGGTGACGCGATTGCGGAGCGTATCGTGGCCGAGCGCGAGGCCAACGGCGCCTTCAAGGACGCGGCCGACCTCGAAGCGCGTGTCAAGGGGATCGGTCCGACGTTGATCGAGAAGAACGCCAGCGACATGACGTTCTGATTCCAGGCGGTGCACGGGGCCCGGCTTCTCAGGGAAGGCCGGGCCCTGCTGTGTTCACGACCCGCCCAGCAACCGCTGCTGCAAGGCATCGATGAGGCGGCTGCCGGCGGCGAGGATATGGCCGTCGGTCATGACATCGGAGTCCTCACGCAGCGAGCGGACCACTCCCGTGGCCTCCTGAACGAGGACGATGCCGGCGGCGATGTCCCAGGGCTTGAGGTTGAACTCGAAGAAGGCATCCAGACGACCCGCCGCAACATACGCGAGATCAAGAGCGGCGGATCCGGCGCGGCGCACTCCCGCGGTACTGGCTGCCACCCGCTCCAGCATGGGCAGGTACTCGGGAAGGAACTGTGCCTGCAGTGGGACGCCGGTACCGATCAGCGCCACATCCAGTTCGCGTGCGCCGCTGGTGCGCAGGCGTCGGTTGTTGAGCATGGCGCCTGAGCCCCGCGAAGCCACGTAGAGGTCATTGGTGCAGGGCGCGAAGATCACCCCGTGCTCGAGACGTCCGCGGACCTCGATGCCGATCGACACGGCATAGTGGGGGATTCGGTGCAGAAAATTGGTGGTGCCGTCCAGCGGATCAATGATCCAGCGCACCTCGGCGCTGTCGCCGGAGGGGCCGGACTCCTCGGCCAGAATGGCATGGTCGGGGTACGCGCGGCGTATGAGGCGCACGATCTCCTGCTCGGCGCCCCGGTCCACCTGACTGACGAAATCATTGTGACTCTTGCGATCCACCTGCAGGGTTTCGACCCGTTCGGCGTTTCGAAGAATGAAATTGCCGCCCGCACGAGCAGCGGACACGGCGATGTTGACCAGCGGATGCATGGGCAGGGGGCCTTGAAAAGGAACGCGCAAGTAATGCGGCGGAGCGGCCTAGAATATCACGCATGAATCCCACTTCCGACTTGCCTGACCGGGGTATCCGCATCGTGCTGGTGCAGACTCAGCACCCCGGCAATATCGGCGCCACCGCGCGCGCCATGCTCACCATGGGGCTGACCCAACTGGTGCTGGTGGCGCCCGAGCGTTTCCCGCATCCGCAGGCGCGTGCCATGGCATCCAATGCCCTGGAGATTGTCGAGCGTGCGCGCGTGGTGCCCACCCTGGAAGCGGCCATTGCCGATTGCGGCTGGGTGGTGGCCACCTCGGCGAGGCCGCGTCATCTGGGCGATGAACCGCTGACCCCCTGGGACTTTGCCACCCTGGCAAATGAGCGGGCGCGGGAGGCGCCGGTAGCCTTGGTGTTCGGTCCCGAGCGCACCGGGCTCAGCAATGCCGACCTCGATCGCTGCCAGACCATTGTGATGGTGCCGACCAATCCCGAGTATCCGTCGCTCAATCTTGCGCAGGCGGTGCAGCTGATGAGTTGGGAGTTGCGCAAGGCGGGACTGGATGAAGTGCCCCGGGTGGCGGCCAAGAAGGACATTCCGGTCTACGCGCCGCCCTCGGCCGAGGAGATGGAGCACTTCTTCGGGCACCTGGAACGGGTGCTGCTCAAGACAGGATTCCTGGATCCCGAGAACCCCCGGCTGCTGATGCGGCGGCTCCGCAATTTCTATCACCGCGCAGCGCCGGACCGGAACGAACTCAACATCCTTCGCGGCATCCTCACCACCACCGAAACCCCCAAGCGGCGGACCCGACGCAAGGGTCGAGGCGAGGGTGACGAAAACCCCGCCTGAAGCTGTGTAATTGCTCGCCATCTTTGGCGCTGCCGCGGGGCATGTGCGCTGTCACGTTGCGGCAACATTCATCGACCGGGCAATGACTTAGCTGCGGAGGTGCAGGGGGCAGTTGACGGCCTTCGGAAAGCCAGTAAGATTCGCCGCCCTTGCAGCGGCAAACGCGGATCTGGCGGTAAGCGGAACG
>ERZ1023324.78-NODE-78-length-45058-cov-7.938315_pt1 | contig 45058 bp, 39 predicted proteins | sample MGYA00520886_ERZ1023324 | MGnify/ENA primary metagenome ERZ1023324 (study PRJEB32759, sample SAMN07749864) | skin metagenome | biome: transportation; feature: city; material: polyester macromolecule | host: Homo sapiens | place: Hong Kong:KT line | collected...
CAAAATTTATGCAAGCGTTATAGTGTACAAGTTGCCTTATATCCACCGCCTAAAGTCGGTGGTTTTACGGCAACGGATGATAAACTGGATGACTAAATATCTTCAAGCTTTAGCACATCATAAGCGGGCGTTTCATACGGGTGTGCCTGTTTTAAGGCTTGCACCACCGCTTTGATGCGCTCATCTGCAACCACCATCTCGACTCGCCATTCTTCGATTGTTTGTAATTGATTGGTGGTACCAATAAAGGCTTGATTGCCTGCCAATGGCATAAACTGTCCTGTACCCAACACCTGCCAACAGCAATACTGATAATTGCCAATCTGCCCTGCCCCTGCGTCAAACAAGGCTTGCTTTACAGCGTCTAGATAATCGGTCGGTATGTAGGTGGTGAGTTTATACATGGGTTGCCTTATTAATTAAGCCGTTAAGCCCTATCATCATGGTTTTGTATTTGTTTTAATCTAGCTTTAATCTAACATAGTTTTTTTGCAAAAAGCGCGTTGGCCGTCGGTTTTTCGTTGATTATTCTCCCGTTTTAAAAAAATTTACCCTTAAACGCGCTATATATTATACAATATTATATAATATATATTATTGTGAAATGCTTAGGTGGCGTATGTTGTTATTTTCTATTGCAGATTATAGTCATCCATTGGTGGGTGGCATGTTGATTGGGCTCTCTGCGGTTATGCTGTGGTGGAGTATTGCCAAGATTGCTGGCATCAGTGGCATTGTCGCCAGTCTCTGGCAGCCAAACTCACCCGATTTTGCTTGGCAATTGGCGTTTTTTGTGGGCTTGTTGGTATCGCCTTGGGTGTTTGCTATGTTCTGTAGCTTGCCAACCATCACGGTATCATCATCGCCTTGGCTGTATGTCATCGCAGGGTTATTGGTCGGTGTGGGTACGCGGATGGGCTCAGGGTGTACCAGTGGTCATGGTATCTGTGGCAATGCACGTTTTTCACCGCGCTCACTGCTGGCAACCATTGTCTTTATGTCCGCAGGGTTTGTGACGGTGTTTATCGGTCGTCATTTGTTGTCATTGATTTAATTGAGACGTTAGGGGCATATATCATGCGAAAAGAAATTGTGTTATTGATTAGTGCTATCTGTGGGTTGGTTTTTGGTACGGGTTTGATTGTCAGTGATATGGCAAACCCAAAAACCGTGCAAAGCTTTCTTGATCTCGCAGGCGATTGGAATCCTGCGTTGATGTTTGTGATGGTTGGCGCGCTCATTGTCGCGACCATCGGTTTTAACTTAAGTCGCTTAAAAAAGACCAGTCTATCGGGTGCGCCGTTTCCACCGATTCGCCGCGGTATTGACAAGCGCTTGGCGATTGGGTCGATGATATTTGGTATCGGTTGGGGCATCGCTGGTATCTGCCCTGCCCCTGCGGTGGTTCTCATGGGCATGGGCATCTGGCAAGGGATGGTGTTTTTTGTCGCCATGCTAGTGGGTATGGGGATGGTGATAGCGTTTGATAAAACCCAATCTGCTTAGTCATCAGTTTAGTCATCAGTAGGGTGAAATAACCGATAAAACCCACCCGCCATGAGCCAGCTTGCTAGTTGCTGTGGCGTTTCTGTTTGCCCTTGCCGCACCCAATGAATATAGGTGTGATACAGCATCCCTGAGGCAAATACCAGATTGTACTCCCCGCTTTTATCCTGTAGCGCTGTCATAGCTTGGCAAGTCAATGCCTGCTTTTTGCGGTATTCGACAAAAATTTTGCTATTAAGGAGGGTGTCTAAAATCAGCCCTTCAAAGCCTTGATTGAGCAAAATCTTGGTCGATAACTCAAACTTGCTCAGATAGTCAAACACTTGTCGCAAAAACGCATAAAACTCGGACTCGCTTGCCGCCGTCAAATCGATAAAAGGAAAATCATCTTCAATCTGCGCCAAATAGTCTTTGAGTAACGCAAGTTTGCTATCGTAATTGCGATAATACCCCATGCGACTCACGCCCGCCTTTTGGGTCAGCTCGGTGACGCTGATATCAGCAAATGGCGTGGATTCCATGAATTTGAGCAGCGCTATGGCGAGCGAACGTCTGACCACGGTATTGGCATTGCCCATGATATGCGCCTGCTGTCCAAAATCACTCAAGCTCGACTCAATACTCGTACCCGTGGGCGATGGAAGCGGTGTGAAGGTTGGCTTTGGCACGCGTTAATCCTTTCAACTTAAGCCTTTACTTAATTTATCAAAACAAAACAAACCCAAATGTCACAGTTGCAGCAGCCTGCTGAAAAATTAGTATACCCTAATCAGGTAGCGGGTTGAACTGTTTAGCGGTAAACCGCTGTTATACAAAGACAGATGCAGCCAAAAAGCCACTGCAAAGTAGCCTGCGGCAGGTCAGCTATAAGGACAACTATTAAGGAAAATAAGGGGAAAGCGATACATGAAAGGTCAATCATTTGATACGGATTTTTTGGTTATAGGCTCAGGCTTTGGCGGTAGCGTCTCGGCGATGCGACTGACCGAAAAAGGCTATCGCGTGATTATCGCGGAGCAAGGCAAGCATATATCGCCCGAGACCATGCCCAAAACCGTGCGCGATATCAAGCAGTTTTTGTGGTTGCCTGCGCTCAAGTACAAAGGTTTTTTTTCGCTTCAGCTATTTAAGCATGTCATGGTGCTGCATGGTAACGCGGTGGGCGGTGGCTCAATCACTTATGCCAACACCTTATTACAGCCAGAAGACAAAATTTGGCAACAAGGTAGCTGGGCAGGGCTTCACGACTGGCAAGCGGTGATGCCACAACATTATGAGACCGCCAAACGCATGCTAGGCGTGAGCCAAAACAAAAAAGTCGGCAATGCCGATTTGATGCTACAAAAAATGGCAAACCTGAGTGGCGTGGGTGATAGTTTTTATCTCACCGATGTGGGCGCCTACTTTAGTGACCATGACAAGTATGCTCATCCCCCTGTCAATGGTGACCCGTATTTTGGCGGCGCAGGTCCTAAGCGCAGTCCTTGTATAGGCTGTGGTGGCTGTATGGTGGGCTGCCGTTATGGCGCCAAAAATACCCTAGATAAAAACTACCTGTATTTTGCCCAAAAAAATGGCGCTACCCTGCTCGCTGAAACCAAAGTCACGGATATAGTACCGATAGCTGATGCTAGCAAATCGCCAAGCGACCCTGCCTATCAAAACGGTTCGCAAGGCTATCGGGTGACGCTGCAATCAGCGGATAAAGGGGAGTATCAAATCACCACCCAACAGATTGTGCTGTCAGCCTCCAGCCTCGGTAGCCAAAAACTGCTGTTTGAGCAGCGCCATAAAGGCAATATGCCCCATATTTCCCCTTATCTTGGCAAGCGTATCTATACCAATGCTGAGTCTTTGCTAGGCGTACGATTTTTGGATGAGCAACATGGCGCCATGAGCGATGGCGTCGCTATCGGCTCTGGGATTTATTTGGGCGATGGCACACACATTGAGGCGACACGTTATCCTGAAGGTTTTAATATTGCCTCCTTTTTGGCGACGTTAAGCAATTATAAAAATGGCAAAAAAATGTCGCTACTGGCTTGGTTATGGTGTTTTATAGCGCAGTTTATCGTCAAGCCCCGTCAGGCGTGGCGTGCATTTCGACCGCATAATATGGCAAAACAAAGCCTTATCTTGCTATGTATGCAAAGCACGCCGTATGCGCTTGAAATGCGCTATCAAAAAAGCCCGTGGTGGCGGGCTTGGTTGGGTAGTCGCTACCAGATGCAAACCTATGGGCCTGCCATCCCCGCCTTTATCCCAGAAGCGAGCGCGTTTGCCGAGCAGATGGCAACCCAAATGGGAGGAATCGGTTATGGCGTGTTGTCGGAAGTATTTTTGAACATCCCAACCACCGCGCATTGTATGGGTGGGATTTCGCTGGGCAATTCTGCAGCAGATGGCGTGGTCGATAAGTACCACCGATTGTTTAATTATCAAGGGTTTTATGTCTGCGATGGCGGCAATATCTCGACCAACTTGGGCGTCAACCCAAGCCTCACCATAACAGCGTTGACAGAGCATGCCATGAGCCATATTCCGCACAAATCAACCCAGTCACCGTACCCTGCGGATACCACCAGGCAAAACGTGACGCTCGTTCAAAAAGATGCTAGCAAGATACCGGCTTAACTGCTATGTTGAGTTAAAATTTAACTAAATGATTGGGATAATACACATGACACCTCAAGACAACTCGGATGCAACTAATTCGGATGCAACTATCAATACCATGCAGCAGCAGTTTGACATCATGCGGACGGCTAGCCGCCAAGACCAATATGTTGATTGGTCAATTCGTAGTGCGCGGCTAAAAAAATTAGAGCAGCTGGTGATGGACAACCAAAGCGAGATTATCACCGCTATTCATGCCGACTTTGGACAACGCCCAGCGGCTGAAACCACCATGCTTGAACTGTTCCCAACGCTTGAAGCGATTCGTTATACACAAAAGCACGGCAAAGCTTGGTCTGCCAAACAGCCCGTCAAAACTGGGATTTGGTTTTTGCCCGCTCGTAGCTATATCCAGCCGCAGCCGTTAGGACTCGTGGGCATTATCGCACCTTGGAACTATCCGCTGTATTTGGTGATTGCGCCGCTGGCTGCCGCATTGGTGGCAGGCAATCGTGCGATGCTCAAAGTCTCAGAAGCGTCACCGAACTTTGAGCGGTGGCTGGCTAATGCGTTACCCAAATACTTTGCCGCAGACGAAGTGACCTTGATTACAGGGGGTGTCGAAGTCGCGCAAGCCTTTAGCCGCTTACCGTTTGACCATTTATTTTTTACTGGCTCTACCGCAGTGGGCAAACATATCATGAAAGCCGCTGCACACAATTTGACCCCTGTCACCCTTGAGCTGGGCGGCAAGTCCCCTGTCGTGGTGACGCCAAGCGCTGATGTGGCAAAAACTGTCAACCGCGTATGGACAGGCAAAACCATGAACGCAGGGCAAACCTGTATTGCGCCTGATTATGTGTTGATGCAGGCGGATAAAAAACACGCCTTTATCGAACAATCAACCGCATGGCTTGACGCCCACTACCCCAATCTTGCAGACAACCCTGACTATAGCTTTGTCATCAACCCCAAACAAGCCAGCCGCGTGCAAGGTTATCTCGATGAAGCCAAACAGCGCGGTGCCACCCTCATTCCACTGACCGATTATGAAGTGAATATCGAGACTGGATTTTTCCCACCGATGATTGTCACCGATTTACCCAGCGATGCTAAATTGCTGACAGAGGAGATTTTTGCCCCTGTATTGCCACTGGTGTCCTACCAAGACTTGGCGCAAGCGGTGGCGTATGTGAATGAGCGTGACCGCCCACTGGCGCTGTATGTGTTTGGCGAGGACAAAGCCGACACCGACTACGTGCTCGCGCATACGGTGAGTGGCGGCGCGTGTATTAACGAAACGATTTTTCACATTGCCCAGCAAAATCTGCCGTTTGGCGGTGTCGGGGCATCAGGGATGGGGCGTTACCACGGCAAATATAGCTTTGACACCTTCTCTCATCCAAAAGCGGTGTTTAAACAAAGTCACCTTAACTTCGCGCATTTGCTCCAACCACCGTATGGCAAGACCTTTTGGAACATGATGAAGGTGATATTAAAAGCCTAGTGCTTGCAATGCTTAGAGAAGCTTGTATTGATAACCTTGCCTAGATAACCTTTACTGTCGCTCTTGTAAATTAGTAACGTCGTATGTGCTAGTTGATTGGTATGTGCTAGCTCATTGGTAATAGTTGTCGTGCTTTTTGAGCCACCAGTTCATGTTATCTTGGCGTTTGGCGCGAAATTGCTCCAATCTTTTGGCAATAGCCGCATTGTGCGCTCGTGCGGTATCAAGCCCAAACAGAATCGGCACACTGACAAGCACGCCATAGCGCCATTTTGGGCTAGGCAGTCCCAAGCCATCACCAATATCATCACCCACTAAAGTCCGTGTGACACTGGCATTGACCCGCTCAACCAGCTGTCCACGTCTGTTATCCTCACCCATAATTTGCGAGGGTAAATCATGCAGCGCTTTGGCGAGAGGTTTACCAAATTCAAAATCTAATTGCTGGGTTGCCAAATAGCTATAAAGCCATGCCCACGCCTCGGTTTCATCTTCAGGAATGCGCGCCAGCTCAATCCCCATCCACCAACTCGCCAGTTGCCATAAGTGCATGATGCCTTGTGACTCTTCGGCGCTGATTCTTGCCCCCAGTAATTTTAGTCCGCGCATAATGAGTAGTGAAAACTGCAAGTGGGTTGCCACCATATCGGTTTGGTTAATGGGTACCCCCCAGTAGTCACTGTCCCAATCATGACTGCATAAGTGTTGTCGTACCAGACCGTGTGTCTGACGCACTTGCAGACTTTGTCGCCAGCCTTCTGTGCCAATTGCCAATGGGGGTTGCTGGTTGCGGCTAATCGCTGGGTACTCAGACACTGCCAAAATATACGCATAGGTTCGCATGAGCCTTGGCAATGCATCATGCACTAACGCCCCTGTTTTGATGAGTGGCAATGAGAGCGCAGGGATACTATAGCCTGCCATTAGCGCCACATTCCGCAGTAACCAAATCAGCATCAACGGATAGCGCCGATAGGCAATTGCGCCAATCTCGGCAAGCTTGGCATCATACCAGCTCGGATATTGGCAAAACTGCTGATACAGCGCCTCAAACGCGGGCTGTTGCAATAACGCTTTGGCTGCCGATACGTTACTTGTTTGCGCTATCCCTTGCTCATGCAAAATCAATTGCTGCAGGGGTTTGGCAAATTTGATACCGCTGGATAACAGCGCATCGACAGGCTGATCTGCGATACCATACCCCTGCTGCATCTGTTGCAATAAATCCTTTGACACCTCAAAATCACGGGGCAATAAAAATCGTTTGATACGCTGCAACACTTGTAAATCAGCATGGTGGTCAATGTCAGTATTGCGCCCCAGTGTCGGCAAATCGGTTTGATAAAGCGGGTTCATAGCAGTGATAAATCAGTGATGAATGAATGGATAGCCTAGCGCATTTTGGCAACTAAAAAAGACCTATGCAGGAAAAAAATCGATTTTTTTGTTTAAAAATGTTAGCCCTTAATCGACTGGGTGTATTTATTGGCTGGGTATATTTGACGGTGCCTTGCCTGATGGGTTTCAATGACCAGTGAGATAATGATTGATTGGATAATGAAGGCTTGGGTAATGATGACTAGCATAGCGCTAGTCCATTTTACATGTATCATGTCACATTTATAGAACTATTTTGTCGCTGACGCTAAGCCTATTTTTGATTACACTATAGCCAACCTCTCTTGTCTTAACAGTATCAAAATCGAGCTACCCTTTGAAATCACCTAGAATCTTAGAAACGCCACCCAATTGGACCGAGGATGAAAAACCCGCGTTACCCGGTTCCCCGCCGAGTATTGCTCACTCTCGATCAAAAAGCATTGTGTACTTTGTCATCGGCGTTTTTATTGCAATTTGTGGTGGCTTGGGCAATGGCATTATTACCGCCAATCTACCGCAAATCCAAGGCGAATATGCATTGACACCCTCACAAGTGGCTTGGATACCTGCTGTGTATGTGATGGCAAATGTCAGCGCCAACCTGCTGCTGTTTAAAGCGCGTCAACAATTTGGGTTACGCTGGTTTTCTGAAATATCCCTGCTGATGTTCATGCTGGTGATGTTTATTCATATATTTGTGCAAAACTACCCGATGGCTTTACTGGTCAGGGCGATGGGAGGCTTTGTCGCGGCGCCGTTATCCTCACTCGGGCTTTATTATGTGATGCAAGCCTTTAGTAGTCAGTATCGCCTGCAAGGTTTGTATATTGGCTTTGGGGTCAGTGCGCTGGCGATTCCGTTGGCTTGGATAATGTCCCCTTATTTGGTCAATGTGAACGACTGGACTCGGCTTTACACCTTTGAGTTTGGTTTGGCGCTGTGTTGTTTTGCGATGGTGGTCGCCGTCAAGTTGCCACGAAGTTTACGTATCGAAGTGTATGAAAAGAAAGACATTCTCACCTTTTTGTTATTGGCGCCCGGTTTTGGGTTACTGTGTGGGGTGTTGGTACAAGGGTCGATTTTGTGGTGGGAAAACTCACCGTTATTGGCGTATATGCTCATTGGCGCGTTGGCGCTGTTGATGTCAGGCTTTTTCTTTGAGCATTACCGCAAAAATCCTTTGATTATGACCCGCTGGCTGGGGAGTTTTGCGTTATGGCGTTTTGTGGTCGGTGCTTTTTTACTGCGTTTGATTATGTCTGAGCAAAGTTACGCGGTGGTGAATTTTTTAAAATCCCAAGGTCTAACGTCCGACCAGTTTGTGGGTTTTTATACGGTCATATTTTTTGGTATGTTGGCAGGTTTGATAGTCAGCGCACTGACCTTTTCACGGGATCATTTGATTCCGCCAATGGTGGTGGCGACTTTGCTCGTAGCGATTGCCAGTGTGTATGATGCCAATATGCTCACCAGTGACGTACGACCCCAAAATTTTTATCTCAGTCAATTTGCAGTCGCGTTTGCAGGCTCACTGTTTATGGGTCCATTGGTATTGATGGGATTTGGGCTGACGCTGCGACAAAGCGTCAATCATGTCATCACCTTTATCATATTGTTTGGGGCTACCCAAAACTTTGGCGGGCTGGTAGGCTCGGCTTTTTATAGCACCCTGCAACAGCAGCGCACCCAGTATCATAAACAAAGTATTTTACAGCAAATGCAATCGACAGATGCCACAGTAACCCAGCGGCTTCAACAATACCAAGCAGGGTTTAAACCCGTCATCACCGACAACAATTTGTCGCAGCAACAAGCCCAACAATCCCTCAACCAAATTGTCACGCGAGAAGCGCAGATTAAAGCGTATGGCGATATCATTACTGTCAACAGTTACATTGCCACGTTTTTATTTGCTTGGGGTATGATTAATATCGCCCGCAAAAAATACATTGAAAATCGGCAAAAAGTAGCAATTAAGCAAACATAGACTGGATACGCTAGATGGGTATAACAAGGCGACCCAATTAGATAACTGTTTTTAGATAAGTGTTTTTTTAAATAACAGTTTAATGATAAATTGAATGACCAATAAAATTTAATCATCAATAAAATGCTTACGGAAAACCCAACTCATGAGTAGTGAAGCAAAAACCCAAAATGATGCGCCAGCTGATGACAGCGATGATAAACCCGCACAGGCGCCTGAAAAGATTATCAACCCTAGACCGCTTACCTTAATTATCATGTTGGTGGTTTTTTTGCTCGGTGTTGGGGTGATTTTATGGGCATGGCATTTGGGTCCGTTTAATACGCCACTGCAACAAACCGAAAACAGTTATGTCAAAGGCAATATCACCCTATTGTCGGCACAAATTAATGGTTATATCGAAAAAGTCTACGTCACCGATTTTGAGGACGTCAAACAAGGTCAGCCGTTAGTTAAAGTCAGCAGTGCTAATTATTCACAGCAAGTAGTACAAGCCGAATCAGGGCTGGAACAAGCGACCACCAATTTAGCCAACCAGCAACAAATCATCGAGCAGCGTAAAGCCGATGTCAAAGCCGCGCAGGCAAAAGTAGCTCAAGTTAAAACCCAGCTAGAATTGTCTCTCCAACAGCTTAAACGACTTCAATCCTTGGTCGGTGTTGGCGCCGTGTCACAAAATGAAGTCGATACTGCCAAAGCGGCAGTTAAAAACAATGAAGCACTGATGAGCCAAGCAATCGCCAGTGTCGATGTCGCCCGCGAAGGTCAAAAGACCGCGGAAGTAGCAAAGATTGGTTTGGTGGCACAGATTAAAAGCGCCAATGCACAGCTAAATCAAGCCAATACCAACCAAGAATATGGCTTAATCACCGCCCCGACCTCAGGTAAATTAGGGCAAATCAATATCCGTACCGGTCAGCTGGTGACGCAAGGCACGCAGTTGGTTTACCTCATTCCAAAATCGATGTGGGTCATTGCCAATTTTAAAGAAACCCAAATTGATAAAATGAAAATCGGGCAAAAAGCGTGGTTTACTGTGGATGCCCTAGGCAAACAAAAATTTACGGGGGTAGTCAAAAGCATCTCCCCCGCAACAGGGTCAGAATTTAGTGTCATTAAAACCGACAATGCCACCGGGAATTTTACCAAAGTGGTACAGCGCATTTCTGTACGCATCGACATCGATGGCAACCAAAGTCGTCTGAATGAATTGATGCCAGGCATGTCGGTAGTGGCAACGGTAGATACGTCAAGTTAGCAAATTAACCCTTGTTTATTCTCCTCTACCAAACGCAGTTTAGTCAGATAAGCTTAAAAAATCTTTCGCTAAATAAGCTGGGTTAGGATATTGATAGAACCCCTCACCCGTGGCTTCACCCAGTTTGTTGGTATCGACCAGTTCTGCTTTGAGCTTTTCAGCGGGCTGCTGCAAAGAAGGGTCCGTTTTTGCCAGTTCATTAAAGATGTTGTAGTTGGTTTTCATGCCATTTTTATCCAAAATCGCCATCGGTCCAAAGGGTGAACCCGTGGCTATCATCCACGTTTTATCAATGGTTGCGGCATCGGCAACGCCGTTTGCCCACAGTTTTAACCCCGCTACCAATAACGGAATCAATAAGCTATCAAGCACATAGCCCGATTGTTCTTTTTTTACCGCTATCGGTAACATGGCAATGGCTTTGGCAAATTCGATGACGTCAGCATAGACTTGTGGGTCGCAGCTTGCTGCCGCCATCAACTCCACCGTATTACGGATATGGATGTGATTGGCAAAATGCAGCATCAAGAATTTTTCTGGGCGGTTAGTAAAGGTCGATAACACGCTTGGCAATAGCGTCGATGAGTTACTGGCAAACACGGTTTTGGCAGGGGCGGCGGCTGAGGCTTTGCTATAAAAATCTTTTTTGATGTCTAAGCTTTCTGGCACCGCTTCAATCAATAGGTCTGCATCTTTTAACGCCTCATGCAAGTCCGTGGTGTAAGCTAAATTTTTGCTAGCTGCTGCCACTTGGGCATCGGTTTCACCTAGGTCATGCTGATGCTGATTGGCAAGGTCGGTAAAGCGGGTTTTCGCCTTAGCAATCGCGTCATCGTTAATGTCATAAATAGTCACGTTAAACCCATGAAACGCACATTGCACCGCAATTTGGTTGCCCAATACGCCACTGCCTGCCACGGTAATATTTTTATAGGGTACTTTGGATAAATCCGCTTTGGGTGGTTTTAAAAAGTCAGGATTTTTAAAGGCGGGATTGGGGTATTGATAAAATCCTTCGCCCGTTGGCACGCCCAGTTTATGTTGCTCGATATACTCTTTTTTGAGCATATCAACGACCGCTTGGTCTTGTTGTTTGCCCTTAGCCACAGCAAGCTTGTAAATATTGTAAGGGGTAGTCAGCCCCAGCATATCATAAAAAGCAAATGGTCCCATCGGCGAGCCTGTGCCAAGCATCCAAGTTTTGTCGATGGTTTGAATGTCAGCAATGCCTTGGATATACAGCTGCATCCCTGCATTTAACCAAGGATTGAGTAGTGAATTTAGTACATAGCCCGAGGTTTCTTTGTTGACGATAATAGGCACCATGCCGATTTGTTTGGCAAACGCGGTCACCGCATCAAATACATTAGGGTCAGTATCGGCATGCGACATAATTTCGGCAAGATTGCGCTTCCAAATCTCATTGGCAAAATGCATCATCAAAAACTTGGCAGGACGGTCGGTAAATTTGACCAAATCACTGGGCAACATGGTAGATGAGTTACTGACAAATACGGTTTTTTCGGGGGCAGCGGCCGAGGCTTTTTGATAAAAATCCTTTTTGATGGCGACATCTTCAGGCACCGCTTCAATCAATAAATCTGCGTCTTTCAATGCTTCTGTTAAATTTGATGTATAGCTCAAGTTTTGCTCAGCCTGTTTGGCTTGTTCGCTTGTTTCACCCAAATCATCCTGATGACGTTTGGCGATATCGGCAAATTTGGTTTTGGCTTTATTGAGCACCTCGTCATTGATATCATACACAACGACTTTAAAACCATGAAACGCCGCTTGTACGGCGATTTGATAGCCCAAAACACCACTGCCTGCGACTGTTATGTTTTTAAAGTTAGAAAGGTTATTCGATTCTGACATACTATGCTCCTAGCGTTAATGAGCAAATACGCGACTTTATAATTGATGATTAAGGTAAATTATTTTTAATATTATCGTATTTGCTGTCGACTATTTTTAATTAGATTGAAAGGTAAAAAAACCGTTAGTATGTTCAAACACTAACGGTTTTTGATTTATTTATGGAGATTGAGTTTTTCACCCAATTGATGAAATTTTTGGTTCATTTCATCACGAAATGCGTCCAATTTTGACGAATGGTCAGCTTTGCGTTGTTCACGCCATACTTGTTGCAAGTGTTTAACCGACTGGTCATGTGCTTCTTTGGCTGCGATTATTTCACTTTGTACATGAGCCACATCGAAGCGTTGACTATGGGTGTTATACTGCGCGAAAAAGTCGTTGAGTGGTTGCTCGTTTTGCTCTTGAACCAACGTTAAAATCGCCACTTCACCGTCTTTAAGATTTTGGGCAACGTATTCAAGTAACGATGATTGACCAAAAGACGCTGCCGCACCGACATCACTACCGAGTACCATACCCAGTGAGCCGCCGATTAACAGGCCTGCAGGTCCGCCCAATACGCCAAGCAACGCACCCAACAGACCACCCATAACTGCCCCACCACTGATTTGTTCGCCTTGGTCTAGGCTATCGACCGTTGTGATCACACTGTTTTCTTTTTTAATGAGTAACGCTTGCGCAATCAAGGTTTCAGCGTTGCTTTTGTAGGCTTTTAGCTCGGTAAAGGCTTTGTAGGCTTCAGTTGATACATCAAAAATAGTGACTAAAATATTTTGTTGTGCTTTCATGTCTGTTATCCTTATTTTTTTAATTAGGTTTTTTTAATTAAAGGTTATAAAAATCTTTATCAAATGCCTGTTTTAGATTGGTTGGCTCGGCACGTTTTTTATGATTTAAACGATGGCGCGTGGTCGAGGCGGTTTGATAGGCACGCAGTCGCGCGTGTTGCAAATTACCAATCGGACGGTTGGCTTCAATACAGCGAAACGGGGTAAATGACAAGTGTTCCATAATGTCAAAGTTACCGTCATCCGGCACATCTTGGCAAGGGATGGTAAGTTTTGCCACTGTCACAAACGGGGCGTCTTTTTCATCCCATTCTTTGGTCAAGTCATTGATGGGTTGGTCTTTTAAGTTACGGCACAGCTGGATTTGCACATCAAACTCATAATCATGCTCACGGATTTCTTGTAAAATCAGAGGACGAATCGCCTCGTTAGTAGCGTTGACATCGAGATCTCGGCGTTTGATTTTGGCTTGTGACGCTTTGGTCGGGGCGACACGGATTTTTGCCATATAGTCGCCATGACGCACCGCCCCTTGTGAATAAAAACTGTATAACAAGGTATTTTGCGGTTTGATGGTTTTAAACTTACTAAAAGCCCTAAAAGTCTTGAGGGATTCTTTGGATGGCAGTTTTTTGCCATATTGGGTAACCCAGTCAAAAGCAAATTTGGCCTGACCTTTTGCGCCTTTGGCAAAATAATCATTTAATTGTAAAAATAGCCGTGAAATATAACTATAGTCTTGAATGGTGTTACAAAAGAAAATAGGAAAATTAATCAAATTGTAGTCAAAGTTTGGGCTATCTGGCTCATCTGGCAGTAATTTTTCGCCTTTGACACCAAAGACTTTAATCGCCAACCCTTGAGAAAGCCCCAACTTGTTGTCGGCAGCCACACGAGATGAGCCGTTAGAAAAACGAATCACCGCTTCATGGCGAGCGGGTTTGGCATAGATACCTTGGGCATATTCTTTGGGCAGTTTTGGTAAAATCTCAAAGTTGGCTTTTAACGCACAGTAGCCTTTGGCATGGGCATCTCGGGTGTGATAGTTGATTTTGCTAACCGTGTCTGATTTGCCGATATAGTCACGAATATCTGCGGTGATTTGGTCGATGGCTTTTTCATCGTCACTAGTAAGCTGGTCGATGGCTGGGTCAAACTTGGCATAACGACGACCGAATAATTTATTTAACATGATGATTGTCCTTTGTTATTTTCATTATTTTATAAGGTTAGCGCTACTAAAAACGCCTAACCTTTTTTTATTTAGTTTTACTCTAATATGAATTTTCGTTAAGCTCACTAATCCATTTGAGTGCCGACAAGCTTGGTACAAAAAGATATTCACCGCCTTGTAGGGTATTAAATTGCAAAATATTGGTATGACGCTTACGAATTGGCTCATCGGGTACGGTGAACACATCGCTATCAGCGTCACTACCTGCGTGTACGCCTAGCATTGGGTCACGTTCTTCCCCAAGGTTCATAAAGTTACCGTCATTAATCCATTGGCTTTGCAAAAACTCAAGCGTGTCCATGGCATGCGCGTTGATACCGATAAAAAATAAACCCCGCTCTTGACCGTCGTCTTGGGTCACGTTGGGCGGCACGATATCGCCATACGATACACTACGGCGGATGATACGGTGAAGACGCACATCGCTTAGAATAAAGTCTTTGGTATTGCGGGGGTTCATACGGCGAGCATGGGCACCAAATGGGCAGCCTTTGCCATAGGGATCGTCCGTGTAGTCAAATTTATTGTTTGCTACATTGTCTTTGCCGAGGGCTTCATCATCGTGATCTGGGCTTAGGGTGATGGGGGCACCCGAACGCCAGCGACCGAACATTTTTGCCCCCAGTTTATCGGCTTTAGCTGGGTCATTGTCGCTTTGTTCTAGGCAATAGCGGTGAAAGTCAGCCACATTACTGCGGTATTTTCGCAGTACCATAAACGAGCCGTTTTTACCCAATACTTCAGGCTGTGGCATGGGGGGTACCACGCCCGCTTCACCTTTATAACCTAACACAAATTCACCCGCCGCAATCGGGCGTTCGGTGTTATTTTCAAGGCTGATACCACTGCCATCAACTTCTGGGTTACTGATGCCATCGCGATAACCAAACACGTTTTTGACGTCACCATCTACGCCAAAATCATGTTCCACCAAGATTTCGATCGCGTTACGGCTGGTATCTAGATAAGGGGCAAACGCCTGTTTAAGTTCGGCAAGTTTGGCTTGCCATTTTTCTTGGCTATTGGCAATCACCGCGCCGCAAATATGAATATCGCCTTTATCACCAAATGGCGCAAGCCAGTTGCTAGGGTCATTATCGCCTTTGTCACCCAAGATATCGGAGCGGCCTGCCATACCTGCTTTGAAATTTTCTGGGAAAGAATCAAGCGAGCTTTGCGGTAAGCCTAAAGCTTTTAGCCCCTCATACGTCATCACAATGGTCAAATTGGCATCCATATCTTTTTGGAAATTTTTTGAGCCTGTGACGTTTGGTAATACCGCTTTTAGTAATTCACGACCCGCGTTGCTGTCATTGACTTTTAGCGCGACAAGCGTGCCGTAGTAAGGCGCAGGGCGGTCATGCAAAATAATAGCTTGAATATCCTCAAGCTCCATCGTGGCGATATTGGGATAGATAGCGTTCGTTGCCCGTGTGGTGACGCTGTGCAGCTGCGTGCTGATTTTTTGTTTGGCTTCGTGTACCCGTTCTTTGACACTGCCTTTTTCAGTGGGTGTATCGCTGTGTTCAAATTTGTCTTTAACGGCCTCTATGCCATGCTCGATACCATCTTGTAGATGGGTTTTTAATTTGCCAAGTAGGCTTTCATTCGCTGGGTTGTCGTTATTCATGGTCGTTCCTAGCAGAGAATTTCAAAAATTTGATGCTAAGAACCTGCTCACCATACACCACGCTAAATATCGTTTATGGTAAAAATCACGCAACAAATGGCTTTTGTATCGAAATTTTAACCTAAAGCTTGCCCGTTCAGAGTACGCTAAGAGTACGCTGACAAACGTGATATGGTGAATACAAGTTCTAAGTCAGCTTATTGGGCTTGTTCAATGGCTTTATTGATGCCACGCACGATTTTGTCATTACGCGCAATATCACGAACCGTCAGATGCGGTACACCCACATACCAACCGGTAGCGGTAATCTGATGGTCAAGGATAAATTGCTTGACAGTCGGGCCTTTAATCCCAGGCCAACCCTCTACATTGCCAAAAATCAAGTCCATGAGTTCTGGAATTTTGGTAGCAAAGTCATTAATGTAAGCATCCCAATCGCCATCATAGGCGGTACAAAACAGGAGCTTGGTGTCATTGTCTAAAAACACCAACCGCAAATCATGCAAGGTGCCTACATTGGTCGCCCCTGCAAGATTGCCTTTGGTGATTTCTAAAATTCGCTTGATACGAGCTGCCCCATCTTTGGTTAAGGGAGCGATGGCGGTGAGTTCAGACACTTTGCCTGATTTTAAGCCCTTTTCACCGGCACTGGTGACAGAATGGTCATAGCCATCATTAGCGCCCTCTTTGAAGTTTGCCATGAGCATTTGTGCTTTCAATGCCACATCATCTAATAAAGAAAGTTTTTCGTTGTTTTCAGTTGTCATGTTTTATTGCCCTTATAGTTAGTTGATCATTAAGTAAAGTGCTTGATTTAAATTTATTTATCTCATAGTTTTATTATTTAAAATTTAAATCCTTTTTATTATATAAGCCGCAAAAAGCAAAAAGCGTTAAAATAACTTTTATCACCCATAAAATTACAAAACTAAACTATTGATTAAAAAATGACATACTAGAAACCATAAAACCGAAGCATTAATTTAAAAAATTCTCATTACAATCAATAGATTATTTAACTTTTAAATATAAAATCTGTGTAGAAAAATCACTTTTCCTGCTATGTGGGACCTCAAAAAATTTGGGACCTTGGACTTTGATGATTAACTTTAGCAAAGTAGCTTGCTGGTCTAATCTCACCCTATAACTGGCTACCACTTTTAAAAAAAGTGTTTATCAGTTAAAAGGTCTATCAGTTAAAAGATGCTTATCATGGCTAGGGTGGATTCCGCGTACTCTGTCGGATAATAGATATAGATAGGTATAGACGAGACGCAAAACGTGCCTTAGTTAGCACGTTTTATCACAAGCATTTAAGACGCCTTTAATATGTCTTTAAGATGAAGTTAAGAGGCGATGGCGTGTTTGGGTGTTTCAGTGGCAGGTGTTTTTGAGGCTGCCGTGTCACGGGTTTGTTGCGGTGGTGCATAGTTATTAGCGACAATTTCACCAAACGGTCCTGTCAAATTTGGCTTGACCAAGGTGTTTTGGGTGTCAATCGGTAATAATGGGAAAACCAATTCAGCAAATCGATACGCTTCTTCCAAGTGTGGATAGCCTGAAAAAATAAAGTTATCAATGCCCAAATCGGCATACTCTTGAATACGCGCGGCAACGGTTTGTGGGTCGCCCACCAGTGCCGTGCCTGCGCCACCACGCACCAGTCCAATCCCTGCCCATAAGTTGGGCGAAATTTCTAAGTTATCACGGCGACCGCCATGCAAGGCTGCCATACGTTGTTGTCCCACCGAGTCCATTTGGGCAAATTTGGCTTGGGCGGCGGCAATGGTGTCGTCAGTGACATGACTTAATAATTCATCAGCGGCTTGCCAAGCGGCTTCATTGGTTTCACGCACAATCACGTGCAGACGAATCCCATAGCTTAATGTGCGACCTTTGGCAGCGGCTTTGGTTTTAAGCTGCTCAATCTTCTCTTTGACGGCAGCAGGCGGCTCACCCCAGGTCAAATAACTGTCAACTTGTTCGGCAGCCAGTGTTTGCGCCGCCTCAGATGAACCGCCAAACCACAAGGGCGGATATGGCTGTTGTAGAGGGGGATATAGCAATTTGGCATCTTCGACTTGCAAGCGTTCACCGTTAAAAGTAAAGGATTCGCCTGTGTGCGAGCGGGTTAAAATCTCTCGCCAAATCGTGGTGTATTCACTGGCTGTCTGATAACGCGTCGCGTGGTCTTCAAAGATGCCATCGCCTTTAAGCTCTTGTTCATCGCCGCCTGTGACCAGATTAAGCAGTAATCGACCATTTGATAATCGATCAAAGGTGCCTGTCATACGAGCGGCAAGCGCGGGTGTCGTCACCCCAGGGCGTAATGCCACCAAAAACTTTAAGCGAGTGGTCGCATCAATGAGACTAGCAGCGACCAGCCAAGGGTCTTCACATGAGCGACCTGTCGGAATCAACACGCCTTCATAGCCAAGGTTATCGGCTGCCACTGCAATTTGCTTCATATAAGTATGGTCAACGGTTCTTGCCCCTTTACTCGTGCCTAAATAACGACTGTCGCCATGTGTCGGTATAAACCAAAAAATTTTCATCGTAACCCCTGCTTGTAAGCTCAAAAATTGATTAAGATAACTCGCCTTTTGTCATGGGCGGTTTATCGGTAGCCATAAGCTTAAAGCAAATATCGCGCAATAAAAAATAACAAAAACTGCTTTGGTTAGCACAAAAAATACTTAATAATTTTGCTGCTAACCCTATCAATTTAATCGCTAAAGCAGTGACATCAAAAAACGCTTTACAGTTTTCACCATAAAGCGTTTTATCGTCAAATGAATTGATATCAACACCAGATAAACAAGCCCAAATCTTAAAAATAGCACAGCAAGCGAGACAACAAGCGAATTTGACGCGTATTACATCGGATGTAACAGGCGATAAGTTTTGCCAACTTGCTTATCAGGATTTAGCGTTAGCTGCTAGGTTGTATGGCATCATGCATTGTTGCTTGGGTTAACGTAGGGTTACACAAGGCTAAAAACTGATAGCCAAATCCTCGTAAAAAATGCCCTTGTCGCACCGCGAGCAAGGTGGTATTTTGATGAAATAGCGGCTCGCAACCCAGTAATGTTAACTGGGTGTCTTTATTGGGATTGAACGCCATATCCGCGATAATACCAATGCCCATGCCAAACTCCACATAGGTTTTTATCACATCAGAATCCAATGCCGTCATCACGATATCAGGCTGTAATTCTGCTTTGGCGAACGCTTCATCAATCATCGTTCGCCCGGTATGACCACTAATGTAAGTGATAATCGGATAATGGGCTATGTCGGCAAGCGTTACCTGTTCAAGCTGGGTTAGCGGATGGTTTGGCGGCACCACAATCGCATGATACCAGTGATAATAAGAAAAAGTCACAAGCTCGCTATAGCTTGACAAGGCTTCGGTGGCAATGCCAATATCCGCTCGTCCATCAAGTAGCATTGCCGCAATTTCTGGCGGTGCGGCTTGTAGCAATCGCAAATGCACTTTAGGAAAAAGCTGTTTAAACGCTTGCACAACGGGCGGCAAAATATAACGAGACTGGGTATGGGTGGCTGCGATGGTCAATTCGCCTTTATCTTGGCTGGTATATTGTTCAGCCAAGGTTTTGATATTGTTGGCATCATGTAGCATCCGCTCTACAATCACCAACAATTCTTTACCCGGCTCGGTCAAACCTAATAGCCGTTTGCCCTTACGCACAAACAGCCCTACCCCAAGCTCATCTTCTAAGTCTTTGATATGTTTGGACACACCCGATTGCGAGGTAAATAATGCGTTGCCCACTTCGGTCAAGTTATAGTCACAGCGTACCGTTTCTCGAATAATACGAAGTTGTTGAAAATTCATAGTCTGTTGGCCCAAATAATCCGATAATCAATCAAATTAGTGTAAGCCGAGTAGACTAGGACAACAAACGCCTATCAAACAAATTAATATTCCAAAATTACATATATCAATCACACAAAAAAACAAAATTAGAATAACCCAAACAGTTTGTTGCTCGGGTTATATTTACTCATACTGAGCTGGTGATGTCAGCTAATACACACTAAGGCATGCGCCCTTTAGGCGACGGATGGATGGTTTTTAGGGGATGATTGAGTAGTTTGCGGGTGTAGTCTGGCTTCGGCACTCGATAAATCTGGCACTGCCACAGAGGGTAATATTTCGGCTTGTTCGACTTGTTTATTAATGCCTAACTGCTGATTGGCTTGCGCTGATTTTTCTTTAATGGCTTGGGCGCGTCGGCCTTTGGCGGGTGCCCACTCAAGTATCGGCAACGCGCGCGCCACCGCTAACACAATACGGTCACGCAACTGTTGGCTTGAGACGGTGTATTCTGGGGTAAAGTCTTTATCCGTCGCATACACGCCAATTGGTAATGTTTGGGCTTGGAAAAAACTAAACAATGGGCGAAGCTGGTGCTCTAGAACCAGTGCATGACGATCGCTACCGCCAGAGGCAGCCAATAATACCGGCACATCCACGAGCGCGGTTTGCTCCACAAAGTCAAATAAGTGTTTAAACAATCCGGTAAAAGACGCGCGATACACTGGCGTTCCTACAATCAAGGCGTCCGCCGCCTCAATCGCTGCCAAGTCGTTTTGTACTCGCTCTGGCAGTTGGTTACGATAAATCGCCCCACTGAGTAAAGGCCCGATTTCACTCAGTTTGATAAAATGTACGTTGATGGGCGTGGCTTGTGCCAATTCATCTACAATATTTTGTACCAGACTTTCGGTTTTTGATGGTGTGTTGAGCCCACCCGATACCGCAACGATATTGAGTGGAATGGCTGGATTTGGTTGATTTGTGAAATTTTGAGTGATAGACATCTTTGTTCCTTAATTTAGTGTAATCAGATAAATCGATGACATGTCGATAACCCCATTAAACGAAAAATTAAGCCGTTTGTGAAACAACAATATCTGCATTATTTAGCTGATTTTTTGCTATATCAAATTTGCCATATCAAAGTGGTAAATCTGCAGAGCTACAATTGGCGTTTATCGACCCATTGAGCCAGACTATCGCCTGTGGCTTGCACCAACATCACCAATGCCACCAAAACCACAATGACTGATACCATCATTTGCACATCAAAGCGCTGATAGCCATAACGATAGGCAATATCGCCCAAGCCCCCCGCCCCAATCGCGCCAGCAATGGCAGACGAATTAATCATGGTGACAATCGTCACGGTAAACCCGGCAATAATGCCAGGCAATGCTTCGGGCAATAAGACATACCGAATAATCTGTGTACGGTTGCAGCCAATCGCTTGTGCCGCTTCTATGAGCCCTGGGTCAACTTCACGCAGACTCACTTCGGCAATTCGAGCAAAAAAAGGGGTCGCTGCTAAGGTTAACGGTACCACGGCTGCCCACACACCATAGCTTGTACCGACAATCATACGAGTGGCTGGAATAATAGCCACCATCAATATCAAAAAAGGAATGGCACGCACAATGTTCACAGACCAACCCAAACTTAGATTGGTCAAAAATGATGGGGCAATACCTTGCTCGCTTGAATTGACCAATACCAATGCGATCGGTAACCCCAATAAAAACGCTAAAATCGCTGATACGCCAACCATAATCAGCGTATCAATCAACCCCGTCAGTAACAACTCAAGCATAACCGATTAACTCCACATGCAAAATTTGATTTCCCAAGCGATGCGCTAATTGCGCGACATCCAACCCAGTGGTTGCGACGCCAACGACGATATTGCCTACCAAATAGCCTTGAATGGTATCCACTTGACTTTGATACAAAGAGACGGGCGCTTCAAATTGCGCAAAAATTGCTTTTAAATCAGGGGCAGATTTTACTGGGGCAACGTATCTTAGGTTGAGCAAGGTATGAGTGGCATTGTGTTTGTCGGTGAGTTTATCCTCACCCAAATCAATGGATGACTGATTATAGCCTAGTAATTCTTGGGTCATGGTGTGCATGGGTGAGGCAAATACTTTCCACACCGGTCCTGTTTCAACGATTTGCCCTTGGTTAATGACAATCACTTGGTCGCAAATATCTCGAATGACTTGCATTTCATGGGTAATGAGCACAATGGTAATGCCAAGTTTTTTATTAATTTGCTTGAGTAACTGCAAAATTAACTGGGTACTTTCTGGGTCTAGTGCTGATGTGGCTTCATCACACAATAAAATTTTGGGTTCATTCACGAGCGCCCGCGCAATGCCCACCCGCTGTTTTTGACCGCCTGATAACTGGGAAGGATACATCAATGCTTTATCACTAAGCCCCACCATCTCTAGCACTTGCGCCACACGTTTATTGATATCAGCCTGACTTACTTTGGCGACTTTTAGGGGCAAGGCGACGTTGTCTTGTACCGTTTTACTCGACAGCAGATTAAAATGCTGAAAAATCATACCAATGCCTTGTCGCAGCTGTCGTAGCTGTGCTTGGTTGAGTGAGGCCACATTGTTATCATCGATATAAACATGACCATCACTAATCGACTCCAAGCCGTTGATAATGCGTAATAAAGATGATTTGCCTGCCCCGCTTTTACCGATAATACCCAGAATTTTGCCTGTTGGCACCTCAAGCGAGATATCTTTTAGTGCATGAATCGCTTGCGCTTGTCCTTGATAAAACTTATTGACCTTATCGATTCGGATATAGGGAGGTGATGAATGACTGTCATCTTGGGTAATATGAGTAAACGACTGCATAGCATGATCCTTTGTAATTGTTATGGCTAAAACTTGTTAACGCATTACGAGGTCCAACCTGGAAACCAAAGTTTTCCCCCGATTTCTTTGTCAAGCACTTGTTTTACGTTAGGGGAAGTTTGATAAATGTGAATAAATTTTTTCAGCTGTTCGGCTCGTTCAGGATTTTTTTGGGCAAAATCATCCCGGGTGACAAATAAAATCGCATAGCGGTTGTTGGTGGTATCATCAAGGATTAAGGCTTGATTGGGGTCAATGGTTTTGGCTAAGCGCAAATAATGCGGGTAGCTAAACACCAAATCAGCATCATCAACCGCTCGTGCGGTCTGCGGGCCTTCGACTTCAATAAACTGCAATTGTTTTGGATTGCTGCTGATATCGTTTAAGTTAGACAGAAAATTATTTGGGTCTTTTAGCCCAATTAATTTTGCCTGTTGCAGCAGTAGTAGCGCTCGCCCTTGATTAACAGGGTCATTTGGCACCACCACACGGGCACGCGTCGGCAATGCTGCTAGGCTTTGGTATTTTTTAGAATACAAACCGACATGGGTGGCAACCCCTTTCCCCAAAGCCGATAGCTTATACTCTGGATGCTGTTTGAGTGCATTGGTTAAAAACGGCTGATGTTGAAAATAATTGGCATCGATGTCGCCACTGTTAAGTGTTACATTTGGGGTATTCCAATCCGTAAACTCGACCAATTTGACGTTGATACCTTGCTGTTTTGCCGCCGCGACTGCTTCTTTAAGTGGATTGGCAAAAGGCGGGCTAATACCGATGGTTAACGGATTGTCTTTGGTGACGTTTGATGCTTGGCTTTTATTGTAAAATGCCCAGCCGCTCAGTAACACCAAGACAGCAATGATAGTTACCCCTAAAACAGTAGCACGATGTTTTGCTGCGATTGCCATAATAGCTCCTTAAAAATGATGGTTTAAAAATAGCTGCTTAAAACATAAAAAACTGATAGCACTAAAAAATGTCCTCTAAACAAGCCCTTAACATCGAAAGCTTTGCACTGGGTGTGAACTGGGTAACCGCTCACCTTTGCCAATGAGCTTGTGGCGTAGACTGCCTTGTTTGTATTCGGTTTTGAAGCGTCCACGACGTTGTAGCTCAGGAATGACATACTGGATAAAGTCCTCGTAAGACTCAGGCGTGACCGTGCGAGTGACGTTAAAACCGTCAATTCCTGTCTCGTCCACCCAGATCAACAATGCCTCAGCCACCTCGCGCCCATCACCCACGATTAGCGGATAGCGTCCCCCTAACCGATGCTCGGCTATCAGCTGCGCTTTGGTAACCTGCTGATGCTGAAAGCGCTGGTTCACCGACGCAATGCTATTGGTTTGTTGGTAGGCAATCACCTCATCATCGGCATACTGTGATAAATCAATCCCCACCGAACTTGAGTAATGTGCCAATCCTGCCTCGCTACTGGCATAGCCTTCATACTCTGCCAGTTTTGCTTGGGCAAGGTCGTGACGCTTGTCAGTCACTACTGTGATTCCCATCAGCACTTTGATGTCATTGGGATCGCGACCCTGTGCTTTTGCCAACTGGCGAATCGTCTCCACCTGCCGTTTAATCGCTGATTTTTCACCACCCCCAATAAAAATCGCCTCCGCGTGCTGGGTGGCAAATGCCAAACCTTTGGCTGATGCCCCTGCTTGAAATAACACAGGCGTGCGCTGAATAGACGGCATCACTTGAAAAACGCCGTCACTTTGGTAAAAACGCCCTTGATGGTGAATCGCTTTTACCTTGGCAGGGTCAGTGAAAATGCGCGCCTGTTTGTCTATTTTGACTGCATCGTTTTGCCATGAGCCTTCCCAAAACTGGTAGCACAACTGCAAAAACTCGTCCGCTTGCTCATAGCGTAAATCATGCGCCTTTAGCCCTTGATTACCAATCAACCGCTCAGCGCTGTCCAAATACCCTGTCACGATATTCCATCCCAAACGACCTTGGGTTAAGTGGTCTAGGCTTGCCATACGTCTAGCAAATTGGTAAGGCGTCTCATAACTTAGATTCACCGTGATACCAAAGCCCAAATGCTCGGTCACCGACGCCATGGCAGACACCAAGGTGGTCGGGTCATGGCTTGGCAATTGCACCGACTCTTTAAGGGTCACATCAATGTTATGTTGATAAACGTCATAACAGCCTGTGATATCCGCCAAAAACAACCCATCAAACAGCCCTTGCTCCAAGGTTTTTGCCAAGCCTGTCCAATAGCTAAGCTCATTGAATCGATAAGATTCATCCCTTGGGTGCGTCCACAAACCATGATTGATATGCCCAGCGCAATTCATATCAAAGGCGTTGAGAATAATCGGCTTTGGCGGGTTATTTTCTTTTTTTACCGTCTCACCCATCACAACGTCCCTCGCCGTGGCGGCAATACCCCATTGAGTGCATAATTGGCAATAAAGTAGTATTTCCACCGTGCCGCATCGTGCAAGGTATGTACCCGTGCGTTTCGCCAATACAGGTCTAGCCCTTTGTCACGTTGGCTACCGCGACTGCCTGCCAGCTCAATGAGTTGTGAGGAGGTTTTTAATGCCACTTCGGTGCTTAATGCGCGCACTGCCGCGACCGCCAATGACGCTTGGGCAATATTTTGCTCATTGGGCGTTGGACGAGCGGCATCGATGGTTTGGGCAGCGTGTTTGAGTAACACCTCCACCGCTCGCACATCTGCCGCACTGCGCCCAATTTGCAATAGCGTGAGTGGGTCATCGGTGGCTTTATCCACGCCCGAATCAATCCAAGGACGAGCTTGCCGCACTTGTACCAAGGTTTCATCAAACGCCCCACGTGCAATACCTGTCTCAATGGCGGCGTGCAACAGCTGGGCAAACGGCCCGCAAACCGTGGGATTTTGATAGGCTGTATCCAAAGCAATGACATCGTCTTTATCCACAAAAACTTGGTCAAATAAGACCGTGCCTGAGCCTGTGGTACGTTGACCAAAACTTTGCCAATCATCAATCAGCGTGAGACCTTTGGCGTCTCGCTGCACAAATGCCAAAAATTCGCGGTCGTTGTCATCTTTTACCAAAGTCGGAATACGGTGTGCAAACAGACTGCCTGTGCAGTAAAATTTTTCGCCATTGATTAGATAACCGCCTGGCGTTGAGGTGAGTTTGGTGGTTTTATCAACGGCATTTTTGGGCTTAAACTCAGCCAGCGCATTGCCTAGCCGCGCCCCTTGTAATACTTCAGCAAAAATTCGTTGCTGCTGGGCTTCTGTCCCCGTGTTTTTTAATACTTCTAACGCATAGTAATGATTTTGCGGAATTTGCCCAATCGCCCCATCTGCACCACTCAACAGCGCAATGATTTGAGCGACGGTCCAACTTGATACATCAGCGCCGCCAAAGCGTTTTGGCACGGTGATTGCCCATAACCCTGATTGGCTCAAGCTGTCAATTTCTGCAAAGGGTAATAGCCGTTCGCGGTCACGTTTTATACGCGCTTGTTTAAACGATTGGGCAAGCTGATAGGCGATTTCTAATGCTTCGTTGTCCGACTTGATGATATGGGCGACGGGCGTAGGTTTGACTAGCGAGGCTTGAGCGTCCGTTACTGGACGGGTGATGGTATCTGACATGGTGTTTTCCTTACTTTCTAAATCCAAGCATGACGGTTGGGCAATTTGTGATTTAAGTAATAATCGCCCAATGCGTGCAACTTCCAGCGCACTGGGTCATGCAAAGTATGCACGCGGGCATTTCGCCAATGCTGATCCAAGCCATGCTCGCTAAGTGATGAACGACTACCGCCAATTTCAAACAGTTTTTCAGAAATCGTGAGAGCGGCGTCATTGGCATATACTTTGGCTTCTGCCACTTTGATAGACGCGAGTGCTGCCTCTTCTGCGGTGACAAAATCCAATCTATCCAGCGCATCCAAATAATCAGCCGCTTCTTGCAGTAATAGGGTAGCCGCATCCAAGCGTACTTTTAACTTTCCCACTACTTGTAGCAAATACGGCTCAAAGCGCGCAGCTTCGACTTTGGCATCGACAATGGGACGGGCTTTTTTTGCCACAGCTAAGGTATCTTCAAACGCCCCTTCTGCAATTCCGACATCAATCGCCGCTTGTATCAGCTGAGAATAAGCCCCACGATACGTCGGTGCATCGCTAAGCAAGCGCTCATCAAAAATTAGCTCAGGTAGGACTTTGACTTGGTTAAGTTTGACCGTGCCGCTTGAGGTGGTACGCAGTCCAAAACCATCCCAATCATCTACTACCTCAACGCCCGTTGCGGTTTTATCAATAAGGGTGAGTACCACATGACCCTCAGGGTGTAAGGCTTTAATCGCCAAGTAATCGGCAAAACTGCTGCCTGTTGAATAGAATTTTTCCCCGTTAAGATAGTAACCATTGTTGGCAATGGTCAATGTCGTTGCCAAGGTTTTGCTGTCTTTGGTGTCACGTTCTGGCCCGCCATTGGCTAAGCGACTGCCTGACAAAATCTCGCCAAAAATAAAGCGTTTTTGACTGTCATTGCCGATGATATTGATGATATTGAGTAGGCTGATTTGATTTTGTGGAATCAATCCAATATTGGCATCGGCTTTGCTCAAAATACGAAAGACCTCTGCCAAGGTGCGATTTGACACTTCGGCGCCGCCATATTGTTTGGGAATACGTATGCCGCCAAGCCCGGTTTGGCTAAATAAGCCCATCACTGCAAAAGGCAGTTGCCGCTGTTGGTCGCGCTCGTCACGCTTGACGAGGGCAAAAGCCGCCACTTGCTTGGCAGCTTGAATGGCTTGCTCATCAGTGACAATGCGTTGCGCTTTGGCATATTTATCAAGTGGCTGATTAAAATCCGTCATGCTAATTCCTTACCGCTAAATGCTTGAATAAGGCATCATGGTAAAGATTTTTTTTCGCAAAGATAACCAAGATATTTTGCTATCTATAGCAAGAAATGTGATGAACAGCATGTCATTTGATTGATTGGGTGAACATAAAAAAAGCCCATCAATCTTTTAATGGGCTTAGACCAACAGGTAAATTGTTGGATAAATTTCAAATTAATAACAAAGCTAATTTATCGCCATAGGTTTTTTCAAACCATCAAAAATATCCCCACTGTCGGTGATAATTTACTGTCAGCTGATATTGATTTTCATCAATACCCGCTGCTTTGAGGGCTTTTTTTAACTCCCACGTATCAAAGACGGCTTGGGAGCAATGATTGCTAAAGCCAAATTGCGCTAACACCGTCTTTGGCAATGGGATTTGACTTTTGATAGTGGTTGATTGGGTAATCATAAATTTATCCAATAGTTTGCAAACACATGGTTAGAGAGCCAATAGCCCAGCGGTAGATTGACCAAAACACCCGCTGTAAACGCAAGTACAGGTTTAATGCCCACGCTTGCCAATGCTTTAAATCGCGTTGTCATACCAATGGATAAAAACGTTAAGGTAAAAAACCAACCGCGATAGTCCTTGATAAGACCTAATGCTTGTTTATTAAAGGCTTCAGCGTTGGGTGCAATCAATACAAATAAGGTAGTGATGATTGAGGCAATAAAAAAACCGATAATAAACTTAGGAAATCGACGCCAAATCTCTGATTTATCAATTCGCTCGTTCGTTGAAGCACGCTCCCAGACAGTGACCGATAAATAAGCTGCCAAAAATGCCCATAATCCAACAAACATATCTCGGCCTACCACTTTCATTAATGTAAAAGCTTGGGTAGCAGACTCATTACCAATCGCTTCAACCGCTGCAAAACCAGCAGCATCTGCAAATTCAGACGTTCCAATCCAAGCACCGGCAATCGCAGGTGGCAAATCCAACAACTTACAAGCAAATGGCAGCGCAAAAATCATAATTACCGCCCACACAATCACCAACGAAATTGACGCCGCCACATGCTCATGCTTGGCTCTACAGGCACCGCCAATGGCAATCGACGCTGACACCCCACACACCGAGCCACCTGCCCCAAGGGTCGCTGCAAATCGGTTATCAAGCTTGAACACTTTTGTTGCTACGAAATAAATGGTAGAAAAAGTCACAACCGAAACAATTAAGGCTTGTACGATGGCGGCCGGACCCGCTTTTAAAATCGTAGTGAAGGGTAAGGTTGCCCCCATTAAAATAATACCAATTTTGACATAGTATTCGGTTCTCAGCACTTCCTTTAATTTATCAGCAATTGAGGTAAAATTGCCAAGTAACAGACCAATGAACAAGGCTACTAAAGGACTTTCTAGTTGCCATGCTTTGACAGTCTTATTACTGCTTAAAATCAAAATGCCCGCCGCCATCAAAAACAATAAGATAAATTTGGCTAAAAATGGGGGTAATTTTATTTCAGGTTGCGCTGATTTGGCACCCAAAAATAGCAGTAATCCAAAACCAATTCCTAAGCTTAGCAGTCCTAGGATTGAATGGCTAATTAGGTTAAATAACTCACTAAAGTCTGACCAAGGTTTTATTTTGACATTTAAGTTGGCGATAGGTATCTGCAATATATACAAGGTGCAAATCACCACCACAATAAATAGTCCCAGCACAACCGACCAATTATCCTCATTTTTTAAAAATTTCATGACCTCACGCTCCTTTCTCCCAATATTGATATAACACTTGCATCAAATAAAAAAGGCATTATTTCATAAATTATTGATTATACTTAATAACCATAACTGATATGAATATAATAAATTCTGCTAACAGGCGGTACTGTGACCGCATAATGTTTAGGTGGTTTTTACTGACTGACTTAGCGCCAATAAAAGCGCTGAGCAAAGCTTTGACTAGCCTAGACAGAGAAATCAAATCGATTAAGTTTATCATTAAAAAAGCCCATTAATTTTTTAATGGGCTTTTGCTAAATAAAGGGTGCCAAAGAGTGCCAAAAGGTATCAGTGGCTTGTCATTTGCCGATGGGGAGACTCAATGCACCGCTAAAATCTTATCAAGAACAATTTGCTCAAGTGGCGCAGTTTTAGTCATGTTATTACGGGGATGTGGCAATAAGATTGGCAAGTCTAGTCCAATTTTGCCTCGTTCAATTAAAATCACCCTGTCAGCAGTAATGACCGCTTCACTGACATCATGGGTCACTAAAATCACCGTAAATCGATGTTCTTGCCATAATTTGACCAATAGTTGCTGCATATCAAGACGGGTTAACGCATCGAGTGCCCCCAATGGCTCATCAAGTAGCAACAGCTGGGGACGATGAATAATCGCTCTAGCCAAAGCCACTCGCTGCTTTTGCCCCCCTGACAATGCCGATGGCCAATCATCAGCCCGCTCTGCCAAGCCGACTTCCGCTAACGCTTTCAACGCTTGCGCTTTCCAGTCTGGCGTTTTTAGCCCAAGCCCCACATTTTCCAGTACCGTTTTCCAAGGTAATAATCGGTCATCTTGGAACATCAGCCGCGTGGATTGTCGCCATGCCTGAGGCGACATTGCTTGATTGGCAATTGACATGGCTGTCAACTCCCCACTACTCGCCGTTTCTAACTGCGCAAGTAAACGCAGCAACGTTGATTTGCCACAGCCACTGTGCCCGACAATAGCGATAAAATCACCACTTTGAATGTGCAAATCTAGGTTTTTAATGACTTCTCGATTGTCAAATTTTTTGACCACATTTGTTAAGCTTAAAGCCAATCCTGCTGAGGTTTTTAATGGCGTTCTGGATGACGCTGACAATGGTGCTGACAATGGCGTTGACATTAGTGTGCTCCTTGTTGGTAAGCGGGGTGCCATTTGAGCCAAACAAATTCAAGCTTTTTGGCAATAAAATCGGCTAAAAACCCTAATAATGCATAAACCAAGATTGAAAACATAATGATATCAATCTGAAAAAACTCGCGAGCGTGCATGGCTAAATACCCAATGCCTGTGGTGGCCGAAATGGTTTCCGCCACAATCAGCGTCAGCCACATAATGCCCAATGAAAAACGCACCCCCACCAAAATACTCGGCAATGCCCCAGGTAAAATCACTTCTTTAAACAATGCCCAACCTGTTAAATCATAGCTTTTTGCCATCTCAACCAGATGTTTATCCACATTACGGACGCCATGATAGGTATTCAAATAAATCGGAAAAAATGTGCCAACTGCCACCAAAAAAACCTTTGCCGCTTCATCAATCCCAAACCACACGATGACCAGGGGAATTAATGCCAAATGTGGGATGTTTCTCAGCATTTGAAAGGTGGTATCCAATAACGTGCGAAATACAGGCAAAGTGCTGGTCAATAGCCCAAACCCCAACCCAAACAACCCGCCAATCAACAACCCCGCAAACGCTCGCAGCGCACTAATACCGAGATGCTGCCAAAGCTCACCACTTTTTATGAGTTCATAGCCTGCTTGAAGAACGGCACTGGGTGACGAAATATTTTTAAGATAAGCTTCAGGCAGTAATTGAAAACTTGCTACCAGTTGCCAACCCGCCAACATGAGTAACGGCAACCACCAACCCCCTGTACGCCCAAATAGGGTTTTAACAACCTTGCGGGTTGACAATGTCTTGACTGGCGCATTCACCCTTATCGGTTTCGTCGGTAGCGGCTTTGATGCCGCTACCACTGAATTATCCGCAACAAAACTTGACGTTTTCATAAACAATCTCTCAATGCAAATTTATCAATGCAACTTTATTAATGACTGTTAAAAGCTTAACTGTCGCCTGTATCGCTTCAAAGTAGTAAGTGCAAGCTAGCGTCATAAAGGTTACCTACCCTTTTTTTACTAGGTTTTTACTAGCTTTTTACTAGCTTTTTACTAGCCATAGTTTTACTTGGGTGGATACCAGACAATATCTTTTACCTGTATTTGTTTTGGCAGCAATTTATTTTTATAAAAAGTATCCGCTTCTTGCTGCTGCGCTTGAATGATGTCATCGGTGATATAGTTGACACCGTAATTTCTTGATTTCACCGAGGCTAACGCCACGTCAGGTTTTAGATTGGTGACTTTTTGGATCATTTTGCTAAAAGTTACCGGGTCAGCGGTAATGGCTTTATCCGCTTCATCAATGGCTTTGACAATGTCTTTAACCACATCGGGATGTTTTTGAGCAAAATCCGTTGATGCCAAATAAAACGATGTATTATTGGGCTTAAGACCTGTAGCGTCGGTCAACACTCGCGCTTTTAGCTCAATTTTGGCACTCGACAGATAAGGCTCCCAAACGGTCCAAGCATCCAGTTTCCCTGATTCAAAGGCAGCACGGGCATCAGATGGCTGTAAATACTTGACATCTATGTCAGCAAAACTCAATTTGTCACGTTCCAATGCTTTTAGTAACGTATAGTTAGCACTAGAGCCTTTAGTCACCGCCACAGATTTACCTTTTAATTCAGCCACTGACTTTAAGGTTGAATTGGCGGGGACAATGACGGCTTCAGACTGTGGTGAAGGTTTTTCATAGGCAACATACACCAGATTACTACCCGCAGCTTGGGCAAAAATAGGTGGCGTGTCCCCTGTGGTGCCAAAGTCAATATTGTTGGTATTTAGCGCTTCTAGCATCGGCGGTCCCGATTGAAACTGCACCCAATTGACTTTGATGCCGGATTTTTCGAGCGACTTTTCAAGCAGCTTACTTTCACGCAAATACACCAACGCCCCTGAACTTTGTAATCCAATACGCACTTCTTCAAGTGGTTTTGCATCACCGGTCTTAGTGTCATTGGTCTTTGCTTCATTGGTGTTTGCCGCATTGGCAGATTTGGTGGTATTTTGCTGGCAACCTGCTAATAGCAAGCTAATACTAAACCCCGAAATAAGTAGAGCAGAAACTTTTTTCATTACAACACCTTATGCAATATTTAGGACAATTTGTCCTTATCCTCAAAATTTTTCATTTTTTTCGATATGAAATGCTATCAAGCGCTATCAAACATCATCGAATGGCGCTATTATTCCACAGAATAATAACAAAGCTTAATAATTATAATTGATAAGAATATAGAGGAATTTGCTAACCGCTTTAATTTATTGTTTATTGATAGCGGAAGGGTGTGTGGACAGATAAATGCTATTCTGCGTAGAGAAAAACATAGGGCGCAATCGCTACAGCCAGTGCTGGACCGTTCATTTATTCAGGGTAATAATAGCGGACAAACATTCCTAGATTGTTGTTCGTGTATTTGTAAAATGCGTTATTCTCTTAGTCATGCCGTGAAATAGCTTGCCATAGGATATCAAACAAAGGATCAAAGTCAGCCGTCATCGGTTTGGCAGCGTGTCTTAACACGTGCATCAGCCCCAATCGGGTGATAAACCCCATAAACACATCTAATAAGGTTTTAAGCGAGACATTTTGATTAAGCTCCCCACGCTGCTGCCCATCCGACAACACTTGCAAAAAAGCTTCCATCAAATCCTTGTTTTCATAAATGGCAATATGTTGATAGTGGGAGACAGGAATCGCTGTAGAAAAAAACAATACCGCATCAGGATTGTGGTCAACAAAATCAAACATCACCCATAGCGTCTTACGCAGCCGGTCTTTGACACTATCAATACCGCTCAAATGGTCAATCATTCGAGCGGCTAGGCGACTAAGCACTCGATCTAAAATCACATAAATCAGCGTGTTTTTATCGCCAAAATATTTATACAAGGTCTGCAGTGACACGTTCGCGTGTTTTGCAATTGACTGCATAGTCACACTATCCGCAGCGACCTCACTCTCACCACTGGCATACAGCGTAATCACACTTTTTTCGATTTTATCTAAAGTTGCAGGTCGTATCTGCGCAAGTAAGGTTAAATCACCCATTGTATTACTAGGACGTCCAAGCGTCATTGGCTTTTTCAACGCAGTCATAACATTCTCTATTTAGATATTTAAAAAATAGTAATATATATTACCATATCCACAGACAATATTGTTCTCATTTTTTATCTTTGTTATGATGGCGGCATTATTTGGCTATTTAATCATAATCTTAGGGTTTTTAGTTAGTATTACATTGGTAATATAAATTACCTTTATAATATAATTTAAGGATAAATAACTATAAATACCCGAGCAATTTTTTAAGGTAGTAATTAATATTACTATTATAACGGTTTAATTAATCTCTCAATAACGAACGAGGAATCAAGGATGATCAACCATTTTGAATCAAGCTGGATGAACGAAGAAGTCGCCATGCTAGAAGATACTGCCAAGAAGTTTTTTCAAACTTGGATCGATAAAGACATCGAGTGGCGAAAAAACGGCATGATGGATAAAGAAGCATGGCTTGAAGCAGGCTCGATGGGCTTTTTATGTGCATCGATGCCTGAAGAGTATGGCGGTGCCGGTGGCGACTTTCGTCATGAAGCGGCATTGATTTATGCCCAAGCCGATGCGGCCTTGAGCGGATTTGGTGGCTTTTTGCATTCAGGTATTGTGGCACCTTATATCTTGCATCATGGCAGTGAACAGCAAAAACAGCGTTGGTTACCAAAAATGGCAACGGGCGAATTGGTTGGTGCAATTGCGATGACCGAGCCAGGGACGGGGTCAGATTTGCAAGCTATCAAAACCTATGCCGTTAAAGACGGTGATGACTACATTTTAAATGGTTCTAAAACTTTTATCACCAATGGTCAGTTGGCCAACCTAATTATCGTCGCTTGTAAAACCGACCGCGAAAAAGGCGCTCAAGGGGTATCTCTCTTGGTGTTAGAAACCGATGGTTTAGCAGGCTTTGAGCGGGGTCGCAACTTAGAGAAAATCGGTTTATCGTCACAAGATACCTCAGAGTTGTTCTTCAATAATGTGCGTGTCCCACAAAAAAACTTATTGGGCAGTGTGGAGGGCATGGGCTTTATTCAGTTGATGCAAGAGTTGCCACAAGAACGCTTAATCATTGCTTTGGCGGCGGCGGGGGCGATTAAGAAATCGATTGAGCTTACCATCGAATATACCAAAGAACGCCACGCCTTTAACAAGCCTGTGTGGTCATTTCAAAATACCCGATTTAAACTTGCCGAATGTAATGCGGACTACCTTGCCGTCAGGGCGATGTGTGATGCGGCACTCGAGGCCCATCTTAACAAAAAACTGACCGTACAACATGCCGCTCTATTAAAAGCCTTTACCACGGATAAACAAGCCAAAGTCACGGATGAATGCTTACAGCTATTTGGTGGCTATGGTTATATGCTGGAGTATCCGATTGCCCGATTATATGCTGATGCCCGAGTGCAAAAAATCTATGGCGGTACCAATGAAATCATGAAAGAGTTGGCGTCTCGTTTTATGTAACTCATCGTTTTATATGGCTGCGCCACTTTTTAGCTAGCCTAGATATTAGTATCAGATATTAGGATTAGCCATTAGCAATTGACAAATTTTAATCATGATTAAGGAAAATCAAATGAGTAATACCGCTTATATTTATGATGCTATCCGCACGCCGCGTGGCAAAGGCAAATCCGATGGCAGCTTGCACCAAGTCGCTCCAATTTGGTTAATCAGAGAACTGCTGACAAATTTACAGTCGCGCAATCAGTTGGACACGCAGTTGGTGGATGATGTGGTACTAGGTTGTGTCACCCCTGTTGGTGAGCAAGGCTCGGATATCGCCCGAATTGCGGTAATTGATGCCGGTTGGGCAGAATCGGTGGCAGGCGTTACCCTATCACGGTTTTGTGCATCAGGGTTAGAGTCGATTAATTTAGCCGCAAGCAAAATCATGTCGGGCATGGAAGATATGGTGGTGGCAGGTGGCGTGGAGTCTATGAGCCGTGTCAAAATGGGGTTAGACGGCGGGGCTTGGTACATGGACCCACGCGTCAATACCGCCACCGGCTTTGCCCCACAAGGCATCGGCGCTGATACGATTGCGACATTAGAAGGCTTTAGTCGCAGTGATGTTGATGCATATGCCACCGAGTCTCATCGCAGAGCCCAGCAGGCTTCTGAGCAAGGGTATTTTGCTAAATCAATTATTCCTGTTAAAGATATCAATGGTCTGATGATTTTAGACCATGACGAAACCATTCGCGCTGATACCAGCGTTGAACGCTTGGCAGAATTAAAGCCCTCGTTTGCCATGCCAGGAAAAATGGGCTTTGATAAAGTGGTCTTAGATAAATATGCCACGATTGAAAAAATTAACCATGTGCACCATGCCGGTAACTCATCAGGTATCGTTGACGGGGCCGCGTTATGTCTGCTTGGTAGTCAATCAGCGGGACAAGCGGCGAATTTAAAACCCCGTGCCAAAGTCACGATGGCGGCAGTGGTGGGGTCAGAACCGACGATAATGCTAACAGGTCCGACACTGGCCGCAAGAAAAGCCTTAGCCCGGGCGAATATGCAGGTGTCTGATATTGACCTATGGGAAATTAACGAAGCGTTTGCAGCGGTGCCAATGAAAACGGCAAAAGATTTAGGGCTTAATATGGATATCGTGAATGTCAACGGTGGTGCGATTGCTATGGGACATCCATTAGGCGCAACAGGAGCAATTTTGATTAACACTTTGTTAGATGAATTGGAGCGTCGTGATTTGACCACTGGACTTGCGACCTTATGTGTCGGTGGCGGTATGGGTATTGCCACGATTATTGAACGTGTTTAAGTCGCCTATTTAATTGAATTAAAAAACTGAAGAAAAAAGGATGTTTCTATGACCAGTCTTACCAGCCAAGCGGCGAATCAATTGGCCAATTTTTCTGCCACTGACGACGATAATATTGTCATTTTGACCATTCAACAATCTCGCAAAATGAATGTGCTTGATGAGCATTTTAGCAATGATTTAGAAAAAATCGCTCAAAGTTTTATTCAAGACAAAGACAGCAAAGGGCTTATCATCACCAGCGATAAAGATAGCTTTATCGTGGGTGCCGATATCGACCAATTTGCCAATATCCAATCCCCCAAGCAAGCTTTTGATTTTGTGGAACATTTCAAAAAGGTGTTACGCAGCCTTGAAACCTGCGGTAAACCTGTCGTCGCTGCATTAACCGGCACTGCCTTAGGTGGCGGGCTTGAAGTAGCGTTGGGCTGTCATTATCGCATTGCCGTTGACCAACCGAATGCCAAATATGGCCTGCCTGAAGTCAAATTGGGCTTATTACCTGGGGGCGGTGGTACGCAGCGTTTAATGCGTCTTGTCGGTATGCAAAAAGCGTTAGAGTTGATGACCCAAGGCACTAAGCTTACCACCCAAGCCGCTCATCAGCTTGGCATTATCGATGCGGTAGTTACTGATAAAACATCACTGATTGAACAAGCCAAACAGTGGATTCATGAGCATCCAACCGCTCAGCAGCCTTGGGATGCCAAAGGCTTTAAAATCCCTCAAGGTAACGCCTTAACCCCGCAAAATGCCCAAATGCTGAGCATTGCCCCTGCGATGGCAAATCAAAAATCGCATGGCAACTACCCTGCCATTACCCACATTTTATCCTGTGTGTTTGAAGGTAGCTTAGTGGACATCGATACTGGTCTGGCGCTTGAGTCTCGCTATTTTGCCGCCTGTGCCATGTCACAAGTGTCAAAAAATATGATTGGCACGCTTTGGCACCAACTCAACAGCATCAACAAGGGCCAATCTCGTCCAAAATCTATCCCGCCATACCAAACCAAAAAAGTCGGTGTGTTGGGTGCAGGGATGATGGGTGCAGGTATTGCCTATGTCTCTGCTAAGGCAGGCATTGACGTGGTATTGCTCGATACCACGATGGAAAATGCGGATAAAGGCAAAATGTATTCAGAAAATTTGCTGGATAAAGCGATTGCCAAAGGCAGAAGCAATGATAGCAAAAAACAATCCTTACTGGACAAAATTCAAACCACCACGGATTATGCAGATTTAGCGGATTGTGACTTGGTGATTGAAGCGGTGTTTGAAGACCGTGATATTAAAGCCAAGTGTACCCAGCAAACAGAAGCAGTCACCGCTAGCGATGCGATTTTTGCGTCAAATACCTCAACCTTGCCAATTACCGGTTTAGCCAAAGCGAGTGGCCGTCCTAAGCAATTTATCGGCTTACACTTTTTCTCACCTGTCGATAAAATGCCGCTTGTGGAAATCATTATGGGCGAGCAAACCGATGAAACTACGTTAGCCAAAGCCTTTGACTATGTATTACAAATTGGCAAAACGCCGATTGTGGTCAATGATAGCCGTGGTTTTTATACGTCTCGTGTGTTTGCCACCTATATCACCGAAGGCTCTGCTATGCTCTCTGAGGGCGTCCATCCCCGTCTGATTGAGGTAGCTGGTATCAAATCAGGTATGCCTGTCGGACCGTTGGCACTGCAAGACGAGGTGTCTTTAGGTCTGATGCTGCATATTAATGAGCAAACCAAAAAAGACTTACAAAAAGAAGGCAAAGAAATGCCGCATCACCCCGCCGATAGCGTGGTCGAGCTGATGGGCAAAACCCACGGGCGTTTGGGTAAAAAAGTCGGCAAAGGGTTTTATGACTACCCAGAGGGAGGTGAAAAACAACTGTGGCCCGGGCTATCAAACTTATTCCCTGTCGCAGACAAGCAGCCTACTCAGCAAGAGCTTATTGACCGTTTTATGTTTATCCAAGCCAATGAAACCGCCCGTTGTTATGAAGAAAACGTGATTAATTCAATCGCAGATGCCAATATCGGCTCTATCTTTGGCTGGGGATTTGCCCCGCATCATGGGGGTACCTTGCAGTTTATTAATGCCTATGGCGTTGATAATTTTGTCGCACGCAGTCAACAACTTGCCGAGCGTTATGGTGAGCGCTTTGCCCCTGCCCAAGTTTTAGTAGCTATGGCAAAGGCGCATAAGGAGTTTGTTAATGAATGACGCCATAGCTGCACTGGGTATAGCTGACTGCTTAACAGGGCTAAAAGTTATTGACTTATCACGCAACTTGCCGGGTCCATTTGCCACACGACTGCTCGCTGATTTGGGGGCAGATGTGATCAAGTATGAACCCAAGTCAGGTGACCCTGCACGGGCGTTGGGCAATTTGTTTGATGCTTTAAATCATGGCAAAGCTTGTCACAAAATGGACTTCAAACACCCCGATGATATTGCTAAGCTTAAAAGCGACATTGCCACTGCTGATGTGATGATTGATAGTTTCCGCCCCAACGTATTAGAAGGCATGGGACTTTCGCCACAGGCACTGCTTGCGGACAACCCAAAGCTGGTGATTGTTTCCATCACTGGCTATGGTACGACGCCCAACTGGGCGGATAAAGCCGGGCACGATATCAACTTTATGGCAATGAGTGGCGTACTTGACCAACTCAAAACCGCATCGGGTGAACAAGCCATGCCCAATGTGCAATTTGCCGACTTGGCTGGCGGGAGTGACACGGCGGTCATCGCTTTATTAGCGGCCGTTGTCAATGCCAAGCTAACTGGCAAAGGTCGCCATATCATCATCAGCATGACCCATAGTTTATACAACCATTTGGTGATGCCAAAAGCGACGGGGAAATTTGTCAAAGCATTAACCCAGGTAACACCGACGCCTGAGCAGGATTTTTTAGGCGGCGTGCTGCCATGTTACCGGCTATATCAGACACAAGACGGTCGTTATATGGCAGTCGGCTCGCTTGAGCTAAAGTTTTGGCAAGGCTTGTGTCAAGCGTTAGATGTTAATGAACATGCGGCTAGCCATTGGCAAATGGGCGTACTGCCTACTCATCCGCAGAGCCAAGCCGCTGCCCAAGCGATTGCCCAAAAATTTGCCTCGCAGCCACTTAGCCACTGGCAGCACTACTTTACCCAATTTGATGTGTGCGTGACGCCTATTTTAACCTTGGCAGAAGCCGCCTGTCATGAACTATTTGCTAATCAAGATGAGTATGGTAATGTTAAGCCTTGGTGTGATAATGATTGCAACTAGGCTATTCATTTGCGTCACTATCAACTCAAGGCACAGTAATTGATAGCAATCAAAAAGCGCGGCAATACGCGCACCCTAATAGGCCCATGGAAAAAACCTTTTCAAGGGCCTATTAGCCTATTTTCTAAGGACAGAAAAAGGATAACAACATGGAAAATTTTTGGACAAAATTTTATGACCCTGCCACCGCCGCACACATTCCCGCTTTAACAGATCAATCGTTAATAGAATTTTTTGATGATCGTTTAACGGCCTTTGCCTCACGAGAATTCACCAGCAATATGGAGCGAGCGATCAGCTACAAAGAAGTGGATAACGTCGCACGCCTTGTCAGCCGCTGGCTACAATCCCAATCCTTGGGCCCAAATGCCAGTGTCGCTATCATGCTGCCTAACGTACAAGCGTATTTACCGGTCATGATAGGTGCGATTCGCTCAGGGTATGTTTTGACGCCGATTAATCCGCTACATACAGCTCGTGAATTAGAGTTTCAGTTGATTGATGCCAATACCGAAGTTATTTTTATTTTAGAAAATTTTGCTCACACTTTACAAAAAATCATTGATAAAACCCCAGTGAAAAAAGTCGTGATTATCCGTTTAGGGGACTTGTTAGGATTAAAGGGTAAAATAGTCGATATCGCTGTAAAATATGTCAAGAAAATGGTAGCGCCTTACCAAATTGACCAAAAGTATCAGCCATTACGATTGGGTCAAGTGATGAAAATCGCTAAATCCATGCCTTACCAACAGCCATCCAAATCACTTGATGATGTTGCCTTTATCCAATACACCGGCGGCACCACTGGCAGACCCAAAGGCATCTTGCTGACCCATCGAAATATTTTGACAGCAGTTGAACAATACTATCAGTGGTTTTTGCCGGTACTCAACCAACAAAAAAATGTCGAACAAGTATTCCATAGTATCCTAGCGTTGCCGCTATATCATATCTTTGCGTTTATCTTTTCCATGTTAGGCATGAAATCTGGCATGCGCATGACCTTGGTGACCAACCCTAAAGACATTGCCGGTTTTATCAAAATATTATCTGCTAAGCCGTTTCACATTCTTCCTGGGGTTAATACCTTGTTTCAGGCATTAGTTAACCACCCCGATTTTAAAAGTGTCGATACCCGTGAACTAAAATTATCAATCGCCGGCGGTATGGCAGCCACCCCCGCCACGGCCAAAGCTTGGCTTGAGCTTACAGGCTGCCCCTTAATAGAAGGATGGGGCATGTCCGAAACTATCGGTGCAGGCACGTGTAACCCCCTCACCAATCATGAGTACACTGGCGATATTGGCCTACCTTTACCGAGTATCGATATCAAAATCTGTGATGATGTGGGCAATGAAGTGGCGTTAGGCGAAGTGGGTGAAATCTGTATCAAAGGTGATAATGTGACTATAGGTTATCATAACATTGACAACACCGATTATTTCTTACCTGAAGGCCATTTAAAGACAGGCGACATTGGGATGATGATGCAAAACGGGCATATCAAATTAATGGATCGCAAAAAAGATATGCTGATCGTCAGTGGCTTTAATGTCTATCCAACCGAAATTGAAGCGGTGCTGTTAAATCACCCGAAAGTCCAAGAATGTGCCGTGATTGGCGTTGAAGATGCGCTTCAAGGACAATCGGTTAAAGCCTATATTGTCAAATCAGATGACAGTTTGACGATAGATGAGCTTAAAGCCTTTAGTCATGAGCAATTAACCGGGTATAAACGGCCACGCCAATATACGTTTATTGAGCAATTACCCAAAACCGCGGTTGGCAAAATTCAAAAAACTGAACTGCGGTTACTTGAGAAAAATAGTAAATAATGGTGTCAGCCCAGGGAATGGTCGGATGTTTACCTTTCAACCCTCGAAAAACCACGTAAACCCTTGATATCACTGCAATAAAAAAGCCCCAATCAATCGACTGGGGCTTTTGGAATATGGTAGGCATAATCTGACTCGAACAGACGAAAACCTTTAAGTTAAATTACCTTAAATTGTATGTTAGCAAAATCCATTAGATATAGGACTTACGCAAAAGCAAAATTTTTTGCGTAAGTCCTAATATACAAGTTATGGTTTAAATCAATACGATAGTTTATTGCTGAAATGAGAAAGCCGTTAATGGGGAGTCCCAGTAACGGCTTACAAGTTCAATAAAAACAGGTGTTTTGACTAAATTGTCGGCTCAATCTTTTCCCCATCTTCTTTGATAAAGGTTTTGGTTAAGGGCGTATCAATCAAATCTAGTACAACTTCGGAAGGACGGCACAGCTTAACGCCTTTATCACTCACAACGATTGGACGATTGATTAGAAGTGGGTCAGCTAACATAGCTTGAATAAGGTCATCATCAGTCAAACTAAGGTTATCTAGCCTATGTTCAGCGTAAGGCGGCACATTTACACGCAGTAATTGTCTTGGGGTAATACCCATTTTGGTAATTAAATCACGCAGGGTTGTTTCATCAGGTGGGTTATCCAAATAATGAATAACAGAAGGCTCAATGCCTTGATGTTTGATAAGAGCAAGCGTGTTGCGTGATGTGCCACAGTTAGGGTTGTGGTAAATTGTGATATTTTGCATACTTGTTCCTTTTTAAGTTTTAAAATTATTGAATTATTGGCAACCAAATTGCCAATGCAACCAATGTAGCCACCAATACAGGCAAGGTTAAAATAATACCGACTTTAATATAATAGCCCCAACTCACCGTAATATTTTTACTGGCTAAAACGTGCAACCATAATAAGGTAGCGAGTGAGCCAATCGGGGTAATTTTCGTGCCTAAATCACAGCCTATTACATTGGCATAAATCATGGCTTGCTTTATCATGGGGTCATGGATAATCGCCTCATCAATCGCTAAAGCTTGAATTAGCACCGTTGGCATATTATTCATTACAGATGAAAGCCCTGCCGATAATAACCCTGTTCCTACTGTAGCTGTCATCATGCCATGATTAGCGAGTTGGCTTAACTCATGAGCTAAATAATCGGTCAGCCCTGCATTTTTTAAACCATACACCACCAAATACATACCCAATGAAAATATCACCACTTGCCACGGGGCATTTTTGACAATCGGCAGCACCGTTATTTTTTTACCCATTTTCGCTACCACAAGCAACACCAACGCGCCAACCCCTGCAATGAAGCTAATGGGTACACCTATAGGCTCAAGCACAAAAAAACCCAACAAAAGTAACGCCAACACCACCCAACCCATGATAAAGGTATTTTTATCCACGATAGCCGATTGTGAGCTTTCGATTAAATCCAACGCATAAACCGTAGGAATGTCTTTATGATAAAACCCATACAATACCAATAATGAGGTGACAACCGCTACCACGTTTACTGGTATCATCACTTTGGCATAATCGGTAAAAGGGATTTTAAAAAAGTCAGCCGACACAATATTTACCAAATTAGACACCACGAGCGGAATACTGGCGGTATCAGCGATAAACCCTGCTGTCATAATAAAAGCAAGGGTAGTCGCAGGGGAAAAGCGTAACGTGGTTAAAATCGCAATCACAATGGGTGTTAATATCAAAGCCACACCATCATTGGCAAACAATGCCGATACCACCGCCCCAAGTAGCACAATAAACGCAAACAACCGATTACCGCTACCTTTTGCTAATCTTGCAACGTGCAAGGCGATATAGCGGAAAAAGCCTGCTTCATCAAGTAACAGACTAATAATGATAATAGCAATAAAGGCAAAGGTAGCGTTCCAAACAATATTCCACACTACAGGAATATCGGCAACCGTTATTACCCCTAATAGCAAAGCTATCCCAGCCCCGATACTGGCAGTCCAACCGATACCCAAGCCTTTAGGTTGCCATATTACAAATATCAAAGTCACTAGAAAAATGAGTAATGCGGTAATCATTGACTGCCTATAGAAACCTGTTAAAATTGAGCTATACTATAATCTATATATTTGGATATGTAAATATATGAATAAAACAGACTTTCTCAAGGCGTTAAGCGACCCCACCAGATTAAAAATTGTGCAACTACTTAATCAGAAGCAAGCGTTATGCGTGTGTGACATCATCAGCGAGTTAGACCAACCACAGCCAACTATCTCACGGCATTTAAACCAATTAAAGCAAATCGGTATTTTAGAAAGTGAGCGTAAAGGCACTTGGATTTGGTATTCGATTAGTCAAGAGTTACCAAGTTGGGGCAAAGCGGTAATTGGTGCATTGGAATTAAATTAAAGGCGTTTCCTCGCTTAATTCAAAATACCTCTCCATGGGTGTTTTTCCCTTCAAAGCTGAATGTGGTCTTAGCCAATTATAGTAATGCTGCCATTCAGCCAATTGGTCCTGAAGGTTTTCGGACGTGATATCTACGGTTGCATAGAATTCAGTTTTATCAGTCTTTTGAGAACGCTCAACTTTACCATTGAGATGTGGCGACCCTGGTTTATTGGGTCTAAATTTGATGCCATACTCCATCATTTTCTTCTGAACCTTTTCAGCAAAGAATTCAAGTCCACGATCGGTTTGTACTCTTTGAATGGGAAATGGCATTTCCTCAATCACACAATCTAAAAAATCCAGCGTATTGGCTGCCGTACGGCGGTTATAGAGCCTAAGTACCCGATATCTAGTACAGTCATCAATTGAGGTGTATTGATAAAGCCCAGATGCTATTTTACAGGTATCCATTTGGACTCTATCTCCTGGTAGTGGGCGTTCATACCGTAGGTAATCTGCCTTACGACGAAATTTCTTAATCGGTTTGACTTGGTGATTGGTTAATACTTTATGAATCGTCGCCAAAGATAAGGATATTTGATGAAGCCTCATTAGTTCCGTTTGCAAACGTCTAGCTCCGAGATTTCTACTAGACCGCATTTGTAATAATAAATCTTCAATGTGTTGATTAACTTTGGTATTAGGTGATTTAAGCGGACGCTTACTTTGGCTTGCCAAACCCTCAATACCTTGTTCAGAGTATCGCTTCCACCACTTGCGTAACGTTGGTCTTGAAATACCACATCTACGACAAACTAGACCAGCATCATTCGTGTCTTCAAATAATTTAATCCATCCGAGTCTTTGTTGAATTTCTTTGTTCATAGTCTCCGATTATATTGAAATGATGTCTATGAATCATACATATAAAGACTGGTGCTAATGTTCAACATCACACCAGTTTAAATTGTTCCAATTAACCTAACGACTGTAACTTCTACTTGTACTTGGTGATTGCATACGTTGAGCATCACGATCAAATGAGCGTAAACCATCCTCTATGGCTTTTCTTTGTTCATCTGGTAACTGACTACCATAAATATTTTTAAACTTCTCTACAGTCGAATTTAGAGCGTTTATATAACTCTCTCGCTGACTACTAGGCAGTTTGGCCACATCAGAGTAGGCATACTTGAATTGAAGGCAGGTTCTATTTAGCGTATCTGATCTATGAGATTTAGCTAATTCTCTGGCCTCTATGGTTTGTTTGTCATCAGAAATAAAATGATCTAACCCTTGAATGTAGTTAAATGATGAAATGATATCTCGGGTCATCCTACCCACCTCTCCAGCGCTACCCCCTAACTTAGGAATAATGCTTTGGTTAAAATCGGCTCTTTTTTGGTCAATATCTTCTTTAAATTCAAACCATGCGGTTAAACGCTCGTTATACTGCTCACGCT
>ERZ1023324.84-NODE-84-length-42950-cov-8.571838_pt1 | contig 42950 bp, 68 predicted proteins | sample MGYA00520886_ERZ1023324 | MGnify/ENA primary metagenome ERZ1023324 (study PRJEB32759, sample SAMN07749864) | skin metagenome | biome: transportation; feature: city; material: polyester macromolecule | host: Homo sapiens | place: Hong Kong:KT line | collected...
ATGGCTGGCTGTCGCGGCTGCTGGCGCAGCAAGGGCTGGAGGTGCAGGCGGTCGATCCTTCCGCCACCGCGATCGGCAAGGCGAAGGCCTTCGCCTCGGTCCATCTGCCCCAGCTCGCGTCGCGGCTGAAGACGGGCGTGCTGGAGAAGGGCCGCATCCCCCTCCCCGATGCCTCGGTGGACCGGATCATCGCCTTCCACAGCCTGCACCGGCTCGGGGATCTCGCCGCGCTGCTGCCGGAGATGCAGCGCGTGCTGGCCGAGGGCGGCCGCGCCGTGATCATGACCGCGGCGCCCGGCCAGTCCCGTTCCCCGGCCGCGCAGGCGCGGATGCGCGCCGGACGGGATCAGGACCTCGTCGAAATCGAACGCCCCCCCGATGTCCGCGCGGATCCCCGCGATGAAGATCCGCTCGCGGTGCTGAGGGACCCAGTACCGCGCGTCAATGACGCGCCAGGAGAGAGCATATCCCAGATCCTCGAGCGTCTCGCGGATGATGTCATCGGCCCCGGCTTCATACAGTTCGTAGACGTGGAAGCGGTCGAAGGCGCGGGCGATCTGCATGAGGCTCATGCCCTCGCGTTGAGCGATGAACCAGATCAGGAACCGGGCGTGGGCGATCCGGCGCAGGCGGCTCTTGCCCAGCAGATCCTTGACGGCGATGCCGGTGAGATCGCTGACCTGCGCGGTGATGTCGTTGATGACGGTGCGGCGCATCCCGACGAACTGCGCGCGCGCCACGTCCTCGGGGGTCAGGTAGCCGGTGATTGATTGTTGGGCGGTCATGCTTGAGCCGCCATGATGTATTGCCGCGCCGTGGCTCGGGTGATGCCCATGATCCGCATCACGTCCGCCTGGCTGGCGCCTTCATCCAGCATGTCACGCACCCTGTCGATCTGGGCCGCGCGCTCGGCCTTCTGACGATGAGAGTGCACCGAGCAGTCCCGCTTGGGACGCAGTTCCGCAGGGACAGCCCGGCGCATCATGTCACCGATCTTTTCCTCGAAGACCGGGAGCAGCGGGCGCACGTCGATAGGGCCGCCAAACGCGCGCCGGGCGACGGCGGCGGTCTGGGCGTCAACCAGCTTTGCTTTGAAGGGGGTGCTCATGCGACCAGAGCCTCCAGCTCGTCGCGGCTGAAAGCGCGCTTGGGCTTGATGGTAGGGAGTTCGCGGTGGCGGCGCTGGGTGTCGAACACCTCCGTCTCGGCTCGCTCATGCTTGGCCTTGAGTTCGGCCAGCTTGGCGCGCACGGTGTCCTGGTCGTAGACCTCAGCCATGTGCTGGGCCTGCATGATGCGACGCTCGCGCAAGGCGCTCCGGTCAGCCCCGGCGGCGACGAGTTGGAGCGCACCCCGACCCCAGAGCCAGAAGTCGCCCATCGGCTCGCCAGCCTCCAGGCGGCGCAGGTTGATCGCCACGGGATCGGCCTTCCATCCATCGCCAGGGCCTTCTCGCCGCGAGGTGCCGGAAGCCGATTTGCAGGCGTTCCAGACTTCCCGCTCCGAGGGCCATGCCCACGTCTCGGAAGACTGGCCGAGTTCGTCCAGGAACCGGGTCCACCAGTCCTGCAGATTGTCGCCCTGCGGAGCGTATTTCTTGAGGGCCTTGAGGTAGGCCGTGAACTGCTCTGCCTGAGCCTTCTCGTTCGCCGCGAACGCCTTGGGCGGCTGACGGCGGGACAGGAAATCGTTCAGGCGGCGTGAGAGGTCGGCGTCGTGGATGCTCATCGGGATGCTGCTTTCCGTTCGGCTTCGGCTTCGATGTTGGCGAGGGCTAGGGCGGCGACACGGTCGAGGGGGATTACGCTGGCGGACACTCGTTCCGCAGCCCCCAGACGAGCCGTGATCCATGGGACGGGATCGACCGCTCCGGCCTTGGAGCAGGCCGCGAAAGCGTCGAAGATGGCGCGGTCGTCGTGGCTCTTGCGCCACTTGCCGACGAGGGCGCGGGCTTGCTTCTCGGGGACGCTGTGCCTGCCGAGAAAGATGACTGCCCGGTCGAAGACCTGCTTCGAGAAATCCTCGACAGGCTCGTCTTCCGACGCTCCGCGTCCAGAAGCGTTAGCTTCTGGTATATCTATTCTATTCTCTTCTATTCTGCTTGAAGCAATTGCTTGGGTCGGTTCGTTGCTTTCCAACGACTTAGCTGCGTTCTCGGCCCTCTTTCGACCACCTTTCGCACCACTTTCAGCCCTCGAACCACTCACGAAACCACGCTGAACTATGTCCGAAATGGCTTTGTCGTTGATGATCCGGCCGTCCTCGATGCGCAGTTTTCCAGCTTCGATCAGTGCGTTTACGAGCGCCCGCGCCTTGCGCGTCGAGCAGCGGAACATACCGGCCAGAACCCTGTCATTGTCAGGGACGGGCTGGTCGTGCTTGTGGATGGCGTTGATGATCCGCAGGTATGCGGCCTCTTCTTCCAGCGAGAGGCTGGCGGTCCCGAAATCCCAATCGGCCGGGTCCATCTTGTAGTAGGAACTCATTCCGCAGCCCTCCGCTGCTCAGGGGTCCATTGGGCCGCCTCGGCCATGAGTTCGCGCGCCAGCAGGGCAAAGCCGTCGAGCGTGACCTCGGCCCACTGATCGGCAGGCCATGCGTCATAGAAGGCACTGAGGGGCACCGCGACGCGGGTGTCCTGGCGGTCAAAGCGGAAGATGACCGCAGGGCGCTTGTCGGCCGCGCGGGCGGCGGCGACAGCCTGCACCTTCCATGCACCAAGGCAGGTCGCGCCCGTGGCGTAACGCTTGCACTCGATGACAAAGGGGAAGGCCGGATCGTCGGGGATCAGGTCGCCATGCTCGGCGGCGCGGTATTGGTCGAGGTCGCGGCGAAAGCTGATGCCGAGGCGGTCCAGCAGTTCCTGCGCGATGTGGCGCTCGAAGGCATGCCCCTTGCGGCGCGAGGCGGCACTCATTTCCAGTTTTCTCCCACAACGACAGAGCGCATTGCCGAGCGGCTCAGGCCGAAACGGGATGCGAGTTCTGTGATTTGACCGCGCTTCCCGCAGTAGGCGGATCTCGCTTCTTCCACCTGCGCTGCGGTCAGGATCGCACGGCCGTTGCGAGCTCCATTTGCAATGCGGCCGTGTCGGCGCTTGTCGTCACCGACGTTTTCCTTCGGCGTTGCCCAGCGGACGTTGGCTGCGGAATCATTCCGACAATCACCGTCCCAGTGTGCGGCGTGATGCTTCTCTGATGGGGGGAAGCCATGGAATGCCTCACAGACCAAGCGGGACACGAAGAACTCTCGCTTGCTTCCATCGGGCAGCATTAGTTTTACGCGGCGCCGCCCCTTCACTATGCGGCCCTTGATCTCATACGGGACGCTCGACCGCGTAATGGCCTTCGTGACGCGCCATATGCTCCCATCAGAACCGGCAGCGTAATCCGGGAGGGATGGGATGCCTTTCAGGGCGGCGCCCTTGTTGCGGGAGTGCGCGCTCATGCCCTGCCCTCACGCTTGCTGAGCGTCTGATGGATGCGGATGAAGCGGGCCTTCTGAATGGCGTTCGCGTGCCGCAGACGGGCCGCGCGCTTCTCGATGATATTTTGCGAGCCACCGGGCTTCGGCCCATGCGATGTGCTGGCGACAGGCGCGCAGGGGTCGCTTGGGGCGCTCATGCTCCGGGGGAGCGGTCCAGCCGTATAAGCCCCACTCGCGGCATCCGTCGAAATCACAGCGCAACTCGCTATCATCCGATCAGGCCAGCGCGTAGGTCTGGGAAGCGCCGGGGAACAGGCCGTCCTCGACGGGGGCAAGCTCGGGCATCAGTTTCCGGGCAGCCGCCTTCGTGACGGGCTTCCCTGCGGCCTTGAGGCAGTAGAACGTGCCCGCTGCGGACGCTGGTTCGCTGATCTGCGTGACCATGAGAACGTCGCCATCGGCGAGGGCGGCACGAGCCTTTTGATAGCTGAGAGCCATCGTCATTACTCCTGAGCGGTGTTGGGGTGTTGGGTCGCAGCGCATTGCATCACCGCCCCTGGTCCGAGAGGTTGCTGAGGTCGGCGCGCTTGAAAGTGAACACGCGCCGGTCAAGCGGGCGGCGCGCGAGATGTTCCAGCGTGTCCAGCCATGCGGCGGGGAGCTTCTCGCCCTTTGCCGCGCGCCTGACGCTATCGGCCTTGACGCCCAGCGCGATGGCGGCAACGTCCTGACCTACATAATCGAGGATGTCTTTGGGTGTTTGCATACGATGCATTATGGCTGGAAACTTTTTTCAGTGCAAGGTCATTTTGGGCTTGCGCCCCGGATATTTTTCCCGCATAGTCATCCCATAGACCGCCACGACACAGGTGCTGGCGGCTCACCCCGGAGGATCACCATGAAGCCCATCATCGCCTTTGCCGCCCTCGCGCTGCTTGCCAACCCGGCTGCGGCTGAACAGAAGAGCATCGAGTTCTGCACCGGCATGGGCGAGATCGCCCAGCTCGTCATGGAGACGCGCCAGATCGGCGCCCCGCTGCACGCCGTCGCCAACGACCTCGGCGGCAGGCTGGACGGGGCCGAACTGGACCTCGCCCTGGCGCTGACCGAAGCGGCCTACGGCGAGCCGCTCTACTCGTCCGACGAATACAAGCAGCGCGCGGCGTTCGAGTTCGCCAGCGACGTGTTCCGGCTGTGCCGGGAGGACTGATCGCCATGCAGATCATCCCCATCCGCGCCTCCCGCCCGGCTCTTGCCCCCGTGCCGCGCATCCTGCCGGACACCACGGACAAGACGCTTGAGGAGCGCGCCTTCGCTCGCCTGATGGCCGGGTTCGCGGCGTTCCAGACGTCCCGGCCCTACGAGATCGTCCGCCGCCAGGGCGACTACGCCCGCCGTCTGGACGCCCTTGCAGCGCAGCGGGGGCAGGAATGAGCGCCGCCGACAAGATCGCAGAGGCCCGCGCGCTGATCGAGCCGCTGAGGGCAACCGTGCTGTGGGGGAACGCCAACCCCGACGTTATGAAAGCAGCGGAAACACTCGACGCTCTGGCCGACCTCGCCGATGCGCAGGCGCAGGAGATCGCGAGGCTGCGCTGGGTCTTGGGGGGCGTTCGCAGGGCCATCGACACCGGGCGGAACGAGCCGCTGATGATCTGGCGCGATCAGATCAACATCGCCCTCGGAGAAACGCCATGAATGACCCCTTCCGCACCCCTCAGCAGACCCCTTGGGGCTGGTCGTGGTCCGTCCCTGGCGCTGCCGGGATCGAGGCCACCCGCGAAGCCGCCGAGGCGCAGATCGCACGTCACAGGAGGAACCAATGAGCCACGCGATCGAACGCACCAGCCCGCGCGGAGAAGGCCAGCCCTTCATTGGACGATGCACCAAGTGCGGCTGCGAAGGGCTACGCATGGGTGACGCTCTCAAGCCGTGCCCCGCCGATGAAGTCGTGTCCGACGAGGCTGCGCTGCTGAGCCTTCTGGATGGGCCGAGCGAGCCCGACCCTGCCGCCGAGGCGCAGATCAACCGCTACCGCAACGTGAGGACGAAGCAATGACCGCCCGCACCCTTCGCCCCTCGCCTGACCGGATCATCGAGGCGAACCGCCAGCGCCAGCCCGAGCCTGCCGATCATAGCACCCTCAAGATCGCCGTCGGCCTCGCGCTGTTCGTGGTGATGCTGGCGCTGGTCTGGCTCGACGGTATCCCCCGCGCCTTCGAGCGGCCGGAAGCCTGCCGCAACCTCAGCGCCGTGGAATGCACGGCCAAGCTCCAGGAGAGCCGCAAATGACCGCCTGGATTATTCCCGGCCCTGCCGTTGGCCTCATGGGTGCCCTGATGAGCGGGGCCGCCCATGCAGGCGGATACGTTGCCCCCATCGTCGCCGTGCCGCCCGTGGCCGTTGCCGCTGAGCCGAGCCGCTGGTGGATCGCCCTGCCCTTGCTGGCGCTGCTGGCGCTGGCCGGTCGCAGCAGCGGCTCCAAGCCCGGCATCACGCCCCTGCCCGGTGATTACGGCGGCCCGTGCTTTGGAGAGGGCACCGGCCTTCGGATGGCCGATGGTACATGGAAGGCCGTCGAGGACATCGCCGCAGGAGACATGATCTGGACATCCGAAGGCAAGCAGACCGTCATCGCGACGGATAGCTGGGTGCCGACCGACTTCCGCGACAGGCCCGTGATCGTCAACGGCGTCCGCCTGTCGCCCAACCATGGCGTCAAGCATGACGACGCCCAGCGGGTCGAGGCGATAGAGGCCAGCAGGACGCGCGGGATGATCGACGGACGGGCCTATCACCATGTCCTCGTCGCGGAGCATTCCTGGCTTCTGGCGCGGGACGGGGAGGGGCACGTCTCTGCCGAAAGCCTCTGGCTGACGAAGGACATGAAGCTGGGCCGGGCCTATCCAGAGATCGCCGCGCGCCATGCCACGGTCAATCTCGGCGGGGTGGAGGTGGCAGCATGAGCTTGACCCCTGAACAGATCGCAAAAGGCTGGAAGCTGCATGACGGCAGCGACGTGTGCCCGATCAAGGATGAGCGCACTGTGCATCAAGTCATGTTTCGAGACGGCCAAGAGCGTCCCTCGGAAAGGGACGCCCACAAATGGAGTTGGGGACAATCGTCAGCCTACCGCATCATCGCCTACCGCATCATCGAGGCCCACGGCGCGGACGCTGAACCGAGAGCAATGCGTTGCGCGGAGTGCGACTGCGAAAAGGGCGGCGCTGACTGCAACTGGATCAAATCGGGGCCGGACGCTGAACCCGCCCGCCCGACGCCGTTCCCGCACGACTACTCCGAGCTTGTCTGGGATGCCGATGGCTGGTCGCAGACGATCATCGTGGACGGCAAGCGACCCGAGTGGCTGCGGGATGATGATCGGTACGCCATCTTCACGTTGGGGGATGCCACTTGGACGGGGGATGATTTCGACGGTGAGTGCGCCATCCGCGTCCGCCGCCGCGAGCCGAAGCGCGAGACTGGGGAATGCTTCCTCATCGTCACTGCCCGCAGCCCGTCGCTTGAGTTCCAAGGGTCCATCGACCTGATCGACGGCAAGCCTGACCTGTCCACCCTCAAGATCGCGGAGGGCGCGCTGTGACCCCCCTCTCCCCCGCCGCCGAGACGATGATCCGCAATCGCATCGCAGCCCACGCCGTCAGCATCAGTGGCCTGTTCGACCTGCTGAAAGACCTTCGCACCGCCCGCGACGACCGCGCCTCGCAAGTCACCGCCTTCATGTCGCTGCTGAACGACCTGATCGAGGAGGGCGACCGATGATCGAGTATCGCGCCGCCCTCTACGACCCCAACGAGGATTTCTCGTGGGACGCAACCTACCACATTCAACCTGGCTGGGTGGACGGCACGATCTACGCCGAGAGCGTCGAGTTGGTCGAGTGGATGCACGGCGACGAGCGCAAGACGCGGGCTGATGCCGTGGCGATGTTCGGGGCCGACCACGTCGACAGCCAGGAAGCCGAGGTTTGCGCCACGTGGTGCGACGAGGCCGACGCCGAGGACCAGCAGGCCGACCAGATGCGGTGGGCCGCCGAATGACCGCCTCCTACAGCATCCGCATCGGCGACTGCCTCGAAATACTGCGCGGTTTGCCCGACGCCAGCGTGAACTGCTGCGTCACGTCGCCGCCCTACTTCGGCCTTCGCGATTACGGCGTGGCCGGGCAGATCGGCCTTGAGGACACTCCCGACGCCTTCGTGGCGCGGCTGGTCGAAGTGTTCCGCGAGGTTCGCCGGGTGCTGCGCGATGACGGCACACTCTGGCTGAACCTGGGGGATAGCTACGCCAGGACAGGCGGGACCGACCGCAAGGTATCTGCATCGGCCACCGTGGGCAGCACGCGAAATACACTGAAGCAGATGGGAGACAGGACGCAGCGGTCTCCATCCGGTCTCAAGGACAAAGACCTGATCGGCATCCCGTGGCGCGTCGCCTTCGCGTTGCAGGCTGACGGCTGGTATCTGCGCCAGGACATCATCTGGCACAAGCCGAACCCCATGCCCGAGAGCGTGCGCGACCGCTGCACCAAGGCGCATGAGTATGTGTTCCTGCTGTCCAAGGGGCCGCGCTACTACTTCGACAGCGAGGCGATCAAGGAGCCGGTTGCGGAAAGCAGCGCAGCCCGGTTGGCGCAGCCGACCCTCGCGCAGCAGGCGGGATCCGCGCGAGTGCCCGGCAAAACGAACGGCAACATGAAGGCCGTGGGGAACGGGGAAACCCGCAACCGCCGCAGCGTCTGGACCGTCACAACCAAGCCTTTCAAGGGCGCGCACTTCGCCACATTCCCGCCGGACCTGATTGAACCCTGCATCCTCGCAGGCTGCCCGGTCGGCGGCACGGTGATCGACCCATTCGGCGGCAGCGGAACGACGGCGGGCGTCGCCCTCAAGCACGGGCGCAACGCCATCCTTTGCGAACTGAACCCCGATTACGCCGCGCTCGTCCCGTATCGGGTGCGCCAGATCGCCGGAGACCAGCCGAGCCTCTTTCTGGAGGCCGCTGAATAACCGAACCCGCCGCGTGTTCCTCCGTCCGCGCGGCGCAAACTGCCCTCTCGGCATCCTCCCCAGCCGAGAGGGCGCATTCTCCACCCGAAGCCAATGGAGTTCTAACATGGCACTTCGCATCACCCGCGCAGCCGACCCCATCAAGGTCGAGCGCCTGAACGTTACCATCTACGCCGCGCCCGGCCTCGGGAAAACCAGCCTCGCCTTCACGGCAGACGCTCCCCTGCTGCTGGACTTCGACAGCGGCGCCCATCGGGCAGTGAACCGCAAGGACGCCGTTCGCGTCACCGACTGGTCGGACGTGGCAGGCATCACTGCCGAGGACCTGGCGCCTTTCAAGACGGTGATCGTGGACACGGCAGGCCGGGCGCTCGACGTGCTGACCCCTGACATCATCCGCGCCAACCCTAAACACGGGCGGGGCGGTGCGCTGACCCTGCAGGGCTACGGCGAACTGAAAACCCGCTTCACCGCCTTCCTCAAGCTGCTGAACAGCTTCGGCAAGGATGTGGTTCTGCTGGCCCACATGGACGAGCAGCGCAGCGGCGACGACGTGCTGGAACGCCTGGACATGCAGGGCGGGTCCAAGAACGAGGTGTTCAAGGCCAGTGATGCCATGGGGCGGATCGTGCTGCAGAACGGCCAGCGCCGCCTGCTGTTCTCTCCCACGGATGCGGCCTTCGGCAAGAACCCCGGCCAGCTTCCGCCGCTGGACATCCCGCACATGACGGACGCCAACTTCGACGGCTTTCTCGGTCGCGTGATCCAGCAGACCAAGGACGCGCTGAACGCCCAGACCGAGGCGCAGAAAGAAGCTGCGGACGAGCAGGCGTGGTTCCGTTCCGTGCTCCCCGGCATCGATGACGCCGACGGAATCAACGAGCTGCTGGACCGGGCCAAGAAGGCAGGCAAGGCCACAAGCAAACTGGTTGCCGATCGCGCCAAGGCGCTCGGGCTGGCCTTCGACAAGGCGAGTGGAGCCTACGTCGAACGCATCCAGGACGCGGCCTGATGCTGGCCCGTGTCTCCAACATCGAGGCGCTGCGTAGGTGGCGCCTCAACGAGGAGCCGGTCGAGGACCTGGTTCGCTGGATCACGACCGACAACCCTACCCCAGCCATGCTCGCGGGAACGGCCTTCCACAAGGCACTGGAACTGGCCGAACCTGGAGACTTCGACCGACTTCAGGCGAACGGCATGACCTTCATCATGCCCGATGCCGAGATTGCCCTGACCGATATCCGCGAAATGCGGGCGGAGCGACAGTATGGACCGCTCACGGTCAGCGGGCAGGTTGACGGCCTGATCGGGCGCAAGGTCATCGACCACAAGACGACCAGCCGCTTTGACGCTGAACGCTATCTCGAAGGCTGCCAATGGCGCTTCTACTGCGACATCTTCGACGCCGACGTTTTCGAGTGGAACGTCTTTGAAATCAGAGAAGTCGAGCCGCTGGTTTACAGCGTTTCGCCACCTCACCTGCTACGCGCCTACCGATACCCCGGCCTTCACCGGGACTGCGAAGATCTGGCTGCAAATTATTGGGACTTCGCGCAAATCCACCTGAACAGAGAGGCAGCCTAACATGGCCCGCAAGACCCACGACCTCGTTGTCACCGTCCGCGAATACCAGGACCGCGACGGCACGACCAAGCGCGAGACAAAGAACATCGGTGCCCTGATGGAGAGCGACAAGGGACCGTTCATCCTGCTTGACCGCTGGTTCAACCCGGCGGGCATCCCCAACCCGGAGAACCGCGCGAACCTGATGGTGTCGTGCTACGAGCCGCGCTCGCGCGAGGACAACGGCACCCGCCAGCAGTCCGCCCGGCAGTCGTCCTATGACGCGCAGAGGCCGCAGGGCGGGGCACCGGCAGGCGGGGCGTTTGATGACGGAGACTCGATCCCCTTCCATGCCGAATGGAGGCTGTGATGGCGGAGAGCCTGCTGTTGAAGTGGGGCACCCTCAAGGGCTGGGATCTAGAAACGGACCGCAGCCGAGAAGCCCTCAAGAAATACGCTGACTTCGGCATGAAGTTCTCGGCCATGTCACAGCATGACACCCCGGAGCAGAAGGCCGCGCTCTGCGACCTAATCGATGCGATCGATGGCGAAATCCAGAACGACTGGTCAGGCGAGATGATGACCAAGGAAGAAGCTAAACGCTACGTGATGGAATACGGGAAATGAGCCGCCGAAAGGACGCTCCGCCCCCGCCTGTCTGCCGCCTTGAGCGCGGCAGGCTGGTCCCGGTCACTGCTTACGAGGCCGAGGCAATCGGACAGCACCCGGACGGGACCGAGTTCGACCTGATTTCTCGCACGAAGCGCAGCCGGCCTCAGCACCGGACCTATTGGAAGATGCTGGACGCAGCAGTGAAGGCAACTGGCCGTTGGGCGAGCAAAGAAGCCCTGCACACCGCACTCAAGATCGAGCTTGGCTATGTCGAGCCGGTCTTTGGGCTTGATGGCAAGGTCAAGGGGATGATCCCCGACAGCACCGGATTTGATGCCATGAGCCACGATGACTTCCGGTCGTTCTTCGACCGCGCCGTGGCGGCACTGGCGCAGGCTATCGAGGCGGATCCGCTGGCATGGATGGAGGAAGCAGCTTGAGCTTCAATCGGCAACCCTTGGGCCAACGACAGCCACCTCTGGTCAGCCCGGCGATGCGCCGCAGCGCCCAGAACCAGCCCTGCACGCTGCGCCTACCCTGCTGCAATGGGCGCTTGGACACCACCGTTCTGGCCCACCTGCGCGTCTTCAACATCGCGGGCATGGGACAGAAGCCGCCGGACTGGTGCTCGGTCTATGCCTGCCATGCCTGCCACGACGCCATCGACCGGCGCAACGGTCAAACGGCAGGGATGTGGGGCTGGGAGGATCTGTTCCGGGCGCACATCGAAACGCAACGCCGCATGTGGGCCGCTGGCCTGATCGTAGAGGGAGAGGGGCGATGAAAGCCATCATAAACGTGGCCCGCGACCGACTGGCGCTCTGGTGCCTTCTGGCTGCGGCAAGACTGACGACGCTGGGTGATGTGTATGACCAAGCGCAATCCGCCGCCCGCATCCAACGCTACCTGACGGACAACTGGCGCGACGAACTGGATGACCTCGGCCCGCGCAGAAAGGACACCCCATGATCTCCCGCATCGACATCGAGGACATGACCGACGCGCAGGACGAGGCGCGGGCAACCGTGAAGCCGCTGGAATGGGCTGAGCATCGTGCTTCCACAGCGTTCGGCACTTACAGTGTTGGCCCGCGCTATCGTCGGACAGAAGGCCGCGATCACTGGTTCATCTGGTCTTTTAGTGATGGATCTGAAGGCCCTCTCATGGAGAGCGTAGAAGCCGCCAAGGCTACCGCTGAGGCGGATTATCGCGCGCGCGTCCAAGCTGCCATCGTCGCCCGTCCCTCGCAGGCGGGGGTAATCAGGCCTCTGTGCTGGATTGATGACACCGAGAGTAAATGCACCCGAGCGTATGCGCCAGCCCTCGGCGGCAAGATGATGGTCGTGGAGCTGGACCCCGGTTCAGGCGAATACTCGGCGGGCATTGACCTGTCAGGACTGTGCTTTCGCTTCGTCCTGGACACATACCATGACGGCCTCGGTGCCTTTACTGCTCCGGCCAAGTTCCCGAGCATCGAAGCCGCAAAGTCGGCAGCGCAAGCCGACTACGAGGCCCGCGTCAGTTCGTCCTTGGTGGAAACTGTTGGGCTGGAGGCGCTGGTATCGTTCGCGCGCCCGTTCGCTGACGCGCTGGACATTGAGTGCGACTTCATGACGCCACCGGCGCCATTTGAGGACGGCTTCGATGTGCGGCGTCGCGCCCGCGCCGCCCTCGCCGCGATGGACACGCCGAAAGGAGGCGGGGATGAGTGACGCGCCGGACGAGTGGGCCAAGGACTGCCTGAAGTGGCGCGGGCGGCGGCTGGTGGGCCAATACAAGCACTACTGCTTCGAGTGGGACGAACTGCCGGTGGACGAGACGTGCCCTGAGTGGCCGTGCGGGTGCTTTTGGGTGGACGCCCCGCCCGCCGCGATGAAGGACGGGGGCACCGACCTCCCTGAAGCGCAGCGGGAGCATGACGCGCGGAGGCGGGGATGAGCGTGGTTCTGATCTGCGCGGCGGCGATTGCGATAACCGCCCTCTATGGCTGGTGCTTCACTTGGGTCATCACCCTGCACTGGCAGCACCGTGAGTATCTCGCCGCAACCCTCATGGCAGGCATGGCTGCGATGATCGCCGTCGCCCTCTGGCTCGCCTACGCGGCGGGAGGGGTGTGATGGAGCGGGTCATGCACGCCGACCTTCGCAAGAGCCGCGGCAAGCCGTCCTGCCGCCTGTGTGGTGGGTATCCGCCCCACTGCTGCATCGTGGAGAAGGGGACGGGCAAGGAGAGCGCATCCAGTTTCATCGACAGCGCGCTCCGGGCCTGCCTGCCCCCGGATGCTCCGCCATCCTTCACGCGCATCGTGTCCGCGCGCTGGACCGGGACCGGGCGCAAGCGTGTCGCAGAAGCTGACCTGACCATGTTCGACGGTCAGCCCGCCAAGGTCCGCGTCTGGCGCTACGGCAGTTATCCCGACGCCCTCGCGCATACCTTCCACGACCTGCCCGGTGGCGACGTGTCTTTCGAGGACGGCCGCTGGGTCAGGATCGACCGCACCACCTTAGAGCCTGTCAGCGCGCAGTTGGAGATGTTCTCCGATGCCTGAGGCTACCCCCACACACAGGAGCGACGACATGACCGATAAGCTGTCGTTATCTGTTGATGATAAACGGGGATTCCGACATAATGAGCGGGCTGCGAGGTGCTGGAAACACCGCCGCAGCCCTAACCGCAACGGATCGCATGAGGATCACGTCATGGCTAAGCGCCAGCTACCCTCCCCGGAGGTTCTTCGTCAACTGCTTCGGTATGAAGCGGAAACCGGCAAGCTGTTCTGGCAAGAGCGGCCTGCCTCGATGTTCGAGGATGGGAAGCACTCGGCCGCGCATAACGCGGCAGCATGGAACGCGAGGTATGCTGGTTCCGAGGCGTTCATCGCCATCGATAGCCACGGCTATCATCGTGGTTCGATATTCAACCGCCTGTATCGTGCCCACCGAGTTATCTGGGCAATGGTATACGGCGCCTGGCCGTCGGAACTAGTGGATCATTTGGACCGCAACAAGCTGAATAACCGCATCAGCAATCTGAGAGACGCAACTCCGAGAACTAATGCCAGAAATGTCGGGTGTCGTGGCATTACATTCCGCAAGTCCGAAGGCCGCTGGGCGGCGCAGATAAAGGTAGACGGCAAAAAGCTGCACCTCGGCCTATTCGACCGAGAGGAGGACGCTCTTGAGGCGTATAAGCTCGGGAAAATCGAGCATCATGGAGATGATTTCTTCGTGGCGGAGGGACGGGAATGAGCAAGAGGCCGCCAATCACCCTAGCCGAGGCAATGGCAATAAATCGTATCGCTGATCGGATCAGGTCCGCAAATCAAAGCGTCCCTGCCCAGAAGCCGAGTGTTGATACGTCACCGGAAAGATTGCGGAGACTAGCCCGCTACCTTGACGAACTGCCGCCGGGACCAACCACCCACATCCACGATCTGCACGAGGAGACTGCTGCAGTTCTACGCGCCCTGTTGGAAGAGCGGGGCGCGGCCCGTGCGGTCCGTGGGGACGAGACGATAGCGTGGGCAGCTATTGGGCCAGATGGTAAGGCTGAAGCAGAGGCTGTCCATCACCACAGGGAAATGGTGGAGCGCGACTTACGAGATGGCGAACGCATTGCCCGCGTTGCGATCCGCGTGGTGGAGGGCGAGGCATGACGATCTGCGATTGCGAGCGGAGCCACAACGGCTGTGGCATGGCTGGGAGAGAGTGCGACTGCGGCCCGCCGACGCCCGAGAGCGTCGAAGCTGCCCTACGCGCCGTGCTGGCAGAAAGAGACGCGCTGCAAGGGCAACTGAACGATCTACGCAATGGCTGGGCCAATTCCGTGAAGGCTCATGCCGCCCTGCTGGCCGAGCGGGACGCAGCCTTTGCGGCCGGGCAGGAGGAGATGCTTAAACGCGTATTCGATTTACTTAGCGAAGTTAAGGGGATAGAATGAAAGGCGGCCCGGAAGGCGCTACCAACGCCAAATCCGGGCCTAACCATAACGAGCGAATGGAGCGCCCGATGGCTAACAAGCCCCTTCCCACGCCAGAGCAGTTGCGTCAACTGCTGACCTATACCCCGGAAACAGGCGAGTTGTTCTGGAAGGCCCGCCCCCGTTCTATGTTCCCAAGTGACTGGTCACACCATGTCTGGAACATCAGGTATGCGGGAATGCCTGCTTTCTATGCAAAGAACAATCACGGGTATCTGCAAGGAAAAGTTTACGAGAAGATCATCTTGGCCCATAGAGCGATCTGGGCGATGGAGCATGGAGTATGGCCCGTTCACCACATTGACCATGTGAATGGTCAGACAACGGACAACAGAATGTCCAATCTGCGCGAAGCGACCCCATCCCAAAACCAGTGGAACAAAACAAACACCCTTAGAGACGGAAGGGTAATTGGGGTTAGATGGGCGCCATCTAGGAACAAATGGGAGGTTCGTCTAAGAGCGCATCGGAAAGACGTATATACTCGTTATTTCGACAACTACGATGAGGCTGTTGCGGCCCGAGCCATGGCCGCGCGTAAGTTCCACGGGGAGTATGCCTCCCGATCCCTGCCGATCAAGCCCCGCCCCTGACCCATTGCGCCGCTGTCACCTTTCCGGCGGCGCGGTAGAGGCGATGTTGCCGGATCGCCCCGGCTGGTGGAAGGCCAGCGCTCAGCCGATCTTCTGCCAGTCGCCGTCCCAGAACCGATGCCAAGGACCATCTTCGCGGAATTGGTAGAACCCTGGCTTGCGCTCATGCGGACCCGGCTCGATCACAGTGACGCACTCTGGCGCCAGTAGCCGGATGATCCGGTGAATGGTTCCAGCCTCGTTGCGGAAGGTATCGCCGGGGCGTCGGGTGATTTCCTGCGGCGGATCGTGGGGGCGGGACAAGTCGAACACCTGCTCGACATAGCCGCCTTCCTCGATAGTGCTGGTAAAGCCCCAAGGGTGGTCATGCGGATCAGCATCCGGCCCGTCTGCGGCGGTGAAGATATGACGCACCCGGCCGTCGCCCAGATGCTGCTTCAGAAAATGGTCGTTCATGCGTTCTTCGCGGACAACATTTGTCATGTCACTCTCCTTTCAGATACCCCGGCGCCCATCCCCACGCGGCACAGGCGCGAACCCACGCGGCCCAGAAAGCCAGCGCGATCATGGCTTCGCCGCAGGCAGGCCCGCGTCCTTCAGGGCTTCGGTTAGTGCATCAGGGCGCAGCTTCGCCAGCAGATCGGTGGCACGGGCCTTAAGATAGCCAGCGGCCATTTCCTCGATGAACGCGCGCTGCGCTTCCGGCGGGATGGGTTTTTGCCCGATCAGGCGCATGAACCATCCCTTCGTCAGCAGGAACTTGATCGCGTCAGGCACGCTGGCGAAGACATGATCCGCCACCTGCCCGGCCAGTTGATCCACCTTGAACCCGAGTGGGTTGGCAATGACGATCAGGGCCAGCGCGTCGGTCACGCGGTCCACGCCGGTTCTCAGCGCGCGGTGCAGCGCATCCCGGCTTTCCTTGGTCCGCGCGATCCAGCGGAAGCGATCGAGGATGGGCAGGACAATGGCCGTCCAGATGATCTCGACCAGATACGGGTCAAGGAAATCGAGGGTTTTGTCGATCATGGCATCAGCCTTTCGTGATGATGGCGACGGCAAGCAGCGCGACGAACACGACCAGCGCGATCAGCGTGAGGGTCGGCGGGCTGCTGGATGCGGTTTGGGGGATGGTGTCCACGACAGGCACGGGCTTGGGCGCAGGGCTGGCGGCCCCGAACGCCACCAGCGGCCGCTTGAGCAGTTCGGCATGGATCGCGGCCCGCGTGGCGGGTCCGGCCTTGCCGTCCACGGTCAGCCCGTGGGACCGCTGGAACGCGCGCACGTCGGCAGGCGCATAGCCCAGCAGCACCAGCCCGGCGCGAGCATATTGCGCTTGCCGATCAGCCAGGCCGTTCGTGCCGCCGTTGATCCGCTTGGTGATGGTTAGCAGGTCGCCGTTGTCAGCGTAGCGGTTCAGGTCGCGCGTGTCCCAATACCAGATCGGGCCGAGACCTTCCCACGGGTCGGTCAGCACCGCGTCAGGGTTCGCCACGAAGTCGGGAGCCTGCGGGTCAAGCGACCGCGCCCATGCGGTGAACTGGCGATAGTTGCTGCGCCCGGTGATCTGGATGGGGCCGCGCCCGCGATACAGGAACCCGTCGCCGTCTGCCGCCGCCGTGTTTCCCAGATCGGTGCGCGTGTCGTATCGCTTCTGGGCTGAGGTCGGGCCCCAGACTTCCGCGTCGTAGCGCCATCCGCCGCTCTCGTGCGCGATCTGGGCAAGGAACTGCGCGAGCCGGTGCGGGCGGTTCAGGCCTGCCCCGACCCCGGCCCGCTCTAACCCGGCGATGGTCGAAACCATGTTGCTGTTAGTGGGGCGCCCGGCGATGGTCGCCAGTGTGCCTGCGGTGATCTGCATGATGCCCTCGCGGCATGAGAAAGCCCGCTCGCATCATGCGGGCAGGCTGGTTGGGGTTGTATGGGGGGGTGCTGATCAGATGGGTCTGAGATCAGCGGATCAGTCTTGTTTTGCTGGCCTAAATAGTGCTGACGTGCTATGGTGAGACAGTGAGCGCGGCTCGTAAGTCGTCTGGTTTCCGGGCGCGGATAATAGGATTGGGCTTTACCCGGTCGGACGCGCTCACCCTCTCAAGGCCCGCCCTACAGCCCATGTGTCGTGGATGCGCCGCGTATGCTCAGGATCGTCAAACGCCCGCCCCAGCGCCCGCACAGCGCCTCGGCGGGCCATGCAGTCCGGCGCGGCGTGAACCAGCGAGCAAATCGGGCGATACTGTCCGGTGATGACGAACCCCGCCGCGCTGCTGATCGTCCAGTGCATCCCGTTCTCGCACATGGTCAGTCTCCCTCGTGCCGGTTCATCCGGGCGAGCGCAGTGCCGATCCGCGCGTCCGTATCCATGCGGTCACCCATGCGCTCCAGCATCCGCTCCAGCCGATCAATGGATCGCTGCATGCCTTTCAAATCGTCGCCGAGGCTGTCCGCGTGTCGGTCGATCCGCTCGCGCAAGCCGGCAAGTTCCGACTTCACCTGATGCTCAGTCGGCGCGCGTTCGGCCGGTGCTTCGTGCGGTTTCTTGGCTTCTCGCACGATCACGAACCGCGCCAGCAACGCCGCGCACCCCGCGCCGATCACAGTTCCAATGGCTTGGAGATGTTCACTGCTGAGCATTCTTGCGCCCCCGCCTGATTGCGATTTCCCGTCCGCAATCACGCGCGGCGCTCACCAGCGCCATTCCACAAGCCCCCAGGGCAAAGGAGTTGTAGGTGTAGACCCCCGACGAAAGGGGCGTATACAGCCAGAAACCGAACGCGAGATTGAAAAACACAAGTCCGTTGAAGAAGACAGATGCCAACCGGGCGAACGGCGTCCATGCAGCCCGGCCATTGATGTGCAGACTCTGGATATGCGTCGCGCCGATCACAAGAAAGGCGACCGCCCACCAGCCCTCGGACATGAGGCTGTTGACCCCATCGAAGCCCTGGGAGCCGGAGAAGGACGCCTCCGGCATGGCCAGCCACAAGCCGAAGCCGAAGGTGTGCAGCGAAATCCACCATTCCAGCTTGCGATCCGGGAACTTCGTGAACCATGGGAAGCGGCTAAGCATCGCGCACCCTCCATCCCACGGCCGCAACGACGAGGCTCGCCGACCAAGCCCAAGCGGCCAAATGGATATGCCCGTCAGCCAGGCAGGCTGCGGCAATGCAGCCCATCGTGACGGCTACGGTATCCAGTGCGGCGTCCCATAGGAGCGATCTGGTGATCCGTGGGGCGAGTCGGAGTTGCCCGCCCTCGACCAGCGCCAGATAAAGCAGGGGAGCGATGTAGACAGCGGTCCAGCGGTCCAGCAGGATCGCCGTCATGCCCCACAATCCTACCCCTAGCCAGCAATGGCCGCAGGCGGCCGCTGCCCAAGGGTAGGGGCTGCGCTGCGCCTCGGCGCGCATCAGTTCGCGGAGGATGTGCATCACGACTCCAGCGCCTTGGCTGAGAAGTTGTCGAGCCAGCCCGACGTGGCGCTGTTCGACCCGCGCAGTCCAACCTTGGTGCCCATGGGAGCAGTATCCGGCAGGATCAACGCGCCCGGTTCCGTCAGGGGATCGAGATCAAGCAGTTTCAGGCCCCCTGCTCCAAAGGTGGTCGGAAGCTGGATCAGCGGTTCGTTGCTGCCCGTCTGCTTGGTCAGCACCATTTTCCGCTGCTGCAACCTGACAAGGAGCTTATTGCTCCCTGGGCCTTGGAACCGGGCCAGTTCGGTGCTAACTCCGGCAACACGCATGTAGAGGATCAGCGCGCTGTTGTCATCGCGCCGGTTCATGCCGAGCCAGTTGTCCGCGTCGATCATGCGCATCATGACCATGGCACCTGTGTTGTAGCCTGAGAAGTTCCAGGATACTTCCTGCTCGGTGGTGCCAAGCGACCCGAGGTCATAGACCGCCGACGTGCCTGCGATGATGGCGAGCCGGTTGGACCGGATTGCAAGGTTTCCTTCCGAGCCCGTCAAGCGGAGATAGGCAGGGTTCGCTTCCAGATTCTCGTCAACGGCGCGCGTGAAGTCATCGGCGATGACCGGCGACACCCGAGCCGAGGGAACCATGATGACCTGGTGGGGCACCGTGATCGTGTTGCCCCAATCGTCCGTCACGCGGATGTCTATCGCGTAGGGTTCCGCCCGCAGAACCGGTGCAGCCGATGCCCAGACAAGGCGCTGGTTCTCGATCTTGAACAGCGCCGCATCCGTCCCACCAGCGATCGCCAGCTTCGTTTGAACCGCGTTTGGCCGCAGCCGGTGCGACAGGGCTTGTCCTTCGACCGCTTCCAGGCGGGTGCGTGAGAGCATCGTGAGGGTGTTCGCGGGCACCGTCAGCGGCGACTGCGCTGGCACGGCCTCCAGCTTGTCGGGCCACTCAGGGGCAGCGATAGGGCCACCGAGGTCATGGGCGACCAAGAAGTCCGATTCAAAACCTGCCAGCGTGAAATCCACATGGAAGGTGAAGCGAATGTGGGTGAACCGGTCCGCGCCAAAAAACCACGTTCGGCACTTCCATGTCCCGGCATCGTTCCAGCACCCCCACCTCTGCACCAGTTGCTCGGGCGTCATCTTTCCGAGCGTGCGGTGCGACTTGACGCTGGTGTTGTTCGGGAAGGTTTCGGACGATTGCCAGTCCGGCCAGCGCCGATCACCCACGCTGTCGCGGATGATGCCGTAGACGCGCCCCTGCCCGCGTCCCTGTCCAGCGGTCAGCGTCAGGCTGATCGTAGTCGGAACCGACGATGCCGCGCCGTTGGTGCCGTCCCCCAGCACGAAATAGGGCGTGTCGCCGGGGTTGACCGGGGGGTAGGGTGTTCCGTCCGGCTTATTGGCAGGCAGCTTGCGGCCGTAGGGCTCCAGCGGATACGGGGTCGGCAGTTCAGTCGCGCTGTCCAGCACCCGCCATTGCCGGATGATCGCCTTGTTCGGATCGGTCGGGTGGTCCGTCCAGTCCCCCATCACGTTCTTGATCGCATGGGTCGTGATGCCGGTGACCGTGACATAGCTGGCGATCGAGGTCTGCTCGGTTACGTTCTCGAACGTGATGTCGATGAAGTTCCCCTCGTAGTTGATCCCCGCACCCTCGTTGGAAAAGCCTCGCATGAAGTTGCGGAAATGGCAGTTCGAGAAGTTCCAGTCCCAGGTGACGTTCCCAAGCACAACCGCCTTGGAGGCGTCCATCATGTTCAGAGGGCCTTGGAACAGGCAGTCCTTGACGTAGTAAGTATTCGAGTATTCCGGCACCTCCCACGGGAACGGCACGTTCACGCAATGGAAGCGTTCCATCAGCATGGGGGTCTTGTCGCCCCTCAACAGGGCATCGCTGCCCGCAAGGCGGTGGACCACGGAAAACCCGAACCGACAGGCCCAGGCCTCGTTGTCGAGCATGGGCGGGATCTGCGGCGTAATGTGCCCCACCGTCTCGTCCTGCCAGAACTCGGTTACGGCTGCGGCCCCCGTCATCATGCCGTCAAGCAGACGAACATCCTGCCCTCGCAACCCGCGCAGCCACCTGTTGTCCTTCTGGGCGTGCCAGGCGAAGGCATACTTGGAAGGACCGGCAATGTTGCCGTGAACTAGGAGCGCGCGGCTCTGGAACTCGTAGGCGATACCAACCGAACCGTTGTGGTTGGAGAAATGCTCCGAGCGCGATCCCCAGCCCGCCCGGTCGCCGTCGCCCCGGATGCCAGTCACGACGTTCCCCGCCCACTGGCCGCGCTCGCTGCCAAGCTCGGCCACTATGCCGGCGCCGCGGCCGTTGGATACCACGCAATCCTCGATAGCGCCCCAGCCGCCATGATGGGTGATCGCCCATCCGGGGATCGGATGCCCGCCGACCGGCGCCCAGGCTGTCGCACCGATCAGGTGGAAGCGTTCGCAATGGTGCGCATGGATGGCATAGCGCCCCCGCACGTTGTTGGGATTCTCCAACAGGGTGCCGCCGTTAGTTTCCCGCAGCTTGTCCACCGTGACTTGGCCACCCGAACGCTCCACCTTGTAGGGCAGGCCGTTGACCAGCAAAGACGGGTCAGTCGAGGTCCGGCCCATGTTCTTGGTTTCAAAATAGCGCAGATCCGGGTTCTTGATGCGCATGAACATTAACTGCGCGCGCTTCTGGAGGACGGTGATGTCGGCATACGGGTCCAGGTGTCCATCTTCCTCAGCCGTGGCCGTGCGGAAGCGGATCGAGCGGCTGACGTTGGCAATCACCGGCCGGATGGTGATGGCCTTGCCGTCTTTGAGCGTGCCGGTCATGCCGGTATGGGCGTAATCCAGCGGCGCGTTCAGGGTGATCGTGTCCCCGCTGATGGCGGTGATGGTGCGCTGCTCGTCCTGCCCGAACTGGTATTCGTTCAGCAGACGAACGGCGGGGGAGAGGTCCTTATACCAGTAGTAGAACTGCGTCGGCCCGGAATACTGCGGATCGCTCGTGGCTGGCAGGACATACTCGGTCCCGAGGATTACCAGATCGTCGCCCACCTGCCAGCCCGAGGTCGCCAATCCCGGAACATGGATGGTCATAGCCCCGGCGGGAATGGACAGGTCGCCCGAGCGCAGGTGGCCCTTCTTCTTGTAGCCATGGATGCGGGACGGGCCCATGAAAACCGCGCCGAGGCCCATGCCCGCGCCAGGGTCCTTGCCCGCGATGGGGTGAAAGACGATCTCGTGCTTCGGCTTGCCTGGCGTGGCGCTCAGGCCCTTGTCCACGATCTCGGTGATGCCCGAGAGCATGACCGTGTTGGCCCTCAGCCGGGTTTCCTTGGCGCTGTCCCAGGTGAGCTTAGAGCCCATCTCGGACATCACGTCCTCCAGGATCACGTCGGACTCGCGGTCGTAGATGATCTGATGCGGAGCCTTGATGTGAGCCATGGCGCCCGCGCCCGGAACCACGCCGGTATCCCAGACGGTCGGATCGCTCCAGCGGCCGGATTTAACAGTCATTGCCATGTGGTCAGGCTCCCATGCTCATGGAGGCCAGTTCATCCTGGCCGTCGAAGTAGTAGGTTGCGGGGGTCACGTTCGGGCGCCCGCCGAACGACGTGGTGATGGGCGCGATACGGCCAGTGGTCATGTCGGGTTGGTAGGGGGAGGGATCAGGCTGCGGGCCCGGCGGCGGCGTGACAACCGTGCCCGCTTCCAGCGCCTCGATGCGGGCAGTCAGAGCATCGATGATTGTTTGCAGCCCAGAGATGCCAGAAATTGTAGTGGTGCCCGGCGGGCCGGGATCGCCTTTCACACCCTGTGGACCCGGCTGTCCTTGAGGCCCAGCGGGTCCCTGCGCCCCAACTGCACCAGCAGGTCCCTGCGGGCCTGTTGCGCCCGCAGCCCCGGCGGGACCCTGTGGGCCTTGAGGGCCTTGAGGGCCAGCAGGACCAATCGGGGGCGCAATGGCCATCGGCGCTCCATTTGGTCCGTAACCCAGAACCTGCCCCTCTGCGCCGGGCGGCAGTGCCGCGCCACCAGAGATGATCTGTGGAGCGGTTGTCACCGTGGTCGATGTGGCGCCATTGAAAAACGTGACCTTCATTCCGTCACCCCTTCGATGACCGTGAATGCAAAAAGCCTGTCGGGCGGCAGGAAAGCACTCTCGCCGGAGGACTTCTCGACCCGCACGTCGAAAGCCCATTGCCCCAATGCCATGGGCTGAGTGGGGAGCATCAGAAGGATCGTGCGGTTAGGCTCGTCCACCACGACCTGCATCTCATGCTCCACCAGACCCTGCTGGGCCTCGGCGCGGATGCTCTGCCACGGATGGACCGCAGCCCATTCCGTATCAGTTAGCTCAAGCGTGACTTTCAGGGTCGCGCCTCTTTTGATCGTCGCCATGGCGGACCTCAGACTGTGGGGATGGAGGGCGCGTAGAAGGACGACGTGCAGCCGTCCTCTATCCGCAGCGCGAAGGCGTCGATGGTCTCCGACGCGCCATCCGCATGGGTGATACGCACGCTGGTGCGATACGCCCGACCCGGTGGCAGGCTTGCCAGAGCGGCAGGGTCGAAGCTGGCCCGGCTGCGCGCAACCTCTCCCTCGATCTCGACGCACGTATGCGCGGCGTGGACAAGCAGGATGGCAGCTGTCGCATCGGGCGGCAGTGCAAGCTTGAGCGGCAGCGTGTCGCCTCGCGTGTGGGTGATTGTCGCCATGTCAGGCTCCGTCAGGTGATGTCAGAGGGTGGGCGGCAGGCCGAACAGCGCGTCCAAGGTTTCCTCACTGATGCGGGCGCCCTTCGCGACGGCCAGGACCAGCGGGGCCATGCGGTTGATCCGCGTGGGTCAGAAGGGTCCGGTGCGAACGGGTTTGAGCGGGACGTGGTTGCCAATCCCGACGCGCAGGGGGCTGTTGCCGGTGTTGCGGACGTAGCGCCCGGCGAGCGCCTCCATCATCGTGCCCGCAGGCCAGAGCAGCGTGGCCCCCGGCGCAGCCTCGGCCAGATAGACCCGCAGGCGGGTGTTGTTTTCCCAGACGTGACGCGTCTGTACGATGGCATCGCCCGATAGCGGATCTTGCCCCGCGCGGTAAAAGGCAAGCCCATCCGCCCACGCCGGGCGCCAGAGCGGATCGCCCGGATCGCCCGGTGTGAAGTCAATTCGGTAGGACTGCCCGCCGTCCACTTCTGCGAGGGCACTGACGGCGGGGCCGTTGTTCGGGGTCGCGCCATAGAGCAGCGCCGCCACATGCGCGGCCAGCCGGTAGCCCTGGATCACCTGCCCGGCCTCGGTCGGGTGCACATCGTAGAAGGCTCGCGGCAGATCGAAGGTGTGCGGCCCGACATGAACCCCCGCGACCGCCGCCCGCACCGAATGCTCGGCCCAGCGGACGGCGCTGGCCTGTGCGTCCGAGGGCGCGCCGTCCACATCCCACGACCCCAGCGGGGACCAGATGATCGGGACCGCCGATCCCAGCTGCGCCCGCATCCAGGCGAACAGCGCCTGATAGGCCGAAACGTAGCGCGCCAGCGTAATGCCGTTGCCCATGAAGCCGACATCGTTCTGACCGAGGCACCAGTAGATGAACGCGGGTTTCGGCTGGTTCGCGGGCTTGCCGTCAAGCGCGGCTTTCCATGCCAGCGCGGCCGGGCCGGGGGTGCCGTCGCTGTCGTTCCACCAGTGACCGGGATTTCCGGCACTCTCGGGGAGAAGGCCAGTCGAGCCGGTCGCCCCGTCAATGGCAAAGACCGTCCGCGCCTGCCCGCTGTAGTCCAGCAAGCCGCGCTGGAAGCCGTGCAGGCCCGCCGTCAGGAAGTTGGAAGCCAAAGACTGCCCCGCCGTGATGAAGCACAGCGAGGCCGGTGGCAGCACATCCGCGCTTGCCGTGACCGTGCCGCCGATGGCCTCGAACACATAATCCGCCGTCGTGCTGCGATAGACACGCACCAGCGTTCCCGGCGTCACCGCGTAGTTCTGGGCGCGCGTGTAGAGCCGCGCCGCCGAGATGCAGCGGATGGTAATCGGCTCGGCGCAGCCAGGCCGGAGGTGCGACAGGTCGACCCAGCGCGTCCCGCCGTCCACCAGGATGATTTCCTCGCGGTCGCCGCGCGAGGCGATCCAGTGGCTGTGGGTCGCCCCGCCCATAACCTTGATGCCGATGTCCTCGGCGCCCCCCGCCTCCAGCGGGCTCGCGGCCATCGTACGCATCAGCGACACAGCCTGCGCTTCGCGCGTGACCCGCAGTTCCTCGGGCTGTGCGGGACGGCTCATGCCGATGATGTAGTACCCGCCCGGCTGGACCTTGAGCAGATAATGACCGTTGCGGCGCAACTGCCCCGCCATGGGCGAGATGCCGTCCTCACAGACGACCACCTTCGGCGCCGCACCGTTGACACTCAGCGTCGGGTTTTCGGCATTGTCGAGATGCGGTGACCAGACAAGATAGGTGCCCTGGTCGATGATGGGAGCATTGAGGCTCGCGGTATAGGCTGCAGGCGTGCCCGCCACCCCCGAGAGGATGCCGAAATTGGGGGCGTTGAGGCCGTCCCAATCCGACACGATCCGCCAGAACGCCCCTTCCCGCCGCACCAGAACCGGCACGCCTGCGGCGAGGCGGCCGATGGGCGTCGGGTTGGTGCCCATGCCCACGCCTCGGATCGCCCGGGCTGCGCCGCCGTTGACGCTCAGCGTCGGGTTGCTGGCAGAGTTGGCTGTGTGCGGGGTGAACAGCACCAGCGCGCCTTCGCTGTCGGAACCCTCCGGCCCGGTCACAGTATAGGCCGCACCACTGCCCGCCGTGGCCGTCAAGGGCTTGACCCGGCTGACCAGCTGTTCCAGCGCCGCAGGATTGCCGCTCAGCGCCTCGATTGCCCTTGCCCATTCGCGGATGTCGAACTTGGATGGCAGGTGCAAGCCGCTTGACGGGTCGCCCGTGGGCAACGGCGCGCCGGTGGGTTCATAGGGAAGCCCGTCCCCGGTAAAGCGCACAAAGTCCCGGAATACCTCGGCAGCAGATTTAGCCATGTCGTCCTCACGAAAATAACCCCGCGCAATGGCGGGGCGGATCTGTCTTAATTGTCGGGTGGATCAGGGGGTGATCGTCACAGGCCCCGCAGGCGGCGAGGCCACCAGCGAACCATTCAGCGCGACCACCCAATAGTAGTAGGTCGTGCCGGCAACGGCCGATCCGTCGGTACGGGTCATTTCCTGCCCCGCCGTGCCATAGGTCGTGTGGATGACCGATGCGCCGGAGAAGCTGTTGGTCGTGTTGCGGAACAGCCGCGTGAGCCAGAAGTTTGTGGTCGGGTTAACCCACTTGAACGATGCGCCTGTCGATCCGACCCGGGCGAAACCTGCGGGTGCCGCCGGAACGTTGGGGTTTGCAACGATGGTCACGCTGCCCGCCTTCTGCCAAGTTCGCTGACCGCGCCAGCGATAGCGGACGGTGTAGATTTTCCGATCTTCAAGGATGCCTGTCTCCGCGCTGAATCGATCCCCGCCCATGGCAACCCAGACCACTGGCGAGCCGGCGTCGGGAGCAACGTCCCCCTCTGCCACCTGCGCCTCAAGATGCACGTCGTTACGGGCGACCGGGTTGACCGTCAGCCGCAACTTTCCACCGTAGGTGTCGCCGCTGACGCGCACCGGCACCTGCGTCATGCTGACGCCAGCAGGGGGTGGCACCTGCGATCCAGGCTGCGGCAATATCCCGGATGGCGGGGTGATCTCCCGTTCCTCGGTGGCGGCGTTCCAGGGATAGGGGTTGCTGATGGATGCGATGCCGATCCGGCACGTCCCGTCCGGCACGCTGAAACTGTGGCTCGTCACCTCGAACACGCCGTCCAGACCGAACTCCGGCGCCTGAACGCGGATCGTGTGGATGCCGTCGCCCTTGGGAAACCGCGCCTTCAAGCCCACGAGATTGGTCGTCAGCGTGCCGGTCATGTCGCGGCGCTTCTTGGCCCAGTGGATCTTCATCAGCCGCTGCATCTGCGATCCGCTCGGGCACAGGTCGATCTCGATCTGCTCGACCCGCTCGCCCTGCGCCGACAGGGCCGCCGCATCGCGCAGCTCGGGAACCTCGGTCGGCTGGTATTCGTGCGCGGGGCTGGTGAAGCTGCCCTTGAGGATGTTGAAGTCGGTGAACGGGTCGAAGCCGTCCTCGACCGACAGTTCCAGAATGTCGTCGGCCGTGATCGTCACGTCGGGCGCGGACCATGCCCCGCCGAGGATGCCGACCTTGCCCTCGGGCGTCTGGTAGACCTGTCCGTCGCAGGCCGCGAGCATCCGGGCCGTCACGTCCTTCGGGGCATCGTCCAGCGAGTAGGTGCCGCAGATGCGGTAACGCGGTTCGGTCCCGCCCGCCTTGAGCGGCACGCCCTCTCCACAGCGCGCCACGAACGCCGCGAACGACGCATCGTCCACAGACGCCAGCGGGATGCGCCAGCCGTCGGGATGGGTGAAATAGTCCCGCACGGCCAGCCCGGCGTTTTCACTGTAGATCAGCGCCCCGGCCATGTTCCGGACCCGGCTGGCGCGGACCTCGGCCTGCAAGACTGTCTGCGGCCCCTTCGGAAAGACCTTGGCGAACCGTTCGGCGCCGGGATGGTCCATCCGCGCGCCCATGGTCGCCTGCCCCATCAACTTGTGTGCAGCCGTCCAGAGATCGGGGAACTGGTCCCGGATCATCGGGTAATCTCCGCCCTCCCCACTGCCGTCCCGAAACAGAAGCGTCAGGTCCGGCGTCCCGCCTGTATCGAACGGGTCACTCGTGACCGCGCCCTCGGCATCGACGGTGACGCGCTTGCCATCCACCCAGAACGAGATCAGGCCATCCACCTGCCCGTGATGCAGGACGATGATCTGGAACAGCTTGCCGTCGTCGGTTTCCCAGAACGCCCGGATGCCGCCCAGCAGCACACGGCCGTAACCTCGGACGCGGGGACTGTCGGTCTGGTTGATGTTCGCCTGCACCTGCTGGCGGGGCACGTTCTGCCGCTGCAAAGCCTGCGAGGCCAGTGACCAGCCGATGGCGCTGCCCGCCCGGAAAAGGCTGGCAGTAAGCGCAGGGGACATTCCGAGGAATGAAATCCCGCCCGCACCCATAAAGGCGAGGGACGAGGTTGCCCACATGCTGATCGCGGTAAAGACTGCCATCAGATCGCCCTGACCCATGCCTGCTCGGCGCGCCGGTATCCCAGCCGCACCAGGTCGGGCCCGACCGGCCCGGTGGACAGCGTGACAAACGCCGCCCCTTTTTCTCGCGCCCATGCCTCATAGGCCCTGAGCAGACGCAGCCCCGAGCCGTCCGAGGCCCACCAGCCGTGCTCGACCGCCATCGGCGCCGGGTTGATGACACTGCGCTGGATGGAGGCTGCCAGGAACCCGCCAGCCGACACCCACACAGCGCCATCGGGGCTGCTCAGAAGCGCCGCCAGCGTCTGCGCGGTCCATGCCCGGTCCACAGGCACAGGCCCGCCCACAGCGGCGCGCAGGGCTTCCACCTGATCCACGATGGCAAGGATGTCGTGGGCAGTCGCGCGCCGGATCATGCTAGCCGCGCGAACTCGCCGTGATGCTTGGCGGCGGCTTCGGCGTAGGCAGCGGCAGCCTCATCGCTGGTGGTAAAGTAACCAAGATGCATCTGCTTCCTCTGAACCGTTATGCGGGCCTGCCACCTGTTGATCCGCCTGTGCCAGCGCACACCCTTGATGCCGCTGATGCTGTCCTTTTGAACGCCGCGATTGGAACCGTTTTGAGAACCAGTCGCTTCGCGCAGGTTGGTAATCCGGTTGTCCGTTCGGGTGCCATTGATGTGGTCTAGCCAGCCCGTTGGCCATTCCCCATAATGGATCGCCCATGCAATCCGGTGTGATTGCACCATAATTCCAAAGATCGTTCCCGTCCTGTATCCAGAACTGTTTACCGCCGCCAATGCCTCTTTCCCGGAGAAGCGTTTATTCCATGTAATTGCTTGCGCCCTCGGTGTGTGGCGGCAGGCGACAAACCATTTCTCATCGCGTTCTTTCCAGAACAGCTTGCCCGTCTCAGGCTCATACCGAAGTAGTTGACGAAGATCCTCTGGCGAGGGTAGTTGGCGTTTAGCCATGACTCGATCTCCACACGATCGGTTGCGGTTAGGCCCGTCTTGATGTTTCCAGCATCAGACGGGCCGTTTTTATTTTATCAGGGCAATTCTGCCATGTGAATCAGAAATTTAGACCCACCTAGTTTCGAATGAAACGTATCGGGCCAGCCGCTCCAGGCCCTTGTCGCCTGGATAGCGCGCCCGCTGGTCGGCGTCCGTCCAGCGCCCCCGGGGGGGCGCATTGCGGCGGAAGAACAGGCCCTCGGCCTCCAGCGTCAGCGTGCGCTGGGTCGGGCCACTGGCGGTCCACGGCATCCGCTGCATGGTCCCCGAGAACATCACCCATGGGCTGCCGAGAGGCTGACCTCGCAGAACCTCGCCCCCGCCTGCCGTGAACGACGCCATCGCCTCGACCGCGAAAAGCTGGCTGTAGACCATGACCGTCCGGTCGCGCACACGCGCCTTTGCATTGATCGCCAGCGCCAGTAGTTCTGGCGTGCAGGCCAAGGTGAAGGTCAGCGGCTGCGCGGACAGGTCATAGGCCGTGTCGATGGACGAGATGCCGATCAGGTCGCCAAGGCCCTGCCAGCGGTGCCCTGCTACTTCCAGATCGCCGAAGCCGGTCCACCAGCGTTTCGCGCCACCGGCAAAGTCCATCCAGACCAGCGCCGCCTGCCCGACCCTACCCGAGCGCAGAACCTCGTCGGGGATGGCAAGCAGATCGTCACGGACGCCCATCAGGCCGCTTCCACAAACTTGCAGGTGACGCGAGGCATCCGGTCAAGAAGCTGGTCGAAGCTGCCTTCATCCTCGCTGGCGAACCGCATCAGGCAGACCGGCCTGTCCAGCACCAGCGCGGCATCATTGAGCGGCTGGCGCAATGGAGGCTGGATCATCAGGTTGGACGTGCCGTCCGCGTCCTGCCAGTGGTGCTGCACCCGGTAGAGCCGTTCACCCATGCTGAAGAACTGGCCCGGACGAAGGCCGGTGGTGTTTCCGCCTTCGACCTTGATCGTCGTTGCCCGCAGCGGCGCCGGATCGGCCAGCGACATCGTGGCGACCGGATTGTTGACGAACCCGAAGTGCTCCCACGTCTGCGCATCGGCCAGCCCGGCAACGCCGCATCCAGACACGGCGTGCCCATCTCGGTCGCGGGGCCGGAACCTCGTGCGGATCGGGACCAGCGTCGTGCCGATCCGCCCTTCCATCTGCGCCAGGAACGCCTGCCACTGCAGCTGCGCCGCCTCGCCCCGGATGACGAAGCTGCAATCCGCCTCCCAGCGCCCGCCCATTGCCGGAATGACTGTCTGCGCCCCGCTTATCGCGCGCTGCGGCTCAAGGCTGGCGCCGACAAAGCGCGGCACCACGTCCTGCCAGAGCAGGTGGAAGGGGAATGTCGCGCGCATCAGGTGGGGTTCCGTTTCTGGTGGTCAGCCATCCAGGCGGGCGTCTGCGCCTTGGCCTGCATGAGGATGCGCTCGCCAGCTGCCTGCATCTTGGCGTCCAGCGCCGCGTCTCCGGTCGTGCCGCGCAGGTCGATGACCATGCTCATGCTGCCACCTGAACCGCCGAGCCGGTGGTTCGGGATCACCTGCCCCGCACTGCGCGGGACGATGATTTCCGGCCCACGCTCCCCGACGAGATAGGCCGAACCAGCCGATACTGGACCGCCCATTGCGCGCGCGCCGCCGAAGATTGCCCCTAGCCCGCCGCTGAATATGTTCCCAAGCAGGCCCCCGCCGCCGTTGCCGGCAAAGGGACCATCACCAAACAGCGCCGCCTGCAGTGCCGCCTTGGCAAGCGCCTGCGCCACGTTCGCCAACACGTCGGCGAAGTTGTTGCCCTCGATGATGGCATCGACCAGACCGTCTTTCAGCGCCTGCGTCTGCTGTGCAGCGAAGTCCTGCGCCTGTTTGAGCCGATCCGCTGCCGCAGCCGCCTGCTGGTCAGCGATGACCTGCTGCGCCCGCGCGTCTCCCAACTGGTTGATGGCATCCCGGTAGGTCAGGGTGCTATTGACCATCTGCGCGTCGAGATCGACACCGCGACGCTTGGCATCCTCCATCAGCATCATGATGGTGCGCTGCCGCTCCATCTCGGCGTTCACCTGTGCGATGGATGCGGCCTTCTCCTGATCGCTCATGCCGCTGGCGTTGATCGCCGCGACCTGTTCATTCCGCTGCCGCGCCAGTTCGGCCGACTGCTGCTCCGTGATGAGGTTCTTGGACAGTTGCTCCGAAAGCTGGCGGGCGAGGTTAAGTTTGCGCTCCTGTTCGGCAGCCTGCTCGCGCAGGGCTTGGGCATTGCGCCGCTCGACCTCTGGGTCAACGCCGGGAATGGTTTGGTTCCCAAGCGCCTGCTGGATCAGCGCGGGGCTGACGTTCTTCAGGCCGGCCCATTCTTGGCGCAGCCCTTCGATGCCCTGCCCCCGTCGCTGCCGAAGCAACTCCATCGCCAGACGGTCCTGCATGGCAGGGTCATACATTTCGTTGCCGGTCAGACCCAGATCGCGGATCAGCCCCTCAAGGGTGGTCTGGACAATCTGATACCGACCAAGCGCCGACGACCCCTTGCCGTTGCCATAGAGGGCACGGTTCTCCGGGGTCTTCATTTGCGATTGAAGCCGCAGGATCTCGTTCAGAGTCATGTTGACCAGATCGCGCGGGCCGCCCGTCCAGCGCCCGTTGTCGAGCGTGGCGTTGTAGTCGCCGCCGCTTTCCCGACTGGCGATCAGATCAAGGATGCCCTTGGCAGCGTGCTCGGCGTCCTTGCCGAACTCGGCGGGCGACCAGCCAAGATAGCCCTCGATGGCGTTGCTCAGCGCTCCGCCGATCCGCCGAGCCTGCCCGGCCATGCGTTCAATGAAGCCGTCGATCTTGCCGCTGATCTCGTCAATGTTCCGACTGACCGTCAGGACTTCGCTGTCGATGGCTTCAAGCAGGCGCTTGTAGCTGGCGATCTTCTCGTCATTGCCATCCTTGACCGCTTGGGTGAGTAGCGCCTCGACTTCGGCGCGGTCATCGGCCAGCCGCTTAAGGTCTTGTGTGTGTTGGTCGTATTGGTCGAACAGCCGCTGTTCAGCTTGCGCGCCCGCATTGATCTGCGCCTCAGCCGCTCGGAAGATAGCTTGGATCTGGTTGCCCCATGAGGCCAGGGCAGCCGTATCCGCACCGGGGTTGAGGGCCAGTTCCGAGATGATCGCCAGCAGGTTCTCTGCGTCCCTCGCGACGGCCTCGACGCTGTTTGAGGTTTCCAGCCGGTAGAGCGCCATCCGCAGCCGTTCCGCCTGCTCCTCAGTCGCGCCCGTCTCGCGGCGCAATTGCTCCATAGCCAGCTGCTGTTGCCGTTGGGCCGCCCACTGCCGGTTGGTGTTAACCCTTCCGGTCGCATCCACCGGCAAGTCGGGCATCTGGAGACCGCCAAAACGCCGACCTGCAGAGTTGGCCGTTCCCAGCAGGTTCTGACGCGCCGAAAGGGCGGTCAATGCAGCCATTGCACCATTCACCCGTGCGACTTCATCGGCCAAGGCGCCGTATTCGATCCGAAGCTCGCTGATGGGCATGGCATTAGCCTCAGCCGCCGCAGTCATGGCATCGGTGGATTTCTCCAAGTCTTTCAGAGCATCATCCATCGCCTCGGCGCTGTTGCCTGACGCGAGAAGGGCTGCACTGACGGGGACCAGAATAGCCGCCGCTGTGCCAAGCGCCGTGCCCCACGGGCCGAAGGCAGAGGCCAACTGCGGGAACTGCTGCGCAAAGGCTTGGGTGGCAGACGTTCCAGCACCCACCTGAACAGCGAAGTCTTGGATCTGGTATCCGATGTTCTGGAACTGCCCGCCCGCGCTGCCCGCGCGCTGCGCGGCGACCTGGATAGCTCCGGACGCCTGTCCTAACTCGACTTGAGCCTGCTTCAGTTCTTCGTTGTAGCGGTCTTGGCTGATGACGTTGGCCGCAAGCGCCTTGTCCAGTTGCTTGACGGCGCCCTCATACTTCTTGGTCGCGACGTAGACTGGATCATAGGCTTTCGATAGCCGGTCGATCTCGCGCATGTGGGCGCGCATCTTCTGACTGTCCACCACAGCGCCGGAGGCATCTGTGAATGCCTTCTGGGCGGCGTCCCCCATCTGCTTGTATTTGGAGATGAGCTTGTTGGCTTCCTGCGCCAGCTTGGCGTCAGAAAACCCGGCCGTAATCAGCAGATCGGGTTCAGCCATCAGACGCCATCCACACCCAAAGCCCGCAGGCGTTCAATCGACATGGCTTCCACCTTGTCTTCGATCTTCCAGCCGTTCGCCCGCCCATAGCCCTCGATGCAGGCCATGAACTCCCAGAGCGTCATTCTCCCGACTTCCTGCGGCGAGAACCCCGCCGCGCCGCCGAGGGCGTAGAACGTGCTGAACTTCAGTCTTCCGTTGGGGAGGGGTTCTGCGTCGGAGCGCCCGCCAGCGAGTCCTCCCCCGCTGGATCTTCCGCAGGCCCGTAGACCCCCGCCATCAGCACCGTGAGCGCAGGCACCTTGAACGCGATCATGGGCGTACGCTCGAAAGCGTTCCGAACGATCTTGAGCGCGGCGCTCTGATCCATGCCGCCACCGATCAGCCCGAGGCGCAACGTCTCGGACAGATCGTCCACATGCCACTGACCGGAGCGAAGCCGCATCAGCAGGAACTCGGGGCCGCAGTCGGTCTTCTGCTGCAGCGCCCGCAATTCTTCGATGCCGAGGCGGAAAGGGTGTTCCCCGCCCGGCCAGAACAGCATGACCGGGGTCATCAGGTCGCCAGCGTTTCTTCAATGCCGCCGTCAAACTCGATGGTGATGTTCCGGCTGACCGTCGCACCGTCGATGTTCATGATGTTGTCGAGTGTGAAGCCCGACAGCAGCGCAACGCCGTCGATATACTCGATGTCGCCCGCCTCGGCGTTGGCGAAGTGTAGGCGCACCGGAAGCCGAAGCTGATCCTTGGCCCACCGCCATGCGAGCGTATGGTTCTGACGCGCCCAAGTGCCGTTGATGGTCGCGGACACGTCCTGCGCGCCGTATTCCTTGATGGTCTGAACAGCAGCGGTCAGATCATCGCAGTCAGCCACGCGCTCGGTCTGGATTTCGTTCGTCAGCGAGAACGAGACGCTGGTGGCACCGCAGAACGTGGTGAACTGCGAAGGTTGCGCCGGATTGAACGCCACCATGAGGGCGATGTCCTTCCGGTAAGCACGGACGGGAAGTGCCATGGGTTAGTCTCCTTTCGGGCCGGACTTCGCCGGTCTGCCGGTTGCGGGTTTGTCGTCCCGCGTGACAGCGCCAGCCGCCTCACCGGCGGCGATCACCCACTCGGGATAGCTGCGCGCGTCATCGTGCGGGTCGATCCGCAGCGACGTGCCTTTCTTCAGGTCGGTCGCATTGAAGCGCCGATGCACGATTGCCTTAGCCATTGGCCCAAGCCTCCTTCATTGCTTTCTTGACGGCTGCACGGATGCGGGCGCGGAACTGGGGCCGCATCTTCTTCCATCCGGGGAAGAACGTAGGCCGTGCAGGCAGCCCGTCCTTGGTCCCGAACTCGTGGAAGCGGTAATAGAAGGCCCCGCCTGCCCCGGCGTAAATCTTGATCCGCAGCGTTGCGTATTGGTCGCCCTTATTGGCGCCGCTGCGGATTTCATCGATCACGAACGAACCCGCAGGAACCTCGCCCCACGTCCAGCCGATAGACCGGATCATCGTTCCCGTTTCCTGCTTGAACAGGGACCGGACTTGGTTGCGGATGTATTCGCAGACCTCTTCGGCGCCCTCCTCCATCGCCTTTGCCGCTGCGGCACGGGCGATGTCGGGAACTTTCGCTAGACGCGCCTGTAACCGCGGGCTTAGTTGGGCCATTGCGACCTCCTACGGGTTAGCCCTCGACCATCGCCTCCACCTGCACGACGCCATGCACCACCCCGGGCGACGGATCGTCCATTACACGGACCAGCGACACCCGCAGCGGGTGCATCGCCAGCGCGTCAGAGGACCATCCGTCCAGCGCCGCAGCGGCTTCGTCCGTCGCGTCCTTGGCGGCCTGCTTGTCCGGCCGGTTGCTCGCCCAAACGTCGATCTGGATCGTCTCGACACGTGCCCTGATGCATTCGCTGGAGTCGTCCGACCAGTAGCTCGGGCCGATTGAAGCGTAAGGCATCTGCGCCGTCTCGGGCGGGTTGTCATAGACGCGGCCAGCCAGCGTAGGAACGGCCGCGCGAAGCCTTGCCACGATAACCCGCTGCAAATCGGTGCTGATACCCACGCTTCACCTCAATGAGAAAGGCGGCCCCGAAGGACCGCCCTGACTTGCTGCACCCAGCCATACCTCTACACGCCTGAGCACACCGTGCCTCGACCGACTGGCCGGGCCTCGACTCGCCTTTTCATTCCTGGCCTAGACCGTCTTACCTTGACCAGCGCGCCCTATGCGGACAGCGCCACGCGATCCGCTTGGGCCGCGATTTCCTCAATCGTCGTTAGATCGATGCCCTCGAACGCCCCGCGATACCGCGCCAGCCACGACCGAAGCGCAACCGCGCCCTGCCGCCTCAACTCAGCCATCGCCGCAGCGTCCTTCGGATCGAACGGCTCATAGCCTCCGCCCGACTTCCGCGAAGCCACCGGCGAAACATAAGCCGGGAACTCGCGAACCGCGATCTGCACCACCTGTGCCTTCGTCGTGCTGACCTCAGCAACGACCCGAAGGCCAGATGCCATCTGCCTAGCCAAGCCGATGCGGTATTCCCGCGCCGCCGTGGCGTCGTCTTTCCCGTAGAACCATCCGTAGGCTTCATGTTCCGGCTGATCTGCCAGCCAGTCGATGAAGGCCGAAGGGACGAACATGTTCTCGCCGGTTTCGTGAAGATAGCTGTCGATGATCCGCTGACGATCAGCTTTGGTGAACTGTGCCATCTGGTCAGTCTCCTTTGCGTTTGACCGCCACGCCATATCTGGCCGCGCGCGGGCGATCCTTGCCCTGACCGCCTAACCGCGCCTCTCCTCGTCGCGCCAAACCGGCCCTTGACCGTCTTGCCTTGACCAAACGTGCCGGACCTGAACTTTGGTCGCCCCGGCTCGCCTAAACTCGACCGCCCCGCCGAACCCAGCCACGCCCTTGCGGGCCGCACCCAAACATGACCGCCCAACCAGACCCAACCAGACCTAGCCGCGCCTTGCCTTGACCGCCGCGCCCGGCCCAACCGCGCCGGACCGTGCCTCATCATGACCGCCTAGCTTGGCCTAGCGATGCCAGATCATGCCTCGACCGCCTTCCGTGACCGCGCGCGGCGACCGAAGCCGCCGCCGCCAATGTCAGGCTGCGCGCTTGATGCGCTCGTCCGACAGCATCTCCATAAGTTCGGCCGTTTCCTCGTCGGCGAACTCAGGGTCGGCCATCGCCGCCTCCTGAACCGCGCGGCCCTCTGCCGTGACCTCGGACCAGTAATCCGACCAATCGCCCAGATCGTCGCCTGCAACTGCGAACGTTCCGTAGCTGCCACGACCCTTTTCCTGCCGGAAGTCACCGATACCGACGATCACGCCAGCATTGGCAAGCAGCGACACGACAGAATGAACACTCAGCGTCGGCGTGACGAAAGCAATATCTACCTCGGCGCACCAGCGCGGCAGGAAGGCCCGCGTCCGAACGTCCGGCGTCTTATTCATGTCGGCGGACCGCACAACGTCCATCTTGAGGAACGGCTTGCCCCAGATGTTGACGCGCTGCTGCGGCAGGAAGATCAGCCGCTGAACGCTCGTCTTAGTCACGCCTGGAGTTTCCAGCGCCGCCGTTGCCATCGCGCCCTTCACGCCGGGGGCAGGGAACCCCAGAAGCGTCGGGCCGCCGGGCTGACGATACACGCTATCCCGAAACTCCTGCTCAGGATCGTGCTTCAACTCCTTCTTTTCCGCTGCCGTCTTCTTGCCGCCGCCAATCAGCAGCGTCCGCTTCGCCTTCGCGCTCATGGCGTTGAAGTAAAGCGGCGTCGTGCCGATCATCCGCAGTGTGACGCGCCCTTGCTTGAGGGCGTCGATGTGAAGCGTTCCCGCCTCTGCTTTTTTAACGGCCATTGGCCTGTCTCCTTATCGGAGACGCTGGCGCGCGACTGGCATGGTGATATACACTCCGCCAGACCGACGCCCGCGCACTCGGGTTTCGGTTTAGAGCCGGGGCGGTGTTACCAGCACCTAACCGGCTCGCCTATTTAGGCACTTCCGAATCAACCATACGCGCGCGCGTAACGCAACCCTATTTTTCCCGCAACACCATTTTTCTCAGCCTTCGGCCAAGAACTCCAAGAAGCCATCAGCCTCAGTCGGCCTTGGGTCTTCCTTGACCTCGTAGTCCTTCACCACACCCGACCGACTGCGAAGGCGAACCTGCCATTCGCTCGTGATCTGCCGTGCCCGCTCGCTGTTGCGGATCGTCACGATGACTTGGTTGCGCGAGGCAAGCCGCGCCTGCATCACACTCTCACCGCCACGCAGATGGCGCACGTTGGCAGGCTCGTTGAACTGGTGCACCCATGCGTCCTCGGTGCCGCCCATGTCGGTTTCCACGATCTCGCGCATGGAGAAGGCGGCGTGATAGTCGAGCACAGGCATCAGGGCGTCACCACGGCAGGCGACACGTAGTCGTGCGCGAAGCTGCGGCGGGTCGCCAGCAGTGCCTTGACGCCGTAGGGAACGGCCGTGCGGGCGTCCTCGCTCGTGGCGTTGCGGTTGTCGAACCAGTGAGCGACCAGCATCCGGGCGATCTGCTTCACGTCTTCTGGCGCCGGGTCAAATGTCTTGCCGGTCACGCGCTCGATCCAGATTTGCGCCGCGTCGGCATAAGCTTGGATCAGAAGATCATCGTCATCGTGAAGGACGCGGGCAGCTTCCTTGGCTTCCGTGAGTGTCAGGATCATGCCGCGCCTCCAGTCAGGGCGGCAGGGGCGCGAACGCCCCCGCCATTATCAGATCAGGGCGTGGGAGCCGTGATGTTGCCGACCACGATCCCCTCGGGGCGCAGAACCTCCAGGTTCAGGCGCTCTTCGATCAGGATGGTGATCAGGTTGCGGATGAAGTTGTCCCGGTCCTCGGTCGACCGGCGGACTTCCATACCCTTGCGCTGCCAGATGATCGCGTTGCCCAAGAAGCCCCCGACGATGAACTGGCCTTGGGGGATACCCTTGGTCGCGACGACGGGCAGACCCCAGACCGTGCCATTGCCGAACGCCGGGTTCCGCAGGTTGCCGTCCGCGTCACGCTCAAGCTGCACGGCGGCAGCGTCGAGGTAGTTCATCAGCACCGCCGAGGCGGCGAGATCAGCGCCTTCCACTTGGGCGATGGCGATACGGATGTCGTCTTCCAGACCGGTCGAGGTCACGCCCGGAACGGTCGAGCCGACATAGGCGGTGGATTGCGAAAGCAGGCCGTCCAGCTGCGTGGCCGAACCATTGCCGTTGACCAGCTGCTGTTCTTCCTTCAGCCGCAGGCCGTAGATGCCCCGCTCGCGGATGTAGGCTTCCATGCCGTCGTTATCGTCCAGCATTTCTTCCGACACGCGGAAGGTGTGCGCCATCTTCTTCATGACGATCACCTTCTGCTCGAAGGTCAGCTCCGACTGCGGCTTGAGGCCGCCTTCAGGAACCACGGCGGCGTTGTTGGTGTAACCACTCTCCTGCAGGTAATCCATCGCGGCAAGGTTGGTCGCAGCGGTCGGGATCACGTCGCGCAGGAACAGGCGCTGCGTGGTCGGAGCCAGCAGGCCACGGCCAGCACGGCGACCGCCGACGGGGTTGTCATCCGACGCCGAGATGTTGGCGGTCGTGATGTCCTTGAACTCCAGATTGCGGCCCGAGAGGATCGCGGACTTGAAGCCGTCATGGCGGGCGATGATCGAGGCCGCGTCCTGCGTCTCGGTCTGCCGGTTCGCCAGCTTCTTCTGAAGCTCAGTGTAGGTTTCCCCCAGCGTGGTCAGCTTGGCGTGGCTTTCCTCGATGCGACCCCGAATGTCGGTCAGGTCGTCTTTCTGGGCGGCCTTTTCCTCCATCGCCTTGACCTGCTCGGCCAGCGCAGTCTGCGCCTGCTTCAGCTCGGTCTGCACTTCTTTGATGGGCTTCAGGCCCGCCTCGAAAGCGTCTTTCATCTCCATGTCGAGTGCCATCATGGCCTCCTATTCGGTTGCGAGTTGCCGGATCAGCGCGGCCACGTCGGCTGCGCTTGGTTCGGCGGCATCACGCGCGCCAAGGAGGCCACGGACAGCACCGGCGGCGGCTGCCTTCGCCTCGACCGCAGGGAAACCGGCATCACGCACGGCACCCTCGATCTTCTTCTTGAGCAGGGCGAAGTTGCCCGCCTCAAAGTCCTTCACGTCACTCACCCCGGCCTCAATCAGCATCGGGAAGGTGACAAGAGAAATCTCGAACAGGTCGATCTCGTAGAGAAGCCGACCGTCTGCAGTCCGCTTGGACCGCTTGGTGGTGTAGCCAATCGACAGGCCACGGATGCCGCCCCGCTTCAGCAGGACGTAAGCCTCTTTCCCGGCCTGAGTGTCGAGGAACAGTTCGCCCTCGACGTAAAGCCCGCGCTCATCCTCAATGACCTTGGTCCAAATGCCGATAGGCTTGGTCTTGTCGTGCTGCCAGAGCATCGCCACGCCGCGACCGGAGCCAAGGGTGGCCGCGAAGGCACCGGGCTGCACGATGTCCCCGCCTTGGTCTCGGACGCCGAACAGGCTTGCATATCCCTTGATCGTGCCGTCAGCCGCGACGGCTTCAGGCGCGACGTTCAGGAACTTCGTTTCCGGGTCCACCCGAACCTCCGTCATATTTGCGCCAGAACTCTTCTCCGAGGGGGTTCATGCCCGAAGCGATGCGGGCCTCATCCCGCAGAATCCACGATTGGTTGCCGCCAGATCCCAGGGCCGTTGCAAGGCGGTTCGCCAGATCGGCAGGCGACATCTTGAACAGCTTGGACGTGTCGAACTCGGCTGTCTGGTCATCCCGCAGCATGGCAAAGGCGATGGCCTGCTCCCACCTCTCAACCCATGGGGCAAGGGTGATGTTCAGGTGGTAGTCTGCCACGTCCGCAACCCGCGTCAGCGACTGCCCGGCTGCATCATGGCCCAGCATCAGTGGGTGGATGCCAAAGGCCCGCGCCACTTCCTCAATGACGTGCTGCCGTGTCTGCAGAAGCTGCATGTCGGCGGCAGTGGACTGCAATTCCTTGAAGTTTGCACCGCTGTCCAGGATCGGGGCACCGGGGAGCCGGGAAGCCAGGGCTTCCTTGACGGCCGCCGCTGTTTCCGGCCCGATCTCGTCGGGAAAGGTAAGGAAACCACGCAAAGTCTGCGTGTCCGCGTCCGCGATCTGCCGCGCCTGCAGCGAAACCGCCAGATTGAAGATCTCCTGCAGCTCCCCCGCAGGGTCAATGCGGGCAATGTCGGTCCAGTGCGGGTTGCCGACCTCGATAAAATCGCGCCGCGTGGCGTCATTCACATAGCCGAAACCGTCCACGTGGCCCGAATAGAGCATCTGGCCGCTGTCCGGGTCGCGGCGAACCGTCATCGCGCCATTCAGGACTGGCAGAAGCTCCACCGGCACCCGGAAGCCGTCACGGACGATCAGCGCCCGCCCGACGCCCTGAAACTGCGCCTTGAGCGTGACACTCTCGACAAACTCCATCGGCGTCTGCCAGCTATTCGGACGCCGCCCAAGCAGCCGCGCCACCGGGCCAATGTCCTCGACCCGCCGCTCCCCATCGATCTTCTTGACGTGGATCGGCATCCGGCCCACGTCCTCGCTGATCTTCAGGCCAGCGCGCAGCGCCGCCGCCACCTTGAGCGGCTTGGCATCCGCACGAACGCCGCCCTCGATGATATACTCGCGGTAGAACCGGTTACTGTTCAAGTCGTAGTCGGTGGACTTGCGCTCGCCAGGCCCGGCCCGCTTGCGGCGGAAACGATCAAAGATGCCCATCAGGTAAACATGACCCCCGCGCTCATGTAGCTGCGACGCGCGGGCTTCACGTCTGCCGATGCCCCGACCGCCATTGCCATGCTGACCATTCCATCGATCCGGCCCCGCTGGCGCTGCTTGTCGAAAGCCTTGTTGCCCATGCCGTCCATGATCAGGACAGCGTTCGCCGCGCAGACATCCGTCATCTTGTTAGCGGCGATAGTGATCTCGCCCTTCAGCACCTTGTCCGTCAGCCGCGTGATCGAATGCGGCATACACAACTGCCGGTCGTTGAACATGACCCGCGTTCCCTGCGCGTGCTTGACGATCTTTAGCCCGTGGCCGCTCGGTTTCTCTGGTCCATCGTATTGCCAGACCTGCAGCCCGATCTGCTCGCAGGCGCCCATGAAGTCCGACAGCTTAGACGGGTCTACCGTCAGGCTGTCCACCTTATGCGACGACGCCAGCCGGGCGATCTCGGCCGCAACGAACGTGTAGTCGATCACCGATCCCGACTGGATGCTGATATGCCCCTCGGCCGCATAGGCGCTGTAGGGCACGTGATCTTCCGCCTCACGAACCGGGAGCCGCTGCGCCGTCGTCCAGTACCACGTCTTGACCGATAGCTTGCCGTCAGGATGCGCCCAGCAGGCGGAAACAGCCGTCAGGTCATTTTTGCTCGACAAGTCCATGCCAAGGAAGCACGGCAGCCCCTTCAGCTTGCTTTCGTCCACGTCGCCCTGCACCGCGCGCCAGGACGCCTCGTCAATCCAGAACCCACTGGAGCCAACAGGGATGCCGAAGAACAGCCGCTCTGTCGCCAGCCGTTCGGACGGCATGTGCCGCGCCGACTGGACCCGCTTGCGGACGTTCTCGACAGGATACGTCACGCCGATTGCGGGAAGCGCCTTGATCCAGCACGTCTCATCCTCGAACGGATCGTCGTCCTCGTCCACCCGTGCGATGTAGGCGAACGCGCTGTCGTCTTGATGCAGCCCTTCCAGTATCCGCTGATACAGCAGCGAGTATTCCGTCCCGACCGTCTGGTCCGACGCCGGGGTGTTCGTCCCGAGGATCATCAGCGGATCGCCCGCCATCTTGTCGATGGCGGCCTTCCACAGCTGGATCGCCCGATCCGTCTTCATTTCGTGGATCTCGTCACCGAACACCGCAACCGGCTTCGGCCCCGAGATGGCATCCGATGACGCCACCGGCAGGAACTTGGACCCGGTTGCCGGATGCTCGATCTTCCAAGCGTTGTCACCCACGCCTCGGATGATGACCCCGTTAGGATCGCCGTCGTTGTGCAGCGCCTCAAGCGTTGTCTCGCCCATGCCAGGGATTGGCGACCGGCAGAGCGCCACCGCATCCGAGAACAGGATCTTCGCTTGATCCTTGTCGTTGGCTATCGCGTAGGCTTCGGCCCGCCTCACGCCGTTGAAACACGTCATGTAGATGCCGATGGCACCCATCAGCGGCGACTTGGCCTGCCCTTTTCCAGTCTCAAGCCACGCATGGCGAAAGCGCCGCAGTCCGTTCCGGTCCCGCCATCCAAACAGCGACCCGACAACGAACGTCATCCAGTCCAGCAGGTGGAACGGCTCGCCCGCCTTGGCGCCCGCCGTCACCGTGAACATGGCCGGGAAGAACTCAAGCGCGAGTTCGGCAATCTCCCGGTCGAAATACAGCCCTCTTGCAGCCCCCGTTTCCAGGTCGTCCAAGTGCCGCTGGCAGGCGAGGCGCACGAACTTGCCCGCGACGATTTCCCCCGAGACAACCCGCCGCGCGTAGTCGCTAGTTGGGTCTCGCAGCGGTAAGGTAGCGGGCTGCCGCTGTCTTCGGGCCATCGGGCTTCTTTTCCTTCAGCGCCCCACCTGCAGCCTTGGGCGAGATCAGCAGGGCGTCTTCCAGCTTGGCAATCCGGTCGTTCAGCTTCTCAGCCGCCGACCACAGGAAGTTGAAAACGTCGCCGCCATTCGGGCCGACACGCACCGGCCCCTCTTCCTGCGCCTTGGCGTGGATTATCTCGTACTCGGCACACGCCCGAGCGTAGCGATCCGCCATCCGCACACGCGCATCCGTCAGAAGATCGTTGTTGCACAAGTGCTGGACGGCAATTTGCCAGTATTCACACGCCAGTTCCGCCATCTCTGGGTTGGCTGCGAAGACCTGCCGATAACGCGGCTGGCGGGGTTTGCTGGTCATGGGATGTTACTTTGTAACCCATACCCTACTTTTTGGGATGGCTTGAGTGAAAACGAAGGGTGGGCGCCGGTCACTCGGAGGGGGCGGG
>ERZ1023324.89-NODE-89-length-41725-cov-4.569378_pt1 | contig 41725 bp, 38 predicted proteins | sample MGYA00520886_ERZ1023324 | MGnify/ENA primary metagenome ERZ1023324 (study PRJEB32759, sample SAMN07749864) | skin metagenome | biome: transportation; feature: city; material: polyester macromolecule | host: Homo sapiens | place: Hong Kong:KT line | collected...
GTGATTCCACCTTGATGGTGCGCGAAGCTATGGCCCAGGACCTCCAATCGGTGGCGTTTGGAACCATTTGGGACCCGATGGCCGTGCGGCTCTGTCATGCAGCCGGGGAGGGGGCACGTCTCAACTTGCGCTTCGGCGGCAAAACGTCCTCGACCGCTGGTGATCCGGTCGACGCGACCGTGACCGTGCTCAAAAACCAGCGGGAGGCGGTACAAAGCTTCGGCATATCGATTGTTCCGCTGGGCGACTGTTCTGTCATCCGACTTGGCGGCATCGATGTGGTGCTGAACTCCAATCGCAGCCAGGCATTTTCGCCGGATCTGTTCACCAATCTCGGCATCGACATCACGGCCAAAAAAGTTCTAGTGGTGAAGTCGACCAACCACTTCTACGGTGCGTTTTCAAAGATTGCGGCGGAGGTACTTTATGCCTCTGTTGACGGTCCTTACCCCAATGACCCCAAAACGACGCCCTATACCCGTTTGACGCGCCCGTTGTGGCCGATCGTCTCCAACCCATTCGAAATGGCCCTTGCATGAGTTTTGAAGATATCCAAACGCCGGCAGTTCTCGTTGATCTCGACATCGCCGAGGCAAACATCGACGCTTATCAGGCCTATTGCACGAAACATGGTCTTGCCCTGCGCCCGCATATCAAGACCCACAAGCTGCCGTTTCTGGCGAAGCGCCAGCTTGAGGCCGGAGCAACCGGCATCACCTGCCAAAAGATCAGCGAAGCCGAAGCGATGATCGCGGACGGTGGCATCGATGATGTCCTGATCACCTTCAATATCCTGGGAGCAGAGAAGCGGGAGCGGCTCAAAGCGTTGGCCGGGAAGGTCCGCTTGAGTGTCGTTGCGGATAACGCCTCAACCGTGAAAGGGTTGTCGGAGGCATTTTCAAACACCGTCAGCCCGCTCACCGTGTTGGTTGAATGTGACACCGGCGCGGAGAGGTGCGGCGTCACCAGTCCGGAAGCGGCGCGAGACCTGGCGCAAATCATACACCAGAGCCCCGGCCTCACCTTCGGCGGGCTGATGACCTATCCGCCAGCTGGTAGGGAAGCAGAGGTTCAGGACTGGCTCATCAAAGCCCGGGACATGATCGAGGCAGATGGCCTGAAGGTCGCGACAATCTCGAACGGTGGATCCCCGGGGATGTGGCAGGCGGAAAACGTGCCAGTTGCGACCGAATACCGGATCGGCACATACGTCTACAATGACCGCTCCCTGGTGAGCCGGGATGTTTGTGACTGGGGCGACTGCGCGTTGACGGTTCTCGCAACTGTTGTCTCTGTGCCAGCAGCAGACCGGGCCGTCATTGATGCCGGTACCAAGGTCCTGACCTCCGATCTCCTCGGACTGAACGGCCATGGCCACGTTCTTGGCCGCCCGGACATAACCGTTGATGCCTTGTCGGAAGAGCACGGAGTGCTGCGCGCCGAAACCATTGGCCTTGAGGTGGGTGACCGGATCCGGATCGTGCCCAATCACGTCTGCGTGGTCAGCAATATGGTTGATGAGGTTCAGCTTATCCGGGGTGAACAAGCGTTAGGGCCGTCGCCCGTATCTGCTCGTGGCAAGGTGGTCTGACCCATGGTCGACATACTGTGTATCGGGGAACCGCTTTTTGAACTCAATGAGCAACCGGACGGCTCTTTCTTGCCCGGGTGCGGCGGCGATGTCTCCAATGTCTGTATCGCGGCAGCGCGGCAGCAGGCTTATGTCGGATTGGTCGCCAATATCGGCACAGACACCTTTGGTGAAAAACTTCAGGAAACCTGGCGGCGCGAAGGTGTGTCCACGAAGTACGTCACGTCAAAGCCGGGCGAGGATACTGGGATCTATTTTGTCCAGCATGATGCGAACGGACACAAGTTCCTCTACCGCCGTAAGGGCTCGGCCGCGTCCCGGATGACCCGGAAGGATATCCCTCAATCCGGCATCACGGATGCATCGCTGGTTTATGCCTCGGGTATCAGCTTTGCGGTATCGGGTGAATTGCGGGACGCCACACGACACGCGATTGAAATCGCCGTCGCAAACGGCCGGACAGTGGCCTTTGATCCGAATTTAAGGACCGCGCTCTGGTCGCTGGACGAAGCCCGCGCGGTGACGCATGAGGTCATGAAACACTGCGATATCGCCTTGCCGGGCCTTGAGGATGCCCGTGCGCTGACCGGGCACACAAGCCCAGAAGAGATCGTCCGGTTCTACCACACCCTTGGTGCGCGGATCGTTGCCCTGACGCTCGGTGCCGATGGTGTTGCCGTCTCTTGCGGGGACGGTGTTAAGACGATTCCGGGTGAAGCCGTGGAGACGGTTGACGCGACCGGTGCCGGAGACTGTTTCAACGGTGTCTTCATGGCCGCGTGGCTGCGTTCTGGTAATGCAGTCGAAGCTGCAGGCATTGCCAATCGTGCTGCCGCGCATTCAACCACAGCCTATGGCGCGGTCACCGCGCCCCGTATGACTCTTTCCTCTTAAATTTAAAAAGGATGCTTGAACATGAGCCAAGCCACGATTGAACGTTTCGGCGGCGGCAAAACGGGTGCCGGCGGACAACCTCTTCCCTTTGCAACAGCCGTACGCGCCGGGGACTTTGTCTTCATTTCCGGCCAGGTGGCCATGAAGGAAAATGGCGAGATCGAACCGGGCGGCGTGGAAAGCCAAACCAAACGCACCATGGAAAATGTCATCGCAGCGCTCGCCCTTGCGGACTGCACGCTCGATGATGTCGTGAAGGTCGGCGTCTGGCTGGACGACACACGGGACTTCTGGACCTTCAACAAGGTGTACGCCAGCTATTTCCCGACTGGTGGTCCGGCCCGCTCGACGGTTCGTTCCCAGCTGATGGTCGACGCAAAGGTCGAGATCGATGCGGTCGCGTACAAACCGCTCCCAAAAGCCGACTGATTTAGAGTGGAGACCGGGGCTATCGGCTCCCGGTCTCTCAAAAGGTTCAATGATCGCGAGAAAAGCGCACGTTTTCCAATGACGTTTATGCGGCGTTATCAGAGCTCCGCTTCTTCCAGAACCTTCTTGGCAACGCGGAAGCACTCGAGGGCCTGCGGCACACCGCAATAGATGCCGATGACATGGATGATGGCGCGGATCTCCTCCTTGGAAACGCCATTGGTGACAGCGCCGCGGCAATGGGTTTCCCACTCGATCATCTTGCCGAGCGCCCCGATCATGGCGAGGTTCATCATGGAGCGGGTCTTGGCGTCGATGACATCATCGCCCCAGCCAAAGCCCCAGCACCAGGCGGTCATTGCTTCCTGAAAGGGGCGTGTGAAGTCATCAGCGGCCGCAAGGTTCTTCTCCACATACTCCGCGCCAAGGGTTGCCTTGCGTTGCGCAAGTCCTTTTTCAAATAGATCCTGATCCATCAGCCTATCCTGATTGCAATGTTTTTGGTTTGAACGTAGTTGAGCAGGGCCTCGCGGCCCTTTTCCCGGCCATAGCCGGATTTGCCAAAGCCGCCGAACGGCGTTTCAACCCCGCCAGCGTACCATTCATTGACGAACACCTGACCTGCCCGGAGCTGCCGGGAGGCGCGCATGGCTCGGTCGACATTGGCGGTGAAGACCCCGGCCACCAGGCCATAGGGTGTACCGTTGGCAATCTCGAGCGCTTCACGTTCGTCCCGTGCTTTCAGAACAGACAGCACCGGACCGAAAACTTCATCGCCCGCAATTGTCATGTCAGGTGCAACATCGGTCAGAACCGTCGGCTCGAGAAAATAACCGGGGCGGTTCATGCGCCGGCCACCGGTCGCGATCCGGGCACCTTCGCGCTCTGCTTGAGAGACCATGCCTGCCGCCCGCTGGCATTGGCCTTCAGAGATCATCGGGCCCATGTTGTAGCCAAATTCCGGAAACTCGAGGCCCGGACCGACCTTGAGGCCTTCCGCCATACCGACGATGCCGTCCACCAACCTGTCATGGATGGCTTCATGGGCGATGACGCGGGACATGGCCGAACACACTTGGCCTGCGTTGAAGTAGATGCCCCAGCGGACATCGGAAAGGAAAGCGTCGAGATCGGCGTCATCGTAGACGATCGCAGCCGATTTCCCTCCAAGTTCAAGTACACAGGGCACGACGTTCCGGGCCGCTGACGTTGCGATTGCCGAGCCTGTAGCAACAGACCCGGTAAAGACAATCTGATTGACGTCGGAATGGGCGGACAAGGCCGCTCCTGCCTCCTTGCCAAGACCGCAGAGGATGTTCAATGCCCCTGCCGGCAGGCCACAGGCGAGGGCAGCATCCGCAAAGTATTTATTCGTGAGCGGGTCAAGTTCCGGCGTCTTGACAACGACAGCACATCCCACCGCAAGCGCGGCGGAAACAGACCGTGCTGTCATCTCCATCGGATAGTTCCACGGAATGATCTGGGCGGAAACGGCAAAAGGCTCTTGGACGGTAAAATCGAAATACCCGCCGCCCAACGGGATCGACCGGCCTTCCATGGTTTCGGCTTGGTTGCCGTAGTATTCGAAATACCGGGCTGCGCCCTCGATTTCGAGCTTCGCTTCCCAGAGTGGCTTTCCGGCTTCCCGGGTCAGGATCGGGGCGATTTCATCGATGCGATCCAGAAGGTAATCACCCATTTTGCGGACAATCCGTCCTCGCTCTACAGGGCGAAGATCCATCCACGTGCGGCTATCGCTGACCCGTTTGGCAGCCTTGACCGCGCGGTCTACATCAGCGGCATCCGCCAGCGCCTGCTCGGCAAGTTTCTCTCCGGTTCCAGGATCGAGAACGTCGAGCCGTCCTCCGCCACCGTCCACAAACGCGCCGTCGATGAAGTTTTGCCAGTAAGCTGGTACTTGGGTCACGAGGGTATAATCCTGTTGGCGTAGAGCCGGTCGTAATGCGGCTTCATGCGTTTGTGGACATGCTGGACCCTTGCTGGAGCCTCTGAAATGTCCACGTATTTCCTCTTCTGGGTTGTCAGGCCTGTGGACCGCTTCAGGTTCTCATGAAACGACCCGCCATCCCACCAGCTGTATTGTCCAGTGTCGGCACCCGGCTCCCAAGACAAGGCTTCCTTTATGAACGGAATGCCGACGGCTTCACAAAAGGCTTCGACCGTTTTCTCCGGCGTTTCAAGCAAGTCATTGCTGTCAATCACCGGTGGAGGTGTGCCGTTCAAGGCCGTGAGCAGATCGTAGAGGGCCCGTTGTTCTGGAAACCCGACTTCGGCGGCGTCGAAATCCGGCCACTTGTCATACATCGAGGTGATGGTGAGGGCTGGATCGCGGATCAGGAAGGCATGGGTGAAGTTGGAGAGAAACTCCGGGTCCCACATGTGGTTCACATAATGGGGGAAGTCCTTGATGAATACCGGGCCTTTTTCAGCGCGCTGTTGAATGTCCTGCCAAACGCTTTGCAGAGTAAGCCCCTGCGTGGTCTTGTCGCCAGGTCTCCATCTCGGCCAGAACGGGTCTTCTCCCTGATACCAGGCTTCGCCAAAGGGTTCGTGGAGACAATCCAGGTCTCCCCTTTGGCGCATCATCCATTCAAAGGCTGTGGAGGTCGAGCGCGGCACGGCCCATAGAGCAATGATCTTATGCATTCAGAGACCTCAAGAGTTGCCCGTTTTCGCCAGCCGGAGCCAGCCCCAGCGATTTGAAAATCCGCCAGTAAAGAGCCGTGTCATGCGCGATTACCGGTTTGCCGAGGCGGTCTTCAAGCATGCTTGTGAGGTGCAGCATCCGTTGCGGTTGCTGGTTGGGACCTGTGCGGAAATTGACCATGCCGTTGGCAAGGTAGGCATCTGCCTGCGGGGCCTTTTCGGCAACGTAATCGAAGCTTTTTGCTGCAAGGTCACCATCAAAGATCCAGCGTTGTTTATTGACATCGTCCTGAGTGGAAAACCAGCCCTGGTCCACGAAATTGCCTGCCCAAAGCACATCGAACCCGGCTTCTTTCAAGAACCCGACTGTGCCCTGCCACCACTTTGGCCAGTGATAGACTGCGTTCAAGGCTACCTTTTCAACGTTCATGGCACGCAAGGCTTCAACCATCGCATAGCCGGCCATGTGGAACGCGAGACCATGTCTGTCACTCATCTTTTTGCAGAAGTCAGAGATACCCTCAACGCCCAGGCCAGAGGCGTGCACCCAGTTGGACCCCACCTGACCGCACACGTCCGCACCATTGTTTGCCATCAGCGCGGCAAATTCCTCCAGCATTGCAAAGTTTTGCTTCCGCTGGTCGAGTTGGTGCCCGTAGTCGGGCGCATGGAGCATCCATCCGTGCACTCCAACTGAGGGGGGGGCGATGCGCAGAAAGTCTGATGGGGCGGCATCCCAGTCCCGGGGCGGACAGGTAAACCCGACCTGATGCGGAAACAGCTTCTGATCAGCCGTCCAGACGTCCGGCATGTGCCAGGAAGCCTTGGACGCGGTTTCGCTGGTCATGCTTCGCGCATCCAGCTTTGCAGTGCCTGTACCGAGTGTTCGGAATGCACACCGCAGGCTGGATCCAGCACCAGAGGCCCGGGTTTGTATCCTCGGCTCTTGAGACCGCGCTGTACCGATTCCACCAGGTAGATGTCTTCTTCGACCGTGGTCGAGCGGTCCTGCACTGCAAGACGGCGCACCACTTCACTGTCGACACCGTCAATGGTGTACCAACCGCGCCAGACAACGACGTGATCCACATCGACCGCGCGCCAGTGATAGGTGTTCAAGATGTTGCCCGGGTAGACCTGGAATGAGAACAACGGCCACAAGAACCAGGAAGAATAGTCTCCTGCATGTTCGTTGGAATCGAGGTCGATCTCATAGGTCATGCGCTCCAGATTTTGACATTCTGTTGTGTGGCGCAGGCAATACCCTTGCGGCTGGATGTCATAGGTTTCGGGCTTGATGACACCGGTCGCGAAAGTCGGGTGGTTGATGGGGCAGTGATAGCATTCGGAATAGTTTTCGACCGAGACTTTCCAATTGCAGTTTTCTTCGATTTCCACCCACTCGAGCGGCTGTAGCCGATCGATATGCGGAACAAAGGATCTCAGCTCTTCCCGGACATTGGGAAACCATTCGTCCATGGGCTTGGCATTGGGATCCAGGTTTACAAACAGGAAGCCACAGAAATCCTCAATTTGGACGGTGCTCAGGCAAATTTGGTTGCGGTCGAATCCTGGGACTGATTTGACATTGGGTCCGGATCGCAGACCGCCCGTGAGTTCATAAGTCCAGCTGTGATAAGGGCACACCAACAGCTTGGTGTTGCCTTCGCCTTGAACCAGCTGATGGGCCCTGTGCTGACAAACGTTGAAATAGGCGCGCAGCACACCCTCGCGATCCTTCAGGCAGACAATACTTTCACCGGCGATGTCGATCGTGAAGTAATCGCCTGGTTTTTGCAGCAAAGACGCATGTCCTGCAAATTGCCACGTTCGTGCCAGCAGGCCGTCCTTCTCCCTCTCAAAATGAGCAGGGTCGGTATAGTACCGCGCTTCGAGCGAATGGATCAGCTGGCTGTGAACGTTCATGAGCGGTCCTTCCATTCTTCCTGATAGAGCCCCATGGCATGGCGGCGGGTGTGGAATTTCTCAATGTTTGCAACGACATCGGGTGGTGCGTCGGCAATGACAAAGGCAAGCAGCGTTTCCAACAACGCTATTGTCGACACGGACGAGGGGAAAAACTGCGGAGTTTCGGCGTCGATGATGAAGGCGTGATCGCTGCCGACCACGATTGGGGAAGCCGGGCTGTCGGAGATTGCGACGATTGTCAGGCCCTGTTCGCGTGCGACCTCAACGGCTTCAATCACGTCGGTTCGATACGGTTTGCAGGTCATGGCGAGCAACACATCGCGTTTGTCTGCCCGGGCCAAGTCGTCTGTTGCGACAGACCCCATACGCGGGATCGTCCAAATCGTGTCAACGGCCATGTCTGCAAGGTAGGTGAAGTTGCGAGCGTTGGAGTTGTTGACGCCAACGCCGAGCACATAGGTGTGCCGTGCATTCACGATCGCATCGGCCGCCGCTTTAATGGCATTTGCATCGGTTGCCGCAAAAGTATTCTCGATGTTCGAGATTGCACAGGCCGCCATTTCGGCAAAGAGCTCACCCAATTGGCCGCCTTTGGATAGGGACTGCAGCCAACGGGCCCTGTCTGGAAAATCTGTACCTCTGCTGCGGATCGCTTCGCGGAACGGCTGCCGGAAGTCCTCATAGCCTTCAAAACCCACAGACCGTGCCATGCGCACAAATGTGTTGGGTTTTACCCCGGCAGCATCTGCGATCTCGCGGATTGAGCTGACCCCGACATCATTTGGATTTTCAAGCACATAGCTTGCCGCCTTGCGCAGCTCTGGGGTCAACACCTCAAGCTCGGCAGCCAGGTCGTCCAGCACCGTCTGCGGTGCCTTCAAATCAGATTTTGGTACATTCATATCATTCATGATTGACGAGAGTACATTTGTACAATTACGCTGTCCATCGAAAAATCACGGTCCATGGAGATGTGACGTGTCAGAACTTGGAGCTACGAAACTGCCGTCTTCGGCACGTGTTGTCATTGTTGGCGGTGGCATTATGGGATGCGGCCTTGCCTACCATCTGGCGCATGAAGGCTGGTCCGATGTTGTGCTTTTGGAAAAGGCGGAATTGACATCCGGGTCGACTTGGCACGCGGCGGGCCAGATCACGCATTCCACTTCCAGCTTCGGCCTTGGAAAGTGCGTTGGCTACAACATCGATCTTTATGCCGGGCAACTGGAAGAAGAGACGGGTCAATCCGTGACCTGGCATGGCTGCGGGTCTTTCCGTCTCGCCTATACTGAAGACGAAATGGAATGGCTGCGCCATACCATGAGCGTTGGCCGGGCGCTTCAATTTCCGATGGAACTTGTGGGGCCAGACCGGATCCGGGAGTTGCATCCCTACTACAATCTCGACGGCGTTCTCGGCGCGCTCCACACGCCGGATGACGGGCACGCGGATCCGTCCGGTGTGACCCAGGCGCTGGCCATCGGTGCGCGGAAGTTGGGTGTGAAGATCATTCGCCGCTGCCGGGCGAAGGACATCAAGCAGCTGCCGACGGGTGAGTGGAAGGTGTTTACCGAGCTTGGCGACATCACCTGCGAACATGTGGTGAATGCTGGTGGCACCTATGCGCGCCAGATGGGCGAATGGAGCGGCCTGCAATTGCCGATGACCTCCATGACCCACCACTACATCGTCACCGACACGGTTCCGGAGTTCTTGCAGTTAGATAAAGAACTCCCGGTCATTCGCGACGACAAGCTGGTCTCCGGCTACATCCGCATGGAGCAGAAATCCGGTTTGATCGGAATTTACGAGAAGGAAAACCCGAACACAGTTTGGGAAGACCATTGCCCTTGGGAAGCTGAAAACGAGCTGTTTGAGGCCGATTATGACCGGATCATGCCCTGGCTGGAAAACGCCATGGACCGGATGCCGATCTTCGCTGAGCTCGGCATCAAGCGGGAAGTTCACGGTGCGATTTCACACCCGCCGGACGGCAATCCGCTGATTGGCCCAGCTCCCGGCGTCAAGAATTACTGGTGCTGCTGTGGCACCCAGATCGGCATCGGTTGGGGCCCGGGTCTGACACGCGAACTGGCCAGATGGATGGTGCATGGCGCCGCCGACATTTCCATGCGCGAGTTTGATCCACGCCGGTTCGGCGACTATGCCGACAAGGACTGGCAGGTGATCAAGGCCAAGGAAGACTATTGCCTGCGCCACGAAATTCCGTTCCCGCACTTCAACCGCCTGGAAGGCCGGCCAATCAAACCCAGCCCGCTTTATGAACGTTTGAAAGAAAAGGGTGCGGTTTACGAAGAAGTCTATGGTCATGAACGGCCGCGCTGGTTCGCAAAGGACGGCTTGGAGCAGCGCGATTATTATTCCTTCAACCGGCCTGAGTGGCATGGCGTCGTGGCGAAGGAAATGAAGGCAGTGCGGGACGCTGCCGGCATCATGGATATCTCGGCTTTCACCAAGATCGAAGTGTCCGGTCCGGACGCAGAAGCCTATCTCGATCGTCTGGTTGCCAACAAGCTTCCCAAAAAGGTTGGCGGCATCGCCTTGACCCATATGCTCAACCGGCGTGGCCGGATTGAGCTGGAGCTGACCGTGGTGCGGCTTGGCCCGGACCGGTTCTATCTTGTCTGCGCGGCGTTCTTCGAGCAGCGTCTCCTTGATCACTTGGCCCAACACCTCGACGGTGAAACTGTAATGGTCCGAAACCTCTCGACCGACTGGGGGGCGATGGCGCTGAACGGGCCGCGGGCCCGGGATATTCTGGCTCCCAATACCCCGGCCGTTCTGGACAATGCGTCGTTCCGGTGGTTGACGGCACAAGAAATCGAAGTGGCAGGCCGGAAGCTGTGGGCTTTCCGCATGTCCTATGCTGGCGAGCTTGGTTGGGAGTTCCACGTTCCCCGGGAAGACATGCTGGCGGTGTACGACGCACTTTGGGCGACCGGGGAGCCTCTCGGTCTCGCGGACTACGGGTCCTTTGCAATGAATGCCCTGCGGCTCGAAAAAGGCTTCAAGGGCGCCGGCGAACTCACAAACGAAGTCACTTTGCCGGAAGCGGATGTGATGCGCTTCGTCAAACTCGACAAGGGTGACTTCCTCGGTCGTGAAGAAACCGCAAAGAGCGCGGAAAGCGCACTTCCCTGGGTCTGTGTCTATCTTGAAGTGGATCCGGATGGCGTTGCTGATGGCCATGGCGGAGAAGCTGTACTAATGGACGGGAAGGTTGTCGGGGTAACAAGCTCGATTGCCTACGGTCATTCAGTCGGCAAGATCCTGGCTTTTGCCTACGTCAAACCGGAGGCTGCGAACGCGGGAACCGAACTGGAGGTCGTCGTCATGAATGGGCCGCGAACTGCGCGGGTTCTTGATGTCCCGGCGTATGATCCGGACAGCATTTTACCGCGCACAGATGCGCCGGTCGGGGTGGCTGCGGAATGAGTATTCCCGCCACTATGAAAGCTATGGTTCTGGAGGGGCATGGTGGTCTGGACAAGATCGTCTGGCATGAAAACTGGCCGACACCCGAACCGGGAGCCGGGCAAGTCCTCATCAAAGTCGGAGCTTGCGGCCTCAACAACACCGACGTGAACACCCGTTCCGGCTGGTATTCGAAAAAGGTCTCCGAGGCGACCACCGGCGGAGCCTATCAGGAAGTCGCAGAGGAAGACCCGACCTGGGGCGGGAGACCTATTACCTTCCCACGGATTCAGGGTGCCGATACCGTTGGCACGGTTGTCGCGTTGGGAGATGGAGTTTCTGAAGGCCTCCTGAACAGGCGCGTCATGGTCGATTGCTGGCTGCGCGATTGGTCCGATCCGGACAACATGGACAAGACCGGCTATTTCGGCTCCGAGTGCAACGGAGGCTTTGCCGAATATACGGTTGTTGATGCCCGGAATGTCGGCCCCATCGTCAGCACATTATCTGATGCAGAACTGGCAACATTTTCCTGTTCCTACACAACCGCAGAAGGGATGCTCAGCCGCGCCAATGTCGGTGCAAAGGATACGGTTCTGGTGACTGGCGCCTCGGGCGGTGTCGGATCGGCCCTGGTCCAGCTCGCCAAACGCCGGGGTGCGACTGTTATTGCTCTGGCATCGCCCGCCAAACATGCAGACGTTAGGGCGCTCGGCGCGGATCACGTTCTTGAACGCGCACCGGCGGATCTCAAAGCCGCCTTGAAATCAGCAACCGGCAAAGACACGGTTTCCGTTGTGGCTGATATTGTTGGCGGGCCCTATTGGGGCACCTTGATCAATGTATTGAAACGTGGCGGCCGGTACACGTGCTCCGGTGCCATTGCGGGCCCGATCGTGGAACTCGATCTGAGGACCTTCTACCTGCGCGACCTGACATTTACCGGCTCGACCGTTATTGCTCCGCACATTTTCTCAGATGTTGTCGGGTACATTGAACGCGATGAAATCAGGCCGGCTTTGGCCGCGACCTACCCACTCAAGGAGTTTCACGCGGCACAAACCGCGTTCATTGAGAAGAAGCACACGGGCAACATTGTGGTGACCCCATGAAGATCACCCGCATCCGTGTCTACAAGACAGATCTTCCCTATGTCGATGGCGCATACGGCTGGGGAGCGGGCAACGCCATTACGCTGGCAAAGGCCTCGGTTGTCGTGATTGACACGGATGCGGGTGTGCAAGGCTGCGGCGAGTTCACGCCCTGCGGCGAGAACTACATGGCCGCCCATTCTGAGGGGGTTGAAGCGCTCGCGCGGTTGGTAGCGCCGGTTCTGATCGGAGAAGATCCGAGGCAGGTGACCCGGATCGAGCAGATCCTTGATCATACCATTCAGGGCCACGGCTATGCCAAAGCCCCGTTTGACGCCGCGTGCTGGGATATTTTTGGAAAGTCTCTCGATGCACCGGTTTGGCTTCTTCTCGGCGGAAAGCTGACGGACGGCGCGCCCATGTACCGGGTCGCGCCGCATAGAGGAACCGAAGAGACGATCGCCGAGCTGGACCGGCACCGGGCTGCAGGATATCGGCAATTCCAGATCAAGGTCGGTGCGGACTGGTCCAGCGACATAGACCGCATTCGCGCAACCGTTCCGCTTCTGAAACCCGGCGAAAAAGCGATGGCCGATGCCAATCAGGGCTGGCGCGTCGACAATGCCCTCCGGGTGGCCCGGGCAACACGGGATCTCGACTTCATCTTCGAACAGCCCTGCCGGACTTATGAGGAGTGCCTTCAGGTCCGTCGGCGGATCGATCTGCCAATGAAGCTCGACGAATGCGTGACCGGCATGCAGGCCGCACAACGGATTGTTGCCGATCAGGGTGCGGATCTGGTGTGCCTGAAAATATCGAACCTTGGAGGCTTGTCGAAGGCTCGGCGGGTTCGGGACTTTTTCCTCGACAACCGGATCCCGGTTGTTGCCGAAGATACATGGGGCGGCGAAATCGCAACCGCAACGCTCGCCCATTTCGCAGCGTCCACTCCAGCGGATTATCTGCAAAACACCACGGACCTTTGCAACTACAACACCCGTTCGACAGGAACACCGGCCCCAAAGACGGATGGTGGAAAACTCTTCGCCTCCGACATGGCGGGGCTCGGCGTTGCCCCAGACTTTGGAGCCCTTGGAGATCCGGTCGTCACCTATGGAGAGGCCGCATGAAGATCACAAAGATCTCAGTCTGGCAGATCGATCTGCCGCTCTCCAAACCCTACTGGCTTTCCGGTGGGCGGCTGAAATTCGAGCGGCTCGACAGCACCTTCGTGCGCGTTGAAACAGATGAGGGGCTGACTGGTTGGGGCGAGGGGTGCCCTTGGGGTCATACCTACCTGCCAGCCCATGGTTCGGGTTTGCGCGCGGCTTTTAAGCTCTTGGCACCTGCCTTGATCGGCAAGGACCCGCGGGCGGTGGAGACGGTCAATCGGGCGATGGATCTGCAATTGCCCGGACACCCGTACGCAAAAGCACCTTTGGACATTGCCTGCTGGGACATCCTTGGCAAATCAAGCGGCTCCCCTCTTTGGCGGCTCTTTGGTGCGGAAAATCCAGCAGAGGTCGCGATCAATTCGTCAATTTCAACTGGTACGCCAGACGAAATGATCGCGGATATTCAGGCTGCCAGTGCCAAGGGCTACAAGACCCACTCAGCCAAGGTCGGTGGCAGCAATTTCAAGGCCGACATCGAACGCATTGAAGCAATCTCAGCAGCCTTGGCGCCGGACGAACAGGTGACCTTCGATGTGAACCGGGCCTGGACACCAGGTGTCGCTCTACAGGTGCTTAACTCGGTTGCCGCCCGCGACTGGATCGAGCAGCCGTGTGAAACGCTTGCGGAGTGTGCGCTTGTGGCCGCCAAAGTGCCTCAGCCGATCATGCTGGATGAATGTCTGCATTCCTTTGCAGATCATCTTGATGCCTGGAAGGCGGGCATCTGTCAGGGCGTCAAGGTCAAGCCGAACCGGGTCGGTGGACTGACGAAGGCGAAACAGATCCGGGATTTCGGCATCTCGGTCGGTTGGCAGATGCACATAGAAGACACGGGCGGAACCGCGTTCGCGGACACAGCCGCCCTACATCTGGCGGCTGCAACGCCGGAGGCCAACAGACTGGCAAGCTGGCTGTGCCACGCGCATCTTGCTGTTGATCCAGTTCCCGGCCAGGGCGCGCGCAATGTCGAAGGCTCGGTTCATTTCGACCAGAGCCCCGGCATCGGTGTCGAACCTGATCCTGAAATCCTTGGCGACCCGATCGAGGTATATGGAGACGCCGCATGAAAAACGTGCCCGATCTTGAAATCTCGGGTCTGTCCCTGTGGCGGGTTCCACTGACAAGCCACGAGACCTACTACATGGCATCCGGCAAGGCCTGTGCCACCGTGGACAGCATGGTTGTGCGCATCGAGACCAAACAAGGCGTCTCCGGTTGGGGCGAAGTCTGCCCGATCCCTCATTATTTGCCCGCCTATGCCAACGGTGTTGCTCCGGCCCTTGAAGAACTCGCGCCCGTTCTGATTGGGCGGAGCCCGATTGGCGCGGAGGCTGCGATGGCGGCCTGCAACAAGCACCTGATCGGTCATGTCTATGCAAAATCTGCCATCGACATTGCGCTATGGGATTTGACCGGAAAGGCCTGCGGGTTGCCGATCTACACACTGCTTGGCGGATTGCAGACAGATGAACTCCCGCTCTATCACTCCATCACATGCATTGCGCCGGACGACATGGTCCGGATCGCAAAAGACGCGATTGCAGCCGGCATGACCCAGATCCAGGTCAAACTTGGCGCGGACGATGATTGGCAGGCGGACGTTGCCCGCTTGCGACTAGTTCGCGAAGCAGTTGGTCCTGGCCCGATCGTCTATGGCGACTGGAATTGCGGTGCGACCCGGATGGACGCAACCCGCGTCGGGCGTGCCGTCGCTGACGTCGACATCATGCTGGAACAACCGTGCCAAACGTTGGAAGAGTGCGCTGCAGTCAGGGCTGCCACCGGTTTGCCGATGAAGCTCGATGAAAACGCCCATGACACCACCAGCCTCTTGAAGGCCTATGAACTTGGCTGCATGGATGCGGTGGCTCTGAAACTATCCAAATTCGGTGGCATTACCGAACTCCGGAAGGCCCGGGATCTGTGTCTTTATGCCGGCGCGCGCATGTGTGTTGAGGATACCTGGGGTTCGGACATCGCAACAGCTGCAGCGCTTCATGTCGCCGCCGCAACTCCCCGCCAGGGCATCATGAATGTCTGCGATTTGTCCGGCTATGTTGCACCCAGAATTGATCCTGCAGCGCCATCGCGGACCGGTGGTTTCATTTCTCCTCCAAGTGGTCCGGGATTGGGTGTATCGCCCGATCCGGATGTGCTCGGAGATCCCATTCTCGACCTAGTGGCATAAGGCCAGCCTGAGAGGCACGCCCATGAAAACGAATATCTCACAATCCGATTGGAAAAACCGTGCAGCAGAAGTCCTGCCTGCGGCCGGGTTTGGAAATTTCGATCCCTCTTTGATTTTGCGCGAAGGCAAGGGCTCGCGAGTTTGGGACGAAGATGGTAAAGAGTACATCGACTATCTGATCGGGTCCGGCCCTATGATCTTGGGTCACGGTCATCCGGAAGTTCTGGACGCGGTGCAAGAACAGCTTGGCAAGGGCATGACGTTCTTCACCAACAATGCCGCCGGGATTGAACTTGCTGAAGTCTTGGTCGAGGCCATGGCCTGCGCCGAGCAGGTCCGGTACGTGTCGACGGGCGGAGAAGCGGACATGTACGCCATGCGGCTGGCCCGCGCCTTTACGGGGAAAGACAAAATCCTCAAATTCGAGGGTGGCTACCACGGCATGTCCGGCGAAGCCTTGATGAGCCTTGCACCCAAGGCGCTCGTCAATTTCCCGCAAGCCGTTCCAGATTCCGCCGGGATACCGGAAAGCGTGCGTGACAACATGCTGATTGCACCGTTCAACGACGCAGATTTCGTCACGTCTCTGGTTGAGGAATATGCCGGCGAAATCGCCTGTATCATTGTGGAGCCTTTGCAACGGTTGATCCCGCCTGCACCGGGGTTTCTGCAGACCTTGCGGGATTTGGCAACCAAGCATGAAATCGTTCTGATCTTTGATGAAGTGGTCACCGGCTTCCGGTTCGCTTATGGCGGTGCGCAGGAGTACTACGGCGTCGTGCCGGATCTGTGCACGCTCGGCAAAATCATCGGCGGCGGTTTTCCTCTAGCCGCGATTGCGGGCCGTTCCGAGATCATGGCCCATTTCGACAAGGCTGTTGTCGGCGACAAGAGTTTTACGTTTCAGGTCGGAACACTGAGCGGCAACCCCGTTGCCAGTGTGGCGGGTTTGAAGACGCTGGAAATCCTGCGCCGTCCGGGCGCCTACGAGGAGATTAAGGAAAACGGTGAGCGGTTGATGCAAAGCTACGCGACGCATCTTTCGGCCGCAGGCGTTCCTCACCAGATCGTTGGCGAACCCATGTTGTTCGATGTCGTCTTTACCGAAGACCCGGTGCGCGACTACCGTGATACGCTGAAGAACAACGCGGCGCAGGCCAAAGCGTTTAACGCATCACTGCGCCAAAGCGGGATCTTGAAACCCGACAGCAAACTCTACGCACATTTGGCCCTGTCCGCTGAGGATTTACAGCAGACCGACGCAGCAATCGCCACGGCAGCAGGGCAACTGTAAATACCTGGGCACCGCGTTCTGATGATTGCGCGGCCGAGATCGAAAGTCAGAAAGAGCGGCGTTTCTCATGCCGCTCTTTTTCCCCTCAAGAGCCAAACAAAGAAGATGCCCCCGACCAGGCCGGTGACAACGCCTATGGGCATGTCTTCCGGTGCCATGATGGTCCTGGCGGCTATATCAGCCCAAAGCAGAAAGACAGCGCCAATCAGCGCGGAGCCCAATAAAACAAGGCGATAGTCGCCGCCGACAACTAATCTGACAACATGCGGGACCATCAGGCCGACAAAGCCGATGATGCCGGAGAACGCGACCATCACGCCGGTGATTAAAGCTCCCACAACAAACACGATGAGACGGAAGCGGGCGACTGGAATGCCGAGGGTGGAGGCTGTTTCGTCGCCAACCGTCATGGCATTCAGAGCTGCCGCCTGCGACATCAACCAGGCACCACATGCAAGCAGGATGACAAACGGGTAGATAAGCTGGCTCCACTGCGCAAGCCCCAGACCTCCCAGCATCCAGAACACAACCGTATGAGTTGCGCGAGGGTCGCCTAGGAAAATCAACCCGTTTGCCGCTGCCATGATAATGAAGGACACGGCCACACCTGCGAGCACCAAACGGTCCGCGCTTGTCGCATCGGCAAAACGCGAAATACCCAACACAATGGCGGTAGCTCCCAAAGCCCCCAGAAATGCAAAGAGCGGGACCGTCAATAAACCTATGAACAAGCCGGTATGAAGCAGGGCCAGAATTGCGCCAAAAGCGCCGCCGGACGAAATTCCCAAAAGGTGAGGGTCCGCCAGCGGATTGCGGGTTACGGCCTGGAGACTTGCTCCGACGATGGCCAGCCCCGCGCCCACCATCATGGCAAGCAGGGCTCTTGGAAAACGGATTTCCCAGACAATCGCTTCACGGCCTTGCGACCAAGTCTGTTCAATCATTCCAGGAGACAGTTTGTTGAGGAATACGCCCCAAACGGTTCCAAGGTCGATCTGAACAGCGCCCACCGAAACCGCGAAAGAGAGCGAGACAAGGAGCAGCACAAGCCCGCCAAGACCGGCTATCAGCTTGTTTCCAGACAACAGCGATTTTGCTTGAACAGTCCTCGTCTCGCTCACGGGTTCACTCGCTCCAGAAGGCATCGGCGAGTGTTTTGATCGCTCTGATGTTGCGCGGTCCCGGCGTTGCCTCGACATACTCCAGCGTTACAAAGCGGTCGTTCTTGACGGCATCGAGATCTGCAAAAGCTGGATTGGACATCATGAACGCACGTTTCTGGTCTGCAGTGACTTCGCCGTAGTTGACGATCACGACGACTTCCGGATTGCGTTCAACCACTTCTTCCCATGTGACGGTGGCCCAGCTTTTTTCAAAATCATCCATGATGTTCTTGCCGCCCGCAGCTTCGATGAGCGCTGTCGGCATGGCGTAGCGCCCGGCGGTAAACGGGGTGTCTTCGCCGCTGTCATAAACAAACACGCGCAACGGTTCGCCTGTTTTGAGGTCCTGCTTGAACGCGGCAAGATCCGAGCGGTATCCTGCTACGAGGGCTTCGGCACGCTCTTCAACGTCAAAGATACGCCCCAAATTCAACAGGTCAGCATACATGTCCTCGATGCTGGCTTTGTCCTTGTCCATAATGTGGGTGCAGGATTCGGTGAGCTCATAAACCTTCACGCCGAAAGGTTCGAGCGTTTCTGGCGTGACCTCACCACCGACTTTCATTCCGTAGTTCCAGCCGGCAAAGAAGAAGTCGGCATCCGCGCCGATAATCACTTCCTTGGACGGATATTTGGAAGACAGCTCCGGAAGTTCCTGGACACCTGCCCGCATTTCTTCATCAAGCGTTTTCCAGCCCGAGATCCCGGTATAGCCCACCATTCGGTCCTCAAGACCGAGGACCAGCATCATCTCTGTCAAATTGACGTCGTTGGATATGGCGCGTTGCGGTGGCGCATCGAAGGTCACCACACGGTCGCAGCTCTGGACGCTGGTTTCCGCGGCCGCAATCCCAGCAGAAAGAGCAAGTGCCAGGCCGGTCAAAAGTGTTTTCTTCATGAGTTAAATTCCCTGTTTTTGAATATGAAAAGTCAGATGATCATTGTTGCTGGGGGTGAGGCGCTCGCGCCGGGCGTCAACCTGGAAAGCCTGGGAAACAGCCGTTTCCGTCAAAACATGCGCAGGGGATCCGAAGCCGAGTTGACGGCCCGATTGGAGAAGCACAACATCGTCGCATAACCCAGTAGCAAGGTTCAGATCGTGCAGCGAGGTGACAATCGTCAGGGGCAAACTGCGGATAAGGTCCAGAACTTCCAGCTGATGACGGATGTCGAGGTGGTTTGTTGGTTCATCCAGGATCAACAGCCGTGGTTCTTGCGCCAAGGCACGGGCCACCATGACACGCTGACGCTCCCCGCCTGAGAGGGTTCCAAGCTGGCGGCCGGCCAGTCCGTGCAAGTCCAGCCGGTCCAAGGCGTTCTCGATGATGTCCCGATCATGGGAGCCTGTCGTCCCGGCAAACCCGCGCCGGTGCGGTGTCCGCCCAAGAGCCACGATCTCACCGACGGTGAGTGCAAAGTCACTCGGTTGTTCCTGCAAGACGGCGGCAATCCGCTGTGCAGTCTCGCGGGCGGAAAGGCTCCAGATGTCCTTACCATCCACCAGCACCTGGCCTGTGACCGGTCGATAAAACCGGTAAAGCAGTCTGAGCAGGGTTGTTTTGCCGGCACCGTTCGGTCCAACAATTCCGAGCACACGGCCCGCTTCAAGATGGAAGCTGGTCGATCGTAACAGGATGTCACCATGGTGCTTTGGCGACCAAGACAGGTCTTTGGCGGTAAGGGTTGCTGCGGTCACGAAGCGCGCGCTTTCTGATCTTCGAGCGCCGAGCCGGCGGCGGGTATCCGTGCTAGCGTAGACTTCCGCAACTTGCCTGGACGGTCGACAGACGAACACCATCCGTCGCCGAGATAGGCGTATTGTTTTGCAAACGCGACGAGATCGTCGACATCGGTCGCTGGATCAATGTCCCCGAATAGGTAGGAGGCCTTGCTCGTGCCGTGATAGGCGATCGTACACGGCCGATCGCACCCCGCCATGCAGGCGACACCTGAAACGTCGAAGGTTTCGGGCATTGTGTCGTCAGCAGCAAGTAAGGCGTTTCGGAGCCGTTCAATCAGCTCAAAACCCGGACGTGTTTCCGTGCCCTTTCGCCGGCAGGATGTGCAAACAGTTATACGATGGTTCATTTGGCCCTCCGCCACAAAGAAGGGCGCGCCAAACAAAACGACGTGGTGGCGGTGGGGACCGCTTTGCCATCATATGCTCAGAGCCGGGCGCCCCGCCCGCATCAAGTTGAAGATCCGGCGCAGCAACTGCACCGGTGATGGCAGGTCTCCTGACTCGCGGGTCGTAACTCTCCCGAACCTTCCCGGACAGTGTGTCCAGTGGTGTCTTTCGGGGTCGCTCACCGCTCACAGTTGCGGGGGCAGTCACGGATTTGGTGCCTACTGGCTACGCCGCACCGTGTTCCCTTTTCATCTCGTCGGCCTTGGGCGTCTGAGAACCATCATCGCTAAAAAAGCCGATGGCCGTCGGCCGGTCAACTTAAAAAGATTGACTTGAAGCTTGTGATCACAAGCAAATTTCAGTTTGACGCCTCGGCGTTAAAACCACTGCCTATTGGCGTCATCCATCGGAAAATTCGCAGAGCACAAAACTTGCACTCAACGGAGCCGTTGTTCGGTCTTGGCGTCGAAGAAAAAGGCGTTGGCGGGATCAAACGTGATTGCAACGGTGCTGTCCGGTCTCGGGGCGTCTTCGCCCTTTGTTTCTATGATGACGCGTTCTCCCGTTTGGCAAACAAGATAGGAGTACGCGACACCGCCCAGTTGTTCGGAAAGATCAACCTTCGCGCCCTCGTCCGTCTCGCTGATCACCAGATGCTGCGGGCGGAGGCCGACCAGAACCTTTTCGCCATTTTTGGGAAGTGCAACGGATGGTTCGACCATCAAATCACCAAATGCCGGAATGGCAACGTTGCCATCCTGCACGGTCCCCTCAACGAAATTCATCGACGGTGAACCGATGAAACCCGCGACGAACTTGTTGTCCGGATCGGAATAGAGCGTCATCGGGGAGCCGACCTGCTCGATCCGCCCGGCGCGCAGAACCACGATCTTGTCGGCCAGGGTCATAGCCTCAACCTGGTCGTGGGTCACATAGATCATGGTGGCGCCGATGTCCTTGTGCAGCCGGGCAATCTCGACCCGCATATCAACGCGCAGCTCCGCATCAAGGTTCGACAGCGGCTCATCGAACAGGAAGACTTCCGGTCCGCGAACAATGGCGCGTCCAATGGCAACACGCTGGCGCTGGCCGCCTGAAAGGGCCTTTGGTTTGCGCGCCAAATAGGGCTCGAGTTTCAAGATGCGGGCTGCTTCGCCGACCTTCTCCTTGATCTCGGCCTTCGGGTACCCGTTCATTTTGAGGCCGAAGCCCATGTTTTCCTCGACCGTCATGTGCGGATAAAGGGCGTAGGTCTGGAACACCATCGCGACACCGCGTTCGGCCGGATCGGATTTGGTTACATCCCTCTGGCCGATGGAAATTTTTCCGCCGGTCGTTTCCTCAAGGCCGGCAATCATCCGCAAGAGGGTGGATTTTCCGCAGCCGGACGGTCCGACAAATACACAGAACTCACCGTGTTCAATCTGAAGATCGACACCGTGAATGACCTGAACCTCACCGTATTTTTTGACGGCTCCGTCTAAGGTGACACCAGACATGAAGTTCTTCTCCCCTCCCTGGGAACAATTATCCTGGAAACTGCCAGTCCGAGACAGCTGCGGCAATTTCGGATGCAGCCTTCAAGAGCGCAGGCTTTGCTTCGTTCAATTCATCAAGGCTTTTGCGCCGGGTGGATGTTGTCACCGAAAGCGCGCCAATCGGACGGCCCTTTGGTGACATAATCGGTGCTGCGATACAGATGATTTCCGGTTCATGCTCTTCCCGATCGTAAGCAATTCCCTCTTGGCGGATAGTGTCCAAATCAGCGCGCAGAGAGGCTTCGTCGGCCAGCGTTGCCGGGGTGTAGCGATAGAAGGATTGTTTGGCGATCACCTGATCGAGTTCACCTGGCTCGAGAAACGCCATCAGGACCTTGCCGACCCCCGTGCAGTATCCAGGGCCGACTTTTCCCGCTTGGGAATACATGTCGATCGGATCTTTTGCGTTGCGTTTGTCGACATAAAGCACTTGCCCGTTGTCCAGTTGCGCAAGGTGCACCGTTTCACCGACGGTCTCTGACAAAGCGGAAACGATGGGCCGCGCAATCGGTGCAATGGAACTTTGGCGCCAGGCCTGATGGGCGAGCCGGACAAGGCGGATACCCAACGCATAGGTCTGCTGCTCATCACCGTAGGAGAGCATGCCTTGGCTCACCAAGGTTTGCAGCAGCCGGTAGAGCGTTGCCTTGGGCAGGGGGCTTTCATTGAGCAATTCGGAGAACCGGACCGGCCGGCCCTTGGCTGACACCATCTCCAGCACATCAAGTGCTTTGCCGACCGTCCCATCTCCGGTGGCGTGTTTGTTCATGTGAGCTCTCCTCCTGACCCGTTTCTTATCGTCGAGCCTGTTGACAACGTAACCGCTCACCCGCAAGGTATCAATATACAAAACTAAGTTTCAAATAATGGAACCTTAAGGGAGGAAACCATGCGTTCCATGTTGAAGACGTCCGCGGCAGCTCTTGCATTTTTTGCAACGGCGACCGGCGGCGCATTTGCTGACGGCCTGACCGGTGATCTCAAAATCTTCTTGGATACATCCAACCCGGCTCCCCGGGCGACGATGGAAAAGATGATTGCCGATTTCCAGGCAGAAAATCCGGATCTTAACATTGAGACCACAGTGATTGACCGGGAAGCTTACAAGACTCAGATCCGCAACTTTCTGACGGCGAACGCTCCGGATGTTGCGACCTGGTATGCGGCAAACCGGATGCGCCCCTATGTCGAAGCTGGGCTGTTCGAAGATGTGTCCGACCTGTGGGATGGCACCGAAATCGGTGAAAACCTTGCATCCACAAAAGGTGCGCTGACCATCGATGGCAAGCAGTGGGGTGTGCCGTACACCTACTATCAATGGGGTGTTTACTACCGGAAAGACATCTTCGACGAGCTGGGCCTTTCTGAGCCGACCACTTGGGAAGAGGAGAAAGCCAACTGCCAGAAGATCATTGATGCTGGCAAAAAGTGCTACACGATCGGCACCAAGTTCCTTTGGACGGCTGGTGGCTGGTTCGACTACTTGAACATGCGCACCAATGGCTTCGATTTTCACATGGACCTGCTGCAGGGCAAGGAAAAGTGGGATTCTGAAAAGGTCCGTGCGACATTCGCCAATTGGCGCGAGCTCATCGACATGGGCGCCTTTATCGACAATCACCAGACCTACAGCTGGCAGGAAGCTTTGCCGTTCATGGTTCAGGGCGATGCTGCAGCGTACCTGATGGGCAACTTCGCCGTTGCACCGCTGCGCGATGCTGGCCTCACCGATGATCAGCTGGATTTCTACCAGTTTGTCGAAATCACGCCGGGTATTGAAAAGGCCGAAGACGCGCCAACCGATACCTTCCACATTCCGGCCAATGCGCAGAACAAAGAAAATGCCCGCGAGTTCATGAAGTATGTGGTGTCTCCGGACGTCCAAACATGGATCAACGACGGCAAGAACCTTGGCCAGCTTCCGGTGAACGCCAAATCCTCCGTCGATCAGGACAAGTTCCTGGAACAGGGATTTGAAATGCTGTCGACAAACTCGCCAGGCGGTGTTGCGCAGTTCTTCGACCGGGATGCTCCGGCTGAAATGGCAAAAGTTGCCATGGAAGGCATGCAAGAGTTCATGGTCAAGCCGGACAATCTGGACAAGATCCTGGCCCGTTTGGACCGGTCGGCCAAGCGCATCTACAAGGACTAACTCCGATCTGATGAAACGGGCAGGGTGTTTCGGCACCCTGCCTTAACCTGCTGTCCTGCCAGCCGGCAGAGCCAGAGACGATTTCTTCCAACGAGTTTCCGAATGGCCTACACGACAGACGGCCACCAGACATCTTGGTGGCACAGGAACCAGCAACAGTTGACGCCTTGGCTCTTTCTGGCCCCGGGAATCCTGTTTTTCCTGTTTTACGTCATCTTTCCAATCTTCCAGTCGTTCAACTTGTCGCTTTACGAGTGGGATGGACTTGGAGAAGCGGAGTTTGTTGGTCTTTACAATTACGAAGAGCTCTACTGGGATGACGCGTTTTATACGTCCCTCAAAAACAACGTCATTTGGCTCGTTCTCTATCTGGCCGCGATCCCCGCCGGCTTATTCATTGCTTTGTTTTTGAATCAGACGGTCACTGGTATCCGGCTTTACAAGTCGCTGTTTTTCTTTCCCTTCGTGATTTCTCAAGTGGTTGTCGGACTGGTCTTCACCTGGTTTTATGACCCAACCTTCGGCATCTTGAACGTTTTGCTCGGTTCCGTCGGTCTCCCGCCGATCAATGTTCTGGGGGACGAGAATTGGGTGACCATCGGCATCATCGTTGCCGGGCTCTGGCCACAAACTGCGTATTGCATGATCCTGTATCTGACGGGATTAAATGCCGTTGATCCGGAACAGATCGAGGCGGGGCGTCTCGATGGTGCCAAAGGCTGGCGGATGCTTTGGTACATCATCATTCCCCAGTTGCGTCCAGCGACCTTCATTGCCTTTGTCGTGACCATTATCGGTGCGCTCCGGTCCTTCGACCTCATTTCGATCATGACCAATGGCGGACCGTTTGGCGCAAGCCGAGTGCTCAGCTTCTACATGTTCGAGGTTGCCCTGTCTGAATACGGTTTCCGGATGGGATATGGCGCGGCAATTGCGGTTGTCCTTTTCCTGATCATGCTGATGTTCATCGCCTACTTCCTATGGTCGATGTACAAGGAAGAAAAGGCGCGCTGAGATGTTTCCGACACCCATCGAACGCACACCGCGCTCTTGGCAAATCACTTATCAGACCTTGTTGCCGCTTGCGCTGATCCTCTGGCTGCTGCCCCTGATCGCCGTCGCCATTTTCTCGGTCAAACCTGATGCTGATTTTGCGAATGCCAACTATTGGGGCTGGCCGTCGTCTTTTGAGGGGTTCACCAATTACGGTCTGGTTTTTACCGGATCGGACATGCCGCAATATCTCCTGAACTCGTTTAAGATCACGATCCCGACCGTGATCGGTGCGGTCGCGCTCTCCTGCATGACCGGCTTCGCGCTCGGTATCTACAAATTCCGTGCAAACATCTGGATCTTCTTCATGTTCGTGGCCGGCAATTTCGTGCCGTTCCAGATCCTCATGGTCCCGGTCCGCGATCTCACGCTGCAGTTGGGACTCTACAACACGATCACCGGACTTGTGCTGTTTCACATTGCGTTCCAGACCGGGTTCTGTACGCTTTTCATGCGTAATTTCATCCGGGCGTTGCCGTTTGAGTTGATCGAAGCAGCAAGGGTGGAAGGCGTTGCAGAATGGCGGATCTTCTGGTTTGTCGTTCTGCCCCTGATGAAGCCAGCGATTGCCGCGCTCTCAGTGCTGATCTTCACCTTTATTTGGAACGATTACTTCTGGGCGATTGTGCTGACCCAAGGCGTGGAAAGCCAGCCGGTCACCGCGGGGATCACCTCGTTCAATGCCCAATACCGGGCCGCCTATCACCTGATGAGCGCGGGCTCCATCGTCGCAGCTCTGCCCCCGGTTGCCATGTTCTTCATGATGCAAAAGCATTTCATCGCCGGTTTGACGCTTGGGGCCGTGAAATGATCAAGACCTGGCATCTTGGCGACCAGCATCAGAGTCTGGTCCTGGCATGCCGCAATGCTGGTCTGCCGGAGGTTGTCTACTGGGGTCCGGCCCTGCCGGAGAGCGAAAACCTGCAGGTTCTGGCGGAAGCTGCGGTCATGGATGTGACCGGCGGCATGGTGGATGAAAATGCTCCACTCAGTTTGAACCCGGAAGCTTCAAGAACCTTTCCGGGTCAAACCGGTCTGTCCGCACGGGACGCCGCTGGAAAGGTTTTGGCCCCACGCTTCAGCTTTCAATCGGAAGAGCAGTCCGGCCATGAGTTGTCACTGGTTTACTCTGACGAAGACTGCGGTCTGTCGCTGACATTTGGTCTCAGGCTGACGGCCGACACCTCGCTCCTGAAACTGCAAACCCATCTTCGCAGCAATGACGGCATCGTTGTCGAGTGGCTGGCCGCGCCTGTCCTGCCGGTTCCGGCGTACACCGACGAGATGATTGAGTTCTCCGGCCGTTGGTGCTCGGAATTTCTAACCAACCGCCTGCGCTTTGGCCCCGGCGCACGCGTCCGGGACAATCGGACAGGCCGAACCGACCATGCCCACTTTCCGGGCTTGATTGTGTGTAATTCTGGAACCTCCAATACCGCTGGTGACGCCTATGCTTTTCACTATGGCTGGTCCGGAGGCCATAAAATGGTCGCAGAGGAATTGGCGGATGGCCGGCGGCAGATCCAGTTCGGACACGCGTCGGCCAGCCTTCGCAAGGGCACGTCGTTTGAGACAGCGCCCCTTTATGCGACCTACTCTGGCGATGGCCTCAACGGAGCCGCAGTCCGGTTTCAGCGGCATGTCCGCACGCAGATTGTCAAGAACGCCCGAATACCGCGCCCGGTGCACTACAATTGTTGGGAAGCGGTTTATTTCGACCACAAACTCGATGAGCTGAAAGCCATCGCCGTCCAAGCCGCAGAGCTTGGTGCGGAACGCTTCGTACTTGACGACGGCTGGTTCGGCAAACGCGACGATGACACGTCTTCTCTTGGAGACTGGACCATTGATCCGCGCAAATACCCGGAGGGCCTCACTCCGCTCATTGACCACATCACGTCTTTGGGCATGGAATTCGGCATCTGGTACGAGCCGGAAATGGTCAATGAGGACAGCGATCTCTACCGCGCCCATCCGGACTGGATCCTGGGACCTGAAGACCAGACACGCGGCCGCCAGCAACTGGTGCTCGACATGGCCCGCGAGGACGTTCGCAAATACCTCTTTGACCAAATGTCGGCAGTTCTTGGCAGCTATGCCGTTGACTATGTCAAATGGGATCACAACCGGGTTTTGCCTGTTGTCGATGCGGCGCAGACTGAAGGTGTCTACACCCTCATCGATCAGCTACGCAGAGCCTTCCCGCATGTTGAATTTGAAAGCTGCTCGTCCGGCGGAGGCCGGATCGATTTTGGCATTTTGGAACGCACGCAGCGGGTCTGGCTATCCGACAGCAACGACGCGCTGAAGCGTCAGCGCATTCAGCACGATGCAGCGCTTTTCCTGCCCGCATCCGTGACCGGATCGCATGTCGGTCCACGTCACTGCCACACTTCAGGCCGGGTGATCGGCATGTCGATGCGCGGCTGGACCGCAGCCCAGCGGCACATGGGGTTTGAAATGGACCCGCGCGAGTTGACGGATGACGAAGCGCGGACGCTGAAGGCCGTGACCGACTGGTGGAAGGCCAACCGGGATTGGTTGATGCAGGCGGACATCCTGCGTCTCGATACGACCGATCCGGCCATCATCGCGGAGATACAGGTGGCGGAAACCGGAGACCGGTTTGCAGCTTTCGCCGCCCTGACCCGGCCTTCCGACCAGATCCTGCCGCACCCGATCCGTTTGACGGGTCTGGACCCAGATACTGTCTACAAGATCACGCTGACGAACCGGGACGAGACGCCCGGCTTGTCCCGTGGCGCGCCGCTCTTGAAACATCAAGATCTAACGGTCAGCGGACGGTATTTGATGTCGCACGGCCTGACACTGCCTTGGCGGTTCCCGGAGACAATCTGGGTTATCGAAGGCCAGCGTCTGCCAAATTGAGCAAATCTTTTCGGTTTTATTGAGCCGCAAACACAAGGGACCCACTGATGTACGCGAATTTTCCGGATCTTAAAGACAGCTCGGTTTTCATCACCGGCGGTGGGTCCGGCATCGGCGCCTCTCTGACGGATGGTTTCTTGGCGCAAGGGGCCAAGGTTGCCTTCGTGCAGCGGTCCGATGCGACTGCTTTTTGCGATGAAATGGAAGAAAAGCATCGCAACCGGCCAGTGTTTTTGCCGTGCGATATCACCGACATGAGTGCGCTCAAGGCCTCAATGGATGAGGCAATGAAGGCAAACGGGCCAATCACGGTCCTTGTCAACAACGCGGCCAATGACAAGCGCCACACCACGGAAGAGGTTGACGAGGACTTTTGGGATTGGTCCCAGGCGATCAACCTGAAGGCCTATTTCTTTGCCTGCCAGCACGTCGTCAACGGTATGCGGACAGCAGGCGGCGGATCGATCATCAACTTCACATCGATTTCCTACATGATGGGCAACGCAGGATACCCGGCCTACACCACAGCCAACTCCGGCATCAACGGATTGACCCGGAGCCTGGCGCGAGAGTTCGGCCCGGACCGTATTCGTGTCAACGCTGTAGCTCCTGGCTGGGTTCTGACCCAAAAGCAAAAGGACATGTGGGTCACTCCGGAAGGCCTTGCTGCACATATTGATCGCCAGTGTCTCAAGGAGGAGTTGGCGCCTGAAGACATGGTCGATCCTGTGCTGTTCCTCGCCTCGAAAGCAAGCAAGGCAATGACCGGTCAGTCTCTCGTGGTCGATGGCGGGGTTGTGGTGACCGGATGAGTGGACAGGATGACATTGCCTGGATTGCTGCTGATTGGGGAACGACCAATCTGCGGATTTGGGCGCTTGGCGCTGCAAACAATACGGTTTTGCACAAAGCGTCGGCCAGAGGAATGAGCACACTCGCACCGGAAGACTTTGAAGGCGCTCTTCTGGAGCTGATCGACGAGTGCCTGCCCGAGAACCGAACAACTCCTGTCATCATTTGCGGTATGGCCGGGTCGCGGCAAGGATGGCGGGAGGCGCCTTATCGTGAGACACCTTGTGGACCTCCCGGTGTCGGCAACGCCACAATCGTTGAGCCTGCCGATCCACGGCTCTCGGTCTACATCCTTCCCGGCATCAAACAGATGGCGCCCACAGATGTGATGCGCGGCGAAGAAACGCAGATTGCCGGTTTTCTGTCTGACCATCCCTCATTTGCCGGTCTGATCTGCCTGCCGGGGACCCATACCAAGTGGGTGGTATTGGAGGAGGGGACCATCACCAGGTTTCGCACGTCAATGACGGGCGAAGTCTTCGCCCTTTTGAAAGAAAAATCCGTCCTGCAGCATAGCCTGGCGCAAGAGGGGTTTTGTGACACAAGCTTTGAGGCAGCTGTCAAAGAGATCACCAAGTCGCCTGAGCGACTGACAGGCGAGCTCTTTGGAATTCGCGCCTCCAGTCTGATTGCCGGGCAAACTCCCGAAGCCGCGACTGGTCGCCTATCAGGTCTGCTTATCGGAGCTGAACTTGCCGCAATCGCGTCAGAGTTCGATCTTCAGAACACTGCGATTTTGGGCAAGGATCAGCTCTCCCGAGTTTATGGAGCAGCGCTTGGTATCCTTGGGCACCAGAGCGCGTTGCTCGACGCTGAAAGTTATACGGTCAAGGGTCTAAGCTTGGCCTATGAAGCACACCTGAAAGAAACAAAATGAGCCGACACATCATCGCGATCCTACGGGGACTAATGCCTTCTGAGGCCTTGCCGGTTACAGAGGTTTTGATAGAGGCCGGCATCACCAAGATCGAGGTTCCCCTCAATTCACCGGAGCCGCTCAAGAGTATTGAGGCCATGGCGAAAGCCTATTCCGAGCGAGCTGAAATCGGTGCTGGAACTGTTCTGGAGGCTGAACAGGTTCATCAGGTTAAAACCGCCGGTGGCACATTGATCGTCTCGCCGGATTGCAATCCGGACGTCATCCGCATCACAAAGGCGGAGGGCATGTCATCCTTTCCAGGTGTGATGACACCCACCGAATGTTTCAGCGCGCTCCGCAACGGAGCTGATGGTTTGAAGTTTTTCCCTGCCACGCTCATCGGTCCTGATGGGCTCAAGGCCATGCTTGCCGTATTGCCGAAGGGAACGAAGACCTATGCGGTTGGTGGAGCCGGGCCGGACAATTTCGATCATTGGCTGAAAGCCGGCGCGACAGGTTTTGGCATAGGGACGGCACTGTTCAAGCCGGGGTTTACGGTTGATGAGATCAAAGCCCGGGCTGAGGCCATCGTCACTGCCTATGATGCTGCCTTAACATCAAATGAGTAGGGACATGACGTCGATCTATGATCATAGGCAATGCCTTTTGGGGGAAGGGCCGATCTGGCACCCTCAGCGCCAGCAGTTGTTTTGGTTCGACATTCTCAACAAAAGACTGCTGAGCCGGAGCGGCGATGAAGAATTCTCTTGGCAATTTCCGGAACATGTTTCTACCGCGGGGTGGATCAGTGAACATGCCCTGGTGATCGCCAGTGAAAGCAAGCTCTTTTTGTTCGACCTGGAAACCGGGGGCGAGCAGTTGTTGTGCCCGCTGGAGGCAGACAATCCGGTCACCCGGTCCAATGACGGCCGCGCAGACCCCTATGGCGGGTTTTGGATCGGAACCATGGGAAAACGTGCCGAAGCGGGCGCTGGCAGCATCTACAGGTATTTCCGCGGAGAGCTGCGTCAGCTGTATTCTGGTTTGACGATCACCAATTCGATCTGCTTTTCCCCGGACGGCGAAACCGCCTATTTCACCGACACGGCAACGGGTATCATTCAGAAAACCGCGCTCGACCCCTATGGCTGGCCCGTGGGCGAGCCAACCGTCTTTGTCGATCTTAGAACCGATGAGTTGAATCCCGACGGTTCGGTCGTCGATGCGGACGGATACCTCTGGAATGCCCAATGGGGCGCCCACCGGGTCGCTCGTTATGCGCAGGATGGATCCTTCATCGAAGCAATTGATTTTCCCGCTGAACAGATTTCTTGCCCGGCCTTTGGTGGTGCCGATCTGAAAACTCTTTTCGTAACAACCGCGACCGAAGGCGGGCTGACTGGCGACAGCGACGGCAAGACCTTTGTCGCTGAGACATCGACCAGCGGGCAAGCGGAGCACCGGGTCCGGCTTTAGAGCAAATCATGAAACGCACACTTGGCACTTGTTATTATCCGGAACACTGGCCTGAGGAAATCTGGGAGGCCGATGCCCGCCGGATGAAAGAGGCCGGCCTGACGTGGGTTCGCATTGGTGAATTCGCCTGGTCGCGGCTGGAGCCCACGCCGGAGGACCTTCAGTTCGACTGGCTGGACAGGGCCATCGACACACTCGGAACCGCCGGCCTGAAAGTTGTCCTGGGCACACCGACCGCAACACCGCCCCGCTGGGTTGTCGACAAGCATCCGGACATGATCGCCGTTGACGCAAGCGGTCAGCCGCGCAAGTTCGGCTCCCGGCGTCACTATTGCTTTTCCCACGGGGGCTTCCAGGCCGAAAGCGACCGCATCGTCACAGTGGTTGCCGAGCGCTATGGCCAAAACCCGCATGTCGCCGCCTGGCAAACCGATAATGAATACGGCTGTCACGACACCACGATTTCCTATTCCGTCGCCGCCCGTGATGCATTCCGGGTGTGGCTGGAACAACGGTATGGCACCATCGGTGCGCTCAACCGCGCCTGGGGCAATGTCTTTTGGTCCATGGAGTACGGCACCTTTGCCGAGATCGACCTGCCAAACCTGACGGTCACCGAACCGAACCCCTCTCATACGCTTGCATTCCGCCGGTTTTCATCAGACCAGGTGGTCAGTTTCAACAAGCGGCAGGTCGAAATCATACGGGCAAATTCCGATGCTCCGATCAGCCACAATTATATGGGCAGGATCACGGATTTCGATCACTTCAAGGTGGGCGACGATTTGGAAATCGCCACTTGGGACAGTTACCCACTCGGGTTCCTTGAGGACCGGGTCGGGGCATCGGCCGAGCATCAGCGCGCCTATGCCCGTCAGGGAGATCCCGACTTTCAGGCCTTCCATCACGACCTCTACCGGGCCGTTGGCAAGGGCCGCTGGTGGGTCATGGAACAGCAGCCGGGACCGGTCAACTGGGCGCCTTACAATCCGGCACCGCTGCCGGGTATGATGCGGCTTTGGGCCTGGGAGGCCTATGCCCATGGGGCGGAAGCAGTATGTTACTTCCGCTGGCGGCAGGCCCCGTTTGCCCAGGAGCAGATGCACGCAGGCATGTTGCGGCCGGACAATGCCGATGCCCCGGCCCTGATCGAGGCCCGGCAGGTCGCGGACGAATTGCGGGCCGCGCCGGATGTGTCTGTGCGCCAAGCGCCGGTTGCCCTGATCTTCGACTATGACGCCGACTTTGCCTGGGCCACCCAGCCGCATGGTGCCGGGCTCAGCTACTTCCAGCTGGTGTTCGACGCCTACAAGGCACTGCGCAAGCTCGGGCTGTCCATAGATATTCTGCGTCCTGAAACCCGCGATTTCAGCGGCTACAAAATCGTCGCTGCACCCGGCATGATCACCATGCCGAACGATCTGAAGACCGCCCTTGCAGAGTGTGACGCGGAAGTGGTTCTCGGTCCCCGGTCCGCCGCACGAGACGCGGACATGGTCATACCGGTCCCCCTGCCCCCGGACATGCCGGGACTGGATGTCACCGTTGCACAGGTGGAAAGCCTGCGTCCGGACATGCCAATGCCCCTCAAGGGTGGCGGGGCCTTTACCGGGTACCGCGAGGAACTGGAAAGCGCTGCCGAAGCGTTGTTCGAACTGGAAACCGGGGAACCGGCTGCTGTCAGCTCCGATCATCTCACATACGTTGGCGGATGGTGTGATGATGTGGCCTGGCGCCGGCTTTTTGAGCACCTTTGCGCAAAGGCGGACATACCGACCTTCGATTTGAATGATGGCGTCCGGTGCCGCGACACCGAAGGCACGCGCATCTGGATCAACTACGGTTCAAAGGCTGCGGAAACCCCCGCCGGTCCAATCGCGGCGGCTGGGGTTCTGTTTAAAAAACTCTAGCAAAACTACTGCTGGCAGTCGATCGCTAACCCGACCGTCGAGAGATTGCCAATACAATCAAGCCCTGGTGGGGGCCGCGCCTGGAAACACAATTTCGACGCTAGAGAGTGGCCAGCAGCCAGCATTGTATTCGATTGGTGTGCCGGTTGGATCGCAATTGATCGCAACCACTTCCAAAACGGGCGTGCGCGGACTGAGGTTTAGCCCATCCGCTTGCCGCGCCGCTGCAAATCCGCCCGCAATTCTTGTTTCGGCGCGCTCGTAGCGTTCGACACCGTGCGCTTTGTAAACCTCTGTCACTGAGCCCGTTTTGTTGTAGACAGCTTCGAAGTCCGGAAACCTCGCTGCCGGGAACTCTTTGGCGGTCAGATAAATTGGCTCGCCATCCAGAATGCGGCGTCTGAGCAGCTTAATGACTTGGGTTCCGGCCGGCAGTTCAAGGGCAGCTCCGCCTTCAAACGAGATATCGCCGCGTGTGAGGTTCAATGTCTCGGTGGTCACCCGATCCGGGGCGACCTTGAAACCGTCGGCGAACCTCATATTGCTTTCAACTTCATAGCGTTCAGGTCTTTGGCGGACAAAGACGCCAACACCTTTTCTGGCGTGAAGATGACCTTCCTGCTGCAATTTGGAAAGTGCCCGGCGGATGGTGATCCGGCTGACTTGAAAGACTTCGGCGAGATGAACTTCTCCGGGAAGCTTGATGCCAGGTGCCAGCTCGCCATTTTCATACGCGAACTGAAGACGGTCGCATATTTGCAGCCAGATGGCTTTTTCGCCTTTGGCTCGATAGGGTTCGCGCGCGAGAGTTCGAAACAATTCCAGATCGGTCACATCACACCTGGTGGCTTTGATTTCCTGAATTGAAGGTATATTTCACCCGGCCGTTGGCAATCACCATCCGGATGCTGCGGGTCTTTTTGTCCACCAGAATGCAATCCGCCCGCATTCCTTCTGCTATCTCGCCACGATCTGCCAGTTTTGCCGCCGCTGCCGCGTTTTTGGAGATGAGGTTCCATGCCTTCTCCAGCGGAAGAACACCGTCATCAACCAGTTTGAACGCAGCTGCCAAAGGAGCTGGATAATAGTAGTCCGAAGCCAGAACGGTGCAGTGGCCGCACGCCACACTCTCCCTTGCGTCGATGGCGTTGTTCTGGGAGCCGCCTCGTACGATGTTGGGAGCGCCCAAAACCACGTGTTCACCTTCTTCAGCCGCGCTTTTGGCGGTTGCGATGGTCATAGGGAACTCGGACACGGAGACGCCCAAGCGGCGGTGTTCCGAGCGGGTTTCCGGGGTTAACTCGTCATGTGCGAAGACGGAGCAGCCCGCATCCCGAGCTCCTGCGCAGATGGCTTCGATCGCAGCTGGGACCTCGTTGCGCCGTTCCGAGACCTGCTCGATCAGCGTCTTGCACTGGTCTTCTGAAAGGCCGGATCTGCCGGCCATCCGGCTGATCTTCGATGAGGTTTTCGGCAGGTCGAGATAGGCGGTCGTGTGATCGTTGAGTGACAGAATGGACTTGGGGTCGTCCTGAACCCAGTCAATCATGTCCTGGACATGGTTCAGTGCAAAGGTTTCCCACCGGATGTTCAGATGCATGTCCGAGGCAAACGTCGCCCGCAGGGCTTTCAGATGCATTCGGAAATTGGCGGCAGCCTCATAGCTGCGCAAGCCCGGTTCCCAGGAAACAGTCAGCCCATGATAAGCGGTGGTAATGCCATTGGCGATCAACTGCCGGTCAACATCCGCCAGCGCAATTGGAAGCGGGAAGTCGACATTCGGCCGCGGCTGTATTGACCGCTCAAAAGCATCCCCGTGTACATCTATGATGCCCGGGAGAACATAGCAGCCGGATGCGTCAATTGTTTCGCTAAAATTCTTTAATGAATCAACGAAAACGCCTAAGTGAATGTTAACCGGCTCACAAATGAATTCATCGTTTTTAAGGGCGTTGCCACCAAGAATACTTATGGAAGTCAATTTCGAGCCCTCGAATATTTTAAGAATGGTGCGGCTACGTCATGAAACCGTTATCGACGGAGATCTATAGGGAGGCTGTATGACACTCCTGTGTACACAGGAATAGCCATTGGAGAATTCAACATGCTTCGTTCTGCCATTGCTGCAGCTGCAATGATTTTCGCGCTCCCTGTTGCCGCTGAACCTGTTCGGTTTGCGGTCACCGACATCGAAGGCCTGGAAGCCCTGCAGCAGGAATTTTCTGCCTTTGAAAAGGCTCTGGAAGACACAACAGGTTTGGACATCGAACTGTTTCCGGTCAGCTCCCGCACGTCCGCCGTTGAGTCGATGAACCAGAGTAAGGTCGATCTGGTTCTGACAGGCCCGGCTGAATATGTCGTAATGAAGGAACTGACCAACGCGGAAATCGTGGTTGCTTGGCAGCGTCCCAACTACTTCGCCCAGATCGTGGTGATGGCAGAAGGTGAGATTGACGGGCCACAGGACCTCAAGGGCAAGACCGTGACTTTCGGGAGTGTCGGCTCAACGTCTCAGCACCTTGGCCCGGCGCAGGTTCTCGCTGACTTCGGTCTTGCTTACGGCACTGACTACACGCCGCAGATTATTTCCCGCAACGTGGCCATCGAAGCTCTGATCCGCGGCGATGTACAGGCTGTTGGCATGAACGACAGCCACTTGCGCCGCATTCGCGATGCGTTCCCTGGCGAAGCCTTCAAGGTTATTGCCCGGGGCCGTGATCTTCCGAACGACATCCTGGTCGCTCGCCCGGACATGGATCGTGATGCTTTGGAAAAAATCAAGACTGCGTTTCTGGAAAACAGCGGAGCGCTGATGGCTGCTGTTCTGAAGGGCGAAGATAACCAAAAATATGGTGGTGGCTTCTTCCTGACCGGTGTGAACGATGAGAACTACAACTACGTTCGCGACATGTACCAGACCATTGGTGTCGACACCTCTTCATTCGTTGGTGATTAACCTCCTCCTGAAGATGCCGGGAGCGCGGGTGATCGCGCTCCTTTCCGGTGCTGTCGCTGTGTCTTGCACTGGAAATTGACACCAAGAATCCTGAGGACTGCGCGGTGCTTCACACGCCTCTTGCCGATACCAAAGATGTTGCGATTGCAACGTCGGCACTTAAGAAACAGTACAAGAATGGCCAATTTCCGGTCCTGAAGGGCGTCAACTTGACCATCCGCCACGGCGAGCGTGTCGCATTGATCGGCTCCAATGGCAGCGGCAAATCGACTTTGTTGAAGTGCCTTATCGGGCTGCATGCTGTGAACGCGGGATCAGTCCAGACACTGGGTGAAACCTTTGGCTCCATGCCGACCGCTGCGCAGCGCGCACAATTGCGCAAGCAGACCGGTTTTGTCTTCCAAAAACACTGTCTGGTGAAACGGCACTCGGTTTTAAGCAATGTTGTCCACGGCATGTTGGGTTTGCCCGGCAGCTGGCGCGCCTTCACTCAGGCGACGGCGCCTTCGAGTTGGCGCGCGAAGGCGATGTCTGCCCTTGAGGATGTTAATCTGGCCGAGAGGGCGCGGAGCCGGGCCGATGCGTTGTCAGGAGGGCAGCAACAGCGCGTTGCAATTGCGCGCGCAATCGTACGGGGGCCACGGCTGATCATTGCCGATGAGCCGGCCGCCAGCCTTGATCCGGTGTCTGGTTCAGAGGTCATGCAACTGTTTTCCGAATTTGCTCAAGCGCGCGGGATTACCTTGCTCTTCACCAGCCATGACATGGACCACGCTGCGGCGTATTCGGATCGTATCGTCGCTCTGAAGAATGGACAGATCCTGTTTGACAAGGCATCGCGCGAAGTCTCTGACCAAGACCTTCGGGACACATTCCAATGAGTGGTGTGTCCCCGGACCTCCGGTCCCGCTTTTCTGGAATGTCATCGATCAACTTCGTGCTGATCCTTGTTGTTGCCGCGATTGTTCTGAGTTCCATCAACTCTGTTGCGCCATCCGTTGGCCAATTGGCGGATGGGTTGCCGAGTATGATCAACCTGCTTGACCGCATGTGGCCGCCCAACACGGAACCCAATTTCCTGACGAGGGTTGGAATGCGCCTCGTCGAGACATTTCAAATTGCCTTGGCGGGTGCCGCGATCGGGATTGCTCTCAGTCTGCCGATTGGATGGCTGGCTGCGAAAAAAGTGTCTCCCATCGGTCCGGCATCCTGGCTGGTGAAAGCTATCATTTCTCTACTTCGGACTATCCCCGATCTGGTTTGGGCGCTTTTGTTTGTGGTGACGGTCGGCCTGGGCGCCGTTGCCGGCACCATGACGATCGTTGTCGACACAATCGGGTTTTGCGGCCGGTTTTTCGCGGAAGCCATGGAAGACGCCGACAAGGAACCGCAGGAAGCGCTCGCAGCAATCGGTGCGAACAAGGTGTCTATCCTCATGGGTGGAATATTGCCGGATGCCGCACCATCAATGATCAACACAGCCCTGTTTGCGTTGGAAAAGGCTGTCCGGTCTTCCGTCGTTCTGGGTCTTGTTGGTGCTGGCGGGATCGGTCAGGAATTGAAGGCGGCCTTCGATCTCTTCCAGTACAAAAATGCGTCCGCGATTATCCTGGTGATTTTCGTGATCGTGCTCGTGATGGAGTTCATCACCGACTGGCTGCGCAGCAAATTGCAATAGATCCGCTGCTCTTCAGGGGCATTCCAAATCCTATTCGATGCCAAGCCCAAACTGCTCGGAACCATGAACCAGCTGCTAGGGGTCCATCTAGTGAGGGTGATCTGCCCCAGCGATTTTTTGATTACGGCTGGCCGGATGGGTTTCGCATAGAAGCAAGACAAATGCCGGCCAGCGCACTCGGATTATCTGTTTGTACCTACTGATTGCTCATGGCTTTCAGCGGAGGTCCAACCTCATCCGGAATTGGGCAGGCATAGGGGTCTTTGGCCAGCGTCGCGTTGTGTGCGTCAATGGCCTTGCTCAAAACGCCAGCGTCCTCAAAGAGATCGACAGCCGTGCCTGCCATGATTTTTGCAGCGTGGACCATGCCCTTGTGTGCAGCCGGTGCCTTTCCTTGTGCGGTCAGCTGCCATGTGTGGAACGGAGTGCCAACTGCACAGGTGGCAACGCGGGCTTGAACGGTCGGCACAGCCCAGCTGACATCGCCAACATCAGTAGAGCCTTCTCCACCTTCGCTTTGGCGATCCAGCGGGGCGACGAAATCACACAGCGCGAGATCTGGATCAACCTCTGCCCCGATCCGGCGGAACGAGACGTTGATATTGTCCTCGCTGAGCGTCTCACGGATCTTGTTTGCAAAGATGCGGTCCGTTTCGTCGAAATCAGGGGCACCCAGCCGGTCCAGATTGCGCTGCATGGTTTCTTCCAATGGGCGGTTGCCGAGCAGATTGGACACGCCGCTGACGACACTGCTCTCGACTGTTGTCTCAGTCATGAGCGCTGCGCCTTCGGCAATCTTGCGCACCCGGCCGATCAGGTCGCGCAGTTCTTTGAGGTTCCGCGCCCGGACCAGCTGGCGCACGGTTGCCTTGGACTGGACGACGTTCGGCGCAATCCCACCGGCATCCAGATAGGCATAATGCACCCGGGCGTCGTCCGGCATATGCTCGCGCATGTAATTCACGCCCACATTCATGAGCTCGATTGCATCGAGAGCACTGCGGCCAAGTTCAGGTGCACCGGCCGCATGAGCCGCACGGCCATGGAAAGTGAAATCGATCCGGGTGTTTGCAAGGGACTTGGCTTCGTTTACCCCGGTGAAGGTAGCCGGGTGCCAGGAGATTGCTGCATCGACATCGTCGAACAGGCCTTCGCGAACCATGAAGGTCTTGGCCGCGCCGCCTTCTTCGGCGGGGCAGCCGTAATAGCGGATCCGTCCCTTGAGGCCGCGTTCTGCCAGATAATCCTTCACGGCGGACGCCGCCATCAAAGCTGCAGAGCCGAGAAGATTGTGCCCGCATCCATGCCCGGGACCGCCAGCCTCGACGGGTTGATGTTCGACAGCGCCAGCAACCTGACCAAGTTCTGGAAGGGCATCGAACTCACCGAGAATGGCAATGACGGGGCCTTCATCCCCGGCTTCGCCGACAATCGCCGTTGGAATGCCGGCGACACCTTCGGTGATCTTGAACCCTTCCTGTTCCAGCATTTTCTTATGCTCAGCAACGGACTTGAATTCAGTATAGGCAATTTCCGGCAGGTCAAAGACACGGTCGGAAAGGCCGATGTAGTCCTCCCGGCGGCTGTCGACCAGATCCCACACGCGATCCGTATTTTTCATTGTGTCCTCCCAAAAGGTCAGCAGAGCCCAGTCGCGCCGCACATATGCGGCACGGGGCAAGTCTTCATGTTGGCAATCCCGACTGCCGGGATCAGAGCGTCTTCCAGTAGTGGCAAGCGACCGAATGGCCGTCGCCAAATGTCTCAAGGCCCGGCTGTTCCTGGCGGCAGAGGTCCTGTGCATGTGGACAGCGCGGATTGAAGAAACATCCTTTCGGCGGATCCAGAGGAGACGGGATTTCGCCCTCAATCGGCGCAAAGTCCCGCTTTCGTTGATCCAGCCGGGGTGCTTCTGCAAGCAGGGCTTTTGTGTAGGGGTGTTTCGGCGCGCTGAAGATCTCTTCGGTCGAGGCGCTTTCGACAATCCGTCCGAGATACATGATCGCGACCCGGTCCGCGATATGTTCAACAACGCTGAGATCGTGGCTAATGAAGAGATAGGTCAGGCCAAACTCTTCGCGCAGATCCATGAACAGGTTGATGACTTGCGCCTGGATCGACACGTCGAGGGCTGCAATCGCCTCGTCGCAGACGAGGAATTTCGGTTTGACCGCAAGTGCCCGCGCAATGCCGATGCGCTGACGCTGGCCTCCAGAAAACTGGTGCGCGTATCGCCGTTTCAAAGATGGATCCAGGCCGACCTTCTTCATGATGTCGTCGACGTAGTCAGAGGCTTCTGACCTTGAAACGACACCATGGACTTGCGGCGCTTCGCCAATAATGTCTTCTACCCGCATGCGCGGATTGAGACTGGCGAAGGGATCCTGAAAAATCATCTGAATGGCGAGTGTTGCTGCTTTCTTGTCGGCGCGCGACATCGTGGCAACGTCCTTGCCCTGAAACAGCAGCTGTCCGGAGCTTGGGGCATGAATGCCTGCAACAACACGGCCAAGCGTTGATTTGCCGCAGCCAGATTCGCCGACAAGACCCAGCACTTCACCTTCCTTGACGGTGAGGTTCACTTCATCGACGGCGTGGACGATTTCCTCCCGGATGCCAGCACCCAGTTTTTGCGCGACTTTTTCGGCAATATCGAGCCGTTTGGCAAAACGTTTCGAAACGTCTTTGATCTCAACAAGTGGCGCGTTCATTCGGCTGCAGCCTGTGCCTGAGGATTGAAACAACGGATGTCCCGGTTCGCGACATGGGTAATCGGGGGCGGGGCTTTGCAGGCTGCACTTGCCGATTGGCAGCGTGGTGCGAAGGCACAGCCTTCGGGTAGGGCCAGCATGTTTGGCGTCATACCCTCGATCTGGAAAAGCCTTTCGCCGCGTTTGTTTGCGGTTGGAACAGATCCGAGAAGCCCGACCGTGTAGGGATGCAACGGGCGGTCGATGACATCGTCGGTCAGACCCTGCTCGACGATCCGGCCCGCGTACATCACAGAGATCCGGTCAGCGAGGCCTGCGACGACGGCGAGATCGTGGGTGATCCAGATCATCGCAGTGCCCGTCTGGTGCGTCAGTTTCTGCGCTTCGTGGATGATCTGTGCCTGGATTGTGACATCCAGTGCCGTCGTCGGTTCATCGGCGATGATCAGATCCGGTTTGTTGAGGAATGCGATCGCGATCGATACCCGTTGGCGCATGCCGCCGGACAGCTGGTGCGGATAGGCTTTTAGCCGCTCTTCAGGGGAGGGGATGCCGACAAGGCCCAGTGCATCCCGCGACCGTTCCCAGGCTTCTTTCTTCGAGACTTTCTCGTGTGCAAAGATCGCTTCCATCATCTGGGAATCGATACGCAGAACCGGGTTCAGCGTCATCATCGGATCCTGAAAGATCATCGATATCCGATTGCCACGGATGGATTTCAGCGTCTCCTCCGGTGCATTGGCAATCTCATTGCCATTGAAACGGATCGAGCCTTCGACGATCCGTCCTGGTTGATCAATCAGGCCCAGAATGGAGAAACCGGTGATGGACTTGCCAGACCCCGATTCCCCGACAAGGCCCATGACCTCGCCCTTGTTGACGGTGAAATCAACGCCATCCACGGCTTTGACAACACCTGCGTGGGTGAAGAAATGCGTCTTCAGCCCTGCGACCTCGAGAACCGCTGTCATTTCTTCATCCTCGGATTGAGAACGTCGCGCAGCTGATCGCCGACGAGATTGATCGAGGCAACGGTCAGCAGAAGCGCAATCCCGGGAAAGACAGAGATCCAGTAACGGCCCGACAGCATGTACTCAAAACCGTTGGCAATCAGAACGCCAAGTGACGGTTCGGTTTGCGGCAGACCCACCCCAAGGAAAGAGAGCGTTGCCTCGAGCGAAACCGCATGCGCTGTCTGCACTGTCCCAACCACGATCAAGGGGGCAAGGCAGTTCGGCAGGATGTGACGAAACACAACCCGTGTCTTGGAAAGCCCGAGACACTGTGCTGCTTCGACGTATTCCTTGCCACGCTCTACCAAGGCCGTGGCACGAACGGTTCGCGCATAGTAGGCCCATTGGGCGACAACGAGCGCAAGGATGATCTTGTCGATACCCTTGCCCAATGCTGCGACCAGCATCAGGGCCACCAATGCTGCGGGGAACGACAATTGAAGGTCGACAACCCGCATGATGACGGCCTCCGTCCTGCCACCGGCATACGCCGCAATCAGGCCAACGACCATCCCGACAAACAAGGCGATCACGCCGGATGCCAAGCCGACGGAAATGGAAATCCTGAGCCCATAAAGAATAGCTGAATAAAGATCCCGGCCAGCGCCATCGGAGCCCAGCCACATGGTATATCCGGCGAATGCTTCTGATCCG